>Ga0209358_10000073_pt1 | contig 88328 bp, 88 predicted proteins | sample LauGreFa1BDMLBSN_2_FD_187574 | JGI IMG/M metagenome (GOLD analysis project Ga0209358, IMG submission 187574) | Freshwater lake microbial communities from Lake Michigan, USA - Fa13.BD.MLB.SN (SPAdes) (version 2) | ecosystem: Environmental > Aquatic > Freshwater > Lake | place: Lake Michigan, USA... | reverse complement strand
TAGAATTGGTTGAACCGTAGACGGTATTTCCCGCGGGTCCTTGTGCGTAGTAAGCAGTATTTCCAGCAGGTCCAGTCACTGAGCCTGCGCTTCCACCATAAGGGCCATAATATTGATTAGATGATGTGTTATTATAAGGATACGTAGAATCGGTTGAACCGTATACTGTATTTCCTGCGGGCCCCTGTGCGTAGTAAGCAGTGTTACCAGCAGGTCCAGTTACGGAACCAGCACTTCCACCATAAGGGCCTTGTTGGTATGCTAAATCCGTGCTACTTTGTATTGGTGTGCCGGTGCTTCCATAATATTGGGTAGATGATACGGTGTTACTTGGATTGGAATAACTTCCTGATTGTGTAAATGTAGTGCTTCCAGAGGAAGTCTGAATTCGAATTGCTTGGTTTCCTCCGTCACCATTTACAACGGTAGCAGTGGAATTATTCGGCCCATAAAATGTAGTAGCAGAGCCATTATTTCCTGTTGTGGAGGTTTGCGTTGTATTAAATGCCATAGATTGTTGTCCACTTGCTAACATAACTTGTAATGTTTGATTTCCGTCACTTCCAGTAGAAACAACTACGGTTCCGCCATTAGGTCCATAAAATGTTGTACCGTTTGCAAGTTGTGTAGAAGAGCCACTATAATGATTATAATTATCATATACATTACCAGAACTAGTAGAAGCTCCGTTACTCGAAATCGGGTTAGATGTTAAATTATAATTTTTGTTACGATTTCCGTTGGATTGGAGCGAATCAATATTTATATTGCTCATACCTTCTTTATTATAGGTACCTCCTAAAAAGGAACATAAAACTAGGCCTAATAATAAAATCAAGAAAAGAAATAATGCTTCAGTATTCATTGTACTCATTGTATAATTTATATAGTGAAAAAAGTTTAAAATATAATTGAATTGATTTTAAAATGTTAAATATTTAGCATTCTTATAATATATACATGAAAACAGATTACGAACACGCGACTATAATCGATGATTCCGGAGATGAAGACATAATTATAATTCCAACAAAAATTGTGAAACCTAGAATTAAACAACAACCACTTAATAAATTTTATGTAGAAGACCCCAATATCTTTGAAATTGGAGTAGATGAAGTTGGAAGAGGACCATTATTTGGAAGAGTTTATACAGCAGCGGTCATTTTACCTAAAGATGATAGTTTTAATCATTCACTTATGAAAGATAGTAAAAAATTTCATTCAAAAAGTAAAATTGAGGATGTCGCAAATTATATAAAACAAAATGCGATTGCGTGGTACGTGAGTTTCGAAGATGAAAAAACAATTGATGAAATAAACATTCTTCAAGCAACCCAGCAGTCTATGCGTAATTCTATTTTGGAAGTCAGGCAACAATTCTATAAAAAAATGAAGAACCTGGGAAAAGAAGAGGGACCAGATTACTCATATAATTTGTTGATAGACGGTAACTATTTTAAACCTATTACCTTTTTGAATAAAAAAACAAACAAAATAGAAACTATACCCTATAAAACGATCGAGGGAGGTGATAATAAATACACAGCTATTGCGGCTGCTTCAATTCTAGCTAAAGTAGAACGCGATAAATATATCGCAGATTTATGTGTTCAAAATCCAACACTTTCTGAATATTATTATATCGATTCGAACAAAGGGTATGGCGCAAAAAAACACATTGATGGAATAAAAGAACATGGTATAACCATTTGGCATAGAAGAAGTTTTGGTATTTGTAAAAATTACATTTGATATTAAAAATAAAATTGATTAATAGTATTTAAAATAATGAATATGAAATAAGTATTTAAAAAGTCTAATAGACATTACATAACAAAATGTTAGTACTTGTATTTGATACAGAAACTACTGGACTTCCAGAAACTAGATTAATGAATCAGGACACATTAGATAAATGGCCGTATATAGTTCAATTTAGTTATGTTATTTATGACACTGAAAAAAAGGCACTATCGCACGATGGCGTACAAGATTTTATAGTAAAAATACCATCTCACGTAATTATCAGTGAGTTTAGCGTACAACTACATGGTATCACACACGAAATTTCGGAATCAAAAGGAGTTGATATAAAAGACGTTCTTACCGAATTCTTTCACGATATTATAACCGTAGACCAAATAGTTGGACACAATATTTCATTCGATTTGAACATGGTTAGAGTAGAACTTTTAAGAACTATTTATTTTAGTTCTGGAAAACCTTATACAGAAATGACAAATAATATGTATAAAAAATTTCTGTATACGCTAAATAATTTACAAAACATTACATGCACGTTACAAGACTCAATCGAGTTATGTAATATTGTAGTGCTTAATAAAAATGGTAAACCCTATCAAAAATTTCCAAAATTGCTGGAATTACATAAGAAGTTATTTGATTCAGAGCCATCAAATTTACATAACTCTCTTAATGATGTTCTTATTACGCTAAGATGTTTTATGAAAATGAAATATGATACTGATATAACAGTAGATTGCGACGCTTATATGAAACTGCTATTTGAAGAATTAATATAATTTATATCAAAATATAAACTTTTTTTAAATAACTATAATATATATTTGTATATTATGGATAATAATTTTAAACAATTTGTAAATAGTTTAAAAGGAAATAGTACATCTACTCATTTAGATTTAGACGCAACCTGGAATATACCAAACTTACTTTTAAATTCAAATGAATTATTATTAATTATTTTAACAAAGACAACTATGATTCCATTTATTCCAGATTACACAACTATATCGAATGACTTAGGTTTATCACCGACCCAATCATCATCTATTCAAGAAAGTAATGCTCTTTTATTGATTTTACATAAAATGATACAAAAATATTGTATTCAACAATTTGCTCTTGGGTCTATGATGAAAAATGAAATGGATAATATTATTTTGTCTGCGCCAGAAATAGAAGATGTTCGATCTATAGATGATATGCTAAATTATATTGAAAATTTTAAAAAAACACAACAAAACCAGAATGGTGGCGTGAATATTACAGGTAACTTCTTAACTTTACTAGGAAAAATAATTTTATTTACATTTTTGATTATACCTATATCAAAATCAGAAGTTATTTCTTCGGAAAAAACATCAGATAATCAAATTCAACTGGTGTTAAATGGAAAAAATTTAATTCAACCATATAACCCACAAATTGCGGATATTAGTTTAGAAGATTTTAGCGAGTCATTACAAGAAAAATCATTTATTAAATCTAGACGATCAAGTTCAGTTAATAATATAATAGTAAAATATGATGATGACATTGAAAAACAGAAAACACTGTTAATAAATAAATTCTTAAGTGTATTTTCAACCCCACAATCAGGTATAGATGTTCTTAAGGATATAATTGATAAATTTAATTCTGGGTTGTCAGAATTTTCACAAGGCGCGGAAGGTATTTGTTTGGAATTAATGGATAAAGCTAATGATAAAGGAGTGTTCGGTCATTTTATGGATTTTGATAGTATAGATAAAACTAACCAACAAATAGAAGATATTGAAATAGCTGTCACTAAACAGAATTTAGAAATAACTCAAGACACAATTACGGCTTCGTTAGCAACTGTTGCTACATCTGTTGGTACATTTGCTTTAACAGGTGATTATGGGGAAGTGTTGAATCAAGCAGCCCCTTATATATTATCATTGGGAAGTTCGTTAATTGATTCTTTAACAAATACCCAAAATATTGCGAAACGACAGCAAGAGTTTCTCGCTGAAAAGCCCGTCTCATCATCAGAATTAACGCCAGCTCAAAAAATAGAACTAGAAAATAAAATATATCATTTTTCAAAAGTATATTGTTCATATGGATATAATTTACAACTGACACTTAATGGAAATGATATTGATGTGATAGGAGATAAAATAGAATATAATTGGATACTAAATGTTATTGCGTTATTAGAGAATAATATAGATTTAAAGATAACAAAATCGTCTCTTAATAAGGATTTAAATAAATTTGAATTGAATGCGTTAGTAAGTTTAAAACAACGGTTTAATATATTAAAAGCTATTACAAATAAATTATATCACATAGTAAATTTTTCTATGCAATCACAAATATCTAAATTAAATATACAGCCGTCTTCGGACTCATTAGATAAAATAAATGGATATTTTAATAACCAATTACAGGATTTATTAAACATGTTGGAATCAGTTAAACAACAGTTTCCAAAAAGAGAAGAGGCTTTAAAACAAGAATCTATATTAGTTGAAGCCGACAAAAAATTAAATGAAATGAATGATGCCTTACAATTACAAAAAACGGAAGCAGATATTGCTAGTCAACAGAGGAAAAACGCAATAGAGCAGCTTGTTGTCGAACAGAAAGCACAAAATGTTTCCGCAAGTTGGATTGCGGCTGAAACAATCGGTAAAAGTTATATTAAGTTAATGACAAATGCTACCGGATTTATGGGTGAAAGTTTGGGAAACATTGTTGAAGCAGTAGGAGAAGCAGGATTAAATGTTCCATTAGGCGCAGTCAAATCACTTTTGGATTTTATTAATAAAATTCTTTGGTTGTTAGTTACAAATCCATCAGGTTGGTTATTACTTGGTAGTGGATTAATGGTATTAACATTTTGGTTTGGAGGTATAATGGGTGTAATTCGTATATTTAAAAAATCTGGTGAAATATTTGTTACTATTACTTATGGTAGTATTATGTTTGTTTATAAACTAATAAAGACACCTTTTGGTTGGATTTATAAAAAACAAGATGTTATAGTTGTTCCTCGCCTCGCGGACGCACCGCCTCTTCAAACTCCGCGCGACCAAAGAGTGAGGTTTGGTGATGATGACAGAAATATTGCGGCAAACGCGTTATTAGAATTAAGTAGAGGCGGAAAAATAAAAACTAAAAGACAACGCCATAAAAATAAAGTAAAAAAAACAAGACGTAAAAACAAAACCAAAAACAAAACCAAAAGCAAAAATACAACAAAACGAAGAAACAAATCAACTAAATATAGTAGACGTCGTAAATAAATAATATACTACTTAATGTTTTATAGTATATTATATAACCGGTATATTTATGCCGAACACATTTCACAAATTTCATCACGTTCTCCTGTGGGCTTTACATTTTTTGGTTCAATTGTGAATTGTTGTGCTTGGTGTTTTGCCTTTCGTCTCAAATAATAAATACCTGTTTTAAGGCCTTTTTTCCATGAGTAAAAATGCATAGAAGTTAAGACGTTATATGTCGGGTCTTCAACCCACAAATTCAAACTTTGACTTTGACAAATAAACGCACCCCTATCTGCGGCCATATCAATCACGTGTTTCATTGGTATTTCCCAGACAGTTTTATATTTATTTCTAATATGTTCTGACAACACAGTTAATTGTTGAATGGACCCTTTGTTGAGAATAATATTGTTTTTAATTTCTTCGTTCCATTGTCCTAGTTGAATCAACTCTTTCATCAAATATTTATTAACAACCACAAATTCTCCAGCCAATGTACGTCTGCTATATAAATTGCTCGTAAAAGGCTCAAAACATTCATTGTATCCAAGAATTTGAGACGTTGACGCAGTAGGCATCGGCGCAACTAAAAGCGAATTACGCAGTCCGTATTGCTTAATAGATTCTTTGAGAGTAGTCCAATCGTAACGCTGACTTGGGGTAACATCCCACATATCAAATTGAAGAATTCCGTTTGACGCAGGTGAACCTTCAAATGAACTGTAAACTCCAAACAAATCCGGACTTTTATCGCCGATAAGGTCTAGTAACTCACTGCTACTTAATGTATTCATATGTTGTTTTATTTTATTTGTACGCTCAATTGCGAGTTCATTGCTTCTTTCTAGCGAAGCGTGATAAATAGTTTCAAATATCAATTTATTAATTTCTTTGGCTTCGTCGCTGTGAAATGGTAAATCGAGTAGAACAAACACATCTGCCAAACCTTGGATACCAATGCCGATTGGTCTATGTCTTAAATTACTTGTTTTTGTTTTCTCAGTAGGATAAAAATTTACGTCAATCACTTTATTCAAATTAGTCGTAACAACCTTGGTGACATAATGTAGCTTTTCATAATCAAATGTCTTGGTTTCTTCGTTTACAAAAGTCGGTAACCCAATAGATGCTAAATTACAAACTGCGGTTTCATTTGCGTCTGAGTATTCTATTATTTCACAACATAAATTGCTGCTCTTAATGGTTCCAAGATTTTGTTGATTTGATTTTTCATTTGCGGTATCTTTATAAAGAATGTAAGGAGTTCCAGTTTCCATTTGTGCGTCCAAAATCTTAAACCATAAATCACGAGCATTAACTATTTTTCGCGCCTTTCCTTCGCTTTCATATTTTTCATATAAATTTTCGAATTTATCACCATATACATCAGCTAGTCCAGGACACTCGCGAGGACAGAATAGCGACCATTTTGCGTTGCTTTTTACACGCTCCATAAATAAATCTGACACCCATAACGCGTAAAATAAATCACGAGCCTTTGATTCTTCGTCGCCATGGTTTTTTCTCATTTCAAGAAAATCTTCTACATCAGCATGCCACGGTTCCAAATAAATCGCAAAGGACCCGTTGCGCTTGTTACCTCCTTGGTCCACATATCTTGCGGTATTATTAAAAACTCTCAACATAGGAACTAGCCCGTTCGACGTTCCATTGGTGCCTTGAATATGAGATCCCTTTGCTCTAACATTATGAATATGAAGTCCTATACCTCCAGCCCATTTTGAAATATGAGCGCAATCTTTTAGTGTATTAAAAATACCATCAATGCTATCATCTTCCATAGCAATTAAATAACAACTAGATAATTGAGGTCTAGGAGTGCCTGCGTTAAAAAGAGTAGGAGTAGCATGTGTAAAATATTTTTGTGATAGTAAGTCGTATGTTTCTTTTACTAATGATAATAGCTCACGACCTGCTCGCAAACTCATTGGTTCTGTTATGTCACCGTGGATTCCAATAGCTACACGCATCCACATGTGTTGAACTCTCTCTACTACTACATTGTTAACTCTGAAAAGATATGCGCGTTCCAAAGTTTTAAAACCAAAATAGTCTATTAAATAATCTCTATTGTAATCAATCATATCATTAAGCTCTTTAGAGAAATTCTTTGTAAACTCCCAAAGAGTCTGAGATACAAGAGGCTTGTTTTCACCATTAACATCCGTGAACTCAAATAAACTCTTCATGACATTTGAAAAAACCGAGTCCGTATTTTTTTGATGATTTGAAATAACAATTCTTGAAGCAAGGGTTCCGTAATCAGGATGTTGAGTAGAAAGTGACGCACATTGCTCTCCCGCAAGTTCATCTATTTTTGTAGTCTCAATTTTATCATATAATTGGTCGATGACTTTCATTGTTAATCCGGAGTAATTAATTTGAACTTTTGCTTCTTGACCCAGCTTTCTAACCCGTTCTAGAATTTTATCAAAAGCTATTTCCTGTAATTTACCGTTTCTTTTTGTAACACGCATTTCACTAGAAATCTCCATTATCTTAAGTTAATTACAATGAAATTTTTTAAGTTTGTTTAATAAATGATTTTTAATTTGATAAAATTTTAAAAATTAAAAATATATAAAATATATATGAACAACCAAATATTATTAATTCTTATTCTAATATTATCAGTAGGATTACCTCTGTTTTTTAATATCAACGAATCTATGAAAAAATATGAAGGGTATTCTAATTTAACTTTAGAGGGCTCTATTGGTGAAATACCCGCTTCTGAAGAAGAAGTTTTAGTTCAAGATACATATCCTATAACTGGTAGAAACGGAATATCAAATAATAGCGCAAGTGATATATGGTGGCATTATCCTGTATTTGAATTAGGATCATACAAACAAATCACAAATAATGTTAGATACCCTCATAATCCAGATGAAGGAACATGTATGCCTGCTAGTATGTGTGGAGCTTTGTACCGGGATAAAAAAATAGGTTCAAATATTGTTACCCCATTACCACCTGTAAATCCTACGTGTGGAACTCGTGTAGGCTATTTTTCAACAAACAAAAACCTATTACCATTTAAATCAAATTTTCAGAATATTCTATACTAATCTATATTTCCGTGTTTATCTTTATAATCTTGTTTATTAGCAAACATCCTGTAGATTCGTTATTTATTACTGATGGACTTATTGTATCCCTTTTAATTTTTTTATTAGGTGCTCGGTGTGTATAACCAGTTATGCGCTCTTTCTCAATTATTTTCCATACATTTTCAAGTTGTAAAACACTGTTTTTAAACCATTCCTTATTTCTTAAAACTAAAACACAACTAAACACTTCCATCTTCCAATAAATAAATTTCATAAACGTATAGTTGTATTGACATGACTGATAGAGTGAAACTATTTCTTCTTCCCATTCCTGAATTTGGATTGGATGTATTAAATCAAGTGGCTTATAAACATAAAATGGGTTGCCTTCTTTAGTGTGAAAATAAATTATAATACCCTTTTGTTTGCCATCTTTTGCCAAACAAGTATTGTTATCATTAATTTTAATATTTTCTTCATTTAAATCATCATTATATGCGTTACTATCAGGATATTCAGTAAATTTTGTTTCCAGAAAGTCACACTCATCTAAATCACATACTTCCATTTGAAGCTGCATTTGAACCCAATATTCTTTTTTTGGAATGCCTGTTATATCACGACTAACCACATTTTTAATTTCTAACATACGACCATAGCGAGATGAACCCTGTTCAATAACAATACCATCCGGAGATGCACCTATAAATTTGTATATAGGGTGTTGAATACAACCAAAATCTTCTACTTTCGTTTTGTATTCGTGTTCATATATTAAAACTGTTAAAGGTTCATACTTTTGACCCCAATGTAAGGGAGTATTTGTATTCACCATTTTAATTTCGCTGTCTTCGTCATTGTTTGTTTTTAATGGTTGACATTTTTCATATATGAGCTGGTTAATTGTTGCCTGTGTTCCAAATGCTTTATATGCGTTACTCGCAGTGATTAAATTCCATCGAAACTGATACCATTCTGGAGTCCTTTGAACCGGTTGAGGAATTTCTCTAAGTTTTTGTATTTTTGCTTCAATCAAATTAATATCATCGTCATCATGTAGATAAGTCTCCGCACAAGGTTCAGATATCGACCTTTCAGGATGAAATGATGTAACGTAAATATCAAACACGGTTTCCAATAATTCTTCCAAATCATCTTCAACAGTGACGCAATTTTTGATATGCTCTTCAAACTGTATATTAAAAATATCTTGTATTTCATCAAAAAGAATCTCATTAAAATCTGGATCAGTTATAACATTTGGGTTTTCATTCATAAATTCATCCAATAAATGGAATGCTGTTTCCATAAATTCCAACGCATATTCTTCTGTAAATATGGTTGGCTCATCTTCAAATACTAGCGTATTTATTATATCTTCCAAATCCTCCAAATCATGTATCATTATATATACATATATCACAGTTTTTATATCTATTTAGTTTTCATTATCAGAAGATGAATCATCTCCACTAGTTTTTAAGGAACTCTTAACGATTTTATTTCTAACTGTTCCTTGAGTCTTTTTTGGGGCCAATGATTTTATTGTTGATACTCTTTTATCAATATTCTTTAAAGTAAAATGTTTGTTAGTTTTTGTAAAAGTTAAAGATGGTATTTCTTTTACAATACCATTATTTTTATCATAAATAACGTCTTTAACTCTTAACAATTTTTTCCTATCTAGACAATCTTTCAAAAAGGTTATTAGTATGTTTGCCTCTTCTTCGTCCAAATCTTTACTCTTTTTGTATGTCTCTACAAATTCCAATAGTTTTTTTGTTTTCACCGTTTTATTTAATTTACACCAAGGCTCATTTATATTATTATTTTTTTCGTCTTCTAAAAATTTTTCCAAGTTTGACATATTGTTTGAGAATTTGGTTTCGTATGATGGATTCCCGTTTAATAACATTGTTTTGTATTTTATATTTTTAAGCTCTATACATTCTTCTGTTTTTATAATTTCCGGTTCGGTTTCTTCTGTTTTCTTTATTTCTACTTCTTCCATTTATATATTTATAGTGTTATAAGTTTAACTCACTTTTACAAATATATATTATTTAATAACTATTTATATCATTTAAAAATAATAAATAATATGTGATATAATATTATATGGAGACATCCACTAACGAAAAAATAATAAATATACGTGGTACAAACAATAGATATATGATTAAAAAACTAACAGTGGATACTAAAAAGGAAAATAAAAAAAGGGTTGATAGCTTGGGCTGGAATTTTTCAGCTGAATATTTTACCTATTATAAACAGATTGAATTATTGAAAGATATATTCGCAAATAATTTTATTACCAATGATGATGCTGTTAGTAAAATAGTATTTCAACAAATAACCACCAAAATTTCTGGTTATAAACAACAAGACATATTAAAGAAACATTATGATTGTCATAAATTTGTTGATTTTAAGAATATAATTGTGAAATTAATTGAGTGTGACTTAAAATGCCGTTATTGTAGAAAACGAATGACTATTTTATATGATGTATCGAGAGAAATGACCCAATGGTCTGTTGACAGAATTGATAATGATATGGGTCATAATAATGATAATTATCATTTAGCTTGTTTAGACTGTAATTTAAAAAGAAGAAGGCAAACGGATAAAAATTTTTTATTTACAAAACAACTATCTATTATCAAACATGGAAATTAATTAAGTTTATTAATAGTATTTATTAAATACTATTAATATATTATTATCGATATGGAATGGAAATGGACCAAAGGAGAACCTTATGAGCGTTCTAGAAGAATTATTGCCTCAAAAGACACCACTGAAACAGACGACCATAGGTTTAGTAAAGATATCGAAAAATCCGCGTATTCATCTTCTTTAAACCATGATGAGAATACATGGGAAATTTTGAATCAAGAGGTTTCTACTAACGGCTTTCAAATCTCAAACAAGAGAGAAGATTTAGATACAAAAATATCAGATAGACAACTAGTTCAACAACGGGGATATAATCCGTTTTTAAGTCAAAATAATTACGCGGATGACGTTTCTGTAAGTGACCAATTTTTAAAACCAATTAATACTACTCAAGATAGAATTAAAACATCTACTCAATAATTTATTATTAATGCACGCTGTTTAAACACATAGTATGTAATAAACGATTAACGAAATATGCTAATAAGGTGTTACCTAATAAGGCAACCGCATGTAAAACCATCATTAAATCTAATTTCTTAATATTTTTAATACCAAGAGCAACCGCCAAGATAGCAGATGTTACAAACATAAAAAGAAAGAACATTGACAAAATTTGGAAATAAATGCACCAATCTTTATTTAAAGGACCAAAATAAGCATCCATAAAATTCGACATATATATATATATTTACAATATTTTATTTCTCTAAATTAATTATTATCTATTGGAAACAACTTAAAAATTTTATTTAAATTACTCATAATGAGTTCTTCTACAAATTATACAACGCAAAACGAATTATTATTAAATAACTTAATGGACTTTTACAAAAACGAGAATATCCTCACTAAAATGCTAAAAATTATTACAGGCGAATCTAAGATTTCACTACGAATTGTCGACTGGTTTGCAACAAATTACGCAAAAAAATATTATACATTATACACAATTACAGATAGTAGTAGACGTTTTAAAGTTTATTTTGATTATAAATTAAAATTAAAGGCTTATTCTAAAAAGAGATTTGACCCTTTTTGTCGTTGGGACCGAATTAGTATTCCTTATAAAGATGAAACAAGTATTGAGACGACTATCGGCCAGCTTAATTTCTTTAAATGGGCTATAGAAAATGATGTAATAAAATACATCGAAGAAAACTATGATATTATAGAGAAGGACATGAACAATAGAAATAGTACATCAAAGCGAAAGGAAACTTTATCTGATAATTCTAAAACAAGAAAGAAGAGGGAAGAATTATCTATTTCGGCAACAAAAAGTATTAAAAAAGAAGAGGTTGAAATCGTTGTTAAGTTTAATTAGCTACTTAAATAAAATAATAAATTATATACAAAATTTTATTATTTAAAAATATTATAACAAATAAACAAATGGGAAATTCACAATCAAATATTAAAATCAACTATGAGGATATTCAGTATGTTATAAAAAATCCGGAAACACATGTACTAATAAATACTTTAAGTGATACAGAACAAGAGTGTTTAATTCCAACTACAATTAATCCAAAAAAAGAAGAGGAGCTAATTAATAGTTTTATACAAACTGGGAATAAACAAGTTAAACTTGTTATTTATGGCAAAAATTGTAATGATGACAAGTTGTATAAAAAATATAGCCAGCTGTGTAAACTCGGGTTTTACAATATTTATATGTATACTGGAGGAATGTTTGAATGGCTTACACTACAAGATATTTATGGAGACAAAGAATTTCCTACTACAAAAAAAGAACTAGATTTGTTACGTTACAAACCAATAAAAGTTATGAACGTTCATTTATTGAAATACTGACATAATTAACTATTCGTGTTTTTATTCTCATTTCTATTTCTGTAATTCTACATAATCTTTTATTGCGATATTCGATAGCTCATCTGCTCTACTATTTTTATTCCTATAAATATGAGTAAAATATATCTCATCAAATTTACTTTCTAATTCTTTTGATTTATTATATAAATTTAATAAGGACTGTGACTTTACCTGATATAACCCTGTCATTTGATTAATAACAAGCATACTATCTCCTTCCACCATTAAAACCTTAATATTCATTTCTATTGCTTGCTTTAGTCCTATAATTAATCCTGTATATTCAGCATGATTATTTGTTATTTTTTCTCCAATAAATAAAGACGACGCCCAGATTTCTTCCGAACCTTGGTAAATTACAGCACCTGCTCCTGCTAATCCTGGGTTGCCTTTGCTACACCCATCAAATTGTAATTTAAAATCACCTGTTACATGTTTTTCCGGATGAATTATCTGTGAAATATTAATTTTTTTAAAAGCACCTTTTATTTTTGGAAACATTCTTACCACAAATTATATAATATATATTAAATTATTTATATTAGTTACAAGTTCAATTTTATTAATTAATATATTTTATATAAATTAATATAAAGAAATGTTATTTCTAGTTTTGCTTTTTTCTCTTTTTACTGGCATGCATTGTGATTCTGAATGTCCCATTGTAACATCTATTGGGGATAGGAGAAAAGATAATAATTCTTTAAGATTGGTTCAATATAATGTTGAATGGTTATTTATTGATTATTATAGTGGCGCAAATTGTCCTGGAAATGGATGTACTTGGAAAAATCAAACAGAAGCTGAGACACACTTATCATATGTATCCAAAGTTATTAAGGACCTTAATCCTGACATAATAAATTTTTGCGAAATTGAAGGCTGTGATGAACTTAACATGTTAAAAGACTATTTGGACGATAGTTATATGCCTTACTTAAAAAAAGGCACTGACACAGGAACGGGTCAAAATGTCGGTATGTTGACGCGAATCGACCCAATTATAAGCTTATATAGAACAGAAATGAAATATAATTATCCTATATCTGGGTCAAAATGTGGTTATAACAGTTCTATTTCTTCAACTGGAGTGAGCAAACATTATATTACTGAATTTGTATTTAATGGACTTAATATCGCATTTATCTCAGCACATTTAATCGCAATACCAACAGACCCAGCAAGATGCTCTCAAAGAGAAGCCCAAGCATCAATACTACAAACTGTAATTTATGACTATATTAGCAAAGATTATGAAGTAATAATGCTAGGTGATTTTAATGATTATGATGCTGAAGTTTTAGATATGAATAACAATGAACCTACATCACACGTTCTTGACATTTTGAAAGGAAATGCTGGTGAATATATGGGAAAATATCTTTTATACAGCGCAGCAGAACAAATTGAAAAGGATAATAGGTTCTCTGATTGGTGGGATTCTGATGAGAATTGTAACACTGCTTCTAAAAATGATTATTCAATGATAGACCATATTTTAGTTACTGATTCAATAAAAAATAATATAAATAGTGTGTTTATTTATCACGGTTACAAGGAATACTGCGGAAAATATAATTCAGACCATTATCCAGTAGTTATTGATTTGATTGTCTAAAATAAATTTTGTAAATATTCTATGTCAACTAACGCTTTTTTATGTAATAATGACGATTCATATAATGCGTAATCTGTTGTAAATAAATTATCACTTCGATACTTAAGTGTGCGTTTGTCAAATAAATCAACCGCTCTTCTTATAGCTTCATCATAATTTAAATTCTCAACCATCTGACCATAAATTATACATCTATCTACATCATATGATGTTAATAAATCCGCTTCTCTAACAATATTATATGCTAGTTGATATTCCTTCAAATCTGGATACCCATTTTTTTTTACGGTTGAGTATGACATAGATGAAATTATTTTTGATGAAATGTCCAAATCTGTTTCGGTCATAAACTCGCTCATATATTTTTTCATATTATCAATCCCTTTTTCTTGACTCATATACTTTTTGTCACACATATCGTGTAAAATTGCCGCGGAATAAATAATTTCTCTATGAGTTTCTAAATATGGAAATTTTTTAACCTCCGAATTGTAGATTTTATTAGTTGTATGAAAAACATCCATACTATGTTTTAGAGCATGGGATTCGTCGATATTATATAGTTTACTTGCTAGTATGACGTAATTAAATGCGTGATTTACTATATTTGCTAAAGACACCATTATTTAATTGAAATAATAAAATTATCTAATTTTAATTCATTTTTATTTATTTGTCATTCTTTTATTTGTCATTCTTTTATTTCTCCGTGTTCTTTTTCTAACCGTTTTTTTAATAGCCCTTTTCGTAAGACGTTTTTTATATCTTCTTTTCTTTGAACCCCCAGTTCCTTTACTTAAGGGATATGTATATTTTGGTTGATAATTTTGTTCTTCTTTTTCTTTTTTTGGTTCCCCTAATGTTTGTCCCTTTAATAATGTATCATATAGCGCATCAATCTGTGATTGATTTAAGTATGGTTTATAAATATCATTAATTTTGTTTTTAAGTCCAAGAAAAACGAATCTCCTTACCAGAGACCCAGAAAAGGATTCAGTAGGAATTGTTTCTATAGACAAATTTGCTAATTGTTCGTCTGATAAATTTTTATAGGTTGACATTTCTGGTCTGTCGGCTGCTTTTCCATCCATAGAACGAATATTGTCGTCTTTTAAATAATACGAGCTTGTCACACTATCAATCAAGCTTACTCTGTCGTCTCCAACAAACATTATTAAATTAAGGTTTTTAACATCTTTAAAATCCTTATAAATTATATCAGATAATGTTGAAAATGTTGTAGGTTGTCTAATACCTGGTGGAGTAGGAGTATTAGAAACGCATCTACAAATTACTTCTATATTTGTACCCAGCTTCTGCTGTAGTTTAGCAACCATTAAATCAATTACTTCAGTCTTATAACTCAGCTCGGGCGCATTCGGATTTTTATCACAAGGAATAGGATCTTTACTACTGTTATTTGTTTTTGATAAAATTAAAAAAACTTTGGGTACATTTAATCTTACCGCTTCTTTGATTAGATGTGTAATAAGTGTCAAATGTCCTGGCGTTGGAGGATTCATTCGTGCGATAGTAAAAATAATGGTGTTCAAATTCTGGGGTGAATTCATCTAATTATATATTTATTATATACTAAATTATTTATTTTCAATCAATAAATGTCTTAACATTATTTATCCATTCCTGCAATTTAGTTGTATTTTCGTATATATCCACATTTCCATCAATCACAAGTTGATTATCACAAACGCATGTGCTAGAATTTCTATCTAGCATTTCATTGTGATACTTATCGCAGTTTGTTAAATAATCTAAAGGTATATTACTTTCGCCAGTTCTTGATCGTTTTACTATTCTATTATGACACGTTTCAGGCAAAGCATTCACATATATAACCTTGTTAACAGGAAATTCATCAGCAAACGTATCAAACCACTTTAAATATATTTTATAATTTATCAGCTCGATATTACTAGATTCGTATAACATTTTTGCGAATACCATTTTATCGGTATATAAACTTCGTTCCGTAATAATAATTGCGCCAGGATTATTTTTAACAGCTTCTTTTAAAAGTGAGAGCCTTGATATATAGGCCATCATCTGAAACGGAAAGGAGTACTCTTTTTTGTTACTATAAAACTTTTCTAACATAGTTACCCCATTTTCATCCGTGATTTTTTCCCATTCGTCCACAGGCTCTTTTAAAAATATGATATCAGTTCTATCTTTTAATGTTTCGCGCAAGTTGGAAAGCAACGTTGACTTTCCTGAGCCAATATTACCCTCAATAGAAACGATAGTATATCCAGTACTCATTTGTAGTATGTTAGTTAATATCAATTATTTAAATTATTTAGTTTCAATTTTAAAAAAAATTGAATTTTAAATCAATTTAAAGAGTATTGCATATTACTTATACTTAAACCAATAATGGATCTTAAACAAAGAAAGCTTAATAGGTCTGAATGGGAATCTATTGAGGTCCCTGTTTCGAAGGCTGAAATAGATGTGCTCAAACTTATTATTGATGGATATCATAATGTGAATATCAGAGTAAATACAAATAAATCTATCTTTACATTCTTAAAAATAGATTATACTACAAAAATGGAGGAATACTTATACAATAAATACTTGCGTGAACGAGTAAATAAAATTGAAGGACAGATTATTTTGATAGACCCTCTTTATAAAAAGATAGAAGTTGACGGAATTATTAAATTAAATTCAATTGATAGAGTTCGACTAGAAAGAAATGATGAGACCTCCATTAAAAAAGAAAATATTTATGAATTCTTACTTCTCACACATATTGAAAAAATTTTACAATACAAAAACAATAATGAGAAGCTGTTTACATTTCATTATTTTACAATTTGTAAACTAATTAAAAATAATATACAGCGGTTAAATAGTCATATTATAAACTTTACAAATAAAGTGATTGAAATATTTGCGGACGACATTGAATTGAGTGTTATAATTGAAAATGCCGTTGATTTTATCGAGAAAAACGAAAGTCTTCTTAAATACAGTGACATGGTTTTATACGAGCACCAGAAAGAGATTTTCACTGTATGCAAAAACAGCAACTCTAAACTGATATTGTACATGGCCCCTACCGGTACCGGAAAAACGATGTCCCCAATCGCTCTGTCAGAAAAACATAAAATAATATTTGTATGTGCGGCCAGACATGTTGGGTTGGCATTAGCAAAGGCTGCTATTTCAGTTGGTAAAAAAATCGCTTTTGCGTTTGGTTGCGCTAGTGCGGATGATATTAGACTACATTATTTCGCTGCTAAGGAATATACTACTAATAAGCGTACCGGTGGGATAAAAAAGGTTGATAATAGTGCTGGAGAAAATGTTGAAATTATAATTTGTGATATAAAATCATATTTGCCGGCAATGTATTATATGTTGGCTTTTAATGAAAAGGAAAGTATTATTACATATTGGGATGAGCCAACTATTACTCTTGATTATAAAGAACACGATTTTCATAAAATTATCAGACAAAATTGGAAAAAAAATATTATCCCTAACGTGGTATTATCCTCGGCCACTTTACCAAAGTTAAATGAGCTAGTGGAAACGATACCTGATTTTAAGAATAAGTTTCCCGGCTCGGAAATCTATAATATTGTAAGTCACGATTGTAAGAAGTCTATCCCCATATTAAATAAAGATGGGTATGTAGTGCTACCTCACTATCTAAGTGACAATTATGAGGAAATCCAAAAAATCGCGACACATTGTGATAATTATCTTACACTACTACGATATTTTGATTTGAAGGAAGTAGTTGAGTTCATCAGCTATGTAAATAAAAATAATATGGCGAATAATAAAATGATATTAGGTAGACATTTTGAATCGTTTAACGATGTTAATATGAAAACTATAAAAGTTTACTATGTTAAACTGCTACAAAACATCGACCCAGTCCATTGGAATACTATTTACACGCATTTTATTGGAACTAGAACGCCTAGAATTGTTACGAATGAAACGGTTGACACAAAGGGTTGTAAAATTATAAAATCTAGAAGTGTTGGACCAGGCCTAAATGTATTTGGGCTCGATAAAACATCAGAACTATCAGGCTCACCTTTAACACGATTAGCTAGCGAACAAGTTTTAAATTCTTCCAACGCAAATCAAAAGCCTGTTGGAACATCTGGTGCTTATATTACTACAAAAGATGCGTATACGCTAACAGATGGACCTACAATCTTTATTTCAGATGAGGTAGAGAAAATTGCCAAATTTTGTATTCAACAGGCCAATATACCATCTTTGGTTATGGATGAAATTATGAAAAAGATTGACTTTAATAATGTATTGAACGAAAAATTGGCATTATTAGAAAATGATTTGGAACAAACAAAAGAACGGGCAGAGAATTCTGTCAAGAATGAGGTAAATGTTAAGAATCAAGGTAGCATTGTTAGCGGAAGAAATAAATCCTCAAAGGATATTAAAAAATTTAATAGAGAGTCGTCTGGAGACGATATTGCGAACAAAAGTAATATATCTAAACTTGCTGCTGAAATTACATCGTTAAGGTCTATGATTAAAAGCGCGACATTGAATGATACATTTGTGCCTAATAAGTCTCGCCATATAAAAAAATGGTGCGATGGGTTAGATACAACGGGTGCGTTCACGAGTGATATTGATGAGCGTATTATTAGCGAGATTATGTCGTTAAATGGAATTAACGATAGTTGGAAAGTGTTATTGATGATGGGTATAGGTGTATTTATTAACCACGATAACATTAGATATACCGAAATTATGAAAAATTTAGCTGACGAACAAAAACTTTATTTAATTATCGCGTCAAGTGATTATATTTATGGAACAAATTACCAGTTCTGTCATGGATATTTGAGTAAAGACTTGAATTTGACACAAGAAAAAATTATTCAGGCAATGGGTAGAATTGGCAGAAATAATATTCAACAAACATATACATTGCGTTTCAGAGACGACCAACAAATTTTGAAACTATTTACATCTGAAACGGAGAAACCTGAAATTTTAAATATGAATAGATTGTTTAATACGCGTAAGGTTGTTTGGGAGAATTCGCAGTATATTGAAATTGAAGACGATATCGAATACGACAATGAGGAAGATGAAGACGAAGAAGAAAAAAATGTTACTGATTATGATGTAGAAGAATACTAACGAAAAATAGTAATATTTAATATTTTAATGGATTTACTGTTTATATAAATATTATATAAAGCCAATACCTGAAATTATTATACATAAATGAAACAATTCATAAAAGTATTAAAACAAATATATCACCCAGTATTAACTCCACTATTAATTGGAGCAAATTTACCATATTTAATAGAAGAAAAGAAATATGAGACAATTCCATTAGTTATTATTTTTCCAATCAGTTACACTGGCTATATTTGTGCGAAGAATGCTTACCAATTTTATAAACGCAAATTGGATGAAAATGAAATTGAAAAGCCGTAATTGGTCCAGTTTATCTATACACATTTTATGAATTTTATTTTTTTCGATAAAATTCCTAAATTTATGAACCATTTTTAACGACGCGAACTAGATTTTTTACGGCGATGACTTGTTTTTCGGCGGTTCTGTCTAGACTTATTTTTGCGTGTTCGGCTACGGCGTGATTTACGTTTTCCACCACTTTGAACAACATCATAATCTTTTTTTAGTTTTAATCCCTGAACAGTATTATACGAATTTGGGTAATCGGGGTCATCATTTAAGGTAGGAATGGGTTGTCCCTTGGGGTCAGATTTGGATACAATATACTTTACAATTTCTGTAGATTTTTTATCAAACGCTGACATTATATATTATTATATTATATTATTTTCGTTAAAGGATGCTTTCTCCTGTATATTTTAAACCTATTTTTTCGTTTAAAATACTTATTTGCTCTTGCAAATCATATTCAATTGGTAGTACCATTTTTAATCCTAATCTATTGCCATCCACTCTTTTTTCAAATACTAAATGTGATTTCTCTCTTGTAAAAACTAAGGAAACATATTTTGGTAGATTTAGTTCTTCTTTTTCAGGATAAATATTATTTTCTAAATCATCTACAACTTTATTTGCTTGAGCCAGCTTGTCTTCAATTGACACTTTGGTGGACTTTGTAGTAGCCCATGGTTTATCTAATTTGGGATGTTTTTCTATCTTAAAAAACTCCCTCTCTTTTGTTTTTCCCTTATCATAAAATTCACGATAATAAACTACATATTTTCTTAACATGTCTTGGGTCATTTCATCTGGTAAATCCCGGGCGTTATGTTTTCTATCTCTCTTTGTTCCAGGCATTATTCCCTTTGAGTTATTTTGTTGTTCGTTTCGAGACGCAATTCGTAAATTATCCCAAGTGTTATTTAATGGGTTACGGTCAATGTGGTCAACACTAATACTTTTTGTACCCTTTCCATTTCCATAACATCCAGTTATAATTTGATGAATATTTAATCCAGTATTATTCCAGTGGGCTGAGATATAACCATTTGCTGCTTTCCAAAAGGTTAATTTTTCACCATTATTGGTTTTCTTTTCAAAATCTAAAATTTTTTGATACGCGGTTTCGCATAATTTACAAATGGTATCTTTTTCACAATACATCAATAAATATTCTTTACCATTTTCATTAATTTTCCATAAAGGATTTTTCATCATATTTGCGGTTTGTCCTGATTTTAGAAAATGCCCTGGAATATGGTCGATTACATTATAATTCTCGGAAACATATTTATGGTGTTTGTGAAATATATCTACATTACATCGTCTCATATCAAATTTATTATTATTCTTGAAAATAGGAATAGTGCTTTCAAAGTTGTCATTAAATATAAAATGTAAATAATTTACTCTTTTGTAATTATAACCAAAAGAAGGATAATCATTATCGGCATGAATGTAGTGAAATGTTTTACCAGAATTAATAATTCGGTCTTTATCTTCAAAATCAAGTAAGTACTCTTTATTGTTATATTGAATAGTGTTACACATTAACTCTCGGTTTGTAGAATAAATAGGTTTCATGTCTAAATTATGTGAATTCATGATGTCATGAGGAGAAGTTTCAATTTTATTATAAAATGCTAGTGAAAAAGGGACGTTTTTATCCATATTATAATGTATATAATATAGAATTTTTAAGTTGTTTGGAATATAATATGATAAAAGCGAATAATTCGCAAAAGCATACCCAATCCGCTCAATTGCTGTAGGCTAACCCGCCCATACCGCTCATGATACGAAGAACGTTGTAGTTGGTGGCATAAACACGGACCTTGGCAGTCTTGGTACCTTCAACTGTTGCGTTTGAGAGCACAAGTTGGAGTGTGGCGTTATCAATTCGGGAGAAGTTGCATGTGCCGGAGGGTTGGTGCTCTTCGGGTCTCAAGGCGAAGGAGTACACGTTAATACCTTCATCAGGGGATCTAGTGTGGGCCTGGTAAGGCTGGACCCATGAGAAGTAGGAACCTTCACGCTCTGAGAAGCGGTCTTGGCCGTTAAGCTGGAGCTTGGCGGTGACAACGGGGTTCTGGCCCCAGCAGTGCATGTCGATGGAGGTCTCGGAAAGAACGAATGTGCCGGCATCAGAGACACCAGAGTTGTCCTTGTGGCTACCAGACTCCTGGAGCGAAGCAAGTACTTCGGCAGAAAGACCGGCAGGGAGAGGAATAGCATTACCTCCCATGTTGACCTCATTGTAAGGGTTGGAAGGACCGTTCCAGTATCCGGTGTAGTTTGCGGGGATATAAGAATCCATCGCGCCGGCATCTTGGAAAAGACCGCGAGCATCGATGTAAGCACGGGAGTCACCGGCAACAGCAGCGGGTCCTCCGAAAGCATGGATAGCATTGGGAAGAGCATCGATGGCATCGGTGTAGTTGAAGGGTTGGGCACCGAGAACCTTGAAGAGGAGGGCATCGCAAGTCAAGGAAGAGCAGTAGTCAACGTTTTGGTCGGGTTGGACGACCCAGACGAGCTCCTTAACGGGGTGGTTGAAGTTAAGCTTGATCTTGTTACTGGAGGATCCGACAGACTCATCACCAGTGAATTGGAGTTGAGAAATCAAGTATTCGTGGGGGTTTTGGGCCATTCTGCGACGTTCGTCAGTGTCCAAAAACACGTAGTCAACGTAGAGGGACGCAGCAACTAGAGATTGGTTGTACGCGATGGTGGCGGGGACGGGGCGACCAACGGAGTATTGGCCGGCGGAAGCAGGGTTGGAGTAAGGGTTTGTGTTGCAGTTCAATGTGGTAACAGCCCACAAGCACTCATCAATAGGACGAATATCAAGGTTAATCTTGACCTCGTGGTATTGGAGAGCGATTAAAGGAAGGGCAAGACCGGGGTTGGTGCAGAACCAGAATTGAAGAGGAACGTAAAGGGTTGTCTCGGGAAGAGCGTTGCGGGGAGCGCAAACTTGGCGAGGAGCCAAGGAGTCACAAGGAGACTCCACATCAGAGAAAGAGGGATCGGTGATGAAGGTGAGTTGGGTGGTGTTACCAATCATCTTGAAGTAACCGCGTTGTTGTTCGGCAGTCATGGTAAGTTGGTTCCAGATGTGCATCCAGTCACCATATTGGCGGTCAATTCGTTGACCTCCAATTTCGACTTCAACTTGAGCGATGAGTTGTTCACCGGGGAAATCTAACCAACGGGCATAAACACCGGTGTTCTGGCCGGTTGTGTAGCTTCCGAGACCCATAAGTTGGTTGATCTCAGGAAGTGTGACTTGGAGATAGGTGCGGTAAGCCAAGTCACCGTTTCTGCTGATGACACATTGAACACGACGTCCGAAATCGGCTTGTCCGTTGAATGTTTGTTCGATTGATTCAATAGCAAAGTTAGTATATCTGCGATAAGTAACTTTCCAGAAAGTAATTTGAGGATTACCAGTAAGGTAAACATCTTGAGCGCCATAAGCTACGAGTTGCATTAATCCACCTCCCATTATTATATTATTGCTAAAGAAAAAAATTTTTTGAATTTAAATTTAATTAAAATATTTAAATAATTAAAAATATTTTAATTCCCTTAAAAACCTAATCTATAATTTTATTTAAATCCAAGTTGGTCTTCATAAATTTTAATAAGTATGAATTATCGATAATTTCTTTTTTGTTTTCATGGTTCTTGGTAAAAACATATGAATCGGTTCTTTTTTTTACAGTCCAACCTTGTTCTATTGAATTAAATAACAACAACATTTTTTGAAATTTAATGGCGTCTACTTTTAAATTGGAATTTTCTAAATCTTTTAAAGATTCTAAATTAATTTTGAGGTCCATATCTACTTAAAAAAAAGAAAACTATTGCGTATTTTAAACTAAAATTAATTCAATGTACCGATTAATTGTTTTCTATAAAATCTGGAATAATGTACTTGTTCGTCATTCTTTAATTTATTTAATGTTGTTTTTACAATAGCGCCATCATTATCAGAGTAATAAATATTTTTAATTTTATAACCCTTTTGGTACGGTATAATACTCATATTTTGTATACAATTAAAACAAGGTTTGCTTTCCTGCAATTTGTTTTGTTTTGAAAATCGTACAACTAACATATTTATAGATTCTAATTTTTTTTTACATTTTAACGGTTTTAATTTTAATAAAGCACTATGTTCGGCGTGTACACCAGGGGTTTTGCCATCTATATCACCTACTTGATTTATACCCATACTCAATACATTAGCGTTCTTTCCCTTTTATGACGCACGCGATATGATTATAATTTCCATTTCCACAATTACACGTTTTAATTGTATTTTTACCATTCTCATAATTATCAATGTTACTAGTAGACGGTAAACAAAACCGCTTCAGAAACATCTTATCTAAAATTGTGAAATACATTCTTGTATTATTAGGCATAAGTTATTTATATTTATATTGTAATAAAACATTTCAATTTTTTTGTAAATAAAATTAATATATTATATATTTTGTCTGTATTGTTTATTAAATAAATAATTTATAATTATGATAGAAAGAATTACATGCCAACTTTTAAACCAAAAACAACTAAAAAGATTAAATATAATAAGAAGACATCTATAACGCTTGATGGAAAACATAAAGAATTTTTAAATACGTTTTCTAAAGAGGAAACTGATATAATTCCAGAATTAAAATTAGAAAAAAACATTTTAAAAAATAACCTACAGAGTTGCAATGATAGTTTAACCATAGAACAAAAAATGGATATACAAGACCGAATAGAAGAAATCAGAAAAGAAATTATAGAATTAAAAAACAGAAAGAGGGAATACTTTTTAGATAATTCAAAGTTTATTTTCGATTATTTTGAGAATAAAAAAAATATTTCCGAAGGAGGCACTTCTGTAAGGGTTTCTGATAAAAATAAAATACTTAATTGCTTTTTTAAAATTAAAGATGATCCTAACGATGATATAACTAATCAAATAAATCAGAGTAAAAATAGTAATATAGTTCAAAAATATTTGAGTAACATTGATGACGCATTTTTAGATGTTAATACGTTCATTTGTCAAACTGACATTTGTAAATATTGCAACAAAGGTGAATTAATACCCCTTGAGGACGAAGGAATTTTAATATGTAACACTTGTTCAAGAAGCATACCATATTTGATAGAAAATGAGAAACCATCATATAAAGAACCGCCAAAAGAAGTTTGCTTTTACGCGTATAAGAAAATAAATCATTTTAAAGAAATACTGGCACAATTCCAAGGAAAAGAGACAACTCAAATTCCGCCCGAAGTCATAGAAAATATAAAATTACAAATCAAAAAGGAGAGAATTGACTTGACACTAATTACAAATAATAAAACAAAAGAAATTCTTAAAAAATTGGGCTATAATAAATACTACGAACATATACCATTTATTAAAGATAAGTTAGGAATTAAACCTCCTATTATGTCTCAGGAACTCGAGGAAACGTTGTGTAACCTTTTTATTGAGCTTCAAGCACCTTATTCGAAATTTTGCCCTGATGACCGTGTGAATTTTTTAAATTATTATTATACCGCATATAAATTATGTGAACTGCTAGGAGAAGATAATTATTTGCCTTTCTTTCCAATGCTAAAAGACAAGGAAAAAAGAATAGAACAGGACACTATTTGGAAAAAAATTTGTGAAGAGCTGGATTGGGAATTTATACATACATTATAATTTCTCTTCATTATTCGTAAACTCCCCGAATAATTCATTCGCTTTTTGGATTCTGGCTTCTGTTGCTTCTTCTATAGTATTAAATGAACCTATATGAATTAATTTACCTGATACTCGAATTCGCGCCATCCATTTTTTATACTGTTTATCAAATATAACCCCTTTCACTCCAGTTGTATTATTTTTATACATTACAATATTTCTTCTGTTCTCTTGATGTGTGGCCCATCTCAAATTAGTAAATAAATTATTCAGTTTATTATTATCTATATGGTCAACATAAGGTTTGTTTTCTGGATTTTCAACGAAATATAAAGATACCAATCTATGTATTTTTATATTTTTCTGTTTACCATCTTTACACAGACTTATATAATAGTATTTATCGGTTTTCCCTTCTGTCGGCTTTAAAATTCTTCCAGTGTTTTTATTTCTAACATTTCCAAAGTTACTTATTTGATAAGTATTTTCATAATCAATTATATCTTTGTATTCTTCTACTATCTCGCCCATTTAAATATAAATACAAATAATGGTTTATATTTAAATCAATTTTAATTTGTGGGGTTATACATTTTATGTTAGTTAATATTAATTATAATTTAAAAAAATTGAAATTAATATAATACATTTGTGTTTTATATAATTGTAATAATGAACCCTACACGTGTTCTTGATATATTTAAACGCGTATATTTGACACCCGTCAATGTCCCTTTAGGACGATGGAAAAGTCATAATCATGGACAAACTATTCTTAAAATTAAATATGCAAACGAAGACAATTGTGGCATTTCTGGCATCAATTATATAAATACCCCGCAAAAACAAACAAATAATGAGATAAATAATGAGATAGATGATAATCTATATATATATTTTATGGGTTACGAATCAGTACATAAGTAACTGGTATTTTAAATCTTCTAGGGTTTAAGTCAATTTTAATTTATGTGGGTTTATAAGGGCTTAACTTCAACAGATTTGTGTTATATATGGAAAAATTCGGGTCATAGCAATTGGACCCAATATTTTGTCCTCCATTTTGTTTAGAATCATAACTCAAATTCGGGTTAAAATCTGAATCCCCTAATTTATCAACATTACCTCCACGCTTATTTTTACGTGTTTTATTTTTACGTGTTTTTCTTTTAGTTTTTTTAGATTTACGTGTAATTCGTTTTTTAGATTTGTTGGATTTCTTTCTTTTTGTTTTTTTACCGCCGAATGAAGTATCTTCCATTGTTGTATTTGCGGATGAAATATTAGATGTGTCTAAATCCGACAGATGTAATGAATCCATGTCACCTGAATCTGAATCCGAATCATAGTTAACAGGGGGATTTATATTGCCTATATTTGGTTCAGTAAGACTCACTCTTGTTGTATTTAACGAGTCTTCCATTCCGTCCTCAAAATTTACATCGACGTTGTCATTATCATTCTCTTCATTTATCTCGTGAATGTCATTATCCTCATCACCATCTCCATAAATTCCTGAAATATCTAAATCATTTATATCGTCATTATTTGAACCACCCTTGTGTTTGTAATTTTTTTTACTAGCTTTGCGTGCTGGCTTTTTAGCTTTGCGACTGTACTTTACCATAATATATTACCATATTAAATATATTATGTGAATTTGGATATTATTGGGTATAAATAATTTAAACTATTGTTTCATGTTACATCTTAAAACCCTCCAGGGAATCTCACCAAATTGGCGCCTATACCGAATCCAGCACCAGAGCGAGCTCCTACACCCATAGATGGAACGTATGTATCAAGGATACTAAATGTGGCGGCAGCGGTTAAAGCAATCAACACAATTTCCTCAACATTCAAGGAACGTTTAGGGATGGCATAAGCAGCAATAGCTACCATTAAACCTTCAACAAGGTACTTAATGATTCTCTTGACAAGTTCAGCAACGTTAATCAAACCGTTCATTATATTAAATATTAAGAAAAAAATATATATTTTGCGATAAAAAACTTAAAATTAAATCATTAAAAAGAGTAAATGGATCACTCTAAAGAAACCCCCGCCGCGAAGACTTCTAGTTATGAAAGAAAAACCGTTAATGGTAAGAATAATTCTAAATATGTAGATTTATTGGAGGAAGATAAGCCGCTCGCAGGACAAAAGTTTGTGTGTGTTTCTTTTGTTTCCCCTGAAAATATTCTTAAACAAAAACAACTTTTCTTTTTTGAGGAATTCCTAAAGAAGTGGGATTTTAATAAATCAATGGAAAAGTTCGTTCAGTTTTTGAACTTTCTTTCATTTAAGTACAACATGTCATTTGATGATATTACAAATGACTTTAAAGATTTTGTAAAAGATGAGAAGGAAGCAATTGCTAAAAGTAGTATGGATGACGATTATAAAACATTTATTGATAACCACGAGGAAGAACTCGAAAAACAATTTGGAATCTCATATGGTTTCCAAACGAGCACTCGTGGATTAAAAATTCGCGGATCGTATCCAACAATGGAGGAGGCTGAATTAAGATGTAAAATGTTGAGAGAGGTTGACCCTAATCATGATATACTTGTCGGACCTGTTGGCATGTGGATGCCGTGGGAACCCGAGGCTTATAAAACGGGTCGTGTTGAGTATTTGGAAGAGGAACTCAATCAATTGATGCATGAGAAGACTAAAAATGAAGCAAACGCTAAATCTTCTTTCGACCAACGTGTTAAGGAAACTAAACAAAAGGCAATCGAGGAAAATATTAAGAATGCTGAAAAGTCTGGTAACGCTTTAACACAGACAATTGATAAACAAGGAAACCTAATAGGTGTAAATAATGCGAATACCCAAGAGTTTGGTCTTAAGGAGAAGGAAAATATTTCATCTGCGGACATTTGTATGGAATTGTTTGAAGGTGATAATATTGTGGTTGGGAAGACAGATAATGGACGAAGTGAATTGGTTAGCGGGCCTTTTGCTAATAAAAAAACGGATTAATAAAAAATTGATTTACTTTCACATTTTAATATAAATTTCATTATATTAAAATGAATACCAATTTAGATAAGACAAATGATATTTATTATACATCTATAGTATTAGATAATGAATTTAAAGAATTGATATATAAGCAAATTAAATACGCGCAAAATGTATTTCACGCTCACTATCTTCCAAATCTTACGGTATATTCGTGTTATCACGCGCCATTGGAAACATATTTTAAGCAAAAATACAATAAATCTCCAACTAAACCAGACAAATTAGCATTTTTATTATTATTAACATATCCAGTTGATATAGTAAGAAATTTTAACTCTGTTAGAGATATAAAACTAAATTTTGGCTCTGAAAAAAGTGATTTTCAAATTTACGGCGAAAAAATAATAACAAAAGATAATACGAATGATTATGAAAATGATGATTTTGATGGTGGATTTGTAAATACATGTATCTGTTCAAAAAGAATTCAAAATATATATATTATTCAAAACAAAAATAATAATATTACAGTTCAAGTTGGATGCGATTGTATTGAAAAAAATGGGTTAGTTAGTCCAGAAGAAATTAAAATCCATAAAAAAAAGATTGAAATGCTACTTGAACGTGAAAAAGAAAGAATTGAAAATAAACCTGATGGATATTATGAGAAATTAAGACAGGAAAATAAAAAGTTAAAGGAAGAAGAAAAAAATAAAAAAAAAGCAGATAAATTAGTTGATAAATTAAATAAATTAAATGATAAAAAACCGGGTGGATATTTAAGCAAAAAATGTTATGCTTGTGAATCTGACAGTATTTTCAAACTGAAACCAGGAAAAACAGAACCAGAAGTCGTTTTATGTTCTAGGTGTTGTCCTCAAAAATATATTGAAAAAAAGCAAGTCTTCATTAAGGAAATAAAAAGTCTTATACCAGAGTGTGTAAAGTGTGAAACAGATATTATTTGCACGAAAAATTTATGTTTGGAATGCGACAAAGTGTATATAATAAAAAAATGCAGATTGTGTGATGACGACTTTATTGACCCCCATAAAAGTAACGATATATATTGCGACGTATGTGATAAAAAATTAATAAAATGTATCGACTGTAAAAGAGATATATTGAAAGATTCAACCAATAATACTAGGTGTAACAATTGTAATTATAATTTTATTAATAAAATAACTGTAAAATCGTGTGAGGGTTGTGGCAATAAACTTACATTAAAAGAAAGTGAAAAATGGCGAACATTTTGTAATCATATATGTCGTTCTAATAGTATACAATTAAAAACATGTCTGGATTGTGATGCCCCATTTAAAGCGACGAAGAGCGAAACTTGGATGATACGTTGTAAGGATTGTCACAAAAAAAACAAAAATGTGGTATAATCGTGGTATAATCGTGTTAGCTTTCGGGATATTTACTTTAAATAAAACTATAATAATGATTTTTTATTAAACTCGCTTTACCAAATTGTAAAGCGAGTTTTACCACTTACTAGTCTTTTTGATAGTAATTTTTTGCCCCGCGCCGCGCTTTTTAGCTGACCCAGGGTCATACTTTTCATCCTCATCATCTGAATTCATGCCCTTGGATAGTTCCCAGAACTCTTTTGAGCCTAACCTGAAGTCATTATGGGAATCTGCTTTATACCAGAATACCTGGTCTTGTAATTTATTGGATTTTGAGTTATTATTAATAACCAAACACTCGAAATTTTCAGTACATTGGTCCATCACCTGACAAAAGGATTCAAAAGTCGGGAACATTCCCGCATAATTCTCATATATTCGTTTTCTATTTGCGATATAATTCTCTCTTAAAATAAAAACATAGTCGATATTTGTTCTCAATGTTGGCGGAATACCCAACGGATATTGCATTGTGATGATTAACATGACCTTCCAATGTCTCCCGTTCATGAACAGCAACCGCATCATCTTATCTCTAGTCCATGTAGCATCATACAAACAATCATCTAAAATAACGAATGCTCTCGGGTCTATTGTGCTTCGTTTATATGACTCCATTTCTTTTTTAATCTGTTTTAAAACAGTGCGTTGTCGTTTTAAAATGTTCTCAATAATCGCCGTATTATATTCATTATGGACGAACAATTTAGGCACCATTTTCGCGTAGAATCCGTTACCTTCTTCTGTGCCAGAAATAACAGTTCCAATTGGTATTTCTTGTTGATAAAAAAGTAAGTCTCTCACCAAGAATGACTTACCAGTATCACGCTTCCCAATTAAAACAACAACGGGTCCCTTATTTTCATTCGGTTTGAAACTAATACTTTTCATATCAAATTTTTTTAATTCTAAAGTCATTTTACTTTATTTAGAAATTTATTTTTTGGTAATTATACGCAAACTAATTAAATAAGATATAAGATATAAATTATAAGTTAAAAACACATATAATTTATATAATAAGTAGCTAATGATGATTGATATAAACTATCAAAAACGAAAAAATTTGGAACTTTTTAAAAGTTTAGAAGAACCTGATTCTCTTTTTCTCTCTAAAACCCAAAATTATATTCCTATTTATAATAAATTTTTCACGTTAAACGATACAAATTACAACAATGTAAATTTAAATCATAAATATTATATATCAAGTGTAAATAAATCTAATGAAGACAATAAAAATCTGTATAATTGTCGTATCAAAAATATTAACAATACAAATAAAAACAAAGACAAGAACGTGTTTTTTAAAATGGCACCATTATTAGATCCATTCAAGTATTTAATTGGAAAATATGATACATCTGATTCAAATCTGTTAAGTTTACCTGGTATTAATTCCGACGAAAATACGTGCAACTCTAAAATTTTAGATTTGAATAATTCAGCATATGTTGATGGTTTGTTTGTCTTTTTAAACAGCTATTTATTACACGAACATAATTTTTATCATTGTGTTGATTATTATGGTTCCTTTCTTGCTATTAAAAATAATTTTGTATTGAATGTTTTTGACGACATGGATTACTTAAATAATTCTGACTATTTTAATAAAAACAAAAACGTTTTGTTCAGTATTGACGATTACGACCACCTATTTCAATTTAAAAACGAATCTACAAAATTGAAGCCAATTAAAATTCAACATAATTCAACCGCAAAATCAAATATTTCTATTAATTCTTTAAGCAATGATGTATTTGAAAATATTTTTGATGAAGATAACACATCAACTGAAGTAGCTAATTTTGAGTCAGACCTAATTGTTATGGATATATGTGACATAAATATTAATAATAACACAAATGAACCATCTGATGACTCGACAAATGAAATTCAAAATAATGTAACTCTCAAGTCAAATTCTACTTGTTCTTCAAGAACATCATATACCCTTGATGGAGAGGTTGAAGATGATATTGATGATTGTGAAAACTGTGATAACCACAAAAACGGGGAAGATACCGATGAGGATAAAAACGAATGCGCTGATGATGACGACGACGAAGATAATTGGGAGGACGAGTCAGATATAGAAGAGAGAATAGATGTAATTATACCAAAATTTCCAGTTCAAGTAATTTGTATGGAATACTGCGAGAATACATTCGACGACCTTATTTTATCAAACGAATTAACAAATGCCGAATGGTACTCTGCTTTTATGCAAATTATTATGATTTTAATCACATACCAAAAAGCATTTTCTTTTACCCATAATGATCTCCATTCGAATAATGTTATGTATAATACTACCGACAAAAAATATATATATTATTGTTATAAAAAACAATATTACAAGGTACCTACATTTGGAAGAATTTTTAAAATAATTGACTTCGGAAGAAGTATTTATAAATTTAATGGTAAATTATTTTGTAGTGATAGTTTTAAATCAGGGAATGATGCCGCTACGCAATATAATACTGAACCATATTTTAATGAGAAAAAATCCAGACTGGAGCCCAATTTTAGTTTTGATTTGTGTCGTTTAGCGTGTTCTATTTACGATTATGTTATAGAGGATTTTGAGGATGTGAAATATCTTGAAACTTGCGACCCAATTAAACGTTTGGTTTTTGAATGGTGTCTTGACGATAAAGGTATTAATATGCTGTATAAAAATAACGGGGTTGACCGATATCCTGATTTCAAATTATATAAAATGATAGCTAGATGTGTACATAAACATACTCCACAAGCACAGTTAGACAGACCGGAGTTTAAAGCGTTTTCTAATTTTAAAGGAGAAGTACCTAATGATTTTATAGATATTGATAAAATTCCTGTATATAACTAACTGAAGTTTTTGTTAAATTATACACCTTTTAACATTTCAAACACCGATTTATATAGAATAAAATATAATTATATTCTATGAAAAATAATACAAAAAAAATAAATAAAACCAACAAAAATAAAACGAAAAAACAATTTTTGTATAATCCTAACAATCCTAAAAAATCATTTGATGTATATATTGATAAAAACCCAAAAGACACAATACATATAAAATATACAACCTTAGAAGATGTTAAAAATACTATTGATAAATTAGAAAAATTATACAAAAATAAAAAATATACACATAAACGTATATGGCAAGTAGGAATGATTTTAAAAGTTCGGTTACAGGTATTACAACGCACAAAACCAAAACAATATGCTTTAGCAAATAAATATTTTAAATTTTTAGGAAAAAGAACAGAATTGAGTCAAGCAGAGAGATACATTATTCCATTTGAATATTAAATAACACCGGCGTTTTAACTGTAAAAAGGTCTAAAATTTACATATTTAGAGTTTATAAATATTTTATAATAGTATTTTATAATAGTATTTTATAATAGTATTTTATAATAGTATTTTATTATAAGATATGGACACATATGGGTTTATTATTACAAGACATGTAAATTCAGAAACTACGAATAAATACTGGAATAATTGTGTCAGGTGTATTCGGAGGTTTTACCCGCATAGAAAAATTGTAATCATCGATGATAACAGCAATAAAGAATTCTTAAACCCATTCGCAAATTATATAAATGTTGAAATAGTTGAATCCGAATTTCCTGGACGCGGAGAATTATTGCCTTACTATTATTTCTTAAAAAACAAATATTTTAATAATGCCATAATTATTCACGACAGTGTATTTTTTCATCGCAGAATTAATTTTGAAAATGTTATTGGGTTCAAAGTAATACCATTATGGCATTTTAACCCTGATACACTTGATTTGGACAACACGATTAGAATATCAAGTAGACTAAAAAATTTCGGTTCAATTAATGACAAATTGGCTTTAAGCAACCCGGTGTTAGGGTTGAATCATTTAAAATGGTACGGATGTTTTGGTTGTCAAACATTTATAAATCACAATTTTTTAACTTATATACAAGAAAAATACAGTATTACAAATATGATAACTCAAGTAAAATGTAGACCAGATAGATGTTGTCTCGAAAGAATAATGGGTGTCGTTTTTTTTACAGAAAATGAAAAAATAGTTACTGTCAAATCACTTTTGGGAGACATAATGTTATATCCTCAAAAATTTAGTTATACATATGATAAGTATATAAATGATATCAAAGATAAGAAATTACTACATCCAATTGTCAAAGTATGGACCGGTAGATAAAATAAGTTATGTTCGCGTAACAAAACTTATTTTTACACTTTTATACTCTAAATATAAAATCTAGAATTCAGGATTATCAGTAAAAACAGGTGTAGTCGTAGCACCACCTGTTTGAATCATTGGATTTATTTGCTCTAAAATAAAATAACCAGAAACCACACTAAAATATACTAAAAGAGCATCTCTGATTAATAATTTTAATGGCTTATTTTCTTTTTCAACAAATCTCATTTCAATAAATTTTGCTATTAGAAAAATAACAGATATGATTCCCGCTATTATAAATATATTATCCATTTAATTTACTAAAGCACATTCTTATTCCTATTTTTACGCAATTTATTCTAAAATTTCAATATCATCGATCAATAAATCCGGCAATAAATTTATTCTTGGTTCATCAATAACATGAATATCTAAATCTCCTAATTCAACACTTTGGTCTGATATGTTTAATTTAACATTATCATCATCCTCTTCATCCGCCTTTCTTTGCTCTGCTCTAATATTACTTATCTCTTCTAACCGTTCAATACTTTTTGGTGCAGACATGGATGTTACACTCCCATCATCTTCTTTCATATAATCTATATCATCAAAAGTTAATCTACTACTGGGTTCATTTGTTGGTGTAGGCGTAATTTTAGATACAGATGTATTTTCTGATGCAGGACCAGCTGCAGCAACGTTTTGCTTTATAGGCTCATCAATAATTTGTTCTTTTATTTCCTCTGTAACATCTTCTTCTACAGTTTCGTCCATATATGCCTTTAAAATTGCCTCAACCGGAATACTTTCTCTCAAAGTATTTAAAATAGATTCTTGAATAATTATTTCCAATTCTCTGTGATGCTTTTGTATTTGTAAAGGAGGAATATTTACTTCAAATAAATACACATTTTTGTATACTTTTCTTGCTACATTAATATAAACCTTATGGATAAAATCATCGAGTTTTGGAATATTAATGTCAATTTTCTTTTGTTTTTGTCCCACACGCATAGCCGTTAAGATTTTTAACTGAATTATGTGAACACATGTGACAAGGTCTTCTAAATAAGAACACCCTGACTTCTCGCAAATTCTTTTCTTTTCTGTCTCAATAATTGTAGCATTCCATTTTGGTATTCTAGAAATAAAATTTTGAAATGTCATTAAATATTTATCAGGTTCGTTATTTTCCTTACATAATCTAATCGCTTCTTCTAAAATAGATTTATAACCATCAATTACCAAAGGAGTCAAAATTGTTACTAATCTGGCACCCCATTCGTTTTTGGATTCATGAAGCGAACTTACATTAAAATCATCCATTTACATAAAACTTATATTTTCTAAATACAAATTTGAACTCAAAAATACGAAATTTAGGATAAATAATATCAACAACTTTTCGTTTCTAAACTCCTTTCTAACTCTATTAAATAAAATTATTAATTCATATCTTTTTTCCATAGTCAGTTGTGTTTCTAGAAATTTATGATTTTCCAATAAAGTTATTATATCTAACCCGCTGTACCCTTTCTCGTACAGTTTAGTACAAAACGCCATTAAGGTTTGGGTTGTTATGTTTTTGCCTATAGATTTAACCAATTCTTTTTTCAACCATTCTAGTTTTTGCGCCTTTATGTCCTTCATTTTAAAAACTTCATTCAAATTATGTTTGTAAAGATTGATTATGTTTCCGTTTATTATTGGCTCTGGCACATATATTTCACAAAAACGTGACAAAATTGGTTTCATTAAATTATATTTATCTTCCGCAATAATAAAAAATCTTGTGTTATGACTAAACAATTCAATACATCTACGTAACGCAGATTGGGCATCCATTGTCAATTTATCCGCATTTAATAACACTATACTTTTGAAAACATTGCCACCTTTTGAATTAATATGTGTTTTCGCAAAAAACTTCAGGTCTTCTCTAATAAATTTAATACCTTTACCATGTGAGCAATTTACATACATTACTAATGATTTGATTTTTTCTCTGTCGTTGTTATAAATTTTGTAAATAAAGTCGCTTACAATAGTTCGCTTACCACTTCCAGATGGACCATGAAAAATTATATTCGGTATCTTATAAATAGAATGAAAGTAATCTAGTTTTTCTTTTATATGTTGATGAATATTCAATATCATAATAAATCTACTATACTTTACAAGGTGTTTTTATATAATAATATAACGTATTATTATATAACTTATAAATAATTTTCTTGTTGTTTTCATGTTCCGGCTATTTTTGTTTTATACAGCGGTTGTTAGACTATGAGTATAAGGATTATTTTTAAAAGCGGTAAGAATATCTGGTTGTATGCGGTCACAACCAGCACATTCATTGTAGTATTGTGGTGTATTAATCGACCCATAAGTTTGTACGGAAGGAGGTAGAGGTGTTACTGAAGCCGCAGGATTCATTCTACCATCATATCTATTACAATCTTGTTTCCAACAATTCACATTCATTTGTTGATTAAATATTTGAGTACCACCTTGATTCGGGCGATTCTCAATTGTAGATGATTTAATATCATTGTTGTGTTGTTTATAAGCAGCATCATAATTCATGTCTCCATATGTAGTTCCGTGCCCTCCTGCGGAACCAATATAATCAGCGCTTGTTGTATCTCTTTGGGTTAAATCAGGAGAACTATAATTATTCACATACATACTATCTTTCTGATTATTAATATTAAATGTTGGCGAATATAATGTCGTTTCCTTTATAGTTGTACTTGTTGTATCGTTTGAATTAATAACATAACTTTGAGGAACTATGCTTGTCGCTTCTCCATAAATACGAACATTGTTAATTGTTTCATCTTTACGGGTTGGTCTTAAAATATCCATTAGAGGAGCTATGACAGCACCAAGCGCTCCACCAAACCCCCTCAATGTATCAGGTTGTTTTACAGTTGACCGTTGATTCTCGTAATTGGTGTGACTACGAAGAAAATTATCACCATCGGATGATGGACCACGACCCGACGCTTTCGAGTGATTTACACTACAAGTCATCGATTTTTGACGTTTACTTTGTTCAAAATTTTCAGGCACATACCCGGCCTTTCTATCGGCTGGACCAGCGGGACCTGTATAATCAGTTACTATGTCGTTTCTTTTTAGAATACCTAACTCTTGGATTGCCCTTAATGTTTCTCCTTTTTCAGCACCAGTTGTTGTTAACCACCTGTCTTGTGTATTTATAAAAAACGTATCTGGACGTTGTTTCTCCACTCGCCCTTGAGTTTGAGTAGTAGCAGAACTTTTTATAAAAGCATTTGCGGGACCTTCGTGATTTATTAATTCATATTCTAATTTTGGGTTCGTGTCAACTCTTAGTTGGTCCACAGTATATGGTAACCATTTGTCACGTGCTTCCATACCTGAATTATAACCACCTGTTCCATTCACAGAGTAGCCTTTATCTAATCCTGGCCCTACAAGCACAGAGTCAAATGGCTTCACATTATTATTTTTCATCGCAGGGTTTACACGTGATTGATAAAAATCACTGTTGTTAGGAGCACCATACGCCCACTGCATGTTATCTTCTGGTTTAAACAATGGTGCTTGTTCTATTTTCTTTATTGTTTGCGAACCAGAACCTATCATATTATCTAAAACCGATTCTGCTATGTTTACGTCATAAGTATTCCCTTTTACTTTCCCACCATTAAATGGTATCATATTGTTATGTTTGAACTGTGCGGATTCTAAATAATCACCTGTTAATGAAAATATTTGCTGTGGATTCTTGCCTACAGGCACATGATTCCTCACTTTATCTTGATACAAACTTTGGTTAAAATATTTATCCGTCGCAGAATTTGGATTATGATACTCTTGAACGGTATCTACTAATTGATTCAAATTCGAAACAGGGAAATTTTGTGGAGGAATGTTTGTATTTGGTAAATAATTCGGATTTGAACCCATAGTTGAGAAGTTCTCTTGTCTCATTTTTTGTGTGTTTTGATTATTCTTTTCATCATTGCACGATTGTGATGGTTTCTGATTTGATACTATATACATACCACCTAATGCTAGTAAAGGTATCGCTAATTCCATATTTATATATATAAAGTATTATATTTTTTATTTCATACGTTCCATAAAAGTTATTAATAATAATCTAAATAATTATATCGTGTTATATTTCATTTTATATTGTTCCTACTTTTGTTACATTTTATTGTTTATTTATGCTTTTTTTGAGGAAGCACACGAATTTGTTTGGGCACATGTCGTCGGACCTGCTACATACCCACCTCTTATTAGACTATAGCTCGCAGGTAACAGATTGTTCGATTCGTTAATCACACAGTCTCGTTTTGGAGTAAAATAATCTTTTTCTAAAATTCGTGTACTTAAATTATTCTGAAAAGATAAACATGTGTTCTCTTGAGGGTTCAAGGGAGGATAATACCAATCTGTCTGTTCTACATCTCGATACCACCAGGCAGGATTTGTTGCTCTTGATTCTTCTGTATACAAAGCACTACACGACGGATACTTTATTGCTTCATTTTCCACATAATAATGTTTGTAATCGTCTTTTCCTAAACAATCTCTACTTAATTGTCTATTTACGCCTAGAAGGTCGCTTTCTAAATTTATTGTATTTGTTCTTAGATTTGCGCCCCACTTTTGAATTCTTATTTGCGGGTCTTCCATGTAACAAGGATTCGCGCCATTACCAGGTACATTTAATATCCATCTTCCAGGGTCTGTTTGTTGTTGTAGTTGTTTTTTTGTTCTACACGGGTCATAATTAAATCTTGTAAATGCCATTATTATATATTATATTATATACTTTTTATTTGAATATAATAATTATATCCATAAATATGGACCGGAACCTTTTACTGAAACATCATTTTTATTCGGTTCGATACTATTAATTTCGAATCTCTTTCCATAAACAGACCAATAAAATTTACAATTTTCTCCATAAACAAAAAATTTGTTATTTATCACTTCCCCAACATTTAATACAACTATTGAACCCTTATAAATTGGGGTTATTTGTATCGTAAAATTTGAAGCTAATTTTTCAACATAATCTGGTAATTTAATTGCTGTTGAAATGTTATTCGTTATTTCACCAATTCCTCTATAATAAACTCCAGCCTCTGGACCTTCTAAACAAGCGTGTACTAATAATTTATTTGTATCTAATGGATGTTCAATTATAAATGATTTTGCGGTAGCGTAATTAAGCGTGTTCGTTGTTATATCATACCAAACACCATTGTTCGTTAAACCGGATCCTGTTTCGCTACCCCAAGAACCTGTAAATCCACCTAACCCGGATGGTCCCGTGGCACCTTGAGCTCCTCCAGCTGGGCCTGCTGGGCCTTGAGCCCCTGTAGGTCCTCTACAAGAACGTCCAGTAGCTCCTTGAGGTCCAGTTGAACCAGTGCTCCCCTGATAACCTACCGGTCCTACAGCTGGAGTACCTTGAGGTCCTTGGGCGCCTTGGGGTCCTTGCCCTCTTAAATCGCAGCATCTTTTTGAGCCTAAATATTGGGTATAGCTTGACATATATATATATTACTTTTTTTTTTAAAAGTATTTCCCTATTATATAAATATGACATTTACACCACAAGTTTTAACACAAACGGATAATAACAATACTATTACTTCTTCTACTGATGTATCATTTAATGGAATTTTTACCACAACAACCGGTTATAATACATTGATATTAACTATTTTAAGCACAACTGATTCACTAGCTGGAGGTATTCAAATACAATTTTCAGATGATAACTCAAATTGGATAACACCATATACAGACACATATTTTTCAACTAATATTTTCACTAAAAATTATTTACTAATTAAAAAATATTATAGAATTATTTATTATAATTCATCTCCAACTGGAACGTTTAGTATAACTTCACGTTTAAGCACTGATTTAGATAGTTCTATAATACAAAATACATCAATATCTGTTTTTGATAACAATACTGAAAATAGTCTAGATGCGTTTGCCCGATTAAGAGTTTCTTATCCTACTACCATATTAGATATCCGTTTTCCTGGACAAATTGATGGTTCCGCTAATTTCTTAAAAAATAATTTACAAATATCTAGTGATGCGAGTGGTTTATATACTGGAACTTATGGAAACTCTAAATTAACAATCAACGCATCTGGAGTTGGATACTATATAAGTCAAAGTAGAAATTATTGTGTATATCAACCAGGTAAATCATTATTGTTTATGGCAAGTGGAATAATAGACCCATCAAATAATAACTACACTACACGAATAGGATATTTTGATAATGTAGTTCCTTTAACAAATCCTTTAGTTGTTAGAAATGGTTTATATTTTGAATGCAGTGGAGGAATTATTTCGGTTAATATTAAAAATAATACAACAACAACAATAAGTCAATCAAATTGGAACATTGATAAATTCAACGGAACAGGACTTTCTGGATTAACCATAGATTTTAGAAAAACACAATTATTTGTCATGGATATGGAATGGTTAGGAGTCGGAAGAGTACGCTTTGGATTTTATGTTTATGGTAAAATTCAATATTGTCACCAAGTTACAAATATTAATATTCTAACCGAACCTTATACAAATTCTATTAATTTACCCATTTGTTACTCTATACATAATAGCACAGTGGGAGGAGGTTCATCAAATAATTTTAAACAAATCTGTTCAACTGTTATCAGCGAAGGTGGGTATGCTCCGTTAGGAAGACCATTCTCAATATCAACTGGTTCGCCAACCTCTGTTCAAATAGCATCTAATGTCGAAGAACCTATATTATTCTTAAGGGGAAATGTAAGTAATCCTAATTATTACCATCAGAATATAATACCATCAGGCTTATCAATGATATGTTCAGCTACAAATGATTTGGTTTTATATAAATTAGAATATTTTCTAGCTGGAACATATACAGGCACACAACCAACATGGACCAATGTAAATAATAATTATAGTGTAGCTCAATACGCCGGTAATCTTTCTTCAGGATATAATAATACGAACGCTATTACATTAGACCAAGGATATTTTTATGGAAGAGGAACAAATACATTTTCATCATTAGGAGATGTTTTTACAAGTCAAGTATTACAACTAACCTCAAATATTACAAATGATTCAGATATTCTTGTTTTAACTGCCACTTTTGTAGCTAGTTCAGGTACAACAAATGTTTTAGGAACACTTTCATGGCAAGAGTTATATTAAATTATTAACCATTTATCGGTTGTGTTTGACATTATTTGAATCGAAGAATAATCAACTACTATTGTTGCGGAAGATTGACCTTCAATAGTATCTGATGGTGTAGGTGTAATTATTAAATTATTATTTGAAAGTTGTCCTGCGCTATCAACAATATTATGTATTCGTTTTTGACTATTATCTAAAGTAGATATTGATGGCAAATTTATAGTAAGAGGACCATTTGTTGTATCTACTTGATAAACATTATAATAACTAGGGTCTGATGTAGATGCTGGAATATTAAAACCTGTTCCTCCTGTTACTGATGTAATTTGTGTAATTGTATAATTTGTATAAAAATTTGGTTGAGCTGGGCCTATAGTTCCTGTAGCACCTTGAGCTCCTGTAGAACCTTGACTACCAGTGGAACCTTGCGAACCTGTAGTACCTTGCGAACCTGTAGTACCTTGCGAGCCAGTAGAACCTTGAGCTCCTGTAGCACCTTGAGCTCCTGTAGAACCTTGAGCTCCTGTAGAACCTTGCGAACCTGTAGCACCTTGCGAACCTGTAGCACCTTGCGAACCTGTAGCACCTTGCGAACCTGTAGCACCTTGAGCTCCAGTATTTCCTTGCGAGCCAGTAGAACCTTGAGCTCCAGTATTTCCTTGCGAGCCAGTAGAACCTTGAGCTCCTGTAGAACCTTGCGAACCTGTAGCACCTTGCGAACCTGTAGCACCTTGCGAACCTGTAGAACCTTGTGAGCCAGTATTACCTTGTGTGCCTGTAGAACCTTGAGCTCCTGTAGAACCTTGCGAGCCAGTAGAACCTTGTGTGCCTGTAGAACCTTGCGAGCCAGTGGAACCTTGTGAGCCAGTATTACCTTGTGAACCTGTATCGCCTTGTGAACCTGTATCGCCTTGAGCCCCTCCACCTGGACCAGCGGGGCCAGGAGGGCCTTGAGCCCCTGTAGTTCCTCGGCATGAACGTCCTGTAGCACCTTGATATCCTTGAGACCCTGTAGTGCCTTGATAACCAACTGGTCCAATAGATGAAGGTCCGATAGAACCTTGGGCACCCTGTGGTCCTTGCCCTCTCAAATCACAACATCGTTTTGAACCTAAATATTGAGTATAGCTTGACATTTATATAATTATATAATTATATAATTTTATAAAATTAAATCATATTTTATCTAATTATTAAATCAATTTAAGCAACTAATTTTAATAATCTGTCTTTGTCTACATTATTGTAATCAAATAAATATTCATCACACCATTCTGTATTTTGATTTGTTGGAGACACATATAATTTCTCTTTTTTACAGTCTTTACCAATATAACCATTTACAAATAAAGCATCTTCCGGTATTACATAAAATTTCCCATTTTTACAATTTAACCAATATAAATCATTATCACCTTCCTCATAACTTTTGTTTTTACATTTTCCATCTACTCTACAATCATATTTTGTCAAACTAAACATATATGAATTTACATTATCATGAATTATTGAGCCAACTTTTTCTTGAACTTTTTTATTTCCTATCATAAAGTCATAAACTAACCCTTCCATAATATTATTCTTAAATTTTATAAAATTTATTTTACTTTCTCTTATTTCACGATATTTTTGTTCTTGCTGTTGTGATTTACTAGTTGGTGTATCTAATATATTAAACTCAAATTTCTTGATTAATGTATAATAATAATTTAATTTCTCAGTCAATGTTTCTTTGGTTACTTCATATTTATTATATTTTGATTTCTGCGCGATTCCAATCGTTTTTAAACCTTTTACTTCTTCGTAAGGAATTAACCACATTTTTTTATCTTCATCACAAATACATAATAGTAAACAATCATCATATTTGCCATTATTTAATCTAAAATAATATTGTTCTCTCTCTGTTTTTTTATTAGTAGTTTTTACTTGAATCCCTAACCATAAATCTTCGATTTCTTCGAATTTTTTTATAGCTATATCAGCTTTACAACCGTCAAATGATTTAATCGTTGTAAAATATTCTCCTATTAGCTCTTTAAAATAATTAATACCATTCAATTCTTGTAATAAATTATTTTTATTTTCACCAGTTCTTAGTTCTTTTAATTTTAAACCTGTATTTTTATTAACACATTTTGGACAATTTATTCCTTGATTTAATGTATTAAAATTTTTATAACTTACATTATTTTCATGTCCACAAGAAGCATTATATTTTATTTTACAATTATTATTTTTATAATTTTCAATAAATTCTTCTTTTGTCATTGTTACGATACAATTTTTGTCTTCAAATTTTTTTACCACATTTTCATACGTTGGTATTTCTAGAGCACAATTTCTACATTTTATTCCAATTCCATTTATAAATTCTTTTAAAATTATATAATGGGTATGTCCACAAGAAGCGGTATACTCTAATTTTCCTAATTGATTCACATATTTTTCACTTATTAAGATACATTTGTGCTGAATAAATATATCTTGAACCTGGGCATATGTATATCTAGTAGGCATATCTTATATCTGCTTATCTCTATATATTCTTTTAATAAATATAATATTACTAAATCAATTTTATATTATATTTTTACATTGGAAAAATGCGTCCTACCAAATACTCTTAATTTTGTTACGATATATGGTAAGGGACTATGACGAGGGGAGCGGTGCGAGGCAGAGTTTTATCTCCCCAAGACTAGCAACATTATATTTTACAACCAAAGGCAAATCGTTTTCCAAATAAACTTCAATTTGAGAGCAAAGATTTGTACATTTAATAAAATACCCGAGGTTCTTTAGAGAGAATTCGCCCTGAATTACTTTAGAACTATCTTGCTTCAAAATGAACCCCATACTTCCATCAGATTCGGCACGATGAATTTCAGCAGATGCGAATTGTCCCGAACATTTGAATATCAATTCATTCCCGACGGACTTGATTTCTAATTTATCTGAAATACAAGACAAATCGCGAATGATTTTTTGAAAATCGGCAGAAGGCAAGTTAATGATTGATGAGAATTTAACATCAGGATATTGAAGCTCCTCAGGTTCAGGTTCAATCAATCTGAGTTTTTGCGTCTTGCATTGTTTAATCTCTCCGTTCTCAAACTTCAATGCTAGATGAGAAACAATTCCATCCACATAATCCCCATTTTCAATATAAATAGTCAAAGTATCATCATTGTCAATAGAATTAATCAATTTGAAAAGATGAAACATGTTTACCCCAATAATAATTTTTTCCTTTTTACATTCATAAAACTCAAAATTTTGTGCTGCTAAATAGAGATGTGCTAAAATGGTATGAGATTTATCCATATTGATAATACGAATCCCATCTGGCTCAAAAGAAATATTAGTTTCAAGAAGAATGTCCTTCAAAGCAGTCATCAATGTTCTAAACGGCGCGATTTGAACCGTTTTTATTGTTAATACATTTCCATCTATTAAAGAAGGTTGCGTTTGATTTTTTGATTTGTCAATAAAGTTAGACATTATACTTGTTTTTAAATTAAATCTTTAAATACTTATGGATTGAAATATTAAAAATAAAGCTTATTCTGTTAAATTTTAACTTTAGGAACCCTTCTAGTTCCAAATCCATATTTCCTTTTTGCTTTTTTAGCCAAGGTTAATGCCTTTGAATTTTGTTTACATCCTTTTTCTAAAATATTATAGTCAACCGCTGCTGCTTTTCCTGATGTAATAGCGCTTGCTAATCTTGCTATACCCCATGATTGCGCTGTTTGATTTGGTCTTGAACCAGAAGAAAAATAAGCACCTTGTCCTTTTTTAATTATTTTACTCAACGCAGTTTTAGAACAACCTGTAGCTTTTGCTAACGCATTTGTAGGCCCGATTTTGTCTACTTTATATATTTTTTCAGCGTTTATTATATGTTGCGATTTTTTAGACTTGAATGATGAGACGCGTTTTCTAGTATAGTATTTACCTTTTTTATAAAGTTTTCTAGATTTTATTAGTTCTTTCGATTGTTTTTTTTTATCTTTTCGTGTTAAAAATTTTGGTAAATAACGTAGATTAATTCGCATATAATATTAGTTAATACTTTAATACTTTAAAATTTTAAATATTTAAAGGATTCATATTATACAACTTAGTAGAATGTCTGATAATACAAAATTACAAGAAAAATGGTTTAATACAATAACGGAACTTTTTAAAAAATATGAGGATAATGATTATATGGTACAACGTATAAATAATCATATCGTTAATTATTTACCACAAACGTTAGATAATGAATTTAAAAGTTATAATAAAAGGCAAACACGCAACTCCTTTTTGACAAATGAACAACAAATTTTTATTCAAGTTTTTTTAAGTAAAAACCAATATTTTTATTTACCATACAACAATGTGTTTTATGAGTATAACGGGAAAAATTATTTGATAGTAAAAGAAGACGACGTAATACATAAACTTCTCTCGAGTATTTCAAAGGATAGAGTGCTTTTACAATGGAAACATAAAACAAAAGTTAACATTATAAAACAAATCAAAGAGAGAAGTCTTTTTAGCTCCATCCCAGAAACAGATACAATTCAAAATGTGCTCAACGTCTTATACCCATCTATATTTTCTACGAAAAACGCAGCTAAATATTTTTTAACCATTATTGGAGACAATATTTTGAAAAAAAATGGTCATTTAATATTTTTGGTAGGTTCACAAATGAAAAAACTTTTACAAGAGGTAGATAACATAGCATTCGCTTCAATATGCAACAGTAATACAACTCATAATTTTATGACAAAATATCATGAAAACCATTCTTTCGAGAATTGTCGTCTTATAAAGTTAAACGAAAATTATAAAAATGATGTTTGGCGAGACATTTTAAAAAAAATCGGGTTGGATTTACTTTGTGTTGCCGTCCATTATTCAAAGCGTTATGAGAATTCCGATAATTTTATTGAGAATAACTCTGATGAAGAATATAAAAATTATGTATATTATATAAAAAATACAACCCAAAATAATATTGTAAATGATTTTTGTAATAAATATATCATTCACACTTCTGATAATAACAATAAAATAGAATGGAAAAATCTTCATTTCATATGGAAACAATTTCTCTCTAGTTTGAGCCTTCAAAACATGATTTATTCTAACACTCTAAAAAATATATTGAAGGAAAAATTTTATAACTACGACGAAGGGTCGGATTCTTTTATCGGTATCACTAGTAAGTATTTACCAATACAAAGCAATTTTATAAAGTTTTGGGAGAATACAATTACTGTTTCAACCACCGAAAGTGCATTATTTTTTGATAATGAATTGGAAGTAGATGAATTATGTATGTTATTTAAAAAATGGTGTAAACAGAATAGCGAATTGTTAATGATAACTGGAAACATTTCAGAAGAAAATATTATTAAAATATTGACACATTTTTTCCCGTTTATAGAAATTATTGAGGACAAATATGTATTAAATATAGAGTGTTGTTTGTGGAATAAAAATGAGGATATTAATAATTCGTTTGACTATATTAAAAATCAAATAAAAACAGAAGGCAAACTTACATTAGTATCTTTTGATGACGCGTATAATTATTATTATAAATATTGTAATATAAATACACACAAGTCTATTGTTAGTAAACGTTATTTTGAAAAATATTTGTACTTTAAATTGTCGGACTATATTATTTATGAGAAATTTATTGATCCCTCCTGGGTTTTTAATTCATAAAAAGAATAGCAAAATTATAATGTTATTACAATAACATCATTATAATTAAATTAATATTTAAGCTGCGTTACCCGCGATGAATTGAAGGTCAACTCCGCTTGTTCCTACACCCTTTCCATCGAAAGAAGAAGGGCTTAAAGCGCTCATTCCACTTCCTCCTCGGCGTCTGCGGCGTCCTGCTGATTGGGTGGTATTCATGTTTTTAACAGCAGCAATCTTCGCCATATTGCTTCCACTTCCCATTGTACCCATGGTTCCACTTCCCATTGTACCCATGGAACCATTACTGGCCATATTACTCGCACCTCCACGCTTTGATTTTGTCTTTTTGTTTAGCTGAACGTAACCGAACACTCCTTTTTTAGTTCCGAACCCGGCTTTAACTAAACGATTTTCCTTTTTTGCGGTAGCATGTTTTGCTCTTGAAACAATGCGACCATTTTTATTTTGTAGCAAGTCGTTTTTTGTTAAACCTCCCGAGGTTTTGTAAGCGGTACCGTGCCACACTTGGGCGCGAGTACCAATTAACATTTCGTATGATTTGCTCTGAACAACATATTTACCATTCGCACTTCTTGTAAACCGAGTCATTATAAATTTATAAGAGAAAATATATTTTTATCGAAAAATAATTTAATTTTGTGTCATATTACTAAATGCCTTTATACCCGAGATGACCATCTCATATAGTCGGTATTAAATGTATTATATGATTAAACGCAAATTATGATTGTTGTATTGCCGTGCAAAAATACCCTGTTCTTCGGTGTTTTCTTGATTTACTCCTTAATCTAACGCATTTATATTTTATTTTTTATTCAACATGTATTTTTTCTATGGTTTCTGATTGAATGTCTTATTATAACGTATTACATTAAAATCTATTTTTTGGAGCGGAACCACTTCCGCCAGGCATTCCTTCAGCACGCCCTAGATAATTAAGACTTAGCGGTTGTCCTAAATAAAAGTTCCCGTATTGTGTTTTGCCTCCTAAACTGGTTTTAATTATTTGTGAGATTCTTGTATTATAACTAACTCTTGTAGATGCGGAATCTGATCCAATAATATTTTTGTCATATTTCTCATTAACACATAAACATTTCAATTGAGACGAATTTGGGAAACGTGCATTATATTCCGCTACATAAATAATCATTCTACGAGAATTTGATTTATTTCCTGGACTAAATTGTGATTGAGAATACATATTAATATCAATTATTATTATTATTTTTATTTTCTTTAAAATAAAAATTGAAAATATTTAAATAGAATGGTTTCATATATAATAATAACACAATGGCCTCCACTATAGAATTAGACCTCGCTAACAAATATCAACAGAAGACTGATAAGCAGCATATATTGGATAATCCAGATACATATATTGGTTCTGTCGAGGTCCTAGATTCAGACCTTTGGATTTTAAACAGTGAGGGTACCAAAATAATTGAGAAAAATATTAAATATATACCAGGTTTATTTAAATTATTTGATGAAGGAATCGTAAATTGTCGTGACCACGTTGTTCGTATGACGCAAGCTATTTCTAGCGGTCAAGAAAATTGTATTCCCGTTTCAAATATTGATATTTCAATTGGTGATGATGGGACTATTACAATGTTTAACGACGGAAACGGCATTGATATCGCCCAGCATCCAGAACATAAGATTTGGATTCCTGAAATGATATTCGGTCATCTTAGAACATCCACAAATTATGATAAAACGGAGAAAAAAATTGTTGGTGGTAAAAATGGGTTTGGTTTTAAATTGGTTCTTATCTGGTCTACACATGGTTCGGTTGAAACAGTCGACCATATTCGAGGACTAAAGTATTGTCAAGAATTCAATAACAACTTGGACGAAATTTGCAAGCCATCTATTACAAAATGTAAAACAAAACCATATACAAAGATTACTTTTAAACCTGACTATAAGCGTCTTGGTATTAATGGCCTTACGCCTGACATTATTGCTCTACTGAAAAAAAGGACCTACGATGTAGCTGCTGTCACAGATAAAAATTTAAAAGTAAAATACAATTCTACTTTAATCCCTATAAAGAACTTTTCGCAATATATTGATATGTATATTGGCGATAAAGCCAGCGCTCCTAGAATTTATGAGGAAAACGGAGATAGATGGGAATATGCCGTTGCTTTGACACCTACAAATGAATTTATTCAAGTATCGTTTGTAAATGGAATTCACACAGCAAAAGGTGGAAAGCACGTTGAGTATATTTTAAACCAAATAACTAGAAAACTTGTTGAATATATTGAGAAAAAGAAAAAGATTAAGGTTAACCCAAATAGCATCAAAGAGCAGTTGTTCTTGTTTATCAGATGTGATGTTGAAAACCCCGCGTTCGATAGTCAAACAAAAGATTTCATGAACACACCCTCCTCTAAATTTGGTTCTAAATGCGATGTTAGTGACAAGTTTATCGAGAAGGTTGCGAAGATGGGTGTTATGGACGCGGCATGTGCTATAACCGAAGTAAAAGAAAATAAGGCCGCCAAGAAAACGGATGGAGTTAAGAGTAAAAGTATTCGCGGCATTCCAAAATTGACTGATGCGAATTGGGCCGGAACCGATAAATCAAAAGATTGTCTGATAATCTTTTGTGAAGGTGATTCAGCTAAAGCTGGAATTATTTCTGGGTTGACGTCAGATGACAGAAATAGTATTGGTGTTTATCCAATGAAGGGAAAAATTCTTAATGTCCGAGGCGAGTCAGTGAAAAAAATATCAGAAAATAAAGAAATTTCTGAAATCAAAAAAATTCTTGGATTAGAAACTGGTAAGAAATATACAAGCATTGAAGATGTTTACAAAAATTTGCGGTATGGAAGAGTCTTGTTCATGACCGACCAAGATTTGGATGGAAGTCATATTAAAGGGTTGGGTATTAATTTGTTTCAATCTGAATGGCCTTCTCTTTCTGAAATTCCCGGATTTATCGGCTTTATGAATACGCCCATATTAAAAGCCAAGAAGGGTAATGTAGAATTAAATTTCTACAATGATGGTGAATATGAGGCATGGAAAGAGGAAAACGATACAAAGGGTTGGAAAGTTAAATATTATAAAGGGTTGGGTACCAGTACTGGTAAGGAATTTAAAGAATATTTTGAGAATAAAAAAATGGTTGGATTTCATCATTCTGGAAAAGAGAGTGGTGATGCGATTGATATGGTCTTTAATAAAAAACGCGCGGATGATAGAAAAGATTGGTTAAAATATTACGATAGAGATGCGTATCTCGATACTAGTAAAATCAATGTTTCTTATGAGGAGTTTATCAACAAAGAATTCATTCATTTCTCCAAATACGATTGCGACCGCAGCATCCCTAACTTGATGGATGGGTTAAAAATAAGTTTGAGGAAAATATTGTTTGCCTCATTCAAAAAAAATCTGACCGCAGAAATCAAAGTAGCACAGTTTTCAGGTTATGTTTCAGAACATTCAGGTTATCACCACGGTGAGGCTAGTTTGAATGCGGCAATTGTTGGAATGGCGCAAAATTTTGTTGGTTCAAATAATATTAATTTGTTATTGCCAAACGGTCAATTTGGAACAAGATTACAAGGTGGTAAAGATAGCGCGTCTGAAAGATATATATTTACACAATTGAATAAAATAACTCGTGCTATATTTCATGTTAATGATGATAACGTTTTAAATTATTTAAATGATGATGGGTTATCGGTTGAGCCTGTGTTTTATGCGCCGATTATTCCGATGATTCTTGTTAATGGTTCAAAGGGTATTGGAACGGGGTTCAGTACAGATATCATGTGTTATAATCCACTAGATATTATTAGCTATTTAAAGAGCAAACTCACAGATACTGCATCTGACATTAGCTTTATTCCCTATTATGAAGGGTTCAAAGGCAATATTACAAAAATTAGTGAGGAGAAATTCTTGATAAAGGGTGTTTATGAAAAAATTGGGGTTGATAAAATCAAAGTTACAGAGCTGCCTGTTGGTTACTGGACGGAAGACTTTAAAGAATTACTTGAATTATTAATTGAGCCTGTCCCTGGAAAAGACGGGAAAAAGGCGCCTTCTATAGTTAAAGATTTTGATGATATTAGTAAGGATACAAATGTGGATTTTACAATTACATTCGCAAAGGGAAAACTTGAGGAGCTTGAAAAAGCATGCGGAGACCACGGGTGTAATGGTCTTGAAAAGCTATTAAAATTATATACGACAAATACTACAACAAATATGCACCTCTTTGATGCGAAGGATAATCTTAAAAAGTATGAGAATGTTTCAAGCATTATTGATGATTATTATGAAACAAGACTTACACTATATCAGACTAGAAAAGATTTTATGATTAATGCTTTGGAACAAGAGCGGATTCTATTATCGAATAAAGCGAAATATATTCAAGAAAACTTGGATGGCACAATCGATTTGAGAAAAAAGACCAAGGCGCAAGTTATTAAGCTGCTGGAAGATAAAGATTATGATAAAATTGAGAATGATGATGAATATAAATATTTGACAAAGATGCCGATGGATTCAGTGACTGAGGAAAATGTTGAAAAATTGAGAAGGGATAAAGGAAATAAGGAGTCCGAATTAGAGACTATTAAAGGAACTACTATAAATCAAATGTGGACGACAGAAATTGATAAGTTCAAAGAGTTGTATATTGAGTATAAAGAAGACCGAGAGCGGCTCATGAATGGTGATAGTAGTAAACCAAAGAAAAAGGTTATTTCAAAGGGTCTTATTAAAAAAACACAAAAGGTTGTTGTTGAAGACGATTAAATGTAAAAACTATCTAGCACACTTGAAAATTTATTATTTTTTTTGTAAAGAATCTTATATTTATTTTTTTTGTAAAGAATCTTATATTTATATTTATAAATGACATTTATTCCTGCGAATTTAAGCTTTGTGACAGATGCTCCCAATAAAGTGTTTACAATTGTAGGACAAACACTTACTTACACATCAATGGGAATTGCCGCCAACGTTGATGGTATTTGGGCAACAGATAGAATATTTTACGTGTTTCTGGCTCCAACCGTATGTGTTATCTTTAAATTTTTCGATAACGGTAGAATTAACTTTGGCATGGTTCTAAATGTAAGTACTATCACGGCTGTGGAGGTAATATCTCGCGCTGAAAATATATTGTTGCCTATTATAGCTGATCCAGCTGATCCAGATAATCCAGATAATCCAGAGAATGATTCGCTCATGTCATGGACGGGAACTTTACAATCCACGACACTTATATCCAATATTTGTTTTATAGCAGGAACACCTATTACAACGGATCAAGGTAATATTCCCATTGAAAAAATTGATACGACAATTCATACCATCCGTAACAAGAAAATTGTAGCTATCACAAAAACGGTAACACAAGACAAGTATTTGGTTTGTTTTGAGAAAGATGCGCTAGGAAAGAATATCCCAAGTCAAAAAACGATTATCAGTAAAAACCATAAACTATTCTATAATGGCAAAATGAGAATGGCAAAAGAGTTTCTTAAGGATTTTTCCGATGTGACCAAGGTGAAATATACCAAACAACTCTTATATAATGTATTATTAGAAGAACATGATAAAATGATGGTAAATAATTTAATATGTGAAACATTACATCCGGAGAATGGTGTCGCAAAAGTATATATGGCTCTACAAAAGTTAGATACAGAAGACCAACAATTATTAATCCAAAAAATAAACGCTCACGTAATAAAAAATAATGTGTTCAATGGTAAAAAGGCGATTAAATAATTTATAAGATAAATATTCAAATATTCAAAAACTAATTCGTCGGTAAAAACCAAACGCCAACTTCCACCCAATAACACTATTAAAGCAGTAACGTATACCAAACTCTTACCTATAAATTTTTTGTTAGAAATAAGAAGAAGAGAGAAACAATGGTGTAAGTTTTCTAATCCTTAATATTATTTGATAAAACCTCCTGGATTTTATGGGCGTTATAAAATTCTTCACATTCAATAAATTTAAATAGATTTCTTATTTGTTGTGTATCAAACATTTTCTCAAATGTTATAAAATAACAAAAGTCCGTGTTTTCTTGATAAAATTTATAAAACTCATTATTCAGGTTATTTAAATATTTAAGCGAGTTTTTGTCATTTTTCATCCAACTACTCTGTGATTGGGCTTTAATGTTCTCTCTTATTTGAATTATTACCTTTGTTTGAGGAAATAATTCTTTAAATAATTTTACATATTTTATGTCTCCATTGTCGTATCTTATTTCTTTAAATCCCCAAATATTAGTCGTATCGGATTTTTTAAACAAACTTGTTATAAGTATTTTAATCATCGTAACTGTTTTTTGAAAGTCATATGAATTATACCACGCGGGTTTTACATTTTTGGAAATAATATCCTCATAAGAAGCAGGTTTTAAATGTCCTGGCACATAATTCGCAGTTGTATATTTTATTCTATGATAGAATTCTAATAAGCTATTTAAAGCACCATAATTCTCGCCACAAATATTACTATTTGGTATTGTATTAATTATCCTTTGCATGGTTGTAGAGCCTGACCGACCTGTAGCACATATTAAAATCACTTTATCCATATTATTATAACTATCAAAAAATAATTATAATATAACGATTGTAAAACTGCGGTGTTTAGAACCACCGCATTTAGAACCATGTTTTAAATTCGAGTTCTCTATCTGTATTATCTGCCATTACAGGATGTGCGATTGGTACAACTAATGTACTAGCATCATCTAAATATTTTAAATACCCCTGTGCTTCACTGTAAACTTGCTGAATACAATAGTTCAATACAATCTTATTTAGTTCAGAAACTTGGGATGTAACATTGTTTGTTTGGTTTGCGGCATGCTGCAAATATACACTTCGCATTATAATTTTGAGTGAATCTCCATCCTGCGGTCCAATCGTATATTGACCGTTTGACTTGTGATAAACTCCAGCTCTAATTCCATTTTGCACCATCTGAATATTTTGAGAAGAGAAAAATGCTCTAGATAAATTAGTGTCAGTCCAAAGCCCTTCTGTCGGATTCCTAAATGTAGCACACTGATTAGCAGGTATTTTATCATACATTTCAAATAAAGTAGAAGTATTTGGCGTTTTAATATCTACTCGTCCATTAGTTGTTTTATTCATTTATATTACACTTATAGAAAAAAATATGTATATTTTATATATATGGAAGGATTTCAAAAAATAGTTCTATTTTCAGCTATAATAATTTTAATTGTTGTTTTAGTAATTATTGGTGTTGTGTTGGTTAGCGTAAAAAGTAGCGAAACATGGCCTCCCATGGTTCCAGAGTGTCCCGATTACTGGGGTATAACTGGTTTAGATGTTTCTGGTAATAATATGTCAAAATGTGTGAATATTAAAGATTTAGGAACTTGTCCCGCAAATAGTGGAGACAAACACTTAATAATGGACTTTAATGGGCCAGTGTACACGGGTGATAATGGAACTTGTGCTAAATATTTGTGGGCGCGTAAATGTAATGTAACGTGGGATGGTATAACATATGGTGTAAATAATCCCTGTCAAACAACATCATAAAATTTAAACCAACAAAATATACATATTTATTTATGAAGGAACTTGGTTTGAGTAAAAATCAACATAAAAAGAGTTTTATTAAATATATAATATGGAGGAATTAAATATAAATAATATTTTAAATCGAGAAGATAAATCCGACAATATAAAAGAAATTTTAAAGGCATTCGACAAAAATAGAGATAATTTACTCTTTAAAAAAGGAATTTATGTCTATGGTGAACCTGGTACTGGAAAAACAACATTTGTAACCAATATTCTTAAAGAACTAGACTATGATATTATTAAATATGACGCAGGTGATATTAGAAATACATCTGTTATTGAGGATATCACAAAGCATAATATGTCAGATAGAAATATAATGAGCCTTTTTAATAAAAAGGTTAGAAGAATCGCAATTATTATGGATGAAATTGATGGGATGAACAATGGAGACAAAGGAGGTATTAATACATTAATTAAACTGATTAGACAAAAAAAAACAAAAAAACAAAAACTAGAAGAAGTTACTATTAATCCAATTATATGTATTGGCAATTATCGCGTCGACAAAAAAATAAAAGAATTAATGAAAGTATGTAATACAGTTGAACTTAAAACACCTACTAAACCGCAAATAAGCGATATTATTAAAAAAATACTGCCTGTGTTACCATCTAATTTTACAGACAACTTTATCTCTTACGTTCAAGGCGACCTGCGAAAACTTAATAGCATTTGTAATATATACAAAAATAACCCAGATTTATTCAAAGAAGAAACAATTGAGGATATATTTCAAACTAAATCATATAATGACGATACAAAAAAAATTACAAACAAATTAATCAATAATTATTATTGCATAAACGACCATATTAATATTATGAATGAAACGGATAGAACTAGCGTAGGGTTATTGTGGCATGAGAACATTATTGAAGTAATTGATAAACTCGATAAAAACATCTCCATTCCTTTTTATATTAATCAGCTTGATAATATTTGTTTTGCGGATTACATCGACAGAATAACATTTCAAAAACAAATTTGGCAGTTTAATGAAATGAGCTCACTTATTAAGACATTTAAGAATAATAAAAATTATCATGAATCTTTTAATAAAAAACAAAATTTCAATCCAGCAGAAGTTAGATTTACAAAGGTTTTAACAAAATACTCAACTGAATATAATAATACTTTATTTATCCAAAAGTTGTGTCAAAAACTTGGAATGGATAAAAAAGATCTATTCGGATTTTTTATTGACTTAAAAAATAAATATGAGGATACTCACATATTGGGTATTTTTGAAAATTACGAGATAACTAAACTAGATATTAATAGAATATACAGATATTTAGAAAAGTATAATAAAGAAAACGCACCAGGAACGGCTGATAAAGAAATTGAGATCGAGGACGAGGAGGAAAACTATGAAGAATAATAAGTATTTGAAATAATGGCTATAATAAATGTATTTTGGTATATAAAATGTACACCATCCATAATAACGACTATCAACTAAAAATATTAAATATAACTATAATATTTAATATTTATAAACTATGCTCTAGAATTTTAGAAAAACAACTCTCTTCTTTTTTTTGAGTTTGATTCTTTATCCAAATATCCATCTCGTTTATTTTCCCAATTTGTGATAATTGTATCAGTCATATCAGTATACATATGTGAAGAATACTGTGAAGGAGAACTGTAAAACAATGTGTGCGATTTGTTTTTGCTTTTACAATCGCCGGTCGCAAATGATACTTTAAAAAACAAGTCTTCATCTTTTGAACCAACCAAAAATTTATAATACTCTCCTGACTCTGCGTCTCTAATATTAGAACCTACCACCCCTGAGGTATAAAACTCAATCTTCTTCTTTATAAGTTTATCATCACTTTCGCGATGTACGTGTCTATAAATTTTATTGTATCCAACATCAGAACTTCTCACCAGGTCTATTTCCTTATAGGCAGCAACCTTTCCTCCAATAGAATTGTCGTTGTAATCGTTCGCCTCATTGGGGTTATATATCTCATATTCCATTATTTTCTGGTTATTATACTGTATTATTATACATACTTTTTAAATACATTTATTTTATATTATTATTAGAATTTGAATTTGTCATTTTAAGACGCTCTTGTATTTGTTCTGTTATTAGTTGTCTCATCTTTTCCTCTAGATATTTAACTTTATCTTTTAGCTGATTATTCTCATTTGTTAGTCCTTGAATAACACCCCCCATTTCATTTAATTTCTGTTGAGCTGCTTGTATTACCGGGTTTAATTCTAACTCTTTTTGTTTTCTCATGTGTTCCTGCATTAGTTTCTCTCTCGTTATCTTTATTTCAGCTAATTGTTTAATTACATCAGGTTTATGTTCAGGGCTGCCAATCTCGTATGTTTCCAATGCTTTATCGATTCCTTCCATAAAAAAAGATAGGATATTTGTGTCCTTCACAAAATCACTTGGTAGTTTAGTGGACTCTTTTATAGTAGGGTTTGGTAGACTATTTAGTAGTTCTTTTTTATCAAATGAATTATGTGTATGTGAAAAAACCAAAATGCTTTTCATTGGGTCTAATTGAACGAATGGAATTGTATATCCTTTCAAAAAATGTTTCTCTTCGGCAACGGCAGCGTTTTCCTCGTACTTTGTTTGTTTTAATAATTCTTTTCTGAAAGCAAATGTAGCTGCTGTTGCGTGATTTGGTCCATATGGTCCAAATTGATACATTTTATGAATATGTTTGAAATATATATACATTTCACTTGAACCAGCGCACAACGCAGAGGGATTTTTTTTTAACGTCTCAACTGCGTGACTAACTCTGTCAGGAGGATAATAATCGTCATCATCCATATAAACTATAATTTCTCCTTTTGATTTATCGTGTGAAATATTTCTTTTTTTACCAAGAGACATCTTTTCATCAAACTTAAAATATTTAACTTGGGGCACAAGAGACACAATATCTTCTATTTTATCAGTTCCATCGTCAATAATAATCCATTCCAGTCTATCCTTTGGATATGTCTGGTTTTCAAAACATTTTATTATATATGGAAAAAATGGACGTCTATTAAACGTTGGCGTACAAATACTTACAAACGGAAACTCTTTGTTTCTGGCTTTAATCTTTTTTTGAGACATAATAATATTGTATCGAGGTTTTTATATATTATTTTACATTAATAATTTAAATTATAAAATTATTAATATTTATCCCTTTAATTTTTTACCGATACTTTTTAATTCTTGCACAAATTTTTTCCCGCCAGATTGCGATTGTAACGGAAAAAACATATTTATAAAATTGTATATAAACCCATGCTTTTTAGTTTTTGAATTCGAACTATCTGGCGCTTCACATTTTTTCTTTGCTTGTTGATTGCTGACTAACGAGCTCAAATTTTCCTCCTTTATTGGTTTAAAAATATCAATTGATATAATACCCCAATGAATCAACGCAAGAACTAATATCGAAAACAGACCAGGAATAGGACCTAATGTCGCAAAAGCACTCATTATAACAAACACGCTAATAATCGTCATTAAAGGTACCTTATAATATTTTAATGCGTCACTTAATATACCTAATATTGTCATGTTTTTATCATTCATGACACACTTGTAACCTATACATGTTATTATACACCAACCCATCGCTATCAAGGGTAAAACAGGTGAACTTGCTATACCGACCACAAAAAATAAAATACAAAATAATATCACCAACCAGAAAGCACAAAAATAATTAAATGGTTCTGCCAATGACACGTCTTCCCATACTGGTCTATGACCCTTAATTTCATTTACATTTTTCTTAAAGAACCATGACATTTTAGCAAACCACAAATACATTCCATAAAATGTGTTTAAAATGATAATAAATGTAGCTATAGCAGGAATTACTATTGGACCAAGAAGTATGATTAATGGCTCTGGCAACATGTTAAAACCGTTCAACACCGCATTTGAGAAACTAAAATTTAGAGCCATCAATGCTTCAATTATCGAAATAAAGTAGTTTAATAAAAAATAGGATTGTGGCTCATGTTTATAATTGCGCAATATATCTAAAAACATGTTTTTAGAGTTTGATTTCTCATAAGGAAACTGTATTTTTAATGATAATTGTGGGTCTGTAAACATTGTTGTAAAAATATTTGATTTAATACTTTCTATATTTGGAATGTTATCTGTATACGGAAAACAATTTTCATCTGTTGGAAGTATGTTTGACTGTCCTACTTTACAACTATATAACACTAGAGAACCTATAAAAAAATGGATTATTATAAATGCGGTTACTGCTAAAACAGAAATAAAAAATTTTCCTACATTTTTTGTCATATCACTAGTTTCAGTACTTGTTGAATTTTTTTTATCGTCGATTGATTGAGTATCGCTGGAAGACATTACTTATATTAAAATGATATAAAATTATTTGTATTTTATTTTTCTAGATGAAATAATTTGTAGTTTAATTTAGTTTTATGTAGTTTGTTCTAAATCAAAAATCTTGCTTTCGTTTGAAATAAAATATCATATAATACTATATGACTTTATCAAAAAAACAACTCAAAATTTTATTTTTAGCAGGCATCAGCTTTATATTAATTGTTGTTATACTTAAATCTATTGATTTCTTGGTTAAAAACAAGTATATTGATGAAAGTTTTCAGCAAATGAATCCGGGAAACAATAGCAAAATAAGCCATACAGTTAGTTTACCATTGAATACAACTACCAGCTGTAAAAACTTTTGTTCTCCTACAGGAAGATGTGCTATTACAGGCCAACAATGTTTAGCCGATATAGACTGCCCTGGTTGTCAGCCATATGAACCTACTTCATCTGATAGTAGTGAATGTATTCCAGGAGATGACGATGCTGGTAAATTGACAGTTGGTACCACACCTACATATTCTACATTAACAACAGATATTGGTACAAGAGCAACTACGTTTTCCCGAAAGAAATTTTCGAAACCTGTATCTCCTAACTTTGGTGAGAATATATGGATGGCTAAATTTAAAGAAGAAAATAATATGTTCAAACAAAGATACACTCCATCTGGGTTAAAGTATATGCCATCTTATCCAGAGAGATACAGCTTAACGGGTGATTTTGTTGAAAATGGTCCACTACCGTCTAATTCATTTTTGAAGTAGATTACCATAATTATTTGTCGATTAATAATTCTTTGGCTAACTTTTTGATAATTTTATTCTCTTTCTCGGAATCATTATCGCCTTTTCCGCCCATCGCCTCTATAACTAATTTATTATATTGGTCTGATTTTACGGAATCACTATAAATACAATCTGGGTATTTTGATTTAAATTCTGGAATCATCTTGCTATTTTTTTGGGCAATATGTTTTATCGCTTTTCTTAATTTGTTTTTGTCCTCGTTTTCCTTTTCCCATTTATCCTCATCTTTAATATACATCACTTCTCTCTTCGAGTCACTACAATGAACGGGTCTTTTGTGAATATCCATTGCTTTTAAATTTTTAACAATGATGCTTGATATGCCCTCAACAAAACCCAGTTTGCCTACACTTTCTAAATCCGCAAATTGAATTTTTACTGATTCAACAAACTCCATAATATTCATGGCATCTTTACATTTTTCGTTAAGAAAAACATTAAGATTAAATGTTTTGTTGTGCGAATTGTTATTATTAATCAGTGTGTTATTTGTTCCGTTTTTACAAATTTCAAATAATTTATTTGTTAGGTCTTGATTTTGCGATGTTAAATCCTTATTTTGCTTTACGACCTCTAAAACTAGATTTGCAAGAACATTTGAATCAGACTCGTTGTTTGGCTCATTGTTTGTATTAGTATTCGAGGTAAAACACTTGTTTTGGCTCTGATGTCTCCATAATCCAGAATGATATTTATAAATCTTACCACATTCACAAGGGTACACATCTTCGGCATTTTTTGGCATTTTTTTTGTATCATTTTGTATCATTTTGTATCTTTTCAAGCTATTTTGGTGTTTTGATGTGCCTACATGAGCGACATAATTCGATTTTTTACAGCATGTAAAGGCGCAGACTTCGCAATTAAATTTTTTGGCATTTTCAGGCATTTTTTTTGTATCCTCCATATCTATATTAGGATACAAGAAAAATGCCTTAAATTCTTTTTTAAAAAAATCATTTTATAAAAAAAAAATTACAGTCACAAATTAAAAAATTTTATTTTTTCTCCTTACCTTAATTTTTTTTTCAGTCACACGGAAATATTGATTTTTTTTTTCAAAGACTTTTTTCGGGATTTCATTTTTGGACATTTTTAATGTCCATTTTTGAAAATTGTAAATATATCTTAGATTTTTAAAAAATAATCATCACTACACATGAAGGGAACTTTTTTGGACCTAAAAAACGGGTTTTTCCTTCATTCTGTAGTGCTTACTATATTTTGACTGTTTGTTGATATTCAACAAATTTTTTATATCGGTGGATCATATTTTTAACTACTGTTTGTGGATTTGAATAAATCTGTATTTTATAGTCGGATGAATGTATAATTTCATTGGTATCTTTATTAAAATATTTAAGCATATACAAAATATTGTGTGTATTGTGATTATCATTAAAATTTTTTAGTATTAAGTGGATATGATTATTATATCCACCTTTTTTAAAGAATGTTAAATAATAATCATTTTTATACGAGCCCACTTGATCCCTATACACAAATCCATTTGTTTGTTCCTTCCATTCCTTTAATAATTTATTAATAAATGACTGTTTTATGCTATAAGTAATTTTTCGTTTTTTTGTTTTGACCGGGTTTGATTTATTAATTATACGTATAATATTTCGTTTTTTTGTTTTGACCGATTTTGATATATCCGTCATGTATATAATATTATACTATAATTTTTTATTTATATTTATTGATTACAAATATAAATTTTATGTAGCATACATCAGTCCTGCGTTACCTCCAATAAATGTTACCATATTAACTCTCTCTTCCATTACATATAAGTCAAAATTATAATCGAATACGCGCCAAGTTGGTTTGTTAATACCAATTATATCACCGCTGTTAGGGTCACAAATAGTCAATACTTGCGCATATGGGTCAAACGGAGGTGAAATTGTTGTAAATTCAAATTCAACGTTCGTAAATCTACTCATGTTCATTGCGCCAGATGGTTGTAGTAGATAAGGAGATGTGTCTAGACAAAAATTATAACATAATAACCCTGGTGGAGCGTTACCTGCGGTTCGTGTGTATTTCTCAATGAAACTAAAAACACCCGCCGGCAACGTATTCTCTCGATATTGTCCGTCCAGAAGAATTCCAAGTGCAACTAATATATCCTTTATGTTTTGTGGGTTATATACTCCTGTAATCATTAGGCCAGATAATGTGCCGTTGGGATTAACCCCAGGTCCGATTAACGGGCCTGGTATCACACTACCGCTATCTGGATTAGGATAATCACCAGCAACAGGCGCTGGATAAGCATCAGCAGGCATATAATTATAAGGCCAATTTGTATAATTAGACCATTCGTTTCTTAAATTGACATCACTTCGTTGAAAATAAAACATCCAGCTTATAACCATACCTATTGAATCTAATTTAACTTTATTTTGACCAGTAACATTGTAATACACATTCTCATAAACTTGCTTGAATAAATACTTTTGTTCGTTTTTAGCAAACAACCTTGATTCCTCATTAGAGAGAAAACAATAAGTACAATTTAAATTTATATCTGCGTTCCAAATTGTTCTTGTATCTATATATGATAGGGGTCCGAGTTTTTCATCAGGCGGCGTCTGTAAGAATCTATAAAATTGCATATAAAATTGATTAAAATTTGGCGCGACATATGGATAATTGTTCGTATAATCAATAACATCACGAATTCTAAACAGTTCGTTAATTGGCCTAAATGTAATGCTTATTTGCAGTTCATTATATTGTAACGATACAAGAGGGAAAGCATTTTGAGTTTTCAAGTTAAACCACGCTCCAAGTGGAATATATAAAACTCTACCGGAAATTGACGGTTGAGCTCCAGCAGGATTGGGTCCATTACCTGCCGGCAAACCGGCATAAAACGCATTTGGATAGGAGTTTACACGACTGCCTGCGTTCGCGGGGTCATTTAATTCAGGAATATTTCCAGTCATTTCATCAAACAATTTTTTTTTCTCTTCACTAAAATCTCTTTGAACAGAAGATAACAAATATCGTCCTGAATATTCTTGTAATTTTTGATTTCCGCACGTAATAGTAATTCGGTCAATCATTAGAGCGCCGATATTGTCTATCCATTTGAATTCATATGGAGCCCATTCCGTGTAACCAGGTGTTCCATCCGGATTTACAATAGCTTGTGGAGGGTAAATTGGACTCCAAATATTAGGTAACGCCATAGATACATAACAATCCATTAAGAGGTCAGCATATCTTTTTACTTTAAACGTGAATGTGGAGCTAGTTGTTAAACTAAGTGTTGGTGTTCCGTCAAAATCGAGTCTAAAATTTTGTTTACCAAAATTCGTGTATTTTAAGTAAGTTGCCTTCCAAAATGTCTTCTCCGGATTACCATTTAATATAACATTTTGTTGACCTTCAGTCACTAACTGCATTAAACCACCAGCCATATTTAGTATATAATATCATTATTTTTTAATTCTTTATTTTTCATTATATAATTAAATAATATGTAACAATTCTGTATTATTTATTTTCTATTATCTTAATTTGTTTTTATAAATAAAAAATACTATAATAATATATTAGATATGTCAACCAATTCAAATGATTATTTAAGTTCTATAACAAATATGAAAGAAGATTTTGTGTCATATATTATTATGGCTTTCATTTTTGTTATATTGATAATTATAGTAGCATATATAATTTATATTCGCAGATTAGAAAATTCGGAGTGTGACTATATGAATACATTATATCCATCTCTAGATGGAAACATTCGTTCGCTATCCTCAAATGACCCAGATTGTAAATATAATTTATATGATTATTACATAAAAACCGCATATAATGCTTGTTCTGGAGGCTCATATAAAAATGATTTTGTCGATATATGTAATTTAAAAGCCATTCTTAAACAGGGTGTACGAGGTCTTGATTTTGAAATATACTCAATAGATAACAATCCCGTAGTCGCAACTAGCACAACGGATGACTATTATGTTAAGGAAACATTTAATACTGTTAGTTTTTCAGATGTAATGAGTACAATTAAAAACTATGCTTTTACAGGTGGTTCTTGCCCAAACCCCACAGACCCTATAATATTACATTTACGAATAAAGAGTAATAACCAAGAAATGTATACAAATCTTGCGGCCATATTTAAATCATACGATACTGAAATGCTTGGAAAAGATTACAGTTATGAAAGTTATGGCAAAAATTTAGGAGGTCAACCTATTTTATCTTTTCAAAATAAAATTATATTAATCGTTGATAGAATTAACAATTCGTACCTTGAAAACAAAGATTTCTTAGAGTATGTTAATTTAACAAGTAATTCTATTTTTATGAGAGCATCTAATTTTTATGATGTTAAAAATAATCCAGACATAAATGAACTTACGGACTTTAATAAAAGAGGTATGACAATTGTGTTGCCAGATGTAGGAACAAACCCGGTTAACCCAAGCGGGTTTTTATGCAGAGAGACTGGTTGTCAAATGGTCGCGATGAGGTACCAATTTGTAGATAATTTTTTGGTTGAAAACGCATTGTTTTTTGATAGATGTAATTATGCGTTCTGTTTAAAACCAGAACGTTTAAGATACCAACAGGTTACAATTCCAGACCCAACACCTCAAAAACCAGAATACTCGTATGCTACTCGCAACGTAAGCACCGACTATTACAGTTTTGATGTTTAACGTTGTGACCTGAAATTATTTTGATAACACCACGTATAATATCTATATAATATTTAGTTATAATCTAATTATTATATAAGAACAATGAAGCAAAAAAATGTATGTAGTGGATTAAAATTTAGCGACTGCGAACTTGTAATCTTGCGTATGGCTGTAGATAAGGCAGAAACAAAAATAGGAAAGCGTATTGTTACTTCTGATGATGTCAAACACATAATTAGTATTGTGGAGGACTTTTTAAAGAAAAAGAGCTTGATATGTTATGGCGGGACAGCAATTAACAATATATTACCACAAGAAGACCAATTTTATAACAAAGATGTTGAAATACCAGATTACGATTTTTTCACAACAAATGCGCTTGAAGACGCAAAAGAATTGGCAAATATTTATTACAAAAAAGGGTTCACTGATGTCGAAGCAAAATCAGGACAACACCATGGCACATATAAGGTTTTTGTAAATTATATACCTGTTGCGGATATTACTCAAACACCAAATGAGATATATTCTACTTTGAAAAAAGATGCTATCAGAGTTGGTGGTATTTTGTATGCGCCGCCGAACTTTTTGAGAATGTCAATGTATTTAGAGTTATCAAGACCTGCGGGAGATGTAAGCAGATGGGAAAAGGTCTTAAAAAGATTAACAGTTCTCAATAAAAACTATCCAGTTACAGATATAAATTGTAACAGTGTGAGCTTTCAGAGAGAAATGTCAAATAAACAGGACGAGGACAAAATTTATGAAAATGTAAAAAATACGTTGATAAATCAAGGAGTTGTATTTTTTGGAGGGTTCGCAAATACACTTTATTCTCAATATATGCCAAAAAAATTACAAATTAAATTACAAAAAATAGCAGATTTTGATGTTTTATCGAACGACCCAGAAACTACAGCGGATATCGTTAAAGAGCGTCTAAAAGACATTGGAGTCAAAGATATAAAAATAGTAAAAAGAGCAAATGTTGGTGAAATTATACCAATTCACTACGAGATTAAAATCGGGGGCGATACCATAGCTTTTATTTATAAACCAATCGCGTGTCATAGTTATAACGTTATAAATATTCACGGACAAAAAGTAAGGGTCGCTACAATTGATACCATGTTGAGTTTCTATTTGGCGTTTTTATATTCAGACAGGCCATACTATAACGCATTTTCTGATAGAATCCTATGTATGTCTAAATTATTATTTGAAGTTCAACAAAAAAATAGATTAGAACAAAAAGGATTACTTAGAAGATTTAGTGTCACCTGTTATGGTCATCAAGAATCTGTCGAAGAAATGAGAGCTGAAAAGGCCAAAAAATATAAAGAGTTAAAAGAATCTAATAACAAAAAAGAGATTGATGAATGGTTCTTAAATTATAAACCAGATAAGGCAAAAGAAGACGCCAATAGAAGAGAAGCTAAACCAAAGGGAAAAACAAAAACAAAGGGAAAGCCCAAGGTTAAGCCACTAGACATTTATGGTAGAAAAACAAGAAAAAATAAAAAGAGCCTTTATTAAATAATCACGTTACTAGCATTCTTCTGATTCTTTTGATTCTTTTGATTCTTTTGATTCTTTTGATTCTTTTGATTCTTCTTGACATTGAATATCGTTAATATCATCATTACTATTAACAATATTATCTTCTACACATTCTTTATTGTAATAATTATTATAAAAAAATAGATATGCTAACAATAGCAATAATATCAACGATAATATAGCAATTGCGACGCAACTAAAAAATGTGTAATCTACATTCTGTAAAGAATCTGGAAAAGAAAAGGATGACACGTCAAAATCAACAGATGAGTTTTCTAATTGGTCCATATTAATAATTAAACATTTTAGAAACCAAGTTTGAACTTAAATTACAAACAATACGTCTCTATCATTATCACAAATACATCCTTAATTATTTTTGAAAATATTTTATAAAATATTGAATTCTCAACGTCCTTCGATATATGGGTTTTTATATATATTAAAAAATATGTAATATAAATACATATCCTCTCAAATAGTAATTTTATATAATTAAATGTAATATTTGTAATAGACCAATCATTCACATAACTACACATTTGGGTATTTGATTGTTTAATATAAAAACTGTGAATGTCTAGTAGTCCAGAGAGAACACGATGAAAATTTGTTTTTTCATTTTTAACATTTAATAGATTACCTATTTTATCATATCCAAATAGGTCTAAATATAATATTTTTTTATGTGGTTCTTTATTGAAAATATACGGTGTAAATCCGTCAATACACTTATTTTCGTGTAAAATCTGCCCATCAATTAAATATGGAATATACGACGATCTAACAATTGTGTTAATAATGTCGTCTACATTTTTATAAGTGCATTTCACAGGCTTTGTCCTTTTTTTGATGTTATTGTATGTTATATATAATTTATTCTTGACTTTATCACAAACATCAACCGGTATATTATCACCTAAATAAGTTTTTAGTTTCTTAATATAACTTAAATTATAATTTTTTTTAAACTCTTTAAGAATAGAGCTATATAAGGTCGACATAAAATCTAACCCATCAATAAAATATAAAAATGCTGCTATTGAACCTACGCTACATCCAGATATTCTTTCTATTTTAACATAACCTCTTCGTTCCATTTCCTTTAAAAAATATAAAGCCCCTACAAGATAACTACCATTAAACACTCCTCCATCTAATATCAAATCTAACTTTAATGGAGTGTCTGCGTTTTTAAATTCATCTGGTAAATTTTCTATTAATTTATTAACATATTCATTTATCATTTAATTAGTATAAAATATTATTTACTATTTGAATTTACAACGAAATATATTTATCAAAGAATTTACTTTTTATTTATAACTTTTTTTATTTTGTATTAATCTTTTTAAGAACGCTTGTTCGTCATCTTTATTGCCTACATATAAGTTTACTATTTCAGCAGGAGAATAAAAGTACGGTTTAATTTTTTTTAACATAGTTTTATTAATTTCAACCCCGTATAAATGCGAATATAATTTAGCTATGGTATCGTGGCTACTATTACTCAATTCGTGAGAAATGTCAATTCTACCAGGTCTTATTAAAGCATCGTCTAATTTATCATAATGATTTGAAGATATCACAATTATCCTTCCAGGCGTTTCTCTAATTCCATCCCATAAATTTAATATATCATCCAATGTTATTGGTTCGTCTTTATATGAAGCAACAGTAGTTGTCGGTGATTTTACACATGAACTATTATCATTCATATCTACAATACTTTGTAAAACATCTCCTAACTTAACCTCATCTTTTTCCGTTTTTCCTTGTAAATATTTGTTAACAGACATTTTTTTACTTCTATCTAATACTATATCTCCAATACAATCTATATCTTCAAAAACAATAATTTTTTTATCAAATGTTATGCTATTTTTTTCGTTATCTCTACTGTACGTATTTTCAAAAAAGAATTTATCTAATTGTTTTTTAGTTTTAATTAATTTGAAAGGAATTACTACAACATGTCTATCTAGTGTTTTCGCGAGTGCTTTTATAAATGATGTTTTACCTGTTCCAGGCGGTCCGTGTAATCCAATTCCTAATGTATAAGGTATTCCCTTCTCATAATACCAATTTTTATTATTTACAAAACTATAAATTCTTTTAATTATTTCTGCCTTTCCATCGAAAAATATGTTATCAAATGTTCTAGCAGATTCAAAGACACTTTCTTGCCAACAATTATATATAGTATTAGAATCCTCCTCATCGTGTTTACAATCAGTTAACGTATATATAAATCTTTTATTTAAACGTGTTGTTTTTATAGATTGTAAATATTTCGTGGTAATGTTATCAATAAATATCTTTAATTCTAACATAGAATATGTATATGAATATAGTTTTATTGTTATCTTATCGATAGAAGTTTTTGTTCTATCGTTTTTATCAGTGTTGTCTTCTTTTTCAAATTCGGTTATAACAAATATATCCTTATCAATCAAGAAACGTTCATTCTGTGATACCATATATATATCACTATTTGTAACCTTTGCAGAATTTAAATTAAAATTAGTGTGATATTCTTTAATCTTATGTATTGTTTTATTTGATTCAATATTATTTTCAATATAATCCCAGATAGCTTTAAATCTATCGCTATATGCGGATGAACTATAACACGCCCCAACAAAACCAGAGGAACAGTTTTTGCCTTCTAAAACGATGACATTTTTTTTATATAAGCAAAATGTAAACGCACGTTTTATAAATTTAAAAATATTTATATTATTTTGATATTGTTGAAAATAATTAACAATATAACCGATTAAAGCGATAATTATCGCGGTTATAAAAGAATCTAACGCAGAATCGCCTGTTTTGAAGGTATTAAATATGGTCATTTTGACAGAATCAATGTAGCTATGTTGTAAAATGTCAAAAAATGTTTTCATTAGATAAAATAATATAAAAGTTTTAAGTGGTTTTATTTTATCAAATAGTTTAATAACAATATGAGTTGTTAAATCATCAAAATTTATTAAAATGTTGGGTAAATTTATTCAATATATAAAATAATAGTCCGAATAAAATACTATTAAATACAAAACCATACAGATTCAGATTACCATCTTTTGAAAAAAGTGCTGGAAAGTAACCAAATAAAAATTTTTTGAAGAATGGTAGTTGAAACAGAAAATAAAGCACTGCCATTAACAATGGTGTTTGAATTTCATCGTACATATCATCGATAGAATTACTATATTGTTCGTGTTTGTTGTAACTATCCACGATATTAGAATTATCTTCGTAGTTTTTAATATAATCCATTTGGCGTTCATGCATTGGTATATAATTAGGTTGAACTTGTGGGTCATGCGTGATATTAGTAGATGTCATTGGAATATCCCGCGACGGTAATTGCGTAGAACCAGTAATGGTTGCTTGTTGTAGTCCATTAACAATTTGATTAATTGTCGTCTGGTCCAAACTAAAATTAGGTGCCGGTCCTGGGGAAGATTGTGCTTTTATCACTACATTTTCAGTGGCACTTAAAGAAACGCCTCCTCCCATGTTGCCTCCCCCCACGGGGTCGGTTGGTAAATCTAAAATGCTTGTTGAATCATTCATAATTATTATAAAGAATGATTGATTATAATAATTACGCAAACATTTATTCAAAATCAATTGTTTTCGAGTTTGTCCTACATTTTGTCGCAACTGGATTAAATTTATAACATTTCTCTCCACGTTTATATATTTTATCTTTAAATTGGTCTAAAGGCGGGGCATGAAAAACAATACAATCTTTTCCTTTACAAACAGTTCTAAATAAAGAAGCTAATCCCAACCCCAATAAAGTAGACATAATATATTTTCCTGTTTGGGTATGGACAAATTTTCCAAGATTTAATGGCATTGTATATATATTAAAAGTAGTTTCTTTTTTAAAGATATATTTATTAAGTTTTAAATACTTTATGTTTGTATCGGTATCGCGGAAATCAACGAGTCGTTATTCGGGCACTTAACTTCAACCTGGTCAAAATAAAAGCAATTATCCGCTTTGTCTTTAAACAGTACTTTATCCACATTTTCTGGACTAGGATAAATAAAGATAGTTTTTATTTCAGGTCCTAATACATATATAAAAAATAGTCCAATTGCGAAACTTATTAAAAAAACCGGTATTGAAATATAATTTAATATCATATATATATATTTAATTTATATTTAATTTATACTATTTTCTAAATGTAATGTATCCTTTGCTAAAACCCAACTCTTTTTCTAAAAGATTATTTAAAGTATCTTCCAACATTTTATAGTTCTTAATACCATCTTTCTTAGAGTACAGTGATAATAAAGTGCTCTGATATGAAGGATTAAACCCATTAAATAAATCATTATATGCTTTATTACCAAAGTCATATTCTTCTTTTTCTTTCCCGTCTTTTTCTACATGGGAAATTTGTGGGGGTAATATTAAATTACTAGGTGTCAAAAATACACACGGTTTTTGAAGGATTCTTAGACTGGTACAGCTATCCATAAATTCTTGTAGCCATTCTTTGTCCGTCAATAAAGCGTTCTTCATTTTTGGAGTTAAATTGTCCCATATTTTTTGGTAATCAGGAACAGACCATTTAACAGTGTTGTTTTCTCCAAATGTAGGTTTTCCTATGATATCCAGAGACAGTTCTGTTGTAGTAGATACAGTTGGTATATTTTCAAGTCTTCCTTTTTCAACACCAGAAAATCCCACATTGAATTCAATTGTTTTTGTGTTATCTTCTCCTGATTCCAAAGATTTAATAGTACATTTTTGTTGAATTAAATGGTATGTGTTATTATCTCCATCATACCAAACCATATTTTCTCTATATTTTAATTTTTGTACTTCATCAAGTATTGGTTTTAAATTTGTGATATAAATATTAACAGCGTCTTTTACAAATTGAACGTCATTTGTTGTTTTAAACTGTTTAATAGAGTCTTTAATTTGTTGAATAAATTCGTAAGACCTCTCAATTGATTCGTTTAATTTAAGTTTTGTTTCCTCATTATCTGTTAATAAAATATAACTTTCTAGATACGTTTCTAAAAGATTGGTCCATTCGCTGATTTGAACTTTCTCATCCTCAAAAATAGTAAGTGCTTTTTCTGGCAAAATATAATTAAATAGCAGTTGGTTTTTGCTATCTATTATACGTTCTTTGCTTTCACGTATGCTATCTTCTATTTCTACGATTGAAGCAGGTATAAGTTCTATACTCCCTAGTTGAATCACTATGTTTAAGTTACACCGTTCTCTAGCCATACAAAATGAGCGGAGTTCTCTAAACCCACTATCTTTATTAAGTTTTGTTATAAAAGCCGTCCCTCCTGGTCTTTTACAATTTATACACTTTGGCTTTATTTTTTTGAATTCTGTTTGTCTCTCTTTCCAACTGAGGGTTGGATTGTTTATTATCTTTGTTTTATTTTTATGATTAACATTCTCGTATTTGTTTTTTAATTTATAAAATTCGTTAATATTATCAAATACTACTTCGGGTTCTGACATATTATATAATTATAGTGTATTATTTTATTAAAATATTTCAGTAATTTGTTTTGTTATTTATTGAATCATACTCATTTTCCCATCTTGGTAATCCAGTAATTAATTCCTGTTGTGCTATTTTTTTAGCCTCTTGTAAATGCTTTATTTTTGATAAAATATATTTTTGTTTTTCCTCATTCTTTTTATGTTTTTCCTCATTTGTAAGTCTACCTTTGTATTTATATAAAAGTATTAATCCTAAAATAATTAAGAATCCTATAAACATTCCTATATTAAAGACTGTATTGTGAAAGTTGTTTCTTACCACATGACACTGCTTTAAAGTTTCATTTAAAAAATATTTTACACCAGGTTCTGTTAGAACTGGTTTAGTAAGGTCGTGAAAGTCCATAATAATTATTGTTAAAATTATAAATTAAATTATACACATTATTTATATGTCTAGTTCCTATTTAAATATTATAACATTTTTGTGTACGACATTATTTTATTATTTGGCAATAAAGCCATCCTTATCATATGATACACTTATCGACGCAAACAAATATAAAACATATACAAGTAGTACTTATACGTATTTAGGTATTTATTTATTGCTTGTTATGGTATTACAGTTTATGATAAATACCTCAATAATAACGTCAAAATGTGGCGGAAATGTGACGGACAATATTGGTGCTGCTGGACTTCTTACATTCTTTCCATGGTCATTAATTTTTGGCGTACTAATAGTAGTATTAACTCTTTACCCAGGATTCAAAAGTGCTTTCTCTGATGTAGTAGGGTATTTTTATATATCAAGTTCCGCGAATAAAGTATTGACTGAATTACTAATTGACAAAGATATTCAAACAAAAATGAACAGCGATAATGTTTCTACAGAAGAACAGAAATTAGGAATGCAGCAAGCAGCAGACGCAATTATTAAGATATGTGGTAACAATTCTATTTTAATAAATCAAATCGTGCCTTCTAATTTTAATAATTATTGGGACATTTTAAAGCCATTAATGAAAACAAAATATCAAACAGATAGTATTGAAACCGCTGATATTAGAAACCAATTATTTGATTTAGTAGTAACGCGTGATAATGTAGGTGAGTCTATGTGGTTTATGTATACAGGTATTTTAATAACATCTATAATTCAATTAAAGATGACAACACGAGGGTGTGTGACTAATGCTGCGACAATGGAAAAGAACTATCAGGAATTTTTAGATAAAGAAGAAACAGCACAACAAAAAAAGACTTTAGCTACAAGTACACAATATACACTAACAAGTTAATTAGTAGTTGTTTAATAAATAATTTAGATTTAATATTATATTATGATGTATAATAATATAATGTCAATAAATGTGTTAGATAGCTGGGAAGGCTGGGAAGGCTTGGAAGCTTGCGAAATTATGAATAAACCTTTAAATTCTCAACAACATAAAATTCTTGAGGAGAGAAAACTTATGGAAGAGGCAGATAACGAGTTAACCAAAAATTTGTTTTCTGTGACTCCGCCAATAAAACAAGAGGACAAGACTGAACCAGCATTTAAAAAACCAGAAAGAATCAAAGAACCATTTAATAAAAATAAAAATAAAAATAAAACCCAAAAAGACCTATCTATAAAAATAAATAATAGGAATCAAGCTCAAAAGAAACAAAACGAAATGTTTGGGGAATGTGATGATAAGACTTATGTTAATTATTGCGAAATCGAAGAAAAATATCTAGATTAAAAACAATTTGTGGTTTGTGACATAAAATATAACAACAAGGTAACTTAATATTCCTAAAACTATTGCCAATAACCATATAGGTAAAATTGTTTTATTTCTGTAACCAATACCAAATTCCCTTATACTTCCATTTTTATTATACAAAAATAATGGTTTTGACATTTGAATTAGTCCAAATATAAATAAAAATATAATTATTGAAACAAGAGTCGCATTTTCTCTTATATAGTTTACGTTCATCTTATATATATCATTCTCTAAAAAAACTAACATAAAAGCTAAATTTTATTTTAAATTTCTAAAATAAAATTTCAGCACACAAATAGCAAATTCTATGATTTTGATTTTATTGTCTAATATCACAGTTTAATTGTAATCTTCTTGATTTTCTACCTCCTCGCCTTCAAAGTTACCATCGTCATAATCATCATTAAATGCGGTCATATCATATTCTTCGCGTTCTATATCGTCGTCTCTATCCATTTGTTCGATTTCATCTTCGACAAGGACATCTATATTGTCATCATTTGTGTTTTTATTTTTATTCCTAACATTTTTCTCTATTTTATCCATTTCGTCTCTAAATTCTCTTTCCTCATCAAATGCTTCCTTCGCATATGTTCTGAGACTTTTCTGTAATCCTTTACTCCAAACACCTAGTTTGTTAACTTTTAAGATTGTGTCCGCGTCCCTCTCTTCATCTGTTAACGTTTTTAGTCTATCAGTAATCAATCCCTTTTCCTTTTCTTTCAATTTAAATATCCTATCAAGAATATTTTCATAAGAAATATCTATTGTGCTCTTCTGACCGTCCATTATTCCAATAAATGATAATAATAATTCGGCAACCGTTTGGCGTAATCCTTTTTTATTACCACTGATAACTGTTGTATTAACTTCCGTCTTAGAACTAATCTCAAAATCGACTCTTGTCTCTCTATCTTCCAAATATTCGACTGAAAACAGGTCTTGTTCTGTTGTGTTGCGCGTTGTCTCTGTTACTATCATATTAATATCATCTGTTAGCTCGATATAATTAATAAGTATTCTTAATAAGTAATACTCGAATAAAAATTTACTTGTTCTTTCGTCGAAAATTGGTTTTAGAATACGGTCCTCATACTTAATGGTTGTAAACGAAGGAGTTTCTTTTGACAATTTTATTATATTTTTACAAGATTTTTGTATTGTTGTTAGAATTTTATATATGCCAGGAACACCATACAATGGTTTCAATTCGGAATAATATTCCTTTATGCTTGTTTTAATCTTTAAAGCGTGAGTATTTGATAGTCCTAAATAATTTGGAATCTGAACTGAAGAATAATCTACTTTATTCATTATTATATTGGGAAATATGGTTACAAAATTTTCGATAAATGTTTTATAGAAATTAATTATATTGTAGAGTCTATCATCAGATATTTTTATATTTTCGTTACGATTCGACTTTTCTAGTTCCCAATCGGATAGTGTTGAAATTGTTTGTTTCATCTTATTAACTGAACTTCGTGTGATATCAGCACCTTTATTTTTTTCTATAAACTCAATAATTTCTTTTTTCATGTCATCATTATTTCTAATTAAAAAGTCATTTAGGTTTTTTATTTCTTTTGTCATCTTGTCTGAAGCTATATCAAATGTATCTACCGCATCTAGTATTAGTTTTCGAAGTGAGCCTTCTATAACATCATCATTCTCATTTTCAATTTCTTCTAGAGTAATTATCAACTTGGCAATAGAAGACACTAATGGTGAGTTAAGTTCTATATCGATAATATTATTACGACTGATTAATTGTAACAATCTTAAAAACGACTCGTTATTAAAATGTCTGCCATCGTCTTTCAATCTTTGAACTATCTTATCTAATGGTTCGTTTATAGATATTAATGACATATTAGGCTTATCACTACATAATGGTATCAGGTCTTCAGGAATTGGAACCAATGACTTAAATTTGCAAAAATAAATAAATGCCAAATAAATAGTTTTTTCACTAAAGTCGTTACCTAAAGCGGGATATTTATTTTTTGTATTTATATCACTATAAAACATACCACTAGTTGAGTAACTATTCACATCTTGTAATATATTTGTTAATCTATTCACAATATTATTATACTCCTTTATGAGTTCATCTTGTTTCATAAAATATTCAATTGTGCTTTCGCCTTCTTTACTCTGGCAACACGAATTTTCGAGATAAGGCTCGTTATTGCTATTCTGTAACAACATGTTCTTATTTTTAACAATTTCTTGGATTTTTTCTTGGATTGCGAGAGAAAATGTTATTATTTTAGAATCAATAACTAATAATTTTTCTCTCTGATTTTCAGAACCAGAGCGTAAATCGTTCATAAGACTCTTTTTAAACTCGTCTGATATATTCGCTAACCGTTTTATCTTAAATGGCACGAGTGGTGGTAAGAACTGTGACCACCTTTTAATATCATGTTCTTCTGGAATAGCATTCGCAGGGGTTGTTAGCAAATATTCAGTCTTCTCGTCAAATTTTCGTTTGACATCTGGAAGGGATAGTAATACGTCATTGATTGAACTCTTAATTCTTGTTAAGATAAACTCTTGTTTTTTGCCTTTCAAAACATTCCATGGCTCGGCCGAACTACGAATATCATAAACGATACAAGTTAAATATGTAAGACTACTGTTATCTCCTGATCCTTCAAATGGAAAACCATTAAACGATCTTACACATCCAGGATGTGTTTTTCTTGTTTTGATAGACGGTATGGCAGATTGTATTGCGATTAAAAACATACCAAACGTATAATAAAGGATACTTGAATTATAAAAATCCTTGTATGACATTACTTTTTTACCTTCGTCAGCTTTTCGCTTTACGTGTTGTTTATAGTCTTCTTCAGACTCTAATGTATCTCTCAAAGATGTCAACACACAATTAACTATAAACTCTTTTTGGGTTTCAATATTAATGCCCATAGATACTGATAAAGCATTCACAATATTTGATATCATTCTAGCTTCAAGTGTATTATATTTTATGGTGCTTGTTACAGTAGACGTAATTACATTTCCCGCATCTACTTCAAGTATAGAACGTGTTGAAATTTTGAATCCTTCTTCATAACCTTCTTCAATATCATAATCAACTGGACAAATGGGCCAACCACTATTTTCATCACACCACATATCTCCATCATCACTTAATTTACCTATATTTGATTTTAACATATCTAAATAATTTTTATATCCGTCTGGGTTGACAACAAATGATACGGCAAGGTCATATCTAAACTTTGGCAATAAAGGTACATTACTCTTAACACAGTAAAACCAAAAAATATTTTCCTTCTCATTTAATGGACCAAATCTATCAGTAATAGCAGGTCTGGCATAAAGCGCAACAAACCTGTTTATATCATTTTGTTTTTTAATGAAATCTTGTTGTCCTAAAATAAGATTTAACAAGCCGGCATAAGGTGAAATAGGTTTGATAGGCTTGTCATCTTCCGTTACATAACCTAATTTATATTTTTGGTTATTGTATTTAAGCATGTTGTACTTTTCAATAGTTGATAATATTCCTATAATATCTTTAAAATACTCAAATTGTTCTTTTACCTTTTTCTCAAATTCGTCCTTCGACATTTTGTACTTAATGTCAAACTCACTTATCACGTCTTTCAAAAATTTATTTTTGATACTAAGTTCATCTGTCAAAATACTTTCACATTTGTCCTCAAATTTATCTGATACATTAATACAATTTTTCTGCAGATTACACAAGATACTTGAATCGTCCGTATTTAAATCATCCGCTATATCATTGTCTAAAACCCATTTATTTTCTTTACGAACATAATAATCTCTCTCATCTTGAATGTTCTGCTGTACTCCTTTATACAGTATAGCATAATCGCCCTGTAAAACTAATTTATGGCCGTCTAATAATGTGTTTGCTAAGTAATCTGCTTCTATATCACCTAGCTTTTCTTTTTTTTTTAAATCATTCATAATAAATACTTTTAGGTTTTCAGGACTCATCGTCATAATTTCCTTCTCGTAATTATCTAACAAACCATAGTTGGTTGTATCATATTTTTTATCAAAATATATATTCTTATCATTATCTTGATTTAAAGAATCAATAGATTTATAATACTTTGATATTGTCATTTTTTTACATTTATCATTTTTTGCTTCATCTTCGTATTTGCCATTAATCTTTTCCTTTTCTTTTTCAAATAATCCAGAAAACTCACTAGGAAACATCAAAGGAGCACTTTCTAAAGAGATACATGATGTATAAAGCCTGGTATAGTCCTTTAAAATCATTTTTCGTAATATTTCAGAATTTGTATAATCGGCAAATTTATATCTTAATTCATTCCCTGTTATTGAAATATCGTAAGATTCGAAAATGTCATCTCTGAGATTATTTTTTGTTTCTATTATAGAAATTAACGAATACGCATTTTTAAAATTAAGGTCTGTCTTTGGTGTCTTTGCTATTTCGAAGAATGACCTAGCTCTGTCAACAAATTTTTTATTATACTCAGATATTTGGTAACTAATAAAATTATTAATTTCAACATATTGCATATACGTTAAGTCATCGGTGTATATTAAAAACGGTTCTAGATATCCCACAACATCGACTATTGAGAGCTTTCCAGTAATATATTTCTTCATCAAGTCAAAAAGTATTTTAGTTCTTGGAACAATAGATTTAATAAAAGATGAATAAATCTCTTGGGTTGTTAATCCCTTTTTATCTTCGCTCGATAGTCCAAGTGTATAATTTTTAATATTATTTACATAGTTATTTTCATCAAATGTTAGTTCGTTATTAATATCTTCAACAATTACATTATTTACAGTCGTTTTCTTTTTTAAGAATTCCCAATAATTCAAAAATACTTGATTTAAGTTAGCTTTATCTAATAACGATGAGCCTGGAAGATTAATTCTTGAGAATCGAATAGTTGGTTCAGGTAATGTTATAAATGACTTGATTGACATTGTGTCAGGATTTGTCATTTTAACTCTTGTAGTGATAAGACGACTGCTAGTTGCGTCTACAGTGTCAAGTTTTGAAGAACCCAAGTTATATTTTTGAATAACAAAACGTCTATTTCTTATATTATTGCTTGAATATACAGATGAATACATGTCTTCCAAATTATCAATAACTGTATTTAAATTAGCCTCTACATTTTTTTCAATGATTATGCCGTCTGTATTTTCTTCATTAATTAAATCAAATGGTATAAAATACTTATTTAACTCTTCATTTAATAACGAATATTTGTTTTGTTCGATAGGCAATGTGTTTGACGTATAATTATTAATAATTTTTGTTATACTTTCCAAATCTTCTTGAAGTGTAACCTCCACAATAGAAGTATCATTGTCATTATCTACGGAAAAATTGTATGAGTCTAAATATATCTTTTTAATGTTTTTAACAACAGGTAATATCCAGTATAAATTGTGGTTAAAGCTGTTAAAATAATTTGAAAGGGGTTTATATGAGGACTCTTTAACTACAAATCCATTTACGTTACCATATTGGTCGAACGATGAGAATGTCTCTCTTAATTGTTTAAACCTCTCTATCATAGTATGTATATTATTGAGTACCTTTTCTGTTCTTTGTGCGTTTGGAACGGTTGTTAAAATATCGTCTAATAAATCTGTTAATTGGTTCTCAATACTATATCTTTGATATTTATCTGATACATCCACATACTGTGTTATTGCGCCGAGTTCTTCATCACCAAATTTTATTTGGTCTGCTCTTATGATAAATTCACGGAGCTGGTCTTTTATATTTTTCACGGGGACTGAAATTTGTAATTTGTTAGTTTCTATCAGTCGTTTCTCTCTTTCTAGTTCAGGTAATTCAACTTCTCCTTCCTTTCCTTCATCAAGTTCTTTAACTTCTCCTTCTTCTCCTTCTTCAATCTCTCCTTCTTCAACTTCTCTTTCTTCAATCTCAAATCTTGTTTTCTTTGTTTCCTCTGGTTTCTCTCTAATTTCGATATTCTCAATTGGTAAATCTTCTGGAATACCCTTAAAATCAAAATTAATATATAGTGTATCACCATCAACACTTTTAACTTCAATCATATCTTGTTCTAAATTTGTTATCTCACCGATAATAATAATAGGGTAATTCCCACCAAAATATATGTTAACCCATTTACCAGGCAGCAAGTCGTGTTGTCGAGCATAGCTAGACGTGGCACTTCTGCTTAAAATGTCTATTTGGGTAATACCACCATCACCTATGGTTCCATCGTCAGAAATTTTCTGTTTTATTCTATCGAGTGTTTCAACATTTATTAAAAACATGTGGGTTTTATCAATATAGTCAATAATAAATGTCTGCTCGTTAAGAAGGTCATTTTTTTCATTATTTATTTTAATAACGTCTCCTAACTGTAACTCTATGATAGTTTCATTTTCGTTGATAGTGTTATCGCTATTTATTTTTTCACTTTCTATTTTTAATGACATTTGTTTCTATATTTATTATAGAAATTTTTATGCTTAAGTAAAAATCAATTTAAAATTATAGTTTAAAGAGATTATAATAATTATAATTAATGTCCGTAAATATTCTTTGTGCTAATTTATCTCAAATCCCTGGATTTAATGAACTAAATATGAAAGACGAAAACAATTCAAATATACTAAAACTGAACAAAGTTGAATGTAAAACCTCTGAAAATAAAAAATATAAAGTAATTAGATACGACAAAAACATTTTAAGTGCGGATTTAATTTCTACATATGGATTATGTAGGTCGGTTATAGTTAATAGTGAAAATAAAGTCGTCTCTTTTTCGCCACCTAAATCAATTTCAACCGAATCATTTATTCGTATGAATCCTGATAAAGCGGAAAATATTATTGCCGAAGAGTTTGTGGAAGGTACAATGATAAATGTATTTTGGGATAATAAAATTGGACTTTCTGGTGGATGGGAAATCGCAACGCGTAACACGGTTGGCGCATCATCAAGCTTCTATAAAAGTAACAACACAAAAACATTCAGAACCATGTTTTTAGAGGCTGCCACAGAAAATAACTTATCACTAGAGAAACTTAACCCATTGTATTGTTACAGTTTTGTATTACAACATCCTGAAAACAGAATAGTTGTACCATTTAACAAGGCTCAACTATATTTAGTTGGAATGTATTTTATCGATAACAGCGAAATTAATAATATTCGTGTCTATATGGTAGACATGATAGAGGCCAGAACATTCAATTGGTTCAATGCGGATATTAAATTCCCTCAATTTTACGAATGGAACACATATTCGGATTTGATTGAAAAATATGCTTCTATGAATACATCTTACGATGTCCTTGGTGTAGTAATTTATAATATTAAAACCGGTTATAGAACAAAAATTAGAAATCCTGTATATGAACAGGTTAGAAATCTCAGAGGTAATCAACCTAAACTACAATATCAGTATTTGTCTTTAAGAAAAGGGGGAAAAGTAGCAGACTTTTTAAAGTTCTATCCTGAAAATAAAAAGGATTTCTCATATTTCAGAGATCAGCTCCACCTTTTTACAAATACACTTTTCGCGAATTATTTTTCTTGTTACATCAAAAAAGAAAAGCCTCTATTGGAATTCACAGAACAATATAGAACACACATGTTTAACATTCATCAAAAATATATGAATGAATTGCGAGAAAAAAAATTGTTTGTAACTAATACTGTCGTGATTAACTATGTTAATGAACTGCCTACTTCTTTACTTATGTATTGTTTGAATTATCAGATGAGAAAGAGAAACGTTGATTACTTGAAATCTGAAATACACATTTGATTACAGTTTTGTCGTTAATTTTATTATGTTGGTTTTTCTAACAATACATCAAATTCTTCTAACGCCGCGGTTAATGTATCGTCGTCATATACAGGCAACCATTTATTATATTTAACTACAGCGTTTAAATATAATGTATTATCAGGTGTAAAATCAGCGTCTGTCATGACATATATGATATTGGTGGTGCTATTTAGTGCGTGGTTTATTTCTATCGCCTGACGAAACGAAACAACTGTTTTTTCTGATATACAAATAATTATATGGGATGATTCTGACATAACTTTTTCAAACATGGTTGAAAGTGTATCGATTTCTACATCAATCCCTTCGCAAGGCGTCAAGGAACACTTCATCATATTATGACCCAAATTAATCAGCTCATCATGAAGCAACCTAGCGTTAACATCATCATCTGAATATGAAATATAAATGTTATTTTTCATGTTACAATTAACACTGCTAGCAGCGCCCATTTTGTTATTTAACTCTTTAATTATTTTACTATAATATGATATAGTAAAATATACTCAATTTTTTTATAAAAAAAATTATTAAAGTTATTAAATAGCAGGTGTCGATATAATATGGTAAACCCTAATTTTTAACAAAGCGCAAGAATTCTTTTTTGATTTTCCCAAAAACTTGCTTGGAATCCTCAATACATTCCTTTAAATTCCCTTTAATTGTGGATTTATCAGTCGCATCCTTATATGCGACACGTATAATACTATAATTATCATGAGGATGCATCTTTTTAAATCCACAGAATGTTAATGTCTTCGTCTCGTAAAATTTTGTATATAGGAAATATTCCAAAACTTTTCCAATTGTATAGTCTTCGTTTTCAAGAATAATATCAAATGAGTTTGACATTGTATTCATTGCCTTGTCAATTTTTAATTCGTCTTTCTCAATCAACGTGTCAATATCATCCAGTTTCTTTATTAGAATTTCACATGCTTTATCAACAAGCTCATAATTAGTATAAACACCAATACTTTGAATTATATAATCAAAACTATCCTTTTTAGTTACTCGAAGTCCGTCAAGTAATTTCCAATTTTTAACCTCAAACTTTATCTCTTCTTCAGTTTTTCCTTCATCTTTCCAGGTTTGCTTAAGTTTTTCTAGTAACGCATCTTGTGCTACTGTATCAATTGTAAACCCATACGAGCAGGTTGACACCGCATTAAACATTCCATCTACTTTTGCGGTACTCAATGAAAACTCACACGTCAGATTAATTTTTTCACCAGGTATTTCATCGGAAATCTTCGGTCGAAGTCTGGCAAAATCAATAAAATAACCTGTATAATCATTCGCTGGAAATATTTCTCTAGTTTTTGCTTCACTTAGAGGCTTACCAGTAACAATATCCCTAATAACAAAATCTTTTGTAGTTACATACATTGTGGTATCTGTAATATTTTCAACATTTACTTCTAACATATAATTTTTTAATGGAAAATCATCTACATTTTTAATATAAATTGGAATACAACTTAACCGTTGTTTTAATATTTCATTATTTAGGCGTGTCGTGTTAGCAATAATATTTGCTTTATTTTCTTCATATGGAGCCGTTTTAAAAACGACTAACGGTATATCTGACAAAATGGTTCTTCTAATAGCATTAGCCAAACTAACATTTACACCACTAAGTGTAAACAAAAGAGAGTCAGCTTTATCGGAATCAGAATTAAGTTCAACATGAGGATTCATATTATCTAATATTACTTTATATTTAAATAGAATAATTTAAATCATTTTTTTATAAAATGAGTTAAATATTTATTTCATTTAACTTAATATAGATAAAATGAGTTCAATACTATATTACAGTAATTTTTGCGCACATTCAAAAAAACTTATACAGAGCCTTTCGAAGACAAATGTGGCAAAAGAAATTCACTTTATATGTATCGACAAAAGAATTAAGGATACAAATAATAAAGTTTTTATTGTTTTAGAAAATGGGCAAAAAATAATAATGCCCGAAAATATTAATAGAGTTCCCGCGTTATTATTATTAACACAGGGATATGATGTATTATATGGCGAGGCTATTCTAAATCATTTGAAACCTAAACAAGAGGTTGTAACCAAACAGGCTACTCAAAATAATATGGAACCTATGGCATTTTCTTTTGGAGGCGGAGGTTTCGGGGATATCGTCTCTGACCAGTATAGTTTTTTAGACCAAGGCTCTGACGAACTCGAAGCCAAGGGTAATGGTGGTATGAGACAAATGCATAATTACGTCGACTTAAATTTTTCTGATAAAATAAGTACACCTGCAGACGAACAAGACTATAAAAGTGCGAATAAAATATCAAAAGATTTGACAGTAGAACAGCTACAACAACAAAGAGACTCTGAATTACAGAAACTTACAGGAAACCGTCAAAAGTTTTAATTCAAAAATTATTTGAATTATTTGAATAATTTGATTTATTTGATTTTATATAAAGTTACTAATAAATTAATTTATTTGATTTTATATAAAGTTACTAATAAATTAATTTAAAAAGAAACCAAGACAAATATGTAAATGTCTAACAATATTCTTACCGCCTTTAACGACCATTTTACTGAATTTGTAGCAGATATTCAGAATGTTTTCCCTGAAGACCCGGATATTTTAACAGCTAAAAATGCTTTATTAACAATTAGAAAAGCAAATCCCAAAATGATTGTTAAAATTTGGAAGACGTTTATTGTTGGTAAATATAAGAGTGAAATTGAAGCAGGAAACATAGAGTTTTTTATTAATAAAGATTATTCAGGTGACGTTTCTACAGCACAAAATTCAGATAAAATTATGGAGTCTATTAACAGACTGCGCGAGCCAATCAAACAAATGACACCAGAAGAGCAAGCAAAAACAATGAAGTATATTCAAAATTTGACAAAATTGTCAAGTATGTGTGAATAAAATAAACCAAAATTTACTTTGAAAATGTAAATATATATTTATTTTAGTTTGATTTAAATAAATAAATTTATATCAAGCATATAAACAAATGTCAACAGATTCAGATTCCGTTCCAGAAGAATTCACGAAGGTTATTAAAGATTTTGTTGGAGATTTAAGAATAACATTTCCTGAATATGAGCCCTTGATAGATAAATGGTGGAAATCCAAGTCTAGTTTTAACAACATCGAGGACGAAGAAGAGAGATTAAAAGTAATCAAGTTATCCGAAACTACCAGTACTAAATTATTGTTTACATTTTGTAAGAAAAGATTACCACCTAGGTTTTTTGATATTTTATATCAAAGCGATGAGATGTTTAATGAAGACTCGACGATTGACACAGAGTTTTTACCAAATATTCATTTCAAAAATTTATGGAAATTTGACATCACCCAAAAAACCAGAGATGTTATTTGGAAATACCTTCAGTTGATTTTATTCTCAATTGTCGGTTCACTCGAAAACAAAGAAGCATTTGGAGATTCCGCAAAACTGTTTGATGCTATTAATCAAGAAGACTTCAGAACAAAGTTACAGGAAACACTGTCAAAAATGCAGGGAATGTTTGATTTAAGCGCAAATTTGGGCGAAGGCGCAGGCGAAGGGTTGGGTCCAAACATAAATATGGAGAATATGCCAAATGCGGATGAAATCCATGACCATATTACTGGGATGTTAGATGGAAAGTTGGGCAAATTAGCAAAAGAAATAGCAGAAGAAACTGCCGCAAATTTTAATATGGATATGGAAAATGCCACAGACATGAACGACGTTTTAAATAAACTCATTAAAAATCCAACAAAATTGATGGGATTAGTAAAAAACGTCGGAGATAAATTAGACACTAGAATTAAATCTGGAGAAATTAAAGAGAGTGAATTAATTGCGGAGGCTACAGAAATTATGAATCGAATGAAAAATATGCCTGGAATGGGAAATATTCAATCAATGTTAAGTAAAATGGGTATGGGCGATTTGGGCAACCTCGGAAACTTAGGTGGTCTAGGTGGAAAGGTTAATGTTGGAGCAATGGAGGCCCAATTGAATAAGAGTATGAAATTAGCACAAACTAAAGAAAGAATCAAAGCTAAATCAGCAGCTAACCAAAAAGCTAGAAATAGCCTAGCACAAACACCGTTACCAATACCCGATACACCCGCAATTTCCGAGGAAGAAATTATTAAAATTTTTAGCACTGGAGAGAAAGTAGACAAAACACCAAGAAACGCAAGCCAACCTCAAAAAACAGGAGAGGCGAAAAAGAAAAATAAGGGGAAGAAATAATTAAGTAATAGTAATAGAAGTATTTGATAAACTTTTTTAAAAGATTTATATATATATAATGACAATTCCATTCTGGTCAAATGAGCCTACAGTATTACTTAATAAAGACTATATTTTTGAATTATGGCCTACAATAAATATGTGCTACGAACAAAAATTAAACGCTATTACTAGATTAATTATTTTAGTCACAATTTTAGGATATATTTTGACAATGTCCTCCAGAATAATATTTGTTGGAATTTTAACTGTGGCCTTAATATTCATTCTATTTAATATGAGAAAAAAGAAACTTACAAAGGATATGATGTCAGAGGGGTTTTTAGTTCAAGGAAGCGGCTCCTATGGTAATTCATCCGATACAACTGCGATTCCTCTAGATACAATTTTGAAAGATGAGTATAAAGAAGGTAATAAGAAAAATCCATTTAGCAATGTTTTGTTGACTGAAATTATGGATTCTCCTGATAGAAAAGCCGCACCACCAGCATTTAACGTAGATGTAGATGAAGATATAACAAAAAATATTAAACGTTCAGTTCAATTTATGAACCCAGATATTAAAAATACAAACAAACAACTTTACGGAGATTTATGGCAAAACTTTGAATTAGACCAATCAAATCGGGCGTTTTATAGTACAGCAAATACGAAAGTTTCTAATGACCAAGGAGCATTCGCACAGTTTTTATATAATGATCTTAAGTATTCTTCTAAGGAAAGCACCGCAGCAGGGGCAATATCGAGAGTTGCTGATAGCTATCGTTATACACTTTATTAAAAGCATTTGTCATATTAAGTTTTGGTACTTTGGTATTTTGCTTTTTATTTCCTATTTTTTATTTCAATTAGTAAAATTCAAGTTTAGTAAAAAATAATGTTTAATATATATAAATGGCAAACGTCTCTAGTTATACTTTTGATAATATGTCAAGAATTGGTCTTGACGATTGTTGCAAATCTCAAACTGATATTCAAAATGTTTCGTCATGTAATTACTCGCTACAAAATTATTTCGCATCTGATTGCTCTATGAAAAAACCGATAGAGTTAGCTACTACACAACCCGGTATTATGTACAATGGCGGGTACAACTCTGGCGCAGGAGGATGCAACATTGATACATCATCTAAACTTCAAATCGGTACAATTCAAACACACCCTAGATGCAGAATTGATTTATATCAAAGACCTTTCGCCACTGTTCCTTTCTTGGGCCGTGGCTCTGTTAATCCTGTCATGGAATCACAAATTCAACAAGGCGAACAACTTGTTAATAAACGAAGTATTAATAATTTAAGCGAAAAGAGTTACATTAAATATCATCAAACACCCTTGTTACCAGCAGTTAAAGAGAGACTCAATAACCCGGCGACCAGTGTTGAAGGAGTCGCTTCTCAAGGTTGGGTCCGTGGTGGGGTGCCATCTCGTGAATTAACACGTGATGCTGATTACTTTAATAAACATACTTCAAGCCAATACATCTAAACGCAAACAATAATATCAAATAATAAATATTTATTTTTATAAATATGTATTATTCATTAAATATATAAACAGTTTAAATGTATGACAATTTAAACAGTATTATGTATAATACCAAATATATAACAAGATACAATTCACCTGATGTATTTTTAGAAACTGATACAGTTACAGAAAAAGAAAAAGAATTTATCAGAAATATTTTATATAAAGAAGATTTATTGAACATTTTTGAGATTGATGATTTTTGTGAAGAAACAATTAATGGTATTATACTAGACATTTATGAAAAAATTAACGACCACGAAGGGTTAAAAGAGTGTATTAATCATGTAGCTTCGAAATTTTCAATAACTTTAGAACAAGAAGTGGGGTTTATTATGTTATTTTCATTTGACTATTTGTATTTAACCCATGTTTGTATATGCGAATTTATGGAGAATGGTAAAATATCAGATAATAGTTTATCTGATTTAAAAAAATGTGTGTTTTTGTAATACTTTTTTAAAGGTATATGTATATAAATGGCTTCTACACGTAACAGAAATACTCCTGGCAATTATTGTTTAGAACAAAAAGAATACAAACAATTTGAAAACTACACTTTGTATCCTAACTCACAATATGGAGCAGCATACAATACAAATCTTCCAGGAAATGGGTTGTTGGGCGCGCAAATACCTTGGAACAAAATGTCTAATAACGCAGCTGATACCGAATCCTTTTTATTTGGAATAAACTCTACAAATTTAGTTAATCCAGCGCCTTGTTTTGTTCCTGAAATAACTAAATTAAAGTCTACAAATATTTACGAAAAAGGCCCGATATATGTGCCAGAACCTTTAGTAATCGAAAAAAACCAACGACCTTTCCCCGTTCCAAATTAAATAATATTTAGAACATTTATTAACCAATAAATATTTTTATTTTTATTGTTTAATCTGTTTTAGTTTGTTTTTAATAAATATACAAAATATATTAATTTAAAATATGTTTGCTTTCTATATATAGAATGAGTAATATTAACGCAGTAAATATTACGGTTACAAATTTGACTGTTACAAATATTAATGGGAAACCGTACAGCGGTTCAGGCTCTGGATGCGGTAGTTACTATACGCCTTGCGCGGGGTGTGATGACCCGGAATCTGATCCATGCGATGGATATCCAGATTGTGACGAAGTAGAACCTGACCCATGTGACTGTCTTGTCAATTGTGGCGGAGGTGGAGGCGGAGCACAAGGTCCTCAAGGAGATACGGGCGCTCAAGGTCCTCAAGGACCCGCTGATGGTTATCAAGGAAATACTGGCTCTACAGGAGCACAAGGACGCCAAGGTGAAACAGGTGCTCAAGGAGCTACAGGTCATACAGGCGCTCAAGGTCATACAGGCGCTCAAGGTCATACAGGCGCTCAAGGTCATACAGGCGCTCAAGGTCATACAGGTTCACAAGGTACCACTGGTTTTCAAGGTGCCAC
>Ga0209358_10000072_pt1 | contig 88898 bp, 107 predicted proteins | sample LauGreFa1BDMLBSN_2_FD_187574 | JGI IMG/M metagenome (GOLD analysis project Ga0209358, IMG submission 187574) | Freshwater lake microbial communities from Lake Michigan, USA - Fa13.BD.MLB.SN (SPAdes) (version 2) | ecosystem: Environmental > Aquatic > Freshwater > Lake | place: Lake Michigan... | reverse complement strand
CCAGCAATCGCAGCAAAATGGTGGCCGAATACAATCCACTTGTCTGTAGGAATAAAGTCTTTGTCATTTTGCAGTCTTAGAGCTGGTGTTTTTCTATGCTCGTCAATGACTAGAACTTTTGCTGCAATCCAGCTTGCGTAGAATCTATAAGCAATCATGTATATGCATACAGCAGCCGTAATAAACCAAACGGCGTTGATACTCTCATTGCGGCTCAGTGCAATTGTTGAAAATGCTAAAGCCCCCAATAAAGCAAGAAGAATCCAAACTATATTTTTAAAATATTTTTTAATCACAATGTATCCAATCTGATATCTAAATTAATTTATTGCCTTATATATCTTTGATATACTGACTTCCCATTCAATCTATTAATTATATGCAATTAATAAAAATTAAAATAACTAAATTCATCTCGACTGCGTAAATCTTATCTTGGCATCTAATAAAATAATCATCGGCGTTACAGGCGGTATAGCTGCATATAAAGCAGCTGAATTAACTCGTCTTCTTGTTAAAAATGATTTCGATGTTCAAATTGTGATGACTGAATCTGCGAGTCATTTCATAACACCTCTTACATTTCAGGCTCTTTCAGGCAAAGAAGTTTTAACAAGTTTATGGAAAAGTAATGCTAATAATGGGATGTCTCATATAGAGCTATCAAGAGATTACGATCTCATTCTTATTGCACCTGCCAGCGCTAATTTCTTAGCCAAATTAACGCATGGTTTTGCTGATGACCTTTTATCGTCTTTGTGCTTAGCAAGAGCTTGTCCGATTGCCGTTGCTCCTGCCATGAATATTCGTATGTGGGCCAATGAAGCTACCCAACGTAATGTTTCACAATTAAAAAAAGATGGTGTGTTATTTTTTGGTCCCGATTCAGGGGCCCAGGCTTGCGGTGATATAGGGCTTGGAAGAATGATAGATACTGAAGAATTGTTCAGATCAATTCAAAATCATCTCACGCCTAAAATCCTCAAAAACAAAAAAATATTAATAACGTCTGGTGGCACAATTGAAATGATAGATGACGTAAGAGCTATTACAAATCTTAGCTCTGGCAATATGGGCTCTGCAATCGCCAATACTGCAGAATCTATGGGCGCATCAGTCACTGTAATCACGTCAGGCAATCAAGATTTTTCAGAAAATATAAATGTGATTGATGCGCGAGATGCGCATTCGATGCATAAAGCTGTCCTTCAGCATATCAATGACCAAGATATTTTTATAAGTGTTGCAGCCGTTTCTGATTACACGCCTAAAGAAATATTTAATGGGAAATTGAAAAAAAATAATTTAGATATGACACTTCAACTCAAGCCTACAATAGACATTCTGAAAGAAGTGGGGTTGTCTAAAAATAAAATCTTTAAAGTAGGCTTTGCTGCAGAAAGTGAAAATCTTATTGAAAATGCACAAAAGAAACTAAAGACGAAAAATTTGGATTTAATTGTGGCAAATTTAATTCATGAATCTATGGGCTTACAAGATACTAAAGTTTCCATAATTAGCAAAAACGATGTTATTGATGTGCCAAAATCAAATAAAATAGTTGCAGCAAAAGTTATCTTAAAAGAAATAGCCCATCGCATAAATTCGGACAAATAAAATGAGCCTAATAATTGATTTTAAAATTTTGGATAAGCGAATCGAAGAAATGCTACCTAATTATGCATCGCCGGGTTCAGCAGGTCTTGATTTAAGAGCATGTACCGAGCATATACAAACGATTAATCCAGGTGAAACATTTCTTATACCCACTGGTATTTCAATATTTATTAAGGATCCTGCTTATGCAGCGCTTATCCTTCCTAGGTCGGGCTTAGGGCATAAACATGGTATCGTTTTAGGTAATTTGGTAGGCTTAATAGACTCAGACTACCAAGGTCAATTGCTAGTTTCTTGCTGGAATCGTGGCGAAAACGCCTTTCTACTCAACCCTATGGAGCGTATCGCACAACTAGTCATCGTGCCGGTTATCCAGGCTAAATTTAACCTTGTAGCCGAATTTCCTGAGACAGAACGAGGTGAGGGCGGCTTTGGAAGTACAGGTAAAAACTAACGAATTCACTTGAAAAGACAGTGGGTTATGTGGTTTAATAGCACTCTTTTTCGAAATTATTGTAACAAATAAAGGATTTAAATTATGGCTCGCGTATGTCAATTAACCGGCAAAAAACCAATGTCTGGAAACAACGTATCTCACGCCAATAACAAGACCAAAAGACGCTTTTTACCTAATTTACAAAACCGTAAATTTTGGGTTGAGACCGAGAATCGTTGGGTTTCAATGAGAATTACTAATGCAGCGCTCAGAACAATCGACAAGCTAGGCATTGATGTTATTGTTAAAAAAATGCGTGCAGCTGGCCAGAAAATTTAAGGAATAAATATGCGTGAAAAAATCAAATTAGAGTCTAGTGCTGGTACTGGACATTTCTATACCACAACAAAAAACAAAAGAACCATGCCTGATAAAATGGAAATCAAAAAATTTGATCCCGTTGTTAGAAAGCATGTAGTTTATAAAGAAGCAAAAATTAAATAATTTTAAGCTTTAACAAAGACAATAAAAAAGCCAGCATTAGCTGGCTTTTTTATTTATCTAATAATACTTTATTCTGCTACTGCCTCTTCTTTGGGAGCAGGTGTTGCAACCTCAACAATGGGCCTATCTACAAGCTCAACAAAAGCCATAGGCGCATTATCCCCATCTCGGAAGCCACACTTCAATATTCTTAAATAGCCACCTTTTCTTGAGTTATAACGTGGGCCTAGCTCAGCAAATAACTTAGTCACAATGTCTCTATCTCTTAAACGGCTAAAGGCTAGACGTCTATTAGATAAGGTTGCATTTTTTGCTAATGTAATAAGAGGTTCAGCTACTTTTCTAAGCTCTTTAGCTTTTGGTAATGTAGTTTTAATAATCTCGTTTTTTAACAAAGAGGTAGCCATATTTCTCAACATTGCTTGTCGATGACTGCTCGTTCTATTTAATTTTCTATGACCATTTGCGTGACGCATACTCTTACCCTCAAATTTTTCTTATTTAATGATTACGCTTTTTCTAAACCTGCTGGAGGCCAATTCTCTAATTTCATTCCTAAAGTTAGACCTTTAGAAGCTAGAACATCTTTAATCTCGTTAAGTGATTTCCTTCCAAGATTTGGAGCCTTTAAAAGCTCATTTTCACTGCGTTGAATTAAATCGCCAATGTAATAAATATTTTCTGCTTTTAAACAGTTTGCTGATCTCACTGTGAGCTCTAAATCATCAACAGGTCTTAATAAGACTGGGTCAACTTGGGGCGCTTGCTTCACTTCAACTTCAGTTAAAGCACTTTCTAAGTTTGCAAATACAGAAAGTTGTCCCATTAAAATTCTCGCAGCATCTCTGATCGCTTGTTCAGCGTCAATGACGCCATTAGTTTCAACGTCCATGATTAATTTATCTAAGTCTGTTCTTTGTTCTACACGAGCGCTCTCAACAAAATAACTTACTTTATTGATCGGACTAAAAGAAGCGTCAACCATAATAAAACCTAGGGTTTTATCTTCTTGATTTGATTTTCTTCTCGCTGGAACTGGTTGATATCCTCTACCCATTTCAACTTTAACTTCTAAATTTAATTTTCCACCTTTTGTAAGGTGCGCAATTAAATGATTTGGATTGATAATTTCAGCATCGTGATTTGTTTCAAAATCAGCTGCTGTCACTGGACCTTCGGTAGTTTTGTTTAATGTGAGCGTTGTCTCAGATTTATTATGAAGTTTTAATGCAACACCTTTTAAATTCAAAAGAATATCAACCACGTCTTCTTGCACGCCATCTAAAGTTGAATACTCATGAACTACACCATCAATCTTTACTTCAGTAATTGCAAAGCCAGGAATTGATGACAATAAAACGCGTCTTAATGCATTACCTAAAGTAAAGCCAAAACCTCTTTCCATGGGCTCTAGAGTTACGCGAGCTCTTACCGGGTTTATAACTTCAACATTTACGATTCTTGGTTTTAAATATTCTGTAGGACTATTTTGCATTATGTATCCTTATCAATAATTCTTATTTAATTATTTCGAATAAAGCTCAACAACGAGTGACTCATTAATTGTTGCTGGTAAATCATCGCGTAGCGGTTTGTTTTTAAACGTACCCTTAAGGCCTTTTACGTCAACTTCAATCCACTCAGGAAAACCTCTTTGCTCTGCAGCTTCAATTGAACCTTTAATTCTTAATTGTTGCTTAGATGCTTCTGCGACTGAGAGAACATCGCCTGGCTTAACTTGATATGAAGGAATATTAACTCTTCGGCCATTTACTAGAAGACTGTTGTGTCTGACAATTTGTCTTGCTTCTGTTCGTGAAGCGCCAATACCCATTCGATATGCAACGTTATCTAATCTGCACTCTAAAAGTTGTAGAAGATTTTCACCAGTAATACCTTTTTTTCTATCCGCTTCAGCGTAGTAACTTCTAAACTGTGCTTCTAATATTCCGTAAATTCTTCTGAGCTTTTGTTTCTCTCTTAATTGAACGCCGTAATCTGATAAGCGGCTCGCTCTTCTTTGTCCATGTTGGCCAGGAGGAAAATTACGCTTTTCAATAGCGCATTTGTCAGTAAAACATTTCTCGCCTTTGAGAAAAAGTTTTTCACCTTCTCTTCTACATTGACGACATTTAGGATCTAGATTTCTTGCCAAAATAACTCTCCTGTTTCAATGAGCAATTCAATGCTCAACTTATTAAATTCTTCTTTTCTTAGGTGGACGGCAACCATTGTGTGGCACTGGCGTTACATCTTGAATGCTCGTGATTTTAAATCCTGCAGCATTAAGTGCACGCACTGCAGATTCTCTTCCAGGGCCTGGTCCTTTAATTTTTACTTCAAGATTTTTTACACCACACTCTTGAGCCGCTTTACCTGCTGCCTCAGCTGCAACTTGCGCTGCAAAAGGTGTACTTTTTCTCGAGCCTTTAAATCCAGCGCCGCCAGATGTTGCCCAAGATAATGCATTACCTTGTCTGTCTGTAATTGTGATGATTGTGTTATTGAAAGATGCATGAATATGAGCAATACCTTCTGCTACATTTTTCTTAACTTTCTTTTTTACACGAACATTAGCTTTTGTTGCCATAAATAATCCTTAAACCTTCTTTTATTTAGCCTGTTTAATTGCTTTAACAGGGCCTTTTCTTGTTCTTGCATTCGTTTTAGTTCTTTGGCCTCTTACTGGAAGACCTCTTCTATGTCTTACACCTCGGTAACAGCTAAGATCCATCAAACGTTTAATGTTCATTGTGACTTCTCTTCGTAAGTCACCCTCAACCTTAATTTTTGCAACTTGATCACGAAGCTTTTCCACGTCAGCATCGTTCAAATCTTTTAATTTAGCAGTCGCAATGATTCCTGCCGCAATACAGATCTTCTTTGCGGTGTTTCTTCCAACGCCATAAATCGCTGTTAAAGCAATTTCTGCATGTTGATGATCGGGTACATTCACCCCAGCAATACGAGCCATAACTTACTCCAAAAAAAATGGCAAATTAAATAAAAAGCCTTATATTTTAACAGGTTGTTGAATTTTTAACAATTAACAACCCACCCTTATCCTTGTCGTTGCTTATGTCGAGGATCTGAGCAAATTACTCTCACAACACCTCTTCTTCTGACAACTTTACAGTTTCGGCATAATGTTTTTACGGATGCGCGAACTCTCATTTTTATACCTCTTAAATTTTAATTAAATATTACTTATTTAACCCTGAACGTAATTCTTGCTCTGGTTAAATCATAAGGCGTCATTTCAACTGTCACCTTATCTCCTGGAAGAATACGAATATAATTCATACGCATTTTTCCTGAAATATAACCCAATACAACATGGTCATTTTCCAACTTAACTCTAAAAGTTGCATTTGGAAGATTTTCTATAATCTCCCCCTGCATTTCAATTGTGTCTTCTTTTGCCATTAATTAAAGGCTATCTAAGCGCATTAGCGCCACCTTTAAAGTTAGCTTTCTTAAGTAATCCCTCATACTGATATGACATCAGATGAGACTGAACCTGGGTCATAAAATCCATCGTTACCACTACAATAATTAATAACGATGTACCTCCAAAATAAAAAGGAACATTAAACTTAAGTATTAAGAACTCTGGCAATAAACATACAAGCGTTATATACACAGCGCCCACTAAAGTTAATCTACCCATAATTTGGTCGATATATTTTGCAGTTTGTTCTCCCGGTCTAATGCCAGGAACAAACGCACCGCCTTTTTTCAAATTATCTGCTGTTTCCTTTGGATTAAAAACCAAAGCGGTATAAAAAAAGCAGAAAAACACTATCGCTAATGCGAATAGAAAAATATAAATCGGCTGTCCTGGTGAAATTGCAGCTCCAATATCCTTAAGCCACAACATATTTTCACCAGATCCAAACCAACCAGCTAAAGTCGCTGGAAATAAAATAATGCTTGATGCAAAAATAGGTGGAATGACACCCGCCATATTTAGTTTTAAAGGCAAATGAGAGGTTTGGCCTCCATATAATTTATTACCAACTTGTCTTTTTGCATAATTAACAGTAATTTTTCGCTGCCCTCTTTCAACAAAAACGACCAGTGCTGTCACTAAAATAGTTGCTGCAAACAAGAAGAAAACTAATGGTATTGAAAATGCGCCCGTTCTAGCTAGCTCAAGTGTGCTTCCCAATGCACTTGGCAATCCAGCCACAATACCCGTGAAAATAATAATTGAGATACCGTTACCAATACCTCTTTCAGTAATTTGTTCACCCAACCACATAAGGAACATTGTTCCACTGACTAAAGTTACAACTGATGTCAGTCTAAAAGCTAATCCCGGATCAATCACTAATCCAGGTTGAGACTCCAGCGCAATTGAAATACCAAGCGCCTGAAATGCGGCCAAAATAACTGTACCGTATCTCGTATATTTTGTTATTGCTCTTCTGCCTGCTTCGCCTTCTTTTTTTAACTGTTCAAGCTGAGGCGATACCACAGTTAATAATTGCATAATGATCGATGCAGAAATGTAAGGCATGATCCCTAACGCAAATAAGGTAAATCTACTTAGTGCGCCTCCAGAGAACATATTAAACATTCCTAAGATGCCGCCGCTTTGTGAGTCAAATAATTTTTTAAGCTCAAGCGGATCAATTCCAGGTACTGGAATATGAGCGCCAAGTCTATAAACAATAATGGCACCTAAAACAAACAATATGCGATTTTTTAATTCGCTTGTCTTACCTAAAGCACCTAATAGATTATCTTGAGCCAAAATTAAATTCTCAAACTTCTACTACTTTTCCGCCCGCCGCTTCAATCGCAGCTCGAGCGCCCTTAGTTAGCAATAAACCTTGGATTGTTAATTTTCTTTTCACTTCGCCAGACAAATATACTTTTGCTGTCTTAGCATTATCAGAAATTAATTTTGCCGCTTTTAATACGAGCAAATCAATATTGTCTGACTCAACTAAATTGAGCTCATTTGTTCTAACGCGAGCAGTTAATTTATGTGTTAATGATTTAAATCCGCGTTTTGGAAGACGTCTTTGAATCGGCATTTGACCGCCTTCAAAACCAACTTTATGGAATCCACCAGCTCTAGATTTTTGTCCTTTGTGTCCGCGTCCAGCCGTTTTTCCAAGACCGGAACCAATACCTCGGCCAACACGTCTTGCTACTTTTTTAGAACCAACTGCTGGTTTTAATGTATTTAGTTTCATAATTTCTCTTTATATCTTTTCGACTTTAAGTAAGTAATTCACTGCATTGATCATGCCTCGAATCGCAGGAGTGTCTTGCAACTCAACTGTATGATGTATTCTTCTAAGACCTAATCCTTTCACTGTTGCGCGATGAGGCTCAGTTCTGCCAATCAAACTTTTAATTAATGTAACTTTTAAACCCGCTGTAATTTCTTTTTTTGTTTTTGCCATTTAATTAGCCTCTAATTTCTTCTACTGATTTACCGCGTTTAGCAGCAATTTCAGCCGGTGTATTCATTGACTCAAGTCCATTCAATGTTGCTCTTACAACATTATAAGGATTTGTTGATCCAATACATTTTGCTAAAACATTAGTAATGCCCATTACCTCGAAAATTGCTCGCATAGCGCCACCAGCAATAATGCCGGTACCTTCGGAAGCAGGCTGAATGAATACTTTTGCAGCGCCGTGCTCACCCATTACTGCATGTTGCAAAGTACCATTGTTAAGTTTTACTTTGAGCATACCTCTTCTAGCTTCGTCCATTGCTTTTTGAACTGCCACAGGCACTTCTCTTGCTTTACCTTTTCCCATACCAACTGAACCGTCTCCATCACCAACAACAGTTAACGCAGCAAAGCTCATGATTCGACCACCCTTAACTACTTTAGTAACTCGGTTTACAGCAATCATTTTTTCTCTTAGACCGTCTGTTTGCGTTTGTTGATTTTCTAAATCTTTTGCCATGTTTTGACCTATTTAAATTATTGGGTTAGAAAGACAAGCCGTTTTCTCTAGCAGCATCTGCTAAAGCTTTAACTCTGCCGTGATAGCGATAACCTGACCTATCAAATGCTACATTTGTAATTCCTATTTTTTTTGCTTTTTCAGCAATGCGTTTGCCAATTTGAGCAGCTGCCTCAATATTGCCGCCATTCTTTAAAGTTTTTTTAATATCCGCTTCAAGTGAAGAAGCGCTTGCTAAAACTTTATTCTCACCAGCGCTTATGATTTGCGCATAAATGTTTGTGTTCGTTCTGTGAACGCTTAGTCTTGTCACTTGAAGTTCAGCGATTTTTGCTCTTGTCTTTTTAGCGCGACGTAAACGGGGGTTTGTATTATACATATCTCAACCTTTATTTTTTCTTAGTTTCTTTGATAATTACGTTCTCATCTGAATAACGAACGCCCTTACCTTTATATGGCTCTGGAGGTCGATACGCTCTAATTTGAGCAGCAACTTGACCTATTAATTGCTTATCAGAACCTTTTAAAATAATTTCAGTTTGACTTGGTGTTTCAACTTTAACGCCTTCAGGCATTTTATAATTCACAGGATGTGAAAAACCTAAGTCAAGATTAAGATTTGCACCTTGCGCTTGAGCTTTATACCCAACACCAATTAAAGTTAGTTTTCTTACAAATCCTTCAGAAACACCTTTCATCATGTTTGCAACAAGAGCTCGCATAGTGCCAGCCATTGCGTTTGCTTGCTGAGACTCATCAGCTGCTGCAAATGTAATTGCTTGGCCATCATTATTTAATTTAACGTTAGGTGTAATGAACTGATTTAATTTTCCCATCGGTCCACTAATCGAAATATTCAAATCATTAATTGAAACCTCTACTTTAGGAGGAATCGCTACGGGTGCGTTAGCTATACGTGACATATATTCTCTCCTTAAGCCACATAGCAAAGCACTTCGCCGCCAATACCCGCAGCTTTTGCTTTTCTATCTGTCATAACTCCCTTAGACGTCGATACGATTGCAACACCAAGACCATTCATAACTTCTGGAATGCTTTGGCTTGCTTTATAAACTCGTAAACCTGGCTTACTTACTCTTTCAATTTTTTCAATAACAGGTCTGCCGGCATAATATTTGAGTTCAATATTTAATACTGGCTTGCCTTGAACTTCGTGTTCAGCAAAATTCTCAATGTAGCCTTCATCTTTTAAAACATGTGCGATAGCTTTTTTTAATTTAGATGCAGGCATGGTGATAGATACTTTATTAGTACCTTGACCATTCCTAATTCTGGTTAGCATATCGGCAACTGGATCGCTCATACTCATATTATTTTTCTCCTATTACCAACTTGCTTTAATCACGCCAGGCACTTCGCCTCGCATCATTAAATCTCTTAATTTACTTCGACCAATCCCGAACTTACTGTAGACGCCTCTTGGACGTCCTGTTAGAGAACAACGATTTCTTAATCTAACTGGACTTGAATTGCGGGGTAAACTTTGTAGTTTCTGTCTCGCTTCTTGTTTTTGCTCTGAAGATGCGTTTATATCTGAAATAATTTGATTTAAAGAAGCACGTTTGGTCTTAAATTTTTCAACCATATTGCGTCGTTTTAACTCACGTTCTATCATGCACATTTTAGCCATAGTCTAAACCTAGTTTCTAAATGGAAAACTGAACGCAGATAACAATGCTTTTGCTTCTTCGTCAGTTTTAGCTGTCGTTGTAATTGTGATATTCATCCCTCTTAATGCATCGATTTTATCGTATTCAATTTCAGGAAAAATAATCTGCTCTTTAACACCCATGTTGTAATTCCCACGACCATCAAATGATCTAGCAGAAATACCTCTAAAGTCTCTAATTCGAGGAATAGCAACTGTAACAAGTCGATCTAAGAATTCATACATACGATCTCTTCGGAGAGTTACTTTGCAACCTACTGGATAATCGTCACGAATCTTAAATGCTGCCACTGATTTTTTAGCTTTTGTGACAATAGCTTTTTGACCAGCAATTTTTTCCATGTCGCCTACAGCATGTTCCATGATCTTTTTGTCAGCTACCGCTTCACCCACACCCATATTTAAAGTAATTTTTTCAATTCTAGGGACTTGCATTGGCGATGAGTAACCAAATTGTTCAGTCATTTTTTTAATAACTTCTGTTTTATAAAATTCTTTTAATCGAGCCATTTCTTTTCCTATGCGTCAACTGCTTCGTTGTTTGATTTGAAAACACGGATTTTTTTTCCATCATCTAATTTTTTAATTCCGACTCTGTCAGCTTTTTGAGTCAAGTTATTAAGTAAAGCAACATTAGAAATATTAAGTGGCATTTCTTTACCTACGATTCCACCTTGAATATTTTTTGCAGGATTCGGTTTGGTGTGTTTTTTTACCATATTCAAACCTTCAACCACAACATGTCCTGTTTTAAGTACGCTTAAAACAACACCTTGTTTACCTTTGTCTTTACCTGTATTTAAAATGACTTTGTCACCTTTACGAATTTTGTTCATCCGTATGCTCCTATAAAACTTCTGGTGCTAATGAAACGATCTTCATGAACCGTTCTGTTCTCAATTCGCGAGTTACAGGTCCAAAAATACGAGTTCCAATAGGTTCTAATTTAGCGTTTAAAAGAACGGCGGCATTTGCATCAAATTTAATTAAAGACCCGTCTGGTCTTCTAACGCCTTTTGCTGTTCTCACAACAACTGCGGTATAAACCTCTCCTTTTTTGACTCTGCCTCTAGGAGCTGCGTCTTTAATACTTACTTTGATGATGTCACCAATACTTGCATAACGTCGTTTTGAGCCGCCCAATACCTTAATGCACATTACTGAGCGTGCGCCAGTATTGTCAGCAATTTCTAATCTTGACTGCATTTGAATCATGAATTTATCTCCAACTTAATCCGTTATTGCTAAGGCCAGCTTTTTAATTAGCCGATATACTACGGTCAGTATTGGGGGGTTAGCTTATAAACTTATAGTTTATGAACCCCAAAAAAGTCTCGCATTATATGCTATTTATTTCTTATTCTCAACTTCTTATAACTAAACTTGAACTGCTTTTGTAACTATTTTACTAACGACCCATGATTTAGTTTTTGAAATAGGGCGATTTTCTGTAATAACAACCAAATCACCTTCCTTACTTTCATTTTTTTCATCATGCGCGTGAAATTTATTTGACTTAACAATTACCTTGCCAATTAAAGGATGTTTTACTTTTCTTTCAACCAATACAGTCACTGTCTTGTCCATCTTGTCGCTGACAACTCTGCCCGTAAAGGTTCTAACAACTTTTTTTGTATCCGTCATATTTAAGCCTGTTTAACTTTCTCGCCAAGAACTGTTTTCACTCTTGCGATATCACGTTTAATTTTCGCAATTTGATCAACCTTGTTTAATTGTTGGGTTGCCAATTGCATTCTTAATGAGAACTGAGCTCTTCTTAACTCTAATAACTCGGTACCTAATTCTTCAGTTGTCTTTTTTCTTAAATCAGCTGTTTTCATATTAGCCTCCGATATGACGAGTAATAAAGGTTGTTTCAATTGGAAGCTTAGCTGCTGCTAATTTAAATGCTTCTCTCGCTAATGCTTCAGTCACTCCATCCATCTCATATAACATTTTGCCAGGCTGAATTTGAGCTACGTAGTACTCGGTACTGCCTTTACCGTTACCCATACGAACTTCAGCAGGTTTTTTTGAAATTGGTTGATCTGGGAATATACGAATCCATACTCGGCCACCACGCTTAATGTGACGCGTCATCACTCGACGTGCAGCTTCAATCTGACGCGCTGTTAGACGTCCTCGTCCAATAGCTTTCAAACCGAAATCACCGAAACTTACTTTGTTTCCTGTCGTTGCAATGCCTTTGTTTCGGCCTTTTTGCATCTTACGAAATTTTTGTCTAGCCGGTTGTAACATCTTTAGCCCTCGACTTTCTCACTTTTTTTTCTGGTTCTTGTGCTGTTGTTTCGTCTTTTTTTACTCTTGGTTTTCTAAGTTTTTTTTCTTCTGCAGCTTTTTCAATTGCTGGATTTGCAGCATCTAATGTCTGTGAAGTTTCTTTTGTATTGTCTACGAATAACTCACCTTTAAAGACCCATACTTTTATACCAATAATTCCATAAGTCGTCTTCGCTTCGGCTACACCGTAATCTATATCAGCTCTTAATGTATGAAGAGGCACTCTGCCTTCTCTATACCATTCTGTTCTTGCAATCTCAATACCATTTAATCGGCCAGCACTCATAATTTTGATACCTTGAGCCCCTAGCCTCATTGCGTTCTGCATTGCTCTTTTCATAGCACGTCTAAACATCACACGTTTTTCTAATTGCTGAGCAATACTTTGTGCAATTAACGTTGCATCGATTTCTGGTTTACGTACTTCCTCAATATTCAAATGAACCGGAACGCCCATAAGCGCTTGTAAACTTGATCTTAATGTTTCAATATCTTCACCTTTTTTCCCAATTACAATTCCAGGCCTTGCTGAGTAAATTGTAATCTTTGCATTTTTGGCTGGTCGCTCAATAACAATTTTACTTACCGCAGCATTTGCTAATTTTTTATTTAAAAATTCTCTGACCTTAATGTCATTGTTCAACATTGCAGGAAAATTTTTACTATTAGCATACCAACGTGATGTCCAGTTTTTCTGAACACTTAAGCGGAAACCAATTGGATGAATTTTTTGACCCATATTTTTTTCTCTTTAGTTGCCGACTGTCACTTTAATGTGACAAGTTGGTTTTGTTATTTTCCCTGCACGGCCTTTAGCGCGAGCACGGATACGTTTTAAAATAATGCCTTTATCTACATAAATTGTTTTAATAAACAATTCATCTATATCAGCCCCATTATTGTGTTCAGCATTTGCAATTGCGGACTCTACTACTCGCTTAATAATTTCTGCACCTTTTTTTGGGCTGAAATTAAGAATGTTAAGCGCGTAATCTACTTTTTTTCCCCTTACTAAATCAGCAACTAATCTTGCCTTCTGGGGTGATAAACGAACACCTTTTAGAACTGCTGAAACTTCGGTAGCCATTTTATACCTTAGCCTTTCTGTCAGCAGCGTGACCTTTAAAGGTTCTTGTTAGTGCAAATTCACCTAACTTATGTCCAATCATATTTTCTGTAATCATTACAGGTACATGTTGTTTTCCATTATGGATTGCAATGGTAAGACCAATGAAGCTAGGTAAGATCGTTGATCTTCTTGACCAGGTTTTAATTGGCTTACGATCGCGATTACCTGAGGCAACCTCAACTTTCTTTGCCAAATGTGCATCAATGAATGGTCCTTTTTTAACTGAACGTGCCATATTTATTACCTCTTATTCGCTGGACGACGACTGACGCGCATATTGTCAGTACGTTTATTTGTTCTTGTTCGATAGCCTTTAGTTGGAGTTCCCCAAGGGCTCACTGGATGCATACCAGCCGCAGTTTTTCCTTCACCACCACCATGTGGGTGATCAACAGGATTCATCACTACACCGCGCACTGTTGGTCTAACGCCTCTCCATCTCATAGCACCTGCTTTACCAATAGATCTTAGAGAATGTTCTTCGTTACCGACTTCACCTAAAGTTGCTTTGCAATCTACATGTACTTTTCTTACTTCGCCTGAACGAAGTCTTAATTGAGCATATGTACCTTCTCTTGCTAAAAGCTGCACAGAAGTTCCAGCAGAGCGAGCTATTTGCGCACCTTTGCCAGGCTGTAATTCGATACAGTGGATAGTGCTACCTACAGGAATGTTTCTTAATGGCATAGCATTACCATTTTTAACGGGTGCTTCAGAGCCACTTATTAACTCAGCACCTACAGCTACACCTTTAGGAGCAATAATGTATCTTCTTTCACCATCTGCATATAAAAGAAGTGCAATATTTGCAGTTCTATTTGGATCGTATTCAAGATGCTCTACTTTTGCAGGAATGCCATCTTTATTTCGTTTGAAATCAATCATTCGATAATTTTGTTTATGGCCGCCACCATGATGACGAATTGTAATAACACCACGGCTATTTCTTCCGGCATGCTTATTCTTTTTTTCAACTAAAGGTGCGAAGGGTTTGCCTTTGTGTAGGTCTGGATTAACAACCTTAACAACTGCGCGTCTTCCTGGGGAGGTTGGTTTTACTTTAACTAAAGCCATTTTTTATCCTTATTCACCGCTCGCAAAATTAATCTCTTGGCCTGGCTTAAGACTTACGTAAGCCTTCTTCCAATCATTTCTTTTACCAAATGAACGGCCTGCTCTTTTTACCTTGCCACCTACATTGAGTAATGTCACAGCCTTTACTTCAACTTTAAACATTAATTCAACAGCAGCTTTAATTTCTGATTTAGTCGCATCAGTTCTTACTTTGAATGCCACTTGATTATGTTTGTCAGCAATGAATGTTGCTTTCTCAGTAATTTGTGGCGCTAAAATAACTTGAATAATACGATCTTGTGTATGAACTATTTGACTCACGCTAGCATCTCCTCAAGTTTTTTAAGTGCACCAGCTGTGGCCACAACATTTGGAAACTGAACTAAACTTACTGGGTCAGCATATTGCGCTTCTACAACCATTACGTTAGTTAGATTCCTTGATGATAAATATAAATTTTCATCAAACGCATCTGTTAAAACTAAAACACCTTGCGTATATCCCATGTCTTTAATTTTATCGACAAGTTGTTTTGTCTTTGGCGTTTCAACTTTAAATTCCTCAACGATACTTAATCTCTCTTGTCTTACTAATTCAGACAAAATAGATCTCATACCAACGCGATATGCTTTACGATTCATTTTGTGAGAGAAATTTTCATCAGGTGAATTTGGGAATGTTCTGCCGCCTCCACGCCATATAGGGCTTGAAGTCATACCAGAACGAGCATTTCCTGTACCTTTTTGTGCGTAAGGCTTGCGAGTACTGTGTTTTACAGTACCTCTTGTTTTTTGTGAGCGAGTTGCAACTCGTGCATTTGCCATATATGCAACAACCAACTGATGAACAAGAGCCTCATTAAATTCTCGGCCAAATGTTGCATCAGAAACTGTGACGCTTTTCTTAGCGGACTTTCCGTTTTTATCAAGTAATTTTAATTCCATTATTTGCTCACTTTCACAGCTGCGCGAACTAAAACATCGCCGCCTTTGGAGCCTGGAACCGCCCCTCTAATTAGGATTAGATTTTTTGTAGTATCAACACGAACAATTTCCAAGTTCTGTGTAGTGACTCTCACAGCACCTAAATGACCAGACATGCGCTTTCCTGGGAAAACTCGACCTGGATCTTGAGCCATACCGATTGAACCTGGAACATTATGTGATCTTGAGTTACCGTGTGATGCTCGATTTGATCTGAAATGATGTCTTTTTATAACGCCAGCATAACCTTTACCAATTGATGTACCTGTAACATCAACAAGCTGGCCTTCTTTGAAATTTTCTACAGTGATATTTGTCCCTAGAGGGAAGTTCGCTACATCTTCTTCTTTGATTGCAGTTTCGTGTAAGCCAGTACCTGCTGTTACACCTGCTTTAGCGTAATGTCCTGTAAGTGCTTTATCAAGCTTAGTAGCTTTTGTTGCACCATAGGCTAGCTGGAGGCTAGTATAGCCGTCCGAAGCGATTGTTTTGATCTGTGTCACGCGGTTAGGTAAGACTTCAAGAACTGTTACAGGAATGCTAGTGCCATCCTCTGTAAATACCCTTGTCATACCCACTTTGCGACCAATAAGCGCTAAGCTCATGATCGTATCCTTAAATTATTATTATTAAACGAAACCGATTACAATTGACCGATTTCTACAAAGAGCGCGGAATTATACCTAACGCTTTAAAATTTTACAACTTAATTTCTACATCAACTCCAGCAGCCAAATCCAGTTTCATTAAAGCATCTACTGTTTTATCTGTAGGATCTATGATATCCATCAATCTCTGATGAGTTCTTATTTCAAATTGATCTCGCGACGTTTTATTGACGTGCGGCGATCTTAAAATATCAAATCTTTCGATTCGAGTAGGAAGCGGAACAGGTCCCTTAACAACAGCTCCTGTTCTTTTTGCTGTTTCAACGATCTCTTGGGCTGATTGATCGATTAAACGATAATCAAAAGCCTTCAAACGTATACGAATTTTCTGACTTTGCATTTTTTACTACCTTTCCAAAGAGCGAATACCTTACGGTATTAATTTTAAAAAACTATTCAATCACCTTAGCAACAACACCAGCACCTACTGTGCGGCCACCTTCACGAATCGCAAAACGTAAACCTTCTTCCATCGCGATTGGTGCAATGAGTGTTACTGTGATTGACACGTTGTCACCTGGCATCACCATTTCTGTGCCTGCTGGTAAATCAACAGCGCCTGTTACGTCTGTTGTTCTGAAGTAGAACTGTGGGCGGTAACCATTGAAGAATGGTGTATGACGACCACCTTCATCTTTACCAAGCACATAGATCTCTGCAGCGAATTTTGTATGTGGTGTGATTGAACCTGCTTTAGCTAATACTTGACCACGTTCAACTTCTTCACGTTTTGTACCACGTAACAACACACCTACGTTGTCGCCTGCTTGACCTTGGTCAAGTAACTTACGGAACATTTCAACGCCTGTACATGTTGTTTTAAGTGTAGGTTTGATACCTACGATTTCAATTTCATCACCTACTTTAACAATACCGCGCTCAACACGACCCGTTACTACAGTACCGCGACCTGAGATTGAGAACACATCTTCAACTGGCATTAAGAATGCACCGTCGATTGCACGTTCTGGCATTGGTATATAAGAATCAAGTGCTTCAGCTAATTTAAAGATTGATGGCTCACCAATTTCAGATTGGTCACCTTCGAGTGCTAATTTTGCAGAACCTATCACGATTGGCGTTTTGTCGCCTGGGAAGTCATATTTCGTTAAAAGGTCACGTACTTCCATTTCAACGAGCTCTAATAATTCTTTGTCATCCACCATGTCTGCTTTATTTAAGAAGACCACAATGTAAGGCACGCCTACTTGGCGAGCTAAAAGGATATGTTCACGTGTTTGAGGCATTGGGCCGTCAGCTGCTGAACATACAAGGATTGCGCCGTCCATCTGCGCTGCACCTGTAATCATATTTTTAACATAGTCAGCATGGCCTGGGCAGTCAACGTGCGCATAATGGCGATTCGCTGTTTCGTATTCTACGTGGGCTGTATTAATTGTAATGCCACGTGCTTTTTCTTCTGGCGCCGCATCAATTTGATCGTAAGCCTTAGCTTCTCCGCCAAATTTCTTAGCAAGAATCGTTGTGATTGCCGCTGTAAGTGTTGTCTTACCATGGTCAACGTGACCAATTGTGCCAACGTTCACATGGGGTTTGGTACGTTCAAATTTGCCTTTTGCCATAATGTTATATCCTTAAATTTTTAACTTATTTTTTATTAACAACTGCTTCTGCTACGTTTCTTGGTGCTTCTGTGTAATGCTTAAATTCCATCGAATATGTTGCTCTACCTTGAGATAGGGAACGCATGGTTGTTGAATATCCAAACATCTCTGCTAATGGAACTTCGGCGCGAACAACTTTGCCAGATGCATTATCTTCCATACCTTGAATCATGCCACGTCTAGATGAAAGGTCGCCCATCAAATCACCAAAATAATCCTCAGGTGTTTCTACCTCAACTGCCATCATAGGCTCAAGAAGGATAGGGTCCGCTTTGCGCATTCCGTCTTTAAATGCCATCGAAGCTGCCATTTTAAATGCATTTTCATTTGAGTCAACATCATGGTATGAACCATCAAATAAAGTAACTTTGACATCTACAACTGGATAACCAGCAACTACACCTGCAGGAAGTGTTTCGCGTAATCCTTTTTCAACCGCAGGTATGAACTCACGGGGCACTGTTCCACCTTTAATTGCATCAATAAATTCAAAACCTTTACCCGGTTCATTTGGCTCCATTTTCAGCCATACATGACCATACTGACCCTTACCACCAGATTGTTTAACAAATTTACCTTCAATTTCAACTGATTTCTTGATGGCTTCTCTGTAAGCCACTTGCGGTGCGCCTACATTAGCTTCAACACCAAATTCTCTTCTCATTCGATCTACAAGAATTTCTAAATGAAGCTCGCCCATGCCGGAAATAATTGTTTGATTTGTTTCTTCATCTGTCTTCACTCTAAATGAAGGGTCTTCTTGAGCAAGTCTATTTAAAGCTATACCCATTTTCTCTTGATCGGCTTTTGTTTTAGGTTCAACTGCAACGTGAATAACAGGCTCAGGGAAAATCATTCTTTCAAGAACAACTTCATTATTAATATCACATAAAGTGTCGCCTGTTGTTGCTTCTTTAAGTCCGACGGCTGCCGCAATGTCGCCAGCACGAACTTCTTTCAATTCTTCACGCTGATTTGCGTGCATTTGAAGAATACGGCCAATACGTTCTTTACGGCCTTTAATTGGGTTATAAATGGTATCGCCTGAATTAATCACGCCAGAATAAACACGGAAGAAAATTAATTGGCCCACAAAAGGGTCAGTCATAATTTTAAATGCTAACGCTGCAAAAGGCTCTTCATCAGAAGCTTTACGAGTTGTAGGTTGACCTTTAGCATCTTCACAAGGTACTGGAGGTACATCCGTAGGTGCAGGCAGGTACTCAATAACTGCGTCCAACATAGCTTGCACACCCTTATTTTTAAAGGCTGATCCACATAACATAGGCACGATTTCAAAATTAATCGTTCTAATGCGCAATCCTTTTTTAATATCTTCTTCGCTTAAATCACCAGTTTCCAAATATTTATTCATTAATTCTTCATTGGCTTCTGCGGCGGCTTCGAGCATTTTTTCGCGCCATTCTTTACATGTATCAACTAAATCTGCAGGAATATCGCGATAATCAAATTTCATACCTTGAGATGATTCATCCCAATAAACAGCTTTCATTTTAATAAGATCAATCACGCCTTCAAATTTTTCTTCAGCGCCAATAGGGACCTGAAGTGCAATTGGATTTGCTTTTAAACGTAAGCGCATTTGATCGTAAACTTTAAAAAAGTTTGCGCCGGCTCTGTCCATTTTATTTACAAAAGCTAAACGTGGAACTTTATATTTGTTTGCTTGACGCCATACAGTTTCTGATTGAGGCTGAACACCACCTACTGCACAATAGACCATACAAGCACCATCAAGAACTCGCATTGATCGCTCCACTTCAATAGTGAAGTCTACGTGTCCTGGGGTATCAATAATATTAATTCGATGCTGGTCAAATTGACCTGCCATACCCTTCCAGAAGCAAGTTGTTGCTGCTGAAGTAATCGTGATGCCTCGCTCTTGCTCTTGCTCCATCCAGTCCATGGTTGCGGCACCATCGTGGACTTCACCAATCTTATGGTTCACCCCAGTGTAAAAAAGAATACGCTCAGTTGTTGTAGTTTTACCTGCATCAATATGAGCACTAATTCCTATATTTCTGTATCGATTAATGGGGGTTATGCGAGCCACTTTAGAATTACCTTTTAATTAATTAAGTTTAGAAACGGAAATGTGAGAACGCTTTATTAGCTTCTGCCATTCTGTGAACTTCTTCACGTTTTTTCATTGCGGCGCCTTTATTTTCAGAAGCTTCTACAATTTCTGCTGCTAAACGTAAATCCATTGATTTTTCACCTCTTTTACGTGCTGCATCTCTTAGCCATCTCATAGCTAAAGCCACACGTCTTGAAGGTCTTACTTCGACAGGTACTTGATAGTTAGCACCACCTACACGTCGACTTTTTACTTCAACAACTGGTCTTAAATTTGTTAATGCGAGAGAGAATACTTCAATAGGGTCTTTTCCGCTTTTCGTTTTAATTTGATCGAATGCGCCATAAATTAATCTTTCGGCAACGGATTTTTTTCCGCTCGTCATTAATACATTCACAAATTTAGAAACCTCTTGGCTTCCGAATTTTGGATCTTGAAGGATGATTCTTTTGGGAACTTCTCTACGTCTTGGCATAATATGTTTACCTTAATTTAGTATTCTAAAAAACTTATTCTTTAGGTCGCTTAGCGCCGTATTTAGATCGAGACTGTTTACGATCTTTAACACCGGCTGTATCCAGACTTCCTCGAACCATATGGTAACGAACGCCTGGTAAGTCTTTTACACGGCCGCCTCTTAATAAAACAACAGAGTGTTCTTGTAAATTATGGCCTTCTCCGCCGATATAACTAATCACTTCGTAACCATTCGTCAAACGAACTTTAGCCACTTTACGCAAAGCAGAGTTTGGTTTTTTTGGAGTTGTTGTGTAAACACGCGTACACACACCTCTTTTTTGAGGTGAAGCTTCAAGAGCTGGAACCTTGCTCTTACTTTCAACTTTTTTTCGTGGTTTACGAATTAACTGATTAATTGTTGGCATCGCCTAAATCCTTAAATTTCTAAATTACTATTGATGATGACTTTATTAGAGTCCCCGCTAAACGCGAAGATCCCAAAAAGCCGCAAATTGTATTTTGGTTCCTGCATAATGTCAACCTATCATTCAGTCGGCGCTTCAATTTCAGGGCTAGTTTCCTGTGCCACTTCCATTGGAGTATCGATTTGATCAAGAGGTACCTCAACAGGGTCCATACTTTCCCCAGCAGCTGCAGCTTTTCTTGATTCATGATAAGCCAAACCTGTACCTGCAGGGATTAAACGACCAACGATTACATTCTCTTTAAGTCCTCTTAATTCATCACGCTTGCCTAAAATTGCTGCTTCAGTGAGAACGCGAGTTGTTTCTTGGAACGAAGCCGCTGAAATAAATGAGTCTGTAGATAACGATGCTTTAGTAATACCTAAAAGCACATATTCATACTCAGCAGGTTTTTTGTCTTGTGACATTATCGATTCATTTTCAGTTAACAATTCAGCTCTTTCGACTTGTTCACCTTGAATAAATGAAGTGTCTCCTGCATCAGTGACACGAACACGTCTTAACATTTGTCTAACAATAACTTCAATGTGTTTGTCATTAATTTTTACACCTTGCAATCTATAAACATCTTGAACTTCATCGATAATATATCTTGCTAAAGCTTCCCTGCCTTGAAGGCGAAGAATATCTTGCGGATCCGCTGGTCCGTCCACAATAGTTTCACCTTTAGTCACAACTTGACCATCATGCGCTGTCACATGCTTGTCTTTAGGAATTAAAAACTCTTTTGAAACACCTTCAAGATCTGTAATCACAAGTCTTTGTTTACCTTTGGTGTCTTTACCAAATGAAACTGTACCTGTACTTTCAGCTAACATACCTGCGTCTTTTGGAGATCTTGCTTCAAATAATTCAGCAACTCTTGGAAGACCACCGGTGATATCTCGCGTCTTAGAAGATTCTTGTGGAATACGAGCAATCACATCGCCCACTTTTACTTCTTGAGAATCTTTTACAGTAATGATGTAACCGAGCTGGAAAGTTACGTTAACAGATATATCGCTACCCGCTAATTTAACTTCATTGCCAGATGTGTCTAAGATTTTGATTTGAGGTCTTAAGCCTTTTGACTGACCCGCACGTTGCTTAGGATCAATCACAACTAATGATGATAAGCCTGTGACATCATCAATTTGTTTTGCAACTGTAATACCTTCTTCAACGTTTTCAAATTTAACCTGTCCAGCATACTCAGAAATAATTGGACGTGTATGAGGATCCCATGTTGCAAGAACGCCACCTGCTTTAATAGGTTTGCCATCTTGTACAACTAGGTTTGCACCATAAGGAACTTTATGACGTTCTCTTTCGCGACCACTTTCATCTTGAATAATCAACTCACCATTACGTGAAATAACAACCTGCTCATTTCGAGCATTGGTAACGTAACGCATTGTGGATGTAAATTGAATTACGCCATTTGATTTACTTTCAACTTGGCTTACTGATGCTGCTCTAGAAACTGCGCCACCAATATGGAAGGTTCTCATTGTTAATTGTGTGCCAGGTTCACCGATAGATTGCGCTGCAATCACACCGATAGACTCACCTTGACTAATCAATTTACCACGACCTAAATCACGACCATAACATTGAGAACAAATGCCATGTCTTGTTTCGCATGTAAGTGCAGTTCTCACTTTCACTTCATCAATACCAAGTGCATCAATTTTCTCAACATGGTCTTCTTCAAGGAGCGTACCTTTTGAATAAATCACTTCTTGCGTTTCTGGATGGTAAATATCGAGGGCATTTACACGACCCAAAATACGATCACTTAATGGCTCAACAACTTCACCACCTTTGATAAGCGCTTTCGTAACTAAACCGTCTTCTGTACCGCAATCGTGTTGTGTTACAACAAGATCTTGAGTTACATCAACTAAACGTCTAGTTAAATAACCTGAGTTAGCTGTTTTCAATGCTGTATCTGCAAGACCTTTTCGTGCACCGTGCGTCGAAATAAAATATTGAAGAACATTTAAGCCATCTCGGAAATTAGCAGTAATTGGTGTCTCAATAATTGAGCCATCAGGCCTTGCCATCAAACCTCGCATACCTGCAAGCTGTCTTACTTGAGCTGCAGATCCTCGAGCGCCCGAATCAGCCATCATATAAATTGCATTGAATGATTCTTGATAAAGATCTTTACCATCTTTGCCTTTTACATTTTCACCAGCATCATTTTTAACAGGCTCTTCCTTAAGACGCTTCATCATTGCGTCAGCAACTTTGTCACCTGCACGGCCCCATATATCAACTACTTTGTTATATCTTTCACCTTGGGTAACCAAGCCTGAGATGTATTGATTTTCAATTTCCTTAACTTCAGCTTCAGCAGCTTCAATGAGCTGCTCTTTTTCTGGAGGAACAAGCATGTCATGAATGCTGATTGAGATACCTGCTTTTGTGGCATAGGTATAACCCATGTACATTAGTTTGTCTGCGAGAATTACTGTCTCTCTGATGCCGACACGTCTAAAACCTGCATTAATTAATTTTGAAATTTCTTTTTTCTTTAATGCTTTATTAATTAAATCAAAAGAAAGTCCTGCTGGAAGAATTTCAGAAAGTATTGCTCTTCCAACCGTAGTCTCATGTCGATTTATTTTGTCAGTTGTTGTGCCGTCTAGACCTAATTCAGTTTCTTTAATGCGAACTGTCACGCGCGCATGAAGATCAACCAGTCCACTATCAAAAGCACGATGAACTTCTGCTACATCACTAAATTTCATACCTTCACCGCGTGCAGCGATTTTGTCTCTCGTCATGTAATAAAGACCAAGCACGATATCTTGTGATGGAACAATAATTGGTTCGCCATTGGCTGGAGATAAAACGTTATTAGATGCAAGCATTAAAGTTCTTGCTTCCATTTGAGCCTCAAGAGATAAAGGCACATGCACTGCCATTTGGTCACCGTCGAAGTCGGCGTTAAATGCAGCACAGACTAAGGGATGCAATTGAATTGCTTTGCCTTCAATTAATATAGGCTCAAATGCTTGAATACCTAAACGATGTAATGTTGGGGCTCTGTTTAATAGAACAGGATGCTCTCTAATTACGTCCTCTAAAATGTCCCATACTTCCGGTCCTTCTTCTTCTACTTTTTTCTTTGCAGCTTTAATAGTTGTAGAAAGGCCAAGCACTTCTAATTTATGAAAAATAAATGGTTTAAATAACTCAAGTGCCATTTTCTTCGGCAAACCACATTGGTGAAGTTTTAATTGTGGTCCAACAACAATCACTGAACGTCCTGAATAATCAACACGCTTACCTAAAAGATTTTGTCTAAATCGGCCACCCTTACCTTTAATCATATCGGCAAGAGATTTTAATGGTCTCTTGTTAGCACCTGTCATAACCTTGCCACGTCTTCCATTATCAAGAAGTGAATCAACTGCTTCTTGTAACATACGCTTTTCATTTCTAACAATAATTTCTGGCGCCTTAAGATCTAATAATCTTCTTAAACGATTATTTCTGTTAATCACTCGGCGATACAAATCATTCAAGTCTGATGTAGCAAATCTTCCGCCATCAAGAGGCACTAAAGGTCTTAACTCAGGAGGGAGCACAGGAAGAATTTCTAGAATCATCCATTCAGGTTTAATGCCTGACTTCTGGAATGCTTCAAGCACTTTTAAACGCTTAGCAATTTTTTTAATTTTTGCTTCTGAGCCTGTCTCAGCTAATTCAGTTCTTAATTTTTCAATTTCACTATTAATATCGAGTGACTTAAGCAATTCTTTAATTGCTTCAGCGCCCATCACTGCGGTAAATTCATCGCCAAACTCTTCTATTTTTGCAAGATAGTCATCTTCAGTAAGAAGTTGTCCTCTTGTTAAAGGAGTCATGCCAGGGTCAACAACAATAAATGCTTCAAAATAAAGAACGCGTTCAATATCTCTCAAAGCAATATCAAGCACCATACCTAAACGACTTGGCAAGCTCTTTAAGAACCAAATATGTGCAACTGGACTTGCTAAATCAATATGACCCATGCGCTCACGACGCACTTTTGATAAGGTAACTTCAACACCACATTTTTCACAAATGACACCGCGGTGTTTAAGTCGTTTATATTTACCGCAAAGACATTCGTAATCTTTAATAGGTCCAAATATTTTTGCGCAAAATAAACCATCTCTTTCAGGTTTAAATGTTCTGTAATTGATCGTTTCTGGCTTTTTAACTTCACCATAAGACCATGAACGAATTTTTTCTGGAGATGCTAATGCAATCTTAATTGCATCAAACTCTTCTTCTTGTGTAACCTGTTTAAATAGGTCTAATAAAGCTTTCATCTGTGATCTCCTTAGTTTCTATCGAGGTCAATATCAATAGCTAGTGAACGAATTTCTTTAACCAACACGTTGAATGATTCAGGCATGCCTGCATCAATCTTATGCTCACCCTTCACTATGTTTTCGTATACTTTAGTTCTACCAGCAACATCGTCTGATTTAACAGTCAACATTTCTTGTAAGGTATAAGCAGCGCCGTATGCTTCTAGCGCCCAAACTTCCATCTCACCAAAACGTTGTCCGCCAAATTGCGCTTTACCGCCAAGTGGCTGTTGCGTTACTAGAGAATAAGGTCCTGTTGAACGTGCATGCATTTTGTCATCAACCAAATGATGTAATTTAAGTACGTGCATGTAACCTACTGTGACCGGTCTTTCAAACGCCTCACCTGTGCGGCCATCAAACAATTTAACTTGCGTTTTGTTTGCTGAGAATTGCAACAGTTTTGTTTTTGGATCGTTATCTGGGTAAGCAAGATCTAACATATATTGAATGTCCGACTCAGATGCGCCATCGAACACTGATGTGGCAAATGGAACGCCATTTTTCAAATGCTCAGCAAGCTCTACAACTTCATCATCGTTTAATGACTTAATGTCTTCTTTTTTACCTGAAGCATCGTTGTAAATTTGATCTAAAAATTTACGAACTTCAGTAATTTTTACTTCTTCTTTTAGCATTTCTCCGATACGAAGACCTAGGCCTTTAGCTGCCCATCCAAGATGAGTTTCTAAAATTTGGCCAATATTCATTCGAGAAGGAACGCCCAATGGATTTAATACAATATCCAAAGGTGTGCCATCAGCCATGTGTGGCATATCTTCTACAGGAGCAATTTTTGAAACAACACCTTTGTTACCGTGACGTCCAGCCATTTTATCGCCAGGCTGAATTCTGCGTTTCACGGCCAAGTAAACCTTAACCATTTTTTGAACGCCCGGAGGGAGCTCATCGCCTTGTGTTAATTTTCGTTTTTTCTCTTCAAAACGTTTGTCGAATTGTTCTTTAGCAGTTGCTAAATTATCTTTCAAACTTTCTAATTGTTTTGAAGCATCATCGTTACCTAGGCGAATATCAAACCAATCGTACCTATTAATTGAAGCTAGAAAATCTTTAGAGATTTTTTCGCCTTTTTTCAACCCTTTTGGGCCGCCAGTTGCGACTTTGTTTGTAAGTAATCTTTCGATTCTTCCAAAAGTATCATCTTCAACGATTCTTAATTGATCAGCTAGATCTTGTTTGAAGTGTTTTAATTGGTCATCAATAATTTGTTCAGCTCTTGAATCTCTATCAATGCCCTCTCTAGTAAATACTTGAACATCAATAATTGTTCCAGACATGCCTGACGGCACTCTTAAACTTGTATCCTTTACATCAGAAGCCTTTTCACCAAAAATTGCTCTTAAGAGTTTTTCTTCAGGTGTAAGTTGTGTCTCGCCTTTTGGTGTAACTTTACCTACAAGCACATCGCCTGATTCAACTTCAGCGCCAATATAAATAATGCCTGACTCATCCAGTCTTCCAAGCATTCTTTCTGAAAGATTTGAAATGTCACGTGTAATTTCTTCCGGGCCTAATTTTGTATCTCTAGATACAACAGATAATTCTTCGATATGAATTGATGTATATCGATCTTCAGCTACTACACGCTCTGAAATTAAAATCGAATCCTCGAAGTTGTAACCATTCCAAGGCATAAATCCAACAAGCATATTTTGACCAAGTGCTAATTCGCCCACATCTGTTGATGCGCCGTCAGCAATCACATCACCTCTTGCAATTTTATTGCCAATTCTTACAAGCGGTCTTTGATTGATATTGGTATTTTGATTAGATCTTGTGTATTTAGTTAGATTATAAATATCAACGCCAACTTCTCCGTCAGCAGCCTCATCGTCGTTCACGCGAATCACAACACGTCTTGAATCGACATAATCAACAACACCCCCGCGCTTAGCTTGAACTGTTGTGCCAGAATCAGTTGCTACTGTTCTTTCAATACCTGTCCCTACAACTGCTTTCTCTGCTCTCAAGCATGGCACAGCTTGACGCTGCATGTTTGCACCCATAAGCGCACGATTTGCATCGTCGTGTTCTAGAAATGGAATTAATGCGGCTGCCACAGAAACGATTTGGCCAGGTGCTACGTCCATATATTGAATAGGATCTACTGAGGACATCGTAAATTCGTTACGATGACGACATGAAATTAAATCGTCTTGAAAGTGTCCTTTATTATCAAGCTCAGTATTTGCCTGGGCTATAACAAATTCACTTTCTTCAATCGCAGAAAGATAATCTATCTTTGCAGTGACTTTACCATTTTCAACTCGTCTATAAGGTGTTTCTAAGAAGCCGTATTGATTCGTTCTTGCATAAAGTGCAAGTGAATTAATGAGGCCAATGTTTGGTCCTTCTGGAGTTTCAATTGGACATACGCGGCCATAATGCGTCGAATGAACGTCACGTACCTCGAAGCCAGCACGCTCTCTTGTTAAGCCTCCAGGGCCAAGGGCTGAAACTCTTCGCTTGTGCGTAATCTCAGATAATGGATTGGTTTGATCCATAAATTGAGATAGTTGTGAGGAACCAAAGAATTCTCTAATCGCACTTGAGATAGGTTTTGAATTGATTAAGTCATGTGGCATTAAATTGTCTGCCTCAGCTTGGCTTAATCTTTCTTTAACTGCGCGCTCGACTCGAACAAGACCAGTTCTAAATTGATTTTCAACAAGCTCACCAACAGAACGAATTCTTCGATTACCAAGATGGTCAATATCATCTATTTCACCTCGACCATTTCGTAATTCAATCAGAACACCAATCACAGCTAAGATATCATCGTTCGATAAAATATTTGCACCAGTTTCACCTTGAGGGCCTACGCGTTTGTAAAATCTTTGCAACCAATTTGCATGTTGTTCATATGCTTTTGGATGTGCTCTTCGATTAAATTTCATGCGACCTACATTAGATAAATCATATCGGTCTTCATTGAAAAATAATCCTTTAAATAAAGCCTCAACTGCATCTTCAGTTGGTGGCTCGCCAGGTCTCATCATTCGATAAATAGCTACTTTTGCACTGTATTGATCAGGAACTTCATCTGAAGTAAGTGTTTGAGAAATGTAATCGCCATGATCTAAATCATTTGAATAGAGTGTATGAATTTGTCCTACACCCACTTCAATAAATTTATCCAATACTGACTCTGTGATTTCGTCATTTGCGCTAGCAATAACTTCGCCTGTATTTTTATCTACAATTGCTTTTGAAAGTTTGCGGCCCAAAATGAAATCTTTATCTACCGTAATTTTGTTTACGCCTGCTTTTTCCATTTCGCGAATATGTTTAACAGTAATGCGCTTGTCTTTTTGTACAATCACATTTCCTCTTTTGTCAGCGATATCAAACTTAGCAATCTCACCTCTTAGACGATCAGGAACTAATTCAAAATCAATTGATTTAGCAGTCACATGGAATGAATCAAAATCGTAGTATGTTTCTAGAATTTGTTCTGGTGAATAACCTAACGCTTTTAACAAAATTGTGACTGGCATTTTTCTGCGACGATCCACACGGAAATACAAATAATCCTTAGGATCAAATTCGAAATCTAACCAAGAGCCACGATAAGGAATAATTCTTGCTGAAAATAATAACTTTCCAGAGCTGTGCGTTTTGCCTCGGTCATGCTCAAAAAATACGCCAGGACTTCTATGAAGCTGAGATACGATAACTCTCTCGGTACCATTAATAACGAACGAGCCATTATCTGTCATAAGTGGAATTTCACCCATGTACACTTCTTGCTCTTTAATTTCTTTAACTGTTGGTTTTGATGCTTCTTTATCCATAAGAGTTAAACGAACTTTGACTCTTAATGGAACACCATATGTTAAGCCGCGTTGTTGACATTCTTTAACATCAAACGCTTCCTCGCCTAAATTGTAAGTTACAAAATCAAGTCGGGCATTACCGGAATGACTTGTGATAGGAAATACTGAATTAAATGTTGACTGGAGGCCTTCGCTAAGTCTCTGTTCGGCATGCGTATTCTTTTGTAAAAAAGCTGCATAAGACTCAAGCTGCATTGTGAGCAAGTATGGTATATCTTGCACACGCTCTCTTTTAGCAAAACTTTTTCTAATACGTTTTTTTTCAGTAAAGGAATAGCTCATTGCGTCTCCTGGTGTAATTTTCATAAAACAATAAACTTTTCAGATTGAAGAATATTGTTTTATGAATTTTTATAAGTTTTAATCTAAAAATTATTTAAAACAAAAAGCAATGGCTGACAGCAAGCTGTCAGCCATGCTAATTAGCATTACTTAAGCTCTGCTGTAGCGCCAGCTTCTTTTAATTTAGCTAGTGCTTCTTCAGCTGCAGCTTTTGCAACACCTTCTTTAATTGGCTTAGGTGCGCCATCTACTAAGTCTTTAGCTTCTTTTAAGCCAAGACCTGTGATTTCACGAACAGCTTTAATAACGTTTACTTTTTGCTCACCTGAAGCAGTTAACATCACAGTAAACTCAGTTTGTTCTGCAGCAGCAGCACCGCCAGCAGCAGCGGCAGCAGGTGCAGCTGCAACAGCAGCAGCAGCAGCTGAAACGCCAAATTTTTCTTCCATATCTTTAATAAGCTCTGACAAGTCAAGAACTGTCATTGCACTTACTGCATCTAAAATTTCAGCTTTAGAGATAGCCATTTAATACTCCTAATAAAAAAATTTAAATTAATCGTTATAGTTACGCAGGTTTTTGATCGCGAACTGCCGCTAAGCCACGTACAAATTTTGTTGGTACCTCATTAAGCGTACGAACAAACTTTGCAATTGGTGCTTGCATTGTTCCCAATAATTTTGCGAGTAATTCTTCACGACTTGGTAATGATGCTAATGCCTCAATATTTGAAGCGCTCATTACCTTATTCGGCATTGCTCCTGATTTAATAACAAACTTATCGTTTGACTTGGCAAAATCATTTAGCACTTTAGCAACTGCAACTGGATCAGTTGAGATGCCATACACTATTGGACCTACCATTTCATTAGCTAAGTCAGAGAATGCAGTTCCATCTACGGCTCTTCGAACTAAAGTGTTCTTTAAGACGCGAAGATAAACTCCTGATTTTCTGGCTTGAACTCTTAGCGCTGTCATCTCAGAAACATCAATACCTCGGTTTTCTGCTAAAACAACTGCTTGAGCGCCTGCGATTTGCTTATTAACTTCAGCAACCACTGCCTTTTTTTGTTCAAGATTAAGACTCAAGGTCTTCTCCTTCCGTTAAATTAAGCATTAAGTAAACTTAATACCAACATTACGGCGACCTTTATCAGGATGCTATCCCTTAGGGGTACCGCCATCTGCGTAGGCTCTAGCAAACGATCACTAGAATTAGACTTGTTAGCACCTACGGTCTTTGAAAGCTTCACCGATACTTTCGTATCAATGAACCCAAAGTTCTTTTTAAAAAAGCTTTCGCTTTTTTTTAATTCCTTACACTAAACTTGTCGAATCGATTCTTACACCAGCACCCATCGTGCTAGAAACCGATAATTTTTTTACAAAAATACCTTTAGTTGTGGGTGGCTTAGCTTTGTTAATTGCATCAATTAACGCTGCCAAATTACCTTTTAATTGGTCCACAGAAAATGATGCACGACCAATAGTGCAATGGACAATACCGCCTTTATCAGTTCTATATTGAACTTGTCCACCTTTTGCATTCTTAACTGCTGCAGCTGTATCTGGCGTTACCGTTCCTACTTTTGGATTTGGCATTAAACCTCTTGGTCCTAATACTTGACCTAATGCACCAACAACTTTCATCGCGTCTGGCGTTGCAATAACAACGTCAAAATCCATCATGCCGCCTTTAATTTTTTCAGCGAGATCATCAAATCCTACAATGTCAGCCCCTGCTGCTTTTGCAGCTTCAGCTGCAGCACCTTGGGCAAACACTGCAACACGTGTTGTTTTGCCTGTGCCATTTGGAAGCACTAATGCACCGCGAATAAGTTGATCAGATTTTTTAGCGTCAATACCTAAATTAATCACTGCATCCACTGATTCATCAAATTTTGCTGTTGCTGTTTCTTTAACAAGCTGAAGACCTTCTTGTGCGGGATAAGATTTATCACGGTCAACTTTAGATCTTAATGTTGTAATTCTTTTATTTAATGGCATTTTATACACCCTCCACTTCTATACCCATGCTTCGCGCACTGCCTGCGATTGTTCGCACTGCAGCATCCATATCAGAAGCTGTAAGATCTGCCATTTTTGTTTTGGCAATTTCTTCAGCTTGCGCTCTAGTAATTTTTCCAACTTTATCCGTATGCGGTCTTGGCGAACCCTTTTCTAATTTCGCTGCTTTTTTAATTAGAATTGATGCAGGTGGCGTTTTCATAACAAAAGTAAAACTCTTGTCTGCGAAAGCGGTAATCACAACAGGAATAGGTAGTCCGGGTTCAACAGTTTGTGTAGCGGCATTAAATGCCTTACAAAACTCCATAATATTTAAGCCTCTTTGGCCTAGCGCAGGTCCTACAGGTGGACTTGGATTTGCTTTGCCGGCTGGGATTTGTAGCTTTATATAGCCAACGATTTTCTTTGCCATTTCATTCTCCTAAATTAGGTGCAAACGCTTTATTTAAAAAAGCTCCCTAGTTAATTTTTACTGCTTTACTACTAAACTTCTTTTTCTACTTGGCCAAACTCAAGCTCAACTGGTGTTGCTCTACCAAAAATAACCACAGATACTTTAAGTTTGCTTTTTTCGTAATTGATATCTTCAATCGTTCCTGAGAACTCTTTGAATGGTCCATCAATAACTCGAATTGATTCACCTTTTTCAAAGGTAAGTTTTTGCGTTGGATTGGTTTTGCTCTCATCCATACGCTGTAAAATAATCTCTACTTCTTTATCTTTAATCGGTGTTGGTTTTAGTGCACTACCACCAATGAAAGCAGTGACCTTTGGTGTACTTTTAACTAAATGCCAGCTCTCGTCATTCATTTCCATTTGCACAAGAACGTAGCCTGGATATAGTTTTCTTTCGCTTAATGTTTTTTGGCCAGCCTTCATTTCAATAACCTCTTCTACAGGCACTAAAATATCACCAAAAAAACTCTGGAGACTTGATCGCTCAATTCTTTCAGAAAGTCCTTTTTGAACTAACTTTTCATATCCAGAAAAAGCTTGGACAGCATACCAGCGCATCGTCATTACTAACCCCGTCCCAATAACCAATTAATCATGTATGAAAAACTTATATCTACCAATGCCAAGAAAACTGCCATCACAGCAACTAGAATAAATACAGTAATTGTCATTTGTATTGTTTCTTTTCTTGTTGGCCAAACAACTCTTTTAGCTTCAACAATGGATTCGTTAATAAATCCAAATGTCTTTTGACCAAGTGCTGTTTTCCAAAAAACTATCCCTGCAAATCCAAGTCCGGCAAGAATTGCTAATATTCTTAGCACTAAAGCTTGATCACTTAATAGATAAAACCCAACTATTCCCGCTACAAAAAGTAAGAATGAAAAAACAATTTTTAACTTATCAGTCATTAATACTTCTTTCTTTTAATGGCAGGCCAGGAGGGTCTCGAACCCCCAACCCTCGGTTTTGGAGACCGATACTCTACCAATTGAGCTACTGGCCTAAATATAAAATTTATCTTTAAAACTATTCAATCACCTTAGCAACAACACCAGCACCTACTGTGCGGCCACCTTCACGAATCGCAAAACGTAAACCTTCTTCCATCGCGATTGGTGCAATGAGTGTTACTGTGATTGACACGTTGTCACCTGGCATCACCATTTCTGTGCCTGCTGGTAAATCAACAGCGCCTGTTACGTCTGTTGTTCTGAAGTAGAACTGTGGGCGGTAACCATTGAAGAATGGTGTATGACGACCACCTTCATCTTTACCAAGCACATAGATCTCTGCAGCGAATTTTGTATGTGGTGTGATTGAACCTGCTTTAGCTAATACTTGACCACGTTCAACTTCTTCACGTTTTGTACCACGTAACAACACACCTACGTTGTCGCCTGCTTGACCTTGGTCAAGTAACTTACGGAACATTTCAACGCCTGTACATGTTGTTTTAAGTGTAGGTTTGATACCTACGATTTCAATTTCATCACCTACTTTAACAATACCGCGCTCAACACGACCCGTTACTACAGTACCGCGACCTGAGATTGAGAACACATCTTCAACTGGCATTAAGAATGCACCGTCGATTGCACGTTCTGGCATTGGTATATAAGAATCAAGTGCTTCAGCTAATTTAAAGATTGATGGCTCACCAATTTCAGATTGGTCACCTTCGAGTGCTAATTTTGCAGAACCTATCACGATTGGCGTTTTGTCGCCTGGGAAGTCATATTTCGTTAAAAGGTCACGTACTTCCATTTCAACGAGCTCTAATAATTCTTTGTCATCCACCATGTCTGCTTTATTTAAGAAGACCACAATGTAAGGCACGCCTACTTGGCGAGCTAAAAGGATATGTTCACGTGTTTGAGGCATTGGGCCGTCAGCTGCTGAACATACAAGGATTGCGCCGTCCATCTGCGCTGCACCTGTAATCATATTTTTAACATAGTCAGCATGGCCTGGGCAGTCAACGTGCGCATAATGGCGATTCGCTGTTTCGTATTCTACGTGGGCTGTATTAATTGTAATGCCACGTGCTTTTTCTTCTGGCGCCGCATCAATTTGATCGTAAGCCTTAGCTTCTCCGCCAAATTTCTTAGCAAGAATCGTTGTGATTGCCGCTGTAAGTGTTGTCTTACCATGGTCAACGTGACCAATTGTGCCAACGTTCACATGGGGTTTGGTACGTTCAAATTTGCCTTTTGCCATAATGTTATATCCTTAATTAATTACATTCTTCAAAAATATCTACTGGTGCCCATGGCGGGAATCGGACCCGCGACCTCTCCCTTACCAAGGGAGTGCTCTACCACTGAGCCACATGGGCGTGTCCAAATTCTCAATATATCTGGAGCGGGCGACGAGGTTCGAACTCGCGACATTTAGTTTGGAAAACTAATGCTCTACCAGCTGAGCTACACCCGCACACCCATGGATCTAATCTCCACGTCACCTCAAAAGAGCCTATTACTCATGGTGGAGGGGGAAGGATTCGAACCTTCGTACTCAGAGAGAACGGATTTACAGTCCGTCGCCTTTAACCACTCGGCCACCCCTCCAAACCGAACCCTAAATTATGTTGGTTTTTTTGATTTTTGTCAAACTAATGAGGGACTTATAGATAAGAAATAAATACGAACTAAGATGGTGCCGGATGTCGGAATCGAACTGACGACCTTCGCATTACAAGTGCGCTGCTCTACCAACTGAGCTAATCCGGCGTTATCAGGAGGCGCTACTATACCAATTTATTTAAATTTGAACTAGTTTTTTAGCTCTTAACTAGAGTTAATTTAGGTTTATTGGGTGATTTTTTTGTTTCAGCTGAACCTAATTCTTGATCTTCTTTCGCTTCAAAGAACAATCCTTCACCATTTTCTTTAGCGTAAATCCCTTCAACAGCAGAAATAGGGAGGTATAAATTTTCAGGTGCGCCATTAAATCTTGCTGTAAAGGTAATTGCTTCATCTCCCATAAGCAAATCTTTAATAGAACCAGGACTTAAATTAAGAAGAATTTTTCCATCTTTAATAAAAGCTCTGGGGGCTAAGGTATTTTGGTCTATCTTTACAAGCAAATAAGGTGTGTATTGTTCAGCAACACACCATTCATAAATTGCTCTTACAAGATAAGGTTTGGTTGAAGCTGATTTTGCCATTAATGCTAAATTATTTTCTCATCGCTTTTTCTGAAGGTGTCATTGCATCAGCATAAAGTGGTCTTGAGAATAATTTCTCTGCATACTTGAGTAATGGTGCTGCTTGATTTGGAAGCTCAATACCATAATGGCCCAATCGCCATAATAAAGGAGCAATCGCAACATCTAACATCGAAAATTCGTCACTCAATAAATGTTGTTGTTTAGAAAAAATGGGAACGATTAAAAGTAAATTATCACGCACATGTTTTTTTGCAATCTCTTTAGCAGTTTCATCAGAGGATTCTAAAGCGGGAATATGCACAAATAATTGCTTCTCAAAATCACTTAAAAATAAACGTGCTCTAGCTCTCATCACTGGATCAGCTGGCATAAGCTGAGGGTGAGGAAAGCGCTCATCAATATATTCGTTAATAATATTAGCGTCTGTTAATACAAGATCTCTTTCTACTAAGACAGGAACAGAATTATGAGGACTTAGAATAGCGAGGTCTTCCGGTTTATTTGCTAAGTCAACATCAACAACTTCAAAGTCCATACCTTTTTCAAATAGAACGATTCTACAGCGATGGCTAAAAGGATCGATCGAGCCTGAATATAATTTCATCATAATTATTTAATATCTTTCCAAAATTCTTTCTTGAGTTTGACTGTTAAAACTAATAACAAGCCGAGGAATAACAAAACATAATACCCCATATGGAGTCTTTTTAGCTTTGAGGGTTCTGACATGAAAGTAAGATAATTTACAAGGTCTCCTACAAGCGCATCATATTCTTTCACCGAAAGCGAACCTGGTTTAACAATCTCTAGAGTTTGGTGCTCTGGGTTTAGCTTTTGATCGCCTTGCAACTTCCACAAAATGTGAGGCATCGCTGTTTTTTCAAAAATAGTGTTGTTCCATCCGGTAGGCGAAGATGAATCACGATAATATCCTCTTAGATAACTATAAATCCAATCCGCACCTCTTGCCCTTACTTCAACAGAAAGATCGGGAGGAGCCACTCCAAACCATGCCTTAGCATCTTTTTTGGTCATCGCAATTTTCATTGGCTCACCAACTTTTTCTGCTGTGAAAAGTAGATTCTCTTTAATTAAATTATCAGATAAACCAATATCTTTTAAGCGGTTGTATCTCATATAGTTTGCACTATGGCAATTTAAACAATAATTAATGAATGTTTTAGCGCCTCGTTGAAGAGAGGCTTGATCTTTTAAATCGATGGGCGCTTTATCTAAAGTTACATGCTCATTCGCAAATGCAACATTAGAAAATACAATAACGAATATTAAAAATAATTTAGTTAAAATTTTCATTTATTACTGACCCTTGATGGAACTGGTTTTGTTTTATCTTTTTGACTGTAGTAGGGCATCAATAAAAAGAATAAGAAATAAGTTACCGTAAAAATTCGAGCAACTACTGTTGCTTTATCAACCCCACCAATCAAGGGAATTGTATTGGAGAATTGTCCCCAAACATTTGATGGAACTGTACCTAAATATCCCAAAACAAAAAAGCTCACAACAAATAATGCAATCCATCTTTTAAATAAATTGCCTTTGTATCGAATTGATTTAACCTTGCTTTTATCTAGCCAAGGTAAAAAAGCAAATGCGAGTACGGATAATCCCATTGCAGCAACGCCTGGAAATTGCGAATTTAAAACAGGTGGGACAGCCCGAAGAATTGAATAATACGGAGTGAAATACCAAACAGGCGCTATGTGCGCAGGCGTTTTTAGTGGGTCAGCAGGAATAAAATTATTGGCCTCTAAAAAGTAGCCTCCCATTTCTGGCCAATAAAAAACAATCAGCGCAAATACAATAAGGAATACCGAAACACCAATTAAATCTTTTACTGTGTAATAGGGATGAAATGGAATGCCATCCAAAGGAATGCTTGTTTTTTTATCGAGATTCTTTTTTATCTCAACGCCATCAGGGTTATTTGAGCCAACTTCATGAAGCGCTACCAGATGAAAAAATACAAGACCTAAAAGTACAATAGGAAGAGCAATCACATGAAAAGCAAAAAAGCGATTGAGTGTTGCATCTGAAACTAGATAATCACCTCTTAGCCACTCCGATAAATCTGGGCCTATAAATGGGATAGTGGAAAACAGATTTACAATAACTTGCGCGCCCCAATAAGACATTTGTCCCCAAGGTAAAAGATATCCAAAGAAAGCCTCGCCCATCAAACATAGAAAAATAGCTACGCCAAAGAGCCATAAGAGCTCCCTTGGATTTTTATAGGATCCATAAATTAAAGCTTTAAACATATGAAGATAAATAACAACAAAGAATAAAGATGCGCCTGTAGAGTGCATGTATCTTATCAACCAACCGAATGAAACATCTCGCATAATGTATTCAACAGAGGCGAATGCTAATTCTGCATCAGGCTTATAATGCATCGTTAACAAAAGACCTGTAACCAATTGAAGAATCAGTGTAAGTAGGGCAAGTGCTCCAAAAAAATACCAGAAATTAAAATTTTTAGGTGCGTAATACTCAGTAAGATGGTTTGTAATTAAAGATGACAAGGGGAATCTTTCATCTATCCAAGCCATTAACCCGACTTTAGATTTTTTTGTTTTAATTTCTGATTTCATACTTTTAAGTAATCCTTATCCTTTATTATCTTCACCAATTAAGAGGGTGCTGTCATTGATATATTTATGCGGAGGAACTACAAGATTAATTGGTGCTGGAGAACCCTTATATACACGTCCAGCTAAATCGAACTTAGAACCGTGGCATGGACAGAAAAATCCGCCATTCCAATTTTCGCCCATATCACCTTGCATTTCTAATTTAGCGGTTGGTGAACAACCTAGATGAGTGCAAATACCAACCAAGACAAGTAAATTAGGTTTGAGAGATCTTGTAGCATTCTTGCAATAACTTGGTTGCTGAGAAACTACATCAAGATTAGGGTCAGAAAGATTAGGGTCATTTTTTTTTAAATCATCTAACATTGCCTTAGAGCGATTGATAATCCAAACTGGCTGACCTCTCCATTCAGTCGTGATCATAGATCCTGCTTCAATCTTACTTAAGTCAACTTCAACAGGTGCTCCAGCTGCTTTAGCGCGTTCACTTGGTGTCATGCTTGATAAAAAAGGAACGGCAATCGCTCCTGCGCCAATTGCGCCAGTTACAGTAGTAGCTGCAATTAAAAAACTTCTTTTCTTTTTATCTATTTTATCGTCTTGATGGTTTGCCATGATCTTCTGTTAAGTATGCTTTTATGAAATTAATATGGTTGAGAGAAATTAACTCTGCGAAAGTTAGTTCATTATACAAAGTTTCATTCGAAATCTAAATAGCAGGCAAAGCTAAATTAAAGCTTATCAAGCCTTTAAGTTAATTCGTTTTGATGCAAATAAGCCCAATTCATATAAAAAACACAATGGAATAGCCAAGCAAAATTGTGAGATAACATCAGGTGGTGTCAAAATAGCGCTAATGATAAAGGCAATAACAATCATATAAGGTCTTGCTTCTTCCAATTTTTTAACCTTTACCCATCCTAATGTTACTAATATAAGAATGATCACAGGCACTTCGAATGCCAAACCAAATGAAATGAGTAAGGATAAAATTAAATCTAAATAATTTGAAATATCTATCATCAAGCTTACATTTGATGGCGTCATGAGAATAAAGAAATTAAATACAATTGGGAAAATTAGGTAGTAAGCAAAGGCCATCCCTATAAAGAACAATACAAATCCACTCACAAATGAAAATAAAATTAATTTTTTTTCTTTTTTATAAAGCCCAGGAGAAATAAAGCGCCAAAACTGATAAAAAATAAAAGGAAGTGAAAGCAAAAACGAAACAAAAGCTGTGATTTTAAGTGGCACTAAAAAAGTTGAAGTAAGACCTGTACTGACCAGCCTGTTCCCATCCGTTAACTTAGCAATGATTGGCGCTGAAAAAAAACTGTAAATATCATTTGCATAAAAACTTAAACATATAAAAATAATAATAAAACTAACCGCAGCCCTAAAAAGAGTATTTCTTAATTCAATGAGTTGCTGAATAAAAGGTTTAAAGTGAGTCACCGAGATTTAATCGACTTTTTTTTAATTTCACGCTGGATTTTTTGAAGCTCTTTAAACTTTTCTTCTCGCTCAATTTCTTCTTTAAGTTTGCCAATATAGCTTTGGGCTCTTCCAGTGAGCTTGCCTAGGACTTTAGCTACCTTAGGCAACTTTTCTGGGCCGATGACCATAAGTGCCACAAAAAAAATAACAACTAATTCTGAGAATGAAACATCAAACATTAAACTTATTTTCTGGCTCTTGTTTTTGATGTTCTTCGAATTGATTTTTTAACTTTAGTTGTATTTTCATTCTTGACAGCATCTTTAAAGTTTTTAATGGCAGCGCCTAAGTCGCTACCAATATTTCTTAATTTACTTGTACCGAAAATTAAGAAGACAATTAATAAAACTATTAGCCAATGTGTAATGCTTGAAAAGCCCATAAAAACTCCCTTATTAAATTTTTGCTAGTTTTGAACTTCCACCATATACATGAAAGTGCATATGAAAAACTTCTTGACCGCCTTCGACACCAGAATTAATCATTGTTCGAAAACCTTTTAATCCCAAATCTTTTGCTAACTTCGGCGCTAATAGAAGCATATTCGATATGATGTCCTTATCAGATTCATTGCAGGCCATTAAATTTTCAATATGTTTTTTGGGTGTTATAAGAAAATGCACCTTATCAATGGGGTGAACATCATGAAAAGCAATTAACTCATCATTCTCAAATATTTTTTTGCTAGGTATAGAACCGTCAATAATTTTACAAAAAATGCAGGTCATATTATTTTGCTTTTTGAACGGTTTTCTTTCTCTTCAATACCCGAAGTGCCTTCTCTCTTTGCAAGTTCATTCAAAATATCTTCTGCACTTAAATTTTTATGTGCCATTAATACTAAAGTATGAAACCAAAGATCGGCGACTTCGTGAATAAGCTCTTTATTATCTCCTTGGCGCGCGGCAATAATTGTTTCGAAAGCCTCTTCATTTACTTTTTTTAAAATAGCTTCTAATCCATCGCGATACAAAGAAGCTGTATATGACTTAGTCGGATCATCTTTTTTTCTAGCTTCGAGTGTTTCCGTAAGCTTTTTTAAAATAGTATTCATATTATTTATTTTTTATAAATATCTTTAGGCTCTTTGATGACGACATGATCAGTTACCCAAATGCCTTTATCATCTAATTTTTGGTAGAAACAAGTTTCACGTCCAGTATGGCAAGCAATATTTTCAACTTGCTCGATTTTAATCAAAATAACATCGCCATCACAATCAAGTCTTATTTCACGAACATTTTGTGTGTGCCCGGATTCCTCACCTTTTTCCCAAATTTTTTTCCTAGATCTTGACCAATAAAAGGCTTTTTTATTTTTTTGTGTGAGCTCCAAAGCTTCTTCGTTCATCCATGCAAACATAAGAACTTTATTTGTTTTATAGTCTTGAGCGATCACCGGCACAAGGCCATCAGAGTCCCATTTAATTGAATGTATCCAGCTCATTGACGAATCTCTATGTGATTAGACTTCATAAATGCTTTTGCTTCATCGATTGTATATTCTCCAAAGTGAAATATACTTGCTGCTAAGACTGCATCAGCTCCACCTATTTTTATACCATCTACAAGATGCTGAAGGTCTCCAACGCCTCCGGAAGCAATAATAGGCACATCTACTTTATCAGATATTGCCTTAATCAATTCGAGATCAAACCCTTTTTTTGTCCCGTCTCGATCCATGCTCGTAATTAATAATTCGCCTGCGCCTAATGAAGCCATTTTCGCAGCCCATTCAATTGCATCTAGCCCAGTAGCATTTCTGCCTCCATGGGTAAATACTTGCCAAAAAGATTTATCTCCCTGGACTGTTAACTTTGCATCTATTGCAACAACAATACACTGGGAACCAAAACGAGATGAAGTTTGATAAACAATATCTGGATTAACAATTGCTGATGTATTAATACTGACTTTGTCAGCACCTGCATTAAGTAAATTTCTTACATCCTCTATAGTTCGAACACCGCCGCCTACAGTCAGCGGTATAAAAACTTCTTTTGCAACTTTTTCAATAATATGAAGTATCAAACCTCGATTATCTGAACTTGCTGTGATATCTAAAAAAGTTAATTCATCGGCGCCTTGTTCGTTATATTTTTTTGCAACCTCTACGGGGTCTCCTGCATCTTTTAACTCTAAAAAATTAATGCCTTTAACCACTCTGCCATCAGTCACATCTAGACAAGGAATAATTCTTTTTGCGAGCGACATTTACTTGATAAGCTCATCTGCGAGTGCTTGTGCTGCCTTAAAATCAAGTGTGCCCTCGTATATGGCCCTGCCTGTAATTGCTCCGATGACACCCGAATAGGCAATTGAACTTAAATTTCTAATATCTTCTAGATTGGTCACCCCACCACTGGCAATGACAGGAATCGTTAGCGCCTCAGCTAGTTTTTCGGTCGCCTCAATATTTAATCCATTTAACATGCCATCACGTCCAATATCTGTATAGATGATTCCTTCAACACCATATCCTTCAAATTTTTTTGCAAGTTCAATCACATTGTGTCCAGTTAATTTAGCCCACCCATCAATGGCCACTTCTCCTTCTTTTGCATCAAGTCCCACAATGATTTGCCCAGGAAATGCATAACAGGCCTCATGAAGGAAGCCAGGATTTTTAACCGCAGCTGTTCCTATGATGATGTAGTCAACTCCGCTATTAAGGTATTTTTCTACGGTATCGAGATTACGAATGCCACCGCCTAATTGAATTGGAATCGCACCATCAACTTCTTTTACAATTGCTTTAATCGCCGATTCATTGACTGGTTTGCCTGCAAAAGCACCATTTAGATCGACCAGATGCAATCTTCTTGCGCCAAGGTCTGTCCATTGCTTTGCTACCTGTCCAGGGTTTTCTGAAAAGATTGTTGATTCTTCCATTAAGCCTTGCTTAAGCCTAACGCACTTACCATCTTTTAGATCAATCGCTGGAATAATTAACATAAACTAAAAACCTATACTGACCATTGAACGAAGTTTTTTATAAGCTGTAAGCCAGCTGTAGAACTTTTTTCTGGATGAAATTGCACTGCAAAAATATTTTCTTTAGCAATAGCACAACAAAATTTTTGCGCATATGACGTTTCAGCTGACACGATATTTTTATCTTTAGACTCTAAATAATAACTATGAACAAAATAAAATCGATCGTTATTACTGATGTTTTGCCATAAAGGATGATTATTTGTTTGTGACACTTCATTCCATCCCATATGAGGAATTTTTAACTTATGACCGCTTTCGTCCGCTGTATTTTCATTATTAAATCGCTTAATGGTGCCGCTCAACAATCCTAAACCGTCCACATTACCTTCTTCACTTTTATCAAATAGCATTTGCAAACCAATGCATATTCCTAAAAAAGGTTTTGTTTTTGCCGCGTCTAGAACAGAGGATCTTAAATTTCTTTCATCAAGCTCTCTTATGCAATCAGGCATAGCGCCTTGGCCAGGAAAAACGACGTGATGTGCTTTTTTAATATCAGCAGGATTACTTGTAACTTTAATATCAGCTTCAGGCGAGACTTGTTTAAAGGCATTAAATACTGACTTTAAATTTCCCATTCCATAATCAATGATTGCGATCATTATTATTTTGGTGAAAAAAGGTTTATAGACTACCTTTGGTTGAGGGGGTTATGCCAGAAATTTTTGGATCAATACAAACGGCCATTTTAAGGGCTCTTCCAAATGCCTTATATATTGTTTCTGCCTGGTGATGTGAGTTATCGCCTTTAAGATTGTCGATGTGCATCGTGATATTTGCATGATTTACGAACCCTTGAAAAAATTCGTGTATTAAATCAACGTCAAATTCACCTATAACCGCTCTTTTAAATTCAACATCAAATTCAAGTCCGGGCCTACCTGAGATATCAAGCACAACTCTAGACAAAGCTTCATCTAAAGGGATAATGGCTGAACCATATCTGGTAATGCCTTTTTTATCTCCGATTGCTTTATTGAAAGCCTGTCCAAGAACTATACCAACGTCTTCAACAGTATGATGTGCATCAATATGAAGATCGCCTTTTGCTGTGACTTCTAAATCAAACATACCATGACGCGCTACTTGGTCCAACATATGATCCAAGAAACCAATGCCAGTATTGAGTTTTGCACTCCCCTGACCATCAAGATTAATACTTACCTCAATTTTAGTTTCATTTGTATTTCTTGAAACGGATGCTGATCTTGTCATATTTTTTTACTTCAAAGTAGATAAGATATTTTAACTCATTAAAAATGTAATTAACATCAATTATTTCATGCGCTTAGGATAAGTTTTAAGGCTTTAAGCAATGAATCCATTTCTTCATCAGAACCAATTGTGAATCGAATATAAGAAGAAATTCGTATCGGATTATCAAAACGCCTTACCACAATTCCTTGATCTCTTAGTTTGCTTACGATTATGTTTCCCTCGACACTAGTATGTTTAGCAAAAATAAAATTAGCGCCTGAAGGAAGTACTGAAAAATTAAGGCTAGTCAGTTTTTCTATAAAATTTAATTTTGTATGAATAACTTTTTGGCAGATATTTTTAAAATATGAATCATCTTTGAAGGATTCAATGCCTGCAATTAATCCTAATCGATCTATCGGGTAAGAGTTAAAACTATCTTTGACTCTTATTAAAGCCTCAATAAGGTCTGCATGTCCTATAGCGTAACCGAGTCTTAATCCTGCCAATGATCTCGATTTAGAAAATGAATGGGTGACTAATAAATTATTGTATTTTTCTGTAAGGTGAATAACAGATTCCGTACCAAAATCGACATAAGCTTCATCTACAATCACTACAGAACTATTATTCTTTTTGAGGAAATTTTCAATCTGATTTGAAGTAATCGGAATGCCAGTAGGTGCATTTGGGTTTGGAAAAATAATACCTCCATTAGGTATTAAATAATCATTTAATACAATCTCAAATGCATCATTCAGAGGTATGACCTTAAAGTCAATTTCATACAGCTTGCAGTAAACGGGGTAAAAACTATAAGTAATATCAGGAAATAAAATAGGTGCGTTATGTTTTAAAAGTGCCTGAAAAGCAATGGCTAAAACTTCATCCGAACCATTGCCTACAAAAACATTATGAGTCTTTACTTTAAAATAATCTGCAATTGATGTTTTAAGTGCTTCTGAATTTGGGTCTGGGTATAGCCTTAAAGTGTCATCAGCAAACTGTTTAATTGCAGCAATAACTTTTGGGCTTGGCCCGTAAGGATTCTCGTTCGTATTTAACTTAACAAGATTATTAATTTTGGGTTGCTCGCCAGGAACGTATGGTGTTAAACCATGAACTACCTTGCTCCAAAATTTACTCATTATCTATACGATACTCTGCAGATTTTGCATGCGCCTGAAGCCCTTCGCCATGCGCCAAGACTGAAGCAATTTTTCCAAGCTTACGTGCGCCTTGATTGGATAATTTAATTAAGCTTGAGCGTTTTTGAAAATCATAAACGCCAAGTGGCGAAGAAAATCTTGCTGTTCTTGATGTAGGTAATACATGATTTGGTCCAGCACAATAGTCCCCTACAGCTTCGCATGTATTTCTTCCCATAAAAATAGCACCGGCATGTTTAATACTATTAACGAGCAGATCTGGATCATCTACTGAAAGCTCCAAATGTTCGGGTGAAATAAAATTTGAAATCTCTGCCGCTTCTTCTAATGTTTTTACTTTAATCATTGCACCTCTATTTTTTAAAGAAGTTTCAATAATATTTTTTCTAGGCATGCTTCCAATCAGCTTGTTAACACTTTCTTGAACCTGATCTAAAAAGGCAGCGCTTGGGCTAATTAAAATTGATTGTGCGAGCTCATCATGTTCTGCCTGAGAAAATAAATCCATAGCAATCCAATCTGGATTAGATTTTTCATCTGCAATAATAAGTATTTCTGAGGGTCCTGCAATCATATCAATACCAACCACACCAAAAACTCTTCTTTTAGCCTCTGCAACATAAGCATTGCCCGGCCCTACGATTTTGTCGACTTGAGGAATCGTTTCCGTGCCATAGGCTAAAGCGCCTATTGCTTGAGCGCCACCAATTGCAAATACACGATCAACTTTTACAAGTGCTGCAGCTGCTAACACCAATTGGTTTCTTTCTCCAAGAGGAGATGGAACCACCATAATAATTTCTCGAACCCCAGCAACCTTTGCTGGAATTGCATTCATTAATACTGAAGAAGGATATGCGGCTTTCCCTCCAGGAACATATAAACCTACACGGTCTAATGATGTAACTTTTTGACCAAGTAACGTCTGATCGTCTTCTGTATAGCTCCAAGAACTGATTAACTGTTTTTTGTGATATTCAAAAACTCTCTTAGCTGCCTCCTCAAGAGCCTCTCTCGATGCCGCAGGTAAATTTTCCAAAGCCAAACTTAGTTCTTCTTTAGAAATTTCTAACTCAGCCATGCGCGAAAAATCTACATGATCAAATTTTTTAGTATATTCAATCACGGCTTCGTCGCCTCTTTTTTTAACATCACTCAAAATTTCTGTGACCGTCTTTTCGATTTGAATATTATCTTCAGCCTCAAAGAAAATGAGCTGACTTAACTGATCTTTAAAGTTTGGATCTTCTGTGTTGAGTTTTTTAATTTGAATCATAGTTACGATTATGCTTTGAGAGCTTTTTCAAATTGGCCAAGAATAGGCTGCAATAGCTCTCTTTTTAATTTTAAAGATGCTTGGTTAATAATTAGTCGCGAACTGATATCGCAAATGTCTTCAACAGCTATGAGATTATTAGCTTTTAACGTTTTCCCTGTGCTGACTAAATCTACAATGACATCTGCAAGTCCTACAAGGGGAGCTAGCTCCATTGAGCCATAAAGTTTAATTAAATCGATATGCATGCCTTTTTTTGCAAAGTGCTCTTTAGCGGTTTTTACATATTTTGTTGCTACCTTTAAACGAACGCCTTTTTTTACAGCGCCTGCGTAATCAAAATCTTGTTTAGCTGCGACCATCATTTTGCAACGTCCAATATTAAGATCAATTGGTTGATATAGCCCTTCGCCCATATATTCATCAAGGATATCTTTACCTGTAATACCAATATCAGCTGCGCCATATTCAACGTAAGTTGGTACATCTGTAGCTCTTACAATAATCAGTTTTATATCTTTTTGATTGGTATCTAAAATCAGTTTCCTTGACGTCTCAGGATTTTCATTACAAGTAATCCCTAGTCTTTCCAAAAGAGGGATGGTTTGTTCAAATATTCTTCCTTTAGATAATGCGATTGTAATTTTCATCTTAATGAATCCGTTTAATATTGGCACCTAGTTGATTTAATTTATCTTCTAATTTTTCATACCCACGATCAAGATGATAAATACGCTCAATCGTAGTTTGTCCTCTTGCTGCCAAACTTGCAATAACAAGGCTTGCGGAAGCCCTTAAATCTGTTGCCATCACGGAAGCCCCTTCTAAATATTCCTTGCCTCGAATAATTGCCGTATTTCCTCTAATATCGATTTGTGCCCCCATGCGAATAAGCTCTTGCACATGCATAAAACGATTTTCAAATATAGTTTCGGTAACTTCTGATACACCTTCTGCAATAGTATTTAATGCCATCATTTGCGCTTGCATATCTGTAGGAAATGCAGGGTAAGGCGCAGTTCTTATACTTACCGCCTTTAACTTTCCATCACTTTTAATACGTATCGAATTTTCGTATGACTCAATTTTAACGCCGGTTTCTATTAATTTTTGTGTAATCGCATCTAAGTATTTATGCTGTACATTTTTTAAAAGTACGTCGCCACCTGTCATTGCAACGGCTGCTAAATATGTGCCCGCCTCAATTCTATCAAATATCACGTCATGATTTGCTTTGTGAACTGAGTCCACGCCTTCAATTGTAATCACGTCAGTCCCTAGACCTTGAATCTTGGCTCCCATTTTATTTAAACACTGTCCAAGATCTACAACTTCAGGTTCTTTAGCAGCATTCTCTAAAACGGTTATCCCTTCGGCTAATGAAGCAGCCATCATTAAATTCTCGGTACCTGTAACAGTCACAATATCCATATAAAATTTACAGCCTTGTAACTTAGTCTTCGGTAAATGTTTTGTCGAAGCCTCAATATAGCCATTATGAATATCTATTTTTGCGCCCATTGCTTGTAAGCCTTTGATATGGATATCAACAGGCCTAGATCCAATAGCGCAACCTCCCGGCAATGAAACTCGCGCCTCACCAAATCTTGCAAGCAAAGGGCCTAAAACAAGAATAGAAGCGCGCATTGTTTTGACTCGCTCATAAGGCGCATTTTTATTAATAATTTCTTTTGCAGTTAATTCGGTTTTGTCTTTTGTAACCTGGATATTAACGCCCATATACTTCAGCAAAGACTTGGCTGTATTAACGTCCTGAAGATCTGGTACGTGTGTTAACGACAATGTATCTTCAGTAAGAAGAGATGCAATAAGTATAGGTAAGGCTGCGTTTTTAGCACCTGATATTTCAAGCTCGCCGTGAAGGGGTGACTGTCCTTGAATAACTAACTTATCCAAGTTATGAGTTAGCCTTTAATAACTTTACTAATTCTCCAGTTTCATACATCTCTTTAATAATGTCAGCACCGCCAATAAATTCGCCATGAATATAAAGCTGTGGAATAGTTGGCCAATTAGCAAATACTTTGATGCCTTCTCTTATTTCCGGGTCTTGCAATACATCAACAGCATGAAAATCAGTATCACAAGCATCTAAAATTTTAGTTGCTAGACTAGAAAATCCACACTGAGGAAATTTGGGGCTTCCTTTCATGTATAAAACTACATTGTGTTCATTGATTGTTTTTTGTATCTTATCTTGCACACTCATGCCTTACTCCTCAATATTACGTTTTTAATTGATCCCATTCATTTGGCGTATAAGTCTTCATAGATAAAGCATGAATGTCACTTTTCATCTTATCGCCTAAAGCATTAAATACCAATTGGTGTTGTTTAACTCGATTTAATCCTTCAAATAAACTACTTACAATGGTGCCTTCAAAATGAGCACCATCCTCACCTAAAATTTCAACAAACTCACATTCAAGTTTTTCAATAATCGATTGTTTAATATCGTTGGATGTCATCTTTTAACTTCTTAATTTATAGCCGGATTTTAACATTCCTAAGGTAAGGGAAGCTAACACAATGAAAAAGAAGGTCACGATTGAAAGGCTTAACAATGGAGCGACGTCAGATTGCCCAAAAAAACCATATCTAAAACCATCAATCATATAGAAGAAAGGATTGAGCTGAGATAGCTTTTGCCAAAAAGGCGGCAAGGAGTGAATTGAATAAAATACCCCTGATAAAAAAGATAATGGCATGATCACAAAATTTTGGAAGACTGCCATCTGATCAAATCGATGAGCCCATATACCTGCAATGATGCCAAATGTTCCGAGCAATGCGCCACCAATCATTGCGAATCCAAAAATAATCCATGGATGCAACATAGGTAAATCTACATATAAAAGAGCAAATAAATAAATACAAGCGCCTACAAAAACACCTCTCACAATTGAAGCTATTAAGAAGGCCAAGAAGAATTGAAGATAGGTGATAGGTGTTAATAAAATAAATACAATATTTCCCATGACTTTCGACTGAATAAGACTTGATGAGCTATTTGCAAACGAATTTTGCAATAAGGACATCATGATCAATCCTGGAATAAGGAACGCAGTGTACTCAATATTGTCATAAACTTTCACGTGGTTTGCTAAAACATGAGAAAAAATAAGTAAGTAAAGAACTGCAGTAATAACTGGAGCTGCTACTGTTTGAAAAACTACACGCCAGAATCTTAATAGTTCTTTTTTAAGAAGCGTCCATGTCCCTAAAAATTCATTTTTAAAATTGATCATCTTTTACTTCCAGTAAGCTTCAAGAAGACATTTTCTAAATCAGAATTTGTAAGCTCCATATCCAATATTTTAATTTTTGTTTTTTTTAATTCGCCCATAATAAATTCTACTTCTGATATTTCTTCAAGTAAGAAGGTTATGAAATCATGATCTTTGGACTGAATGAGCTTTTGAATATTTATTGGAATTTTTTTCCCTTTTAAATCTAAACGTAATTTTAAATTTTTCGCTGAAAAGCGCTTTAATAAATTTCTCGTTTTGTCTAATGCGACTACCTTGCCCTGATCCATCATAGCTACGCGGCTGCATAAGGCCTCAGCTTCTTCTAAATAATGCGTAGTTAGAACAATGGTGTGGCCTTTTTGATTCAGTTTTTTAATAAACTGCCATAGTCTGTTTCTTAGCTCTACGTCTACTCCAGCTGTTGGCTCATCTAGAACAATGACTGGAGGTTTATGCACGAGCGCTTGTGCAATTAAAGCCCTCCTTTTCATGCCACCAGAAAGCATTCTCATATTTGTATTAGCCTTTTCTTGAAGATCAAGGCCTTCAATTACTTCATCAATCCAATCATCATTTTCTCGACCTTTACCAAAATAACCGGCTTGAAATCTGAGCATTTCGCGTACATTAAAAAAAGGGTCGAATACTAATTCTTGTGGCACAACACCAAGCGATCTTCTCGCATTTTGATAATCTTGAATGACGTCATATCCCATAACTTTGATTGATCCAGAGGATGGCTTTGCGAGTCCGGCTAGAATATTAATAAGTGTTGATTTGCCTGCACCATTTGGTCCTAACAACGCAAAAAATTCGCCTTCTTCAATGGTTAAATCAATACCTTTGAGAGCTTCTAATTTACCGAAGCTTTTTTTAACTTTATTAAATACAATGGCTTTTTTCATTGGAATGAGTAAAGGAAGTTTCTTAAAATGAAATTTAAGAAGAGGGCTTTAATGAAGGGAAGATACAAGATCTTCCACCCCGTATAATTTAGCAAGGCTATTTAAATTCTTTGGTAAATTCTTAAAAGTAAAATGTGATCGAGATTTCTTAGCTTGTCTTTGTAATTCAAAAATTAAACTTAATGTTGAAGTATCAATTGAAGTTACTTTTGAAAAATCAATTGTTGTTTTTTTATCTGCTTCTTGTTTATTAATTAAATCAATGATGGCGGGTATCTTTTCAATCGTAAGATCGCCACTTAAATTCCATTGATTTTTATCAAAATCGATCATTTGTTTGCGGTCTTATCAAAATTAGCATTCTTCTCGGCAAGTTTTGCAATAAGAGAAGCCATTCCATTCTGTTTAATTTCATTACCAAATTGGCCGCGATAATTTGTTACCAAGCTCACTCCTTCAATAATAATGTCAAAAACTTTCCATGAATTACCATCTTTTTCAAGCATGTAATCAATAGGCAAAGGTGGTGCACCTGGTTGTAATACCTCTGTTTTAATTAACACTTCCTCGTCTGTGGTCTCAAATCGGGCTGGCTTATAGTTGAGCTTCTGATCTTTAAATCTCAATAGAGCGGTACCATAAGTTTTTACAAGCATAGTTCTAAATTCTTTTTTGAAGGCCTCCTGCTCTTCTTTTGTTGCAGCTGGATAAGCTTTACCTAATACAAGTCTAGAGATGCGATCAAAATCAAAATAAGGCAATATCTTCTCTTCAGTAATTTTATAAGCTTTTTCTCTATTCCCTGCTTTTAAATCTTTATCTGTTTTTAAAATTTCAAAAATTTCATCGGCTATTTTCTTAACAAAAACATCAGGCGCCTCTGCAGCAAATATGCTCATCGACATCATTAGACTTAAGATCACTAATAAAAACTTTTTCATAGCTTTAAAATTCCTTTTAAATTTTAATTATTTTTTAGGCTCTTCAGTGGCTTTGTTATATAAAAACTGACTGATGAGCTTTTCTAATACAACCGCATCTTGAGTCTTAGAAATACGATCTCCCTCTTTAAGAAAGTGATCATCGCCACCTGCTTCTAAACTAATATATTGTTCACCTAATAATCCTGATGTATAAATATTTGCAAAAGTATCTTTAGGAAACGGATATCTTTTGTCTATTTTTAAGGTCACAACAGCTTGATAAGCTTTGGTGTCAAATTTGATGCTATCAATACGGCCTACAACAACACCAGAACTCTTAACAGGCGCTCTTGGTTTGAGGCCTCCAATATTCTCATAATTTGCCGTGACTGCATAGGTTTCACCTAGTGTGTTGCTTGTTAGGTTTCCTACTTTCATAGCAAGGCCCATAAGTGCAGCAATTCCCATCGCTACAAATAAACCTACCCAAATGTCTAATGTTGTCTTATCCATATTTACTCCAATCCTATATCAATGCGCAATCATAAACGAAGTTAAAATAAAATCTAATCCCAAAACGGTCAATGAAGAAGTCACGACAGTTCTTGTGGTGGCTCGACTAACGCCTTCTGCTGTTGGAGGGGCGTCGAAGCCTTCATAGAGGGCAATAATCGTACAAGCAATTCCAAATACAACGCTCTTAATCAGCCCGTTAATCACATCAAATCTAAAATCAATATTTACGTTCATCTGTGACCAAAATGCACCGTGATCAACACCGATGATGGGCACTGCAACCAAATAACCGCCCATCACTCCTACCATTGAAAAAATGGAAGCTAATATGGGCATTGAAATGACGCCCGCCCAAAATCTTGGGGCAATAATTCTAGCAATGGGGCTTACGGCCATCATTTCCATAGCCGATAATTGCTCGGTAGCCTTCATTAAGCCAATTTCAGCAGTGATTGCTGTGCCAGCTCTACCAGCAAATAAGAGTGCGGTTATAACGGGTCCAAGCTCCCTTAGGAGCGCTAATGCCACCAAAACACCAATAGATTCTGATGAGCCATATTTTTGAAGCGTGTAATAACCTTGCAAACCTAAGACCATGCCTACGAAAAAAGCTGACACTATGATAATAATTAAAGACATCACCCCAGTAAAATAAATTTCACGGATCGTTAAATGAATACGCCTAAAACTTTCACCTGAATAAATTAGAGTTAATAAAAATAAACGTGTAGCAGAGCCAAGACGCCAAATTCTTGAAGTCACTTGGCTACCTAGGCCACTTAAAATTTTAAAAATTGGGTTCATGATTAAATAGACTCGTAAATATCTTTTTTGTAACTAGGTGCATTGTAATGGAATGGGACGGGACCGTCTTTTTCGCCATGAACAAATTGATGCACAAAAGGCAGTTTAGATTTTGATAGTTCTTTCGGTGTGCCCTCTGCAGCGACGATTCCATCTGCAATAAAATAAATATAGTCTGCAAAAGAAAAAGCTTCTTCTACATCATGCGTCACAATAATTGAAGTTGCCCCTAACGCATCGTTGAGCGTTCTAATGAGGTCACAAATCACTGCCATAGAAATAGGGTCTAATCCTGCAAAAGGCTCGTCATACATAATAATATCTGGGTCTAATGCAATGGCTCTTGCAAGTGCAACACGTCTTGCCATGCCGCCTGAGAGTTCAGTAGCCATAAGCTTATGAGCTCCTCGAAGACCTACAGCGTTAAGTTTCATAAGCACTAAATCACGAATCATGCTTTCAGGTAATTTTGTATGTTCACGAATTGGAAATGCCACATTGTCAAATACAGACAAGTCTGTAAAAAGTGCGCCATGCTGGAAAAGCATGCCCATTTTTCTTCGCAATTCATAAATGCCTTGCCTATCTTGTTTGTGAACAATCTTGCCGTCAACAGAAACCTGACCTGCCTTAGGTTTAATTTGCCCACCAATCAAACGAAGAATAGTTGTTTTACCACAACCACTTCCACCCATAATAGCCGTGACTTTACCCCGAGGAAAAACCATATTGATATCTTTATGAAGCATACGATTATCGTAGCCAAAAGATAGATTTTTAATTTCGACTATATTTTTTTGGATCATATTTGAAAGTTCATTTTATATGGAATTATAATTCGCCATATGAATGTAGCCCAGATAAAAACATATTAACGCCTAAAAAAGCGAAAGTAGTAATAATGAGTCCAATCAAAGCCCACCAAGCTAAAATAGAACCTCTTAAGCCTTTGACGATTCGATAATGAAGCCAGGCTGCGTAATTTAACCAAACAATCAGCGCCCATGTTTCTTTAGGATCCCATGACCAATAACCGCCCCAAGCTTCCGCCGCCCATATAGCGCCTAATATCGTTGCGATTGTAAAAAAGATAAATCCAATTGCAATAGATTTATAAATAAGATCATCAAGTACAGCTGGTTTTGGTAAATAAGAAGTGAGTATTTTTTTACCTGAAAGTAAATAAGCTACCGACACCATGGCTGCCAATGAAAAAGATCCATATCCAATGAAATTTGCGGGTACATGTATTTTCATCCAATAAGATTGAAGCGCTGGCACCAATGGCTGCACTCCATCTGCTTGACGATCAAATGTGTACCATAAAATAAATCCTACAGCTGCATTAATAATAATTAGTACAAATGCGCCTAGCTTTTTAGTATTTAATTTTTCTTCGTAAAATAAATATAAAAGCGATGTGATTAAGCAAAATAAAATAAATACTTCATATAAGTTACTAATCGGAATATGACCAACATCGAGACCTATTAAGTAAGATTCATACCATCTTACTAGTAATCCAATAAATCCAAATAGAGTAGCCACTGATGTAAAAGAGGATGCAATATCATCAAGGAAATTATTTTTTGTAAGAAGTCCTATCCAATACAGTAAAAGTGATAAAACAAAAAACACATTCATCCACATAATGGCCGGTTGGCTTGCTATTAAATATTTCAATAAAAAAACTTGTTCGTTATTGATTAACACCCCTTTATATAGCTGGATAGAGAAAAGACTGATTATAAAAACTAATATTGTGATTTTTTTAAAATGACTCCAGCTCCAACCAAGCCAACTAAAAAAACCAACACTTCCGAATAAAATTACCTTTTCGTAAATATCCATGTAGCTATGAAATGTTTTTAGTGCGTACAAAGCACCACCTAACAAAAAGATCAGATACAAAACATTAAATGTTTGAGAAGTTGTTTTTGAAGATTTAAATAATTTAGTTAACATAGCTCACCTATCATTGAATAATTTTCCGAATATCGTTAGTTAATTTTTTGTAATCACTTTCAAAATCTATATTTTTGCGATTAGAGCTCAGTGCAAGTATAACGCCACCTTTTGCCTTAATAAGTAACCAAAATTTTCTTTCATGTAAATAAATCATTGAAAAAATACCAAGCACTAAACTTAAAGACCCCAAATACACCCAAAATTGTCCAGGCGATTTAGTCAGCTGAAGTCCGCTTGCCTCTTTTTGTTCGTAATTCGTCAATTCAAAATAATAAGGAGATCCAAAGAAAAACATGTCGCTATATGCATTTAACGAGTCTTGAATAAATTTAATACGCCCTTGATCAAGCTCTTTTCCTAAAAAATTAAATCGATTTCTATAAAGCTCGACTGATGCAATATCAATAATTTTTAAATAAGTCTGTGCGGCTTTTTCTTTTTCACTAGGAGGGATATTTCTATCTAAGTTTTCAGAAACACTTGAAAATCCTCCCTGTGCAAATAAGGTCATTAATTTATTGACACTATTTTCAAACGATTCTTTAACAGTATCATTTTTGTCTGCATTCATGGATTGATTTGCTATTTTCTTTGCGACAGCCGAAATCAAAGCTTCATTTTGAAGTGCCTCTTTAAATAACATAAAGTCATCAATTGACCCTTTTTTATCTGCAGGAACTTTTAAATATTTGAACTCTTCTTGCGGCGTTTCTCTCATGCCGGTAATAAAGAAAGAACGTCCATCAATTTCCATGGCATATTGATATGAAAGGTATTCGCGAGCCTGTCCTGAGTTATTTCTAATTTTATAGGTAACGCTTGGGCCTACATTTCTGGGTTTTTCTTTCTCGCCCTCTTTTAAATGCAATATATTAAACTTCCTAAAATCATTAAATTCATAGGTGATTTGATCTTTATCCAATTTAACTTTTTCAAAGATTTGTCCGCCTATTTTTTGAGGGGCATTCGAATTGAATAAGCTCCGTAATTTAATATCGAGTTTTGTACCGCCATCCTGGAAATCTGATTGATATATTGCAATACCTTTATAAGTAAAAGGATGGTTCACACTAATTGTTTTTTCTATACTTTGGGGGAATTCTGGATCGGAAATAACCAAATCACTTTCAAATGATTTTGGCATGCCTGTTGAATAATGGTTAATTCTAAAATCTTTTAAAGTTATTTTGAAAGGTAAATCTTGTACAAGATACCCATCCTTCATTCTCACAAATGCAACATTATCTGAACCACCTTCAACAAGCGTCATATTCGCCCTAAATGAAGTATTGTCAGAACTTAACCTGCTGACCTCTGGGACTTTTGATGCTGGTATATCTAATGTTTCTATCTTTTTATACCCTAGCAACTCTTGAGCTTTAAAAGTTAAATTTCCATCCAATAGTCCGCCCAAGCAAATTACTACTACGCCCACATGAGTCAAAATATAACCTAAACGCTGATAATTACCTTTTTTGGCTACAATTAAAATATCACCATTTTCTTTTGATTTCTCTTTGATCTTAAATTTAACTTGCTTTAAATAATTAAGAATTTTTGAAACATTCACATTCTTTTTATTTTTTATAACAAGATGGTGCGAGAAGGATAGAAGAGATTTCTCCTCCAAAGAGTCTTTAAATACTAGAAAATCTTTAAGAATTGCTGGTGTATTTTTAGAAATGCAAAGCGTTGTAGATATGACTAAGAAAAGTAGGATCGTTAAAAACCAAATGCTGTGATAAACATCATAGAGGCCAATCTTTTCAAAATATCCAAACCAAAATTGACCAAATTTAATAATGTAATTTTCATATGGCTCATTTTGCTTAAGAATTGTGCCTATGATTGATGCAATACCCAAAAATACAAGCATCGAGACTGCAAAGCTCATTGAGCTCAGAAGTTGGTTTATTTTTCTGGCATTAAATGTAGTAGATTTCAAAATGACTCATTTTTAAAAATGAAAAGTTTCGACTACGAAAACTGCAAAGAAGTTGCAGTGATTAAATAAGAACGAGAAGGGTTTATCTTAAGCCTTGGATATAATCAGCTACTGCTTCCATTTCTTGATCCGTCAGTTTAGCCGCAATAGTTCGCATCATTTTTGCTTCATCGTTTGCCCGAGCACCTAATCTAAACTGTCTTAATTGATTTAAAACATATTCTGAGTGTTGGCCGCTTAAGCGAGGATATTTAATAGGCAAACCGTCACCTGAGGGACCATGACATGAAGCACATGCTGGGACAGCATTAGCTTGGATACCAGCTCGGTAGATTTTTTCTCCTAAAGATCCTGAGCCATTTGTTTTGGCTTGACCCAAACTTAACGTCTGATTTGAAAAATATTCTGCCACAGAATGCATATCTGCATCTGATAGCATTCCTGCCATACCAGACATGACAGCATTTGCGCGCGCGCCTGATTTAAAATTAGCTAACTGTTTATAAAGGTATTCTGGGTGCTGTCCAGATAATTTCGGGTTAGCTGAAATTGCGCTATTACCATCGATTCCATGACATGCCGCACATACATTTGCAACTGCTTTCGGCGGAGTTTTCTGAGCAATAGTTTCTGAAATCGCAGTACTTGAAATTAAAAAAGACAAGATGAGAATAAATAAAGCATTTCGACTGCTCATTGCGTAAAGCTCCGTATTTAAAGTATATTCAAGACCTTCATTTTATCTAAAATCCCATTCTCGTGATAGCATTTTGATTGGATTGAACAGGTTAGGTAAAGCGCATGGCTATTTTTCAAAACGCATCATATTTTATATCTGCTCACCATTTAAGTGATTTGCCTCCCCCTACTGGCATTGAGATTGCTTTTGCTGGTAGATCAAATGCTGGAAAATCTAGTGCTATCAATACGCTTGCTAATCATAATCGCCTTGCTTTCGTAAGTAAGCAGCCGGGGCGAACACAACTTATCAATTTCTTTTCTCTGGGAGAAAATCGTTTCCTAGTAGACTTGCCCGGTTATGGTTATGCCAAGGTACCTCACGCTATCAAAGATCATTGGCAAAAAACTCTAGCAACTTACTTGTCGGAACGTGTTTGTCTTTTTGGTCTTGTTTTAGTGATGGACATAAGACATCCACTCACGCCTCTTGACCAACAAATGTTAGAGTGGTTTTCATTAAATAAAAAACCTATTCATATTTTATTAACTAAAGCAGACAAACTGTCTCGTGAAGCCTCATATAAAATACTTCGTAGTGTTCAAAAAGAAATTGATGAAAAGTGGGGGGCATCTCTTGGTATTGAATGTACTGTTCAACTTTTTTCCAGCTTAAAAAAACAAGGTGTTGATGACGCTGAAACCATCATTGGGAAATGGCTAAATACGCCTGTAAACCATGTCCCAAACTTTATAGCCTAGATTAATTCCTCGATTTTCATATTTCGTTAAAGGACGATAATCAGGTTTTTTGAAAAAATCATCAGATATCTTTTGCAATAAGTCTTCTTTATCTAACAAATCAATAATCCAAAAAGCATAATCTTCCCAGTCTGTAGCGATATGAAGATATCCGGACTTCTTAATTTTTTGCGCAATAAGTTTTAGTAAGTTAGATTGTATAAGCCTTCTTTTATGGTGTCTTTTTTTAGGCCATGGATCAGGAAAGAAAATATGAATACCATCCAAAGAATCATCCTTAATCATTGAGTTAAGAACTTCCACAGCATCATGTTGAATAATTTTCAAATTAGAAATATTATTTTCTTGAATTAACTTAAGCAAATTGCCTACGCCGGGTGAGTGGACTTCAATCGCAACATAATTCTTATTCAAGTTAGATCTTGCAATCTCAGCAGTTGAAGTTCCCATACCGAATCCAATTTCCAATATAAGATCTCTACTTTTATTTTCAAAAACCCCATTGAAATCGATTAATTTATTTTCAAAAATCACAGCATGTTTTTGAAAGCTTTCATGAATAGCATTTGTCTGAGCTTTGGTAATTCTTCCTTGCCTTAGAATATAACTCCTAATAGGCCGCCTCTTAATATCCTCTTTATCTTGATTAATCATAACGTTGTGACTTTATTGTTATTTTTAAGCCCTAGAAGATTTATATCTATATTCTTTTCTATTGTCATCACTTTAAATAAATCCCCCATTTCTGAAGGGGATAATAATTTTTGAATTTCCGATACTGATTTCATATATAAGACACTATCTTCTATATTTACTTTCTCAAGCAACTCTAATATGCCGCAATTAATAAGAAAATTTGCCTGAGAAATAAAGCCATTAATATGGAGTCCTTTGCTAGAAGCCTCTCTTGCCAAATAGCTAAAATTAACATGACTTGTAATATCTTGGATTCCAACCTGAATAAGAGGATTGTCGTGAGCATGATGCTTGAAATGGCACATTAGTGTTCCCTGAGATCTTTGCTCGTGAAAATACTCACTGTGATTGAATCCATAGTCAATAATTATTACAACACCTTTGCTAATAGATTCGCTGATTTTATTAATCCAACTTTTAATATGAATTGCATCTTCTGCAAGGTAATTGTCTGGAAGACTTTCTAGATTGATGTGGTCATATATTGATAGATCTTTTATTGCCTTATCTTTCCAGATAAATAGATCATTTTCTAGACCAACACCTTTTTGATAAGGAATCCCTGACGATTTTTTTATCAAATCTACAGGCAGTGCATCTAAAAGTTCATTACAGAAAATAATCCCGTTATATTCTTGCGGAATCTGATCAATCCACTGTACCTTGCTGAACAAATGCGGAGGCAAATTTTTTATTAAAAGTTCGTATTGGTGCTTTCTCAATGAATGACTTATTTCTAAAATAAAATAATGATCAATTTTTTTACTATCCAAAGACTGGATTACCTCAAGAGCAAACTTGCCTGATCCGGCCCCAATTTCTATTATATTTTTATCTAGCGATAGAAAAATTTCTTCAAACTGAATACACATTGTTTTGGCAAAAAAACTTGATATTTCAGATGCCGTAACGAAGTCGCCTTTTTCACCAAACTTTCTTAAATTTCCAGTGTAGTAACCGAATTCAGGGTCATAAAGTGCAAATTCCATAAAGCGATCAAAACTTATCCATCCTTGATTAGAATGAATGTCTTGAATGATTTTTGTTTTTAATTGCTCGCTTAATTGAATCTCAATTTCCGAGGCTATAGGCATGGTTGGCATAGGTATTAGATTATAATAGAGTGAAATCATTTATACATAAACCTATGAAATCTAATAGAAAAATTGCTCTGGTTACGGGCGGCGCGAAAAGAATTGGGCAAGCAATTTGCAAACTTCTTCATGAATCGGGTATCGATTTAATGATTCACTATCGCCATTCAGCTGATGAAGCAAGAAAGCTTCAAGAAGATCTTAATAAAATCCGCAAAGATTCGGCAAGTATTATTCAAGCCGATCTTGTGAATATGAAACTATTGCCAAGTCTAGTCGAGCAAACAATCAATACCTATGGCAGATTAGATATCCTCATAAATAATGCCTCAAGTTATTACCCTACCGAAATTGGAAAAATGAATGAAAAAAATTGGAATGATCTAATTGGCAGTAATTTGAAGGCACCTTTATTTTTATCTCAACTCGCAGCAAATCAGCTTATTAAAAATAAGGGCTGCATTATAAATATCACTGACACACATATAGACAAACCGAAGAAAAATTATATTATTTATAGTATTGCCAAATCAGGCCTTACAACTTTAACAAAATCTTTGGCCCAAGAACTAAGTCCAGATGTAAGAGTTAATGCTGTTGCTCCTGGTCCGGTTTTGTGGCCTGAAAATAATGAAGAATTTAACGATATCTATAAACAAAGAGTTATTTCCCAAACGTTATTAAAAAAAATGGGTACGCCAGAAGATGTTGCTATGGCAGTCAAATTTTTAGTGCTAGATGCTCCATTTATTACAGGTCATATTTTAGCTGTCGATGGAGGAAGATCTCTTTCATTATGATTCCTCAAATTCCAATTGATGCAACCAATAACTTTCTCAAATTGCGGAATAAACTTATAGGCTTAACTGGTAAAGCAATCACTGATTTTAATATGATTGAAAATAATGACCGAGTCCTAGTATGTATGAGCGGCGGAAAAGATTCATATTCATTGCTGATGTTTTTACTAGCTCTTAAAGAAAGAGCGCCTATTCATTTTGATATTATTGCGATGAATTTAGATCAAAAACAGCCGGGATTTCCAGCCGACGTATTGCCTAATTTTTTAAAAAATTTAGGTGTTGAGCATCTCATTGTTACTGAAGATACTTATTCAATCGTAAAAGAAAAAATACCAAGTGGTAAAACTACCTGCTCTTTGTGCTCTCGCTTAAGACGTGGAATTATTTACAGAACAGCGAAAGAACTTAATATCAATAAAATTGCTTTGGGCCATCATCGTGATGATATTGTTGAGACACTTTTCCTTAATATGTTTTTTGGTTCTAAATTAAAAGCTATGCCACCTAAGCTAATCTCTAATGATAGTAAAAATATTATTATTCGGCCTTTGGCATACTGCTCGGAAAAAGAGATTTCAAGCTATGCCTCTCGTATGAATTTTCCTATTATTCCTTGTAATTTATGCGGCTCACAAGAAAATCTTCAGAGAAAAAAAATAAAAGGAATGCTGATGGAGTGGGAGAAAGAGCAACCTGGGCGAATTAATAATATATACAGAGCCATATCTAATATTGAACTCTCTCACTTAGGAGACCGAAGGCTATATGACTTCGAAAATCTTAATCAATCCAACAAAGAAGAAAATGATGATCTTCTTTTTACAGAAGATTTAATCAGAAATCTTAATACTGGCTTAAATAATATTGCTTCATTTGCAGAAAATATTGCTTCTTAAATTCACTATTTAAATTTAATTAACGTAATTTATCTAACTAAGTTAGTATAGACATCTTGTATATATCAAGATTTAAATTTATTATTCATCCAAATTTTTAATCCAGAAACCTCAATGTCTAAACTTTTAATTGTTGAATCACCATCTAAAGCCAAAACTCTTCAAAAGTATCTTGGTAATAAATTCGAAGTTTTAGCATCATATGGCCATGTACGCGACCTTGTTCCAAAAACAGGCGCCGTTGAAACAGATAATAATTTCAAAATGAATTATGCAATTATTGAAAGAAACTCTAGACATGTGGATGAAATTGCAAGGGCCGTAAAAAAATCTGATGAAGTCTATTTAGCTACGGATCCTGATAGAGAAGGAGAGGCTATTTCATGGCACATCCTAGAAATACTCAACGAGAAAAAATTAACTAAAGATAAGTTAATTAAACGGGTCATTTTTCAGGAGATTACAAAATCAGCTATCGAGTATGCCATTGAACATCCTCGAGATATATCAATGCCCCTTGTCAATGCTCAGCAAGCCAGAAGAGCGCTCGACTATCTTGTAGGTTTCAATTTATCACCTCTACTTTGGAAGAAAATTAGAAGAGGACTATCAGCAGGAAGAGTTCAGAGTCCAGCACTAAGACTTATTATTGAAAGAGAAATTGAAATCGAAAAATTTATCAGCCAAGAATATTGGACGATTCATTTAGATTCCATTAAGTCTAAAAATAAATTCCAGGCAAAGCTCATTCAGCTCGACAATAAAAAAGTAGAGCAATTTACTATTGCTTCAAAAGAAGATCACGAAAATGTTGTTGGTAAGTTGCTTTTAGAAAGCGCTGGGAAAACAAAAGTCACACGTGTTGAAAAAAAACAAAGAACGCGGAATCCTGCGCCCCCTTTCTCGACATCAACACTTCAACAAGAGTCAGTTCGAAAACTTGGTTTTACAACGAGTCGAGCAATGAGAATTGCCCAGCAGCTTTATGAAGGTCTGGATACTGGCAATGGTGCCGTAGGCTTAATTACTTATATGAGAACTGATTCACTCTCACTCTCAAATGAAGCGATGAATCAAATTAGAGGATACATTCAGTCAAATTTTGAAGCAGATTATTTACCTAAAGCGCCTATTTTTTATAAAACGAAATCTAAAAATGCGCAAGAAGCACATGAAGCAATTAGACCAACTGATATAAGCCGGACACCCCAGAGTCTTATTGGCAAACTGTCTCCTGAACAATTTAAGTTATATGAAATGATATGGAAGCGATCTCTAGCAAGCCAAATGACACCGGCAAAGTTTGATGCTGTGAGTGTTGATCTTGCAATTGGCTCAGAAGCAAATTTATTTAGGGCAACTGGACAAACGCTAATTTTTCCAGGATTTATTGCTATCTACACTGAAAGCTTAGATGATGCATCTAATGAAGATGAAGACTCTCTTAAATTGCCTCCACTTGAAACTGGTGAAATCCTAACTGTTGATAAAATTTATGGGGATCAACATTTCACTGAGCCACCTCCCAGGTATTCTGAAGCTAGCCTAGTAAAATCTTTAGAAGAATATGGTATTGGAAGACCTTCTACTTATGCGAGTATTATTTCTACGCTTCAAGATCGTGAATATGTAATTCTCGACAAAAAAAGATTTATGCCTACTGATGTAGGTCGTGTGGTTAATAAATTCTTAACTGAGCATTTTACCCGCTATGTTGATTATGATTTCACAGCAGGCCTTGAAAGCTCTTTAGATGATATCGCAGAAAATAATAAAGAATGGATTCCCCTTCTTAAAAGCTTTTGGGATGACTTCAACAAAACAATTATTGAAAAATCAAATATCGATCGTGCTGAAATTACACAAGAAGCTATCCATGAAGACTGTCCTAAATGCAGTAAACCTTTATTCTCGAGACTTGGGAGAAGAGGGAAATTTATTGGATGCTCAGGCTACCCTGATTGCGATTACACAAGAAATGTAAATGGTGATTCAAGCGCTCCGAATGAGCCTGTGCTTGTTTGCAAAGATCCTGAAACTGGAAAAGATGTTCTTCTGTTAATTGGACCCTACGGACCCTATCTTCAAGTGGGCGTTCAAGAGGAAGATAGTAAAAAGAAACCTAAGCGCGTGAGCGTCCCTAAGGAAATTTCATTAGGTGACTTAAATGAAGGTATAGCATTAAATCTTTTATCGCTTCCTAAAGAGTTGGGCCTCCACCCTGAAACAGGCAAAAAAGTGATTGTAAATATTGGACGTTTTGGACCTTATGTAAATTATGATGGCAAATTTAAATCCATTCCTAGATCCGAATCTATTTTTGATATCACTCTGGATCGAGCCCTTGAATTAATTGCAGAAGCTATTGCTAAAAATGCACCTTTAAGAATTTTGGGTAACGACCCAGAAGAAAACCTTTCGGTTGAAATCTTTAATGGTCGCTATGGCACATATCTTCAAAAAGGCTCTACCAAAGTTACCTTACCAAAAGATCAGGATATTGAAAAAATTACTTTGGAAGAGGCTTTAATACTTATTACCAATAAAGAGGCTTCGAGCAAGGGTAAAAAGAAAACTGCAGCTAAAAAAACAACGGTCAAGAAATCATCTGAGAAAAAAATAGCCACTAAAAAACCTGCAGCAAAAAAGAGGGTCGTAAAAGCTAAAAAAGTTTAGCTGTCTAGTTTGGATTGATTTAAATAAGAAATTGAGGAGGTTTTTTCAATCCACTTACGAATTCTATTTGCATCTGCACTTCGGGTCGCACTTCCATAGGATTTAAGTAATACTATAATCATAGGCTGCCCACTTATCATAGCTTGCATGACAAGACATTTTCCAGCCTCTTGGATAAAACCAGTTTTTGATAAACCAATAATCCAATCACTCTTTCTAATCAGTCCATTTGTATTATTAAAATTTACTGGTGCATGATGCCCTTTAACGTAAGCTTCGTATGAAGCTGTCGTTGTAATTTCTCGAATTTCAGGGTATTGGTATGCAGCTTTCACCATCTTTACAAGGTCTTCAGCTGTAGACATATTATGATTATTAAGCCCTGTAGGATCTGCAAATTCACTGCGCGTCATATCAAGTTGTAATGCTTTAATATTCATGGCATTTACGAAACCAGCTTTTCCTGTTGGATAATTTCTTCCAAGGGCAGATGCTGCACGATTATCAGAAGCAATTAAAGCAATTTTAAGTAATTCAGATCGGGGCAACACTGTTCCCACTGGCAATTTTGAACTTGAATTTTTTAACGTATCTACGTCTTCATTGGTGATGGCAATCTCTTCATCCATAGGAAGATTTGCATCTAAAGTTACCATAGCGGTCATAAGCTTAGTAACAGATGCGATAGAAGTTAAAGTGTTGGTATCTTTAGCAAACAATACTTCGCCTGTATTTTGATTTACAATCAGAGCGTTTGACGAGGCCACCCTTAAAAGACCATCTTTATTAGTCTTAGTATCTGCTCGAGATATGCCAGCTAATTCTGCTTTTGATGGTTTATTAGATTTAGATTGTTTTGCTTCGACTGAAATTGCAGATAATGCAAGAAAGAAAGTGATGCTTAGGATGAAAAAAAGTCTGATACGTTCTCTCACTAGGTAATCTCCTATTCATACTAAATTTACGCGATAATAAACAAAAAAAACATATTTGTCATTAACTTAATGTATTTAAAGATAAAATTGCTGTTATCTAATTTATTATGAATATTCCCAATACACTTATTTATACGCGTGAGCACCTATGGATTAAATCTATTGGGGACGCTACTTATGAAATTGGCATTACCGATTACGCACAAAATCTTTTAGGTGATATCGTTTTTGTAGAACTCCCAGAATTACAAAGTCAAATCTTAAGAGACATTGCCTTTGGCGTGATTGAATCAGTCAAAACTGCTTCTGATTTAATAGGCCCACTCAATGGTGTGATGATGGAAATTAATCCTAATATTCAAAAATCTCCAGAAATAATTAACGACAAGCCTCATGAAACTTGGATTTGTAAAATATCATCTCAAGATAACATAAACAACAAAGAGCTTTTTTTAGATGCTATTCAATACGCGGAACTTACCCGCTAATTAAATTTCTTTTGTCGCATCAATGAGCTTAATCTCATAACCACGATCACGATAAAACTTTAAGCGATCTCTTGCTTTTTTCTTATCTTCTTCATCGTTAGACACAATCTCAATAAGCCTCAAGTACCTTGAAAAAGAAGATGGAATATCTGGCTTTAAATTAACCATAAAGTCATCACTTAAAGGTTTATGTTCCCAATCGATATGAACAGGCGTCCTTTCTTCATGATTGCCTATCATATGTGGCAGGAATGAGGTAACTGAGGCTGTATAAAGAAAATCGCTTAATAACTCTGCGCCATTTAAATCGCTTACTGATATATGTATTTTTCTTTTTCGAAAAATTTCTTTTTCTAAGATTTCGTGAATTTTATTAAATTTATTTTCTACATTAAAATAAAAATCTATATAAGTCATGTAGATTTAATATGTTTTATTTAAAATATATTGAGTTAATAATCCAACTGGCCTTCCTGTGGCTCCTTTAGCTTTTCCGGATTTCCATGCAGTGCCTGCGATATCCAAATGAGCCCATTTATATTTTTTTGCAAATCTAGATAAGAAACAAGCCGCAGTAATGCTACCTCCTGCTCTTCCGCCAATATTAGCCATATCAGCAAAGTTACTATCCAGTTGTGATTGATAATCTTCCCACAACGGCATACGCCATGCACGATCCATAGATATTTGGCCTGCTGATTCAAGATCTTTTGCTAACTTATCGTCATTGCTATACAAGCCTGAAGCGTGATGTCCAAGAGCAATCACGCATGCCCCGGTGAGCGTTGCAATATCAATTACAACCTCTGGATTAAATCTCTCTGCGAAAGTTAATGCATCGCATAAGATCAATCTTCCTTCAGCGTCAGTATTTAATACTTCAATTGTTTGGCCTGACATGCTGGTTAAAATATCTCCGGGTTTCAAAGCTAAACCATCAGGTAAATTCTCACACGTTGGAATTATTCCGATAACATTCATGGGGAGATTTAATAAGCCAATCGTCTTAAAGGTGCCAAGAACACTTGCTGCTCCACACATATCGTATTTCATTTCATCCATATCACCTGCAGGCTTAATTGATATGCCACCTGCATCGAAGGTAATTCCCTTACCTACCAAAACAATAGGCTTTTGTGTTTTTTTACCTTTATTATGCTGAAGCACAATAAATTTTGGTGGCTGTCTGCTACCTTTAGCTACACCAAGAAAAGAACCCATTTTTAATTTTTCAATTTGTTTTTGATCTAAAACATCAATCTTCATGCCATGTTCTTTTCCAATTTCCTGGGCTTTTTTTCCCAAATAAGTTGGTGTACATATATTAGGCGGTAGATTGCCAAGTGTTTTTGTAAGCTCAATCCCTTTTGCTAACGCAAATGATTTCTTTAATGCTCCTTCAGCAATTTTTTGATTTCTCTTATCTACATTCACCAGAAAATCAAAAGTTTTTTTAGTTTTTTTATTGATTGTTTTTAGCTCAGCGAATTCATAAGTCGCATCCATAACTTCATTTATAAAGTGCTCAACATTCCACGCAATATCACTTCCTATAACTGGAGCAATTTGTATGTAAGATGCAATTGTTTTAACGTCCATTTTCTTAAGAGCATCAATCATAGATCTCACTGCGGCACGATATTTTTTTCCATCCAGCTCTTTTTCCTTGCCTAGACCTATTAAAAGTATTTTTGGGATTTTTGTTCCAGGAACATTATATAAAATAAGAGAAGAGCCAGCCTTACCACTCATATCCCCATGTTTCAAAATAGAAGCAAGATAACTAATTGTGGATGTGCTTAAAATTGGTTTGTCATATGCAACCTTAAGTGAGTCGTAAACTCCGAGAACTAATACATCTGAGCGTTGTTTCTCCGGGAGATCTGTTTTTATGCTAAATTTCATATATATTCCTTAAATATTCTCGAATGTTAAAAACGGGAAAAATCAATGCTATTTAAAACCTCGTTAAAAAAAGAACTGCTTGTTAATTCAATTACGGCACTTTTAATACTTATAAGTATTGTAATGGCCCAAAGAATTACATTTTATCTTAGATATGCAGCTAAGGGCGCTATCCCCAATGATTCAATCATAACAATTCTAGGGCTTAATCTTATCAAATATTCACCCCTTTTGTTGTCTCTATCTATTTTCTTGGCAGTCCTACTTACCCTTTCTCGATGGTATCGTGACCACGAAATGATTATCTGGCTTAGCTCGGGTTTGAGTCTTGCAAAAATTATTAAGCCTATTGCTTCTTTTGCTCTGCCGGCTATATTTATGGTGGCATTTCTCTCGCTTTTTTTAAACCCTTGGGCGGTCAGAACAGCCGATCAATTTAAGAATCAATTAAAAAGTCGTGATGAATTGTCAAGGCTTAATCCAGGGACATTTAAAGAGTCAAAAAGTTTAGATCGAGTCTTTTATATTGAAAGCTTTGATGAATTAGGGAGTGCTGTAAAAAACATTTTTGTTCAAACAAAGCATAATAACAAATTAGGCGTTGTGATTGCTAGCAACGGTCATCGAGAAATTTCAAACAAAGGTGATAACTATATTATTTTACAAAAAGGCCGAAGGTACGAGGGCGTGCCAAATACAAAAGAATTTTCTACTACAGAATTTGACCAATACGGCATATTGACAGCCCAACAACCTGTGGAGCCCTTCATAGAAACTGTTGATAGCAAAAAACTTTCTGATGTAATTAAATCAAAAACTTTGGCCGACCGATTAGAACTTCAGTGGAGGATTGCATCACCTATATCATGCATTCTATTGGTTTTCTTAGCTATTCCTTTAAGCTTTACTAATCCTCGCGCGGGAAGATCTCTTAATATTATTTTTGCTGTCTTAATTTTTATTATTTACAATAATCTTTTAGCTATTATGAATACACTTATCTCCCTAAAAAAAGTAAGTGTCACCATTGGTTTTTGGCCAATTCATCTTATTTTTTTATTTGCAGCGATTTATTTTACTTATAAACGATCAATCAATCAGCCGCTTTTTAATCTCAAAAGCAACTTAAATACAAAATGAAAATTTTGTATCGATATCTTAATTTAGAGCTTGCTATACCGATTTTCTGGGTCATGATTGGTCTCATAGGTATATTGTCCTTTTTTGATTTTATTCAAGAAATAAATGATTTGGGCAAAGGAACATATAACTTACTTAGCATTTTTAGTTATGTTGTTCTTAGTATTCCAGGACATGTTTATGAAATCGTACCAATCGCTGTCCTTATTGGATCTATGTATGCCATCGGACAGCTTTCTGAAAATTCTGAATTAACTGTTATACGCTCAAGCGGATACTCAATAAAGCACATAGCGTTTACCCTTTCGTTTACAGGGCTATTTTTTACTTTGTTTACATTTGCGGTGGGAGATCTTGTGACTCCTCTTACAGAAAAAAAAGCGCAAGAAATAAGAATTACAGCCAAAGAGTCTATTGTGACTCAAGAATTTAGATCTGGTTTGTGGATTAAAGATAGTAATAGCTTTATTAATGTTGAGCATGTTTTGCCCGATACAAGCTTGTCAAATATACGTATATACGAATTCGATAATAATTTTCATTTAAGAACAATTACAAATGCTAAAAAAGCCAACTTTAAAGAATCTGAATGGAAACTTGAGGATGTTGATCAAACAATTTTTAATCAAGATAAAATTTCTACAATTTCTCTCAAAAGTGCAAATTGGAAATCGCTTATAAAACCTGAAATGATGAATGTTCTTCTGGTCTCTCCAGAAAAAATGTCATCTATGGGCCTTATCCATTTCATCAAATATCTGAAAAATAATAGGCAAAAAGTTACTAGGTATGAAATTGCTTTATGGGAAAAATTAATTTATCCGCTAGCATCTATTGCAATGGTGTTGTTTGCAATACCATTCGGATTTTTTCAAGAACGCTCTGGAGGTAAAAATGTAAAAATATTTCTAGGAATTCTATTTGGTATTTTCTACCAAATTATGAACTCAGGATTTAGATATATCGGCCTTCTTAATGACTGGCACCCACTTTCTTGTGCAGCAATTCCTACACTTATCTTTTTTTCAATCGGTGTGATGATGATTTATAAAACTGAACATCAATAAAATAATTATTTAAAATTTGATCGTGAAGATACAAATGTTTCTTATTGGTAAGTGCCCATAGAAAACCTATACCTCCTATAAGCACGCCCAAGGTTGCATAAATATAACGCTTCCATGCTAATTTTTGATTAAGGGTTCCACGCCTAGAAACTATTTTCAATTTCCATGCTCTCATTGCGAGAGTCTGGCCCGATTTAGTCCAGCAATAGGTTAAATAAATTCCTGACATAAGCCATAAATAAATCTGAAATACTGGTCTACGATATGCACCAAAAAATTCATCAAAGAAATATATAAAAATAAATCCTGTTACCATCCATATAGGTATTAGAGCAAATAATTCATATATTAAGGAACCATAAACTCGGATCAGCGACGGATTATCTTTTTTCACAAATAAAAACTAAATCAATGAAGTGCAAAATATAGATATGTAAAATAAAAAATACCATTTATACCTAAATGCCAAATTTTGATATTAGATTTTTGAATGAGAATTCTGATCCATAAAGAAGAAAGAAGTGTTATAAAAATACATAAATAAACTTCTTTTCTTGGCTCCCATGGCGTAAGAAGTATGCCAATTGCGGGAAGAAGTGTTCCCTGAAATACCATCGCGCCAGTTATATTTCCAAAAGCAAGTGTGTCTTTACCTTTGCGAATCCAAAAAATACTGTTCACTTTTTCAGGGAGCTCAGTCGCTATTGGAATAATTAACATAGACAAAATAAGTGCAGAAATTCCTAAAATAGACGAAGTTTCCTCAATGCCAGAAATAAATCCTTTTGCTCCAAATACCAACAGAGCTAAGCCAATAAGTAATTGAATGGAAATAATCAAATAATTATTTGGAAGACCAATTCTTTCCATAAACATAGGATTTGACGCTTCAGTGGCATGGCCTTCGTTAACAAGTTTTTTTGATGCTCGAATAGTCACTAAAATATAAATAAAATATGAAAAAACCATTAAAAATGCTATTAAGCCTCTAGCAAGCTCGGACGTATGTGGAATAAATAAAGCTATGCCAGCAAAGATAAATGAGCATATAAAAAAATCTAAGTCCCTAATCAATCCAGTTTTTTCAGGTTTTAAATGCCCTCCAAATCCTCTATGCCCAATTACAGACATAGCCATAATAAACATTGTTAAAGTAGAGAGCATGAGAGGGGCGCCTAAAATTGCTCCGACTCCAACCTGGTGGTTAGTCTCCTTATCTCCATGAGAAGACAAAAGTGCTAATAGCGGAACTAATGTCTCTGGAAGAGCAGTTCCTATAGCCGCAAAAATTGATCCTGTGACGCCCTCTGAAATTTTTAATTTTTCTCCTAAATGCTCAAGTGCATTGGTAAATATCTCAGCTGAGACTAGAATAACTAATAACATAAAAAATAATTCTAAAAAAATCATTTCAATCCTTTAATTTTAAACACCACTCAAATTAACAATGCTTACATCTTTATTAATAAACGACTCAGGATTTGCAGATCAAGCAAAGATTATATTATCGCCTAACTTTGACAATCGACCGAATAAGTCTAATATTAATTTGATTGTAATTCATAATATTAGCCTTCCACCCAGAACTTATGGCGGCAATAGTATCATTGATTTATTTACAAATAAAATTAACCCTGACGACCACGAATACTTTAAATCTATTTCAAATCTAAAAGTATCCTCTCATTTTTTAATTAGAAGAGATGGTTCACTCATTCAATTTGTGTCATGTTTGGATCGGGCCTGGCACGCAGGTGAATCAACATGGAATCAATTTAATCATTGCAATGATTTTTCGATTGGGATTGAACTGGAAGGTAGCGACTATGATATTTTTGAACCTGAGCAATATAAGTGCTTAGAAAAACTTATTCAAAGCATACTAAAAAAATATCCGATTGAATGTATTGTAGGTCACTCTGATATTGCGCCATCACGAAAAACAGACCCAGGCCCTTACTTTGACTGGACAAGAATAGAATCTTACGCTGAAAAATTACCTTATAAACGTTAATTTTTTCATTTAATCAGTTCGCTCTAGAACTGCTGCAAAAAATCCGTCTGTTTTCTGTTTATGCGGGGTCAGTTCCAAAAAAATACCTGTCGAAAGTGGTATTTGATTTTTTATCAAAATATCGTTCGCTGAAATTATTTTAAAGTTTTTATTTTTCTCTAAAAAACTTTCAACAATGAGCCCATTTTCTCTTTTTAAAAGACTACATGTGGAATAAATTAATCGGCCTTCTTTTTTTACTAGTTTTTTAGCTTCCTCAAGAATAGCTAACTGTTTTAAATTAAGCTCATCTAAGTCCTGAATAGAATTTTTCCATTTCAAATCTGGATTTCTTCTAAATGTGCCAGTTCCGCTGCAAGGAACGTCAGCAAGTACTCGATCAAATTTTCCATGTAATTTTTTTAACTTTGCATCTTTTTCATTTTTAATCTTTTGTGCGAATAAGTTAGATAATCCTGATTTTTTTAGTCGCTTACCTAAATTAATAATTCGTTTTTCAGAAATATCATAAGCATATATGCGGCCAGTGTTTTTCATAATTGCCCCAATGGCTAAGCTCTTCCCACCTGCGCCAGCGCAAAAGTCTGCAACCATCATTCCTCTTTTTGCATCTACCAGAAAACTTAATATTTGACTGCTTTCATCCTGAACTTCAATCTTTCCTTCTAAAAATAATCTATTTCGACTTAGCGACGTCCCTCGGGCAATTCTGATGCCGGATGGGGAATAGGTCATAACTTCAATACCAGTTGTATCTTTTGCAAGTTCATCAACCAGATCATCTCGACTTATTTTTATTGTATTAACTCGTATATCCAATTTAGCTGGCTCAAGAAAACTTCTAGCTAGAAGTATTGCCTCATCTATGCCATATTGTTCAACTAATAAATCCCAAAGCCAGTCAGGTAGACTTAATTTTTCTGGCCATGTATATTCTTCTGTATCTTTTGATTTTAATGTTTTGGCCCATTCAACTTCTTCTTTACTTAATTCATGCTCCAGGTCTCTAATACTTCTTCCTTCAATTTTTATTAGCCAGGCAATAACTAGTTTTTTATAGTTATTTTCATCTCCATTTATTTTCTTTAAAAATCTAAATCTCCGAATCACACCATAGATACATTCAGCAATCTCACCTCTATCTTTCTGTCCCAATTCGCCATGCTCTCGAAAATAGTTACTCAATTTCATATCGGCAGGGCCATGAAAATCTAATGCCTCCCCCAAAATATTGGCACAGTGTTGCATCAAATTCAGATTAAGCATATTTATAAACCTAGGCTTTCAGTTTCAATTTTTTTTGCGGATTGATCTAAAATACTTCCATCTTTTTCTGTTTTTCTTATTTTGATTGGAAGATACCTATAGTCTTTTGCAAGCCACAAATCAATTCTTTCTTCATTGTTATAATTAAACTTTGCTATATGCATTGTTGCTATCTTATCAACGTCAGTCTCGATAACTTCATCTCCAATATAAGCATAATCATAGGGCTTGTAAGATTTACCATTTGTAATATACAGTTTCATTTTGGTTAAAGGGGGCTCAAACATGAATTGATACATGAAGCTCAACATATCTTGTGAACCTTCCAATATTTCAAACTCATTTACTTTTCCATTCATTGTAGTAATTATTTTTTTAGATTCCCAATCAAATGCTGCTGAATTATCTATCTTGCTGCCGAATTGATAATGGTAATTAAGTGGCTTCAAGCCTTCTGAAGTGACTAGCCCATTACTTGTTTGCACTAATTTATTCCAATAAAAAAGAGACACAAATCCCCTTGCCTCAACTTCGTTTCTAATACTGTAACGATTATCTTGATCTATTGAATAGGTCGTTTTGGCAGCACCAATAGGTGAACCATCTATGCCTCTTCTTACATCATAATCAATAATCACTTTTTTATAGTGGATTTCTTTTTTTTCGTCGCTATTGGGAGTTTGGTTTAAATCATTATGTTCAATGCTCTGTTCTAAATCATCTCCTTTACCCTCTTCTTTTTTAATCGAATTGTTATCTATTTCTTTGTTTTGCTTAATGCTTTTTTTTGGGGCATTTGATTTCTTTCGACTTACCGGTTGATCATTTTTCAAAGGGCTTTCAAGGTGGCTGACAATAACAATATTTAGACTATCTGAGTCTTTTAAAAAGAATGGGTTGTATATATCTATACCTCCCAACAAAAAAAGATGAGCCAGAATTGAAACTACAATGGCTAGCAAAAATTTTACATGGTTACTTTTTAAAAGTTTTTTTGTGCGATTAAAATGCATTTAGATCTATATTCGTCTGCACCAAGTTTTGCTCTAACGTTGAGCCATTCTTTTCCTGATAACGAATACGAATAGGCAGCTTATAAAGCTTATTGCTCAACCATATTTGAGTTTCTGGCTTTCCGTCTTTTTCTGCGATACTTTGAATTGAAGTGGTCTCAAAGTTTGTATTGCCTAAGGAAAGTGCCACTTTTTTATCTATAACTCTGAATTGATATTTTTTATATTTCTTGCCAGTGGCAGCCACAAATTCAATTATAGGCTCGTCAAAATTTTCATAATTAAATTGGTATAAGTAACTAATCAAGTCTTGTGTTTTATTTTCTATATTCTCTTTTGTTTCACTGCCCTTATACTGAGTAATCAATATTTTATTGTCCCAATCAAAATCTACGATTGCATTTTTACTCGCATTACTTCCTTGATGGACTTCAAAGCGTTGTGGCTTTAAGCCTTCAATTGTAATCTTGCCTTCGCTCATCAATACTCGATCTCCAAACAGAGCGTATAGACCAATCCCTTTTGTAATGCTCTCAATATGATAGTTTCCTACCTCATCAATCCTAAATTTCTCAATGACTGTTCCCAGCGACTCTCCGTTTTGAGTGAGGTCGTACTTCAATTCTAAAATATTGGGAAGTTCTTTTGAAAAAGCTAACGTATTAAATAAAACCAAAAAAACTGCTAGCCACTTTTTGAATGGCAATAATCTTTTCATGTTTAGATTAAATCACCATAGTAGGGTGTTCATTAGCTTCACGTTTCCTAATGATGCCTATTTCGTAAACAGTCTCTTGTGATGCCTCTAAGATTTTCTTTGCGCGAGCCACGTCATTTTGATCAATGATAATAGCCATACCTATTCCACAATTAAATGTTCGATAAAGTTCTGCACTAGAAATATTCCCTTTATCTTGAAGCCATGTAAAAAGTTTTGGTAATGGCCAGCTTGATGATTGAATTTCTGCTTTTAAATCTTCGCCTAAAATTCGTGGGATATTTTCTGTAATACCTCCACCCGTAATATGTGCCATACCCTTAATCTTGACTGTCTCTTTCAGCTTAAGAATAGATTTTACATAAAGCTTAGTGGGCTCCATTACAATATCTCTTAATGTTTTTCCATCAAAGGGTGCTGAAAAATCAGCCTTTTCATTACTAATAATTTTCCTAATCAGCGAATATCCGTTTGAATGAGCTCCACTAGAAGCAAGGCCAATCACTGCATCGCCAGATCGAATTGTTTTGCCATCAATGATTTCACTTTTTTCTACAACACCCACTGCAAACCCAGCTAGATCATATTCACCTTCAGGATACATACCTGGCATTTCTGCTGTTTCTCCACCCACAAGAGCGCATCCAGACTGAGCGCAACCTTCAGCAATACCTTTAATAACCTGAGATGCTGTTTCTACGTCAAGTTTCCCGCATGCAAAATAATCTAGAAAAAATAAGGGTTCAGCACCTTGAACCAATATATCGTTAACACTCATGGCCACTAAATCAATACCAACTGTGTCATGTTTGTTTAATTCGAATGCTAATTTAAGTTTTGTACCGACCCCGTCTGTACCCGAAACGAGAACAGGCTCTTTATATTTTTTAGGCACTTCGAATAACGATCCGAAACCTCCAATACCGCCCAAAACCTCGGCTCTCATAGTTTTTCTTGCAAAAGGCTTGATTCTTTCAACAAGCGCATCTCCCGCCTCAATGTCTACCCCTGCATCTCTATAGGTGATGGGTTGATTATCTTTTCTTGTATCATCTTTATTCAAAAGATTAACTCTCTTTCATTAAACATTTGGGTTAGTCGTTATAATTGAAATTTTAACCGAAATATATTTTAAAGATGTGCATAATTAAGGCTATCTTTACTTAAATAAGCTTTCTCATAGATATGAAACAGATGCTATTAGCTCTATCTCCAACACCAAAACAATCTTTTGAAAATTTTGTGGTTGGTCACAATATCGAAGTAATTCATACCTTAAAGCAAATCATCTCTCATAAACTGCCTATTCAATTCATATATCTTTGGGGTAACGAAGGTTCAGGTAAATCACATTTGGCTCAAATTGCATCTGATCATGGATTTGTGATTCATGATGACGTGCATTTACTTAATGACTCAGGTCAAATCGAATTATTCAACACATATAATCGATGCAAAGAATCTCATCAGAACATGCTTGTGACAGGACTTTATTCGCCGCTCCAGATGAAATTAAGAGATGATTTAGCCACTAGACTTGCTTGGGGAGTAACTTATGAAGTTATAGCTCTCTCAGATGAAGAAAAAAAATTAGCACTTCTAAGACACGCTGATGAAAGAGGTATGAAACTTAACGGGGATATTGTTGACTATTGCTTAAAGCATCTAAAAAGAGATATGCCAAATTTATTTTCTATTTTAGAAGATTTAGATAAATGGTCTTTAAGTTACAAAAGGCCTATTACTCTTCCGCTGCTTAAAGAAATTATTGCAGCCAATAAAATTTAATCTTATTGGCGAATCAAGTAATCAAAAGCCCCTAAGGAAGCTTTAGCGCCTTCGCCCATTGCAATAATAATCTGCTTATAAGGCACGGTAGTTACATCCCCAGCTGCGAATAGCCCTGGCAATGAAGATTGGCCATGGCTATCAATAATAATTTCTCCAAACTTAGAAAGATCTACAGTATTTTTTACAAAGTCAGTATTTGGCAATAGTCCAATTTGAATAAAAATACCTTCAAGTGCAATCGTTTTCTTTTCGTTTGTTTTTCGATCAAGATAAATCATGCTATTCACTTTGTCAGAGCCAAGAACTTCTAATGTTTGTGCATTTAATATGACATCAACATTTGACAAGCTATAGAGTCTCTTTTGTAAGATATCATCAGCTTTGAGTTCTCCGGCAAATTCAAAAAGCGTGACATGCCCAACGATATTTGCAAGATCAATCGCGGCTTCAACGCCAGAGTTTCCCCCGCCTATGACTGCAACGTGTTTGCCTTTAAATAAAGGTCCATCGCAATGTGGGCAATAAGCTACACCTTTACCTTTGAATTCTTTTTCGCCAGGAACATTTAACTCTCTCCATCTTGCGCCTGTTGCAACAATGACTGATTTACTTTTAAGCTTTCCGCCATTTTCTAACTCTACTTCAAACAAAGCATTTTCATCATTTTTTTGAATGCTCTTTGCACGCTGTAAATTCATAATATCGACTTCATATTCTTTTACGTGCTCTTCAAGAGCTGTGACTAACTTTGGTCCTTCTGTGGCTTTGACTGAAATAAAATTTTCTATGCCTAAAGTGTCCATAACTTGTCCGCCAAAACGCTCAGACACAATTCCTGTTCGTATGCCTTTTCGAGCACTATAAATAGCAGCTGACGCACCTGCTGGACCGCCTCCTACAATTAAAATATCGTAAGTTTCTTTTTTGGAAATTTTCTCAGCTTCTTTTAAGCTAGCACTTGAGTCAATCTTATTTACAATTTCATCAAGCTCCATTCTTCCTTGGCCAAAAGGCTCGCCATTAAGAAAGATAGTAGGTACAGCCATAATTTGTTTATCTTCCACTTCCTTCTGAAATAAGGCGCCATCTATCATGGTATGAGAAATATTGGAATTAATAATAGACATTGCATTTAGCGCCTGAACAACATCAGGGCAATTATGGCAACTCAGCGAAATATAAGTTTCGAAATGAAACTTACCTTGTATGTTTTTAATTTGTTCTATTTTTTCGGCATCTAACTTTAATGGATGCCCTCCTGCTTGAAGCAAAGCCAAAACAAATGACGTAAATTCATGCCCCGACGGAATACCTGCAAAAGTTATGCCTGTAGCGTCTATCTCTCGATTGACCTCAAAAGATGGGATTCTTTTGGAAACATCTGTTTCCTTATTTAAAGTTATTTTTTCTGATAAAGAAGTAACTTCTTCTAACATCCCTAACATTTCTTGGGATGAAGCGCTCTCGTCAACATTTGCTAGAAGCTTAATAGGGCTCACAAGCCTAGCCATGTAGTCTTGTAATTGATTTCTAATTGTTATGTCGAGAGCCATTTATTTACCTAAGATGTTTATGAAATTCCCAGGCCTCTATGGCCTGGGGTTCATTTTTTTGTAATTAGATCTTGCCTACGAGATCTAGAGATGGAGCGATTGTTTTAGCGCCTTCTTGCCATTTAGCTGGACATACTTGGCCTGGATTATTAGCCACATATTGTGCGGCCTTAAGCTTACGTAATGTTTCCTTAACGTCACGAGCTATAGCATTGTCATGCACTTCCATCGTTTTAATTTCGCCTTTTGGATTGATAATAAAAGTTCCGCGCAAAGCAAGGCCTTCTTCATCAATATGCACTTCAAAAGCGCGTGTTAATTGATGAGTTGGATCACCTATCAATGGAAACTTAGCTTTGCTCACTGCAGGCGATGTTTCATGCCATACCTTATGAGAAAAATGTGTGTCTGTCGTCACAATATAAACTTCTGCACCTGCTTTTTGAAATTCTGCATAATGATCTGCAGCATCTTCAACTTCTGTTGGGCAGTTAAATGTAAATGCGGCTGGCATAAAAATTACCACTGACCATTTGCCTTTAAGGCTTGCCTCTGAAACATCAACAAACTTACCGTTGTGAAATGCTGTTGCTTTAAACGGTTTTACTTCGGTATTAACTAATGAAGACATCGTCTTCTCCTTCTTTGGTTGGTTTAAAAATGATGATTATAGGTAGGTCGCTTTAATATGTAAAATCAATTGTTATTATATATGTGATATATATTACTTATCAAAATAAAATATTCAAGATCTAGATAAGCCTAAAAATATATTTTTATTTTTTATCTTTGATGTCTTCGAGGCTATTCTCAAATTTCAATTGTTTTAAACGCGACTCCACAATCGATTTTTGATAAAAATTACCATCTTTAGATTTAGTAGCAAACTCCATCTGTTCTATTGCTCTAGGCAAATTAAATTTACGGTAATAAGCCTCGGATTGAGCTTGATATTGAAGTAATTCTTTTCCTTCTTTTGCATAAGCCTTCGAAAGCAATTCATAGAAATAGCTATCTTCAGGGTAGGTATTTAACTTTTCATTAATAAGCCTGATAGATTTTTCAAATTCATTTGTCATTAGGTAGTGTTCTGCTAGTCCGTAAATTAAAGCTCGATAGTTCGGGTATATATTTAACGCTTTTAAGTAATGATTTAATGCTTGGACTGGTTGATTTGTAGAAACTTCTAGTTTGCACCCAAGTGTTTCAATCAGAGCATTTTTTTTAGTATTCGTTTTTAGCCACTCAACTTCTTGCCGGGCCTTGGCAAAGTCACTTTTCCTCATGTAAGCAATTGCCAGTCCATATCGCTCGGATGCCTCATTCATATAACGTTTATCTTTAATGCTTCCCTCAAACTCATCGACCGCAGATTGAGGCGTACCATTTGAAGCTCTCAATTTAGATTTAATAAATATAAAATCAGGGTTATCAGGTATTTGCCTATAACGACTTTCTTTGACTCTATTTGAAATATCGCTAATACGATCAGTTGTAATCGGGTGAGTTCTTAAGAAGCTAGGAGCCGCGCCTTCTGAAAAACGAGAACCTCTTTGAAGAGTGTTAAAAAATGAAACCATTGACCGACCATCAAAGCCCGCATCAGTCAAAATTTGAAAACCTACCCGGTCAGCTTCTTTTTCATGCTCTCTCGTATAGTCCAACTGTTTTTGAACTCCCATGGCTGAAGCAGCTGTCATAGTACCAGCTGACAACTGAGGATTGGCCCTTGCGACAAGAAGTGCTAAAGCAATACCTAATACAGTTTTAATTGAATCATTTTTTTGCTGAGCAATCATTCTTGGCAAATGTCTTTGTGTCACGTGAGCAATTTCGTGGCCCAATACACTAGCAACCTCTGATTCACTATTTGAAGCTAAAATTAAACCTGTATGAACACCAATCACACCACCAAGCATCGCAAATGCATTAATTGAAGACTCATTAACTACAAAAAAATTAAACTGCTGTCTTTTGTTAGGACTATATGCCACCAATCTATCCCCTAAATTTCTGAGATAATCGATCACCTCAATATCTTGAACAATTTCAGGACTAACTGCCACTTCCTTTAAAATTGCTTTGGCAATAGCCTGTTCTTCTTTCGCGGATATAATGAGCTGAGATGAATCACCTAAATCAGGTAATTCATTGGCAAAAACGGAAAGGCAACAAAAAAAAGTTGCTAATAATATAATTTTAAATTTCATCATTGGTATGATACCTAGATTAATAATCACTTACATCTAAGTTTGAGAAGATAAACTAATTAAATTTATGAAAAAACTAACTCATATTAATCAAAAAGGTGATGCGCAACTTGTAGACATTACTGATAAAGCAATTACCCATCGAAAAGCAATAGCCGAAGGGACAATTCAATTAAACAAAGAAACTTTAAAGCTAATTCAAGCTAATTTAATTAAAAAAGGTGATGTTCTAAATACTGCAAAAATTGCAGGAATTCAAGCAGCAAAAAAAACTTGGGAGCTTATTCCTCTTTGTCATTCAATCAACCTTACTAAAATTGATATTAACTTTAAGATTGATAAAAAAAATAATACGATTGTTTGTCAATCATCTTGTGAATGTTTTGCACAAACAGGGCTTGAAATGGAAGCTCTCTCAGCCGTCAACATCGCCCTTCTCACCATTTATGACATGGTGAAAGCAGTAGACCGTACGATGGTGATCTCAAATATCCACTTAGTGGAAAAGTCTGGAGGACGCTCTGGTCTTTATAAGCGAGGTGAGGGACTAAATAAAACAAAGTCCAAAAAAGTAAAATAAAAAAATGCTTGTCCCAATTCTGTCCCTATGAAGAGCAGAGACATAATCCTATTAAATTAAAAATTAATATTTAAATTCTAAACATTAATTCATTTCTTCTTAGAAATGGCAGAGTCCAGGGAGGATTGTAACGAGCAAGTATTGCGGGCCCCTTCGGATCTATATTTCTTTTTTTCATTTCTTCATTAAGTAAATTTAACATCTCCGCATATTTTTTTTCCCTCACCAAACCAGAGAATGTAATCACTGCATATTTTTCTGATGGCACTTCGATAATTTTAACTTCTGGATTATTAGGCACAGGAAGAGTCTCTTTTGTAAATTGCTTTGGCATATTAAAGCTAACATACCAACCTTTCTCAGTTTCTTCAGAAATAACTGGTGCTGTCATATCAATTTTTTCTGCAGCATCACGACTAACCACTGGAGCTGTCATATCAATTTTTTTTGAGCCTTCATTCGTTTTATTATTTCCAAAAATAAAATCGGCTAACAAACGAAATCCTTTGCTCGATGCGCTATCAAATGTTCCATTAACAAGAACCTGAGCTATTAATTTAGGTTGGTACTCTCTAATCTCAAATGCATCTTTTTTTTCAATGCTGATAAATTCTGGTTCTTCAATCGCCATAGCATTAAAGCTTGTGATGAATAGAAGTACAATTGTAAAAATATTTAATCGCATTATGCTTATCCATTTAAAGTTATCAAATCACTAATTATTCTTGCTGCTTTTGGGGCCATCGTCAATCCATAACGATAGTGACCGACATTCAAGTATACATTATTGTATTTATGATGCTTTTCTATCATGGGCACATTATCTAGAGAGCCTGGCCTCAGACCGCTCCATTGATTTTCAATTTTGTAGTTTTTTAAAATAGGCATTAAAGATTCGGATTTCTGCTGAAGAGAATTTCTAGCCTCTTCTGTAATACCTTTATCAAAACCAACGTCTTCTTTTGTACTTCCCCCAAGAACAACGCCATCCTGTCTTTGCACCAAATAGAAATCATCTTTATAAAGGATGTATGGTAATTTCTCTTTAATAGCAGGATATTGAATAAGCTGCCCTCTAATAGGTCGAATTTTTGGCATCTCAATTTCATTTAAAACATTTGAGCTCCATGCCCCAGATGCCACAACATAACAATCTGCTTCCAAATTAATATTTTTTTCGATTTGAAGATGATGAATAAAATTATTTGAATCAGAAATGGGGCTAACTTTTTGATGCTCTATTATCACGACATTATTTTTAATTAAGTATTTTTTTAAGGCTTTTAATAAGCGAGGATTTCTAATTTGGGCAACATGCGGCAAAAGCAAGCATGATGTTTTTTCTATTTGAATTTGTTTAATTTCAATAGAATTTTTTTGACACCAATTCATCGCGAGATCTTTATCATGCTCGTCATATATCAACATTCCCGACTCAGTCCATTCAGGGTCAATACCTGTATCTTTTTTTAAAATTTCAGAAAGTTGATGATAAAAATCAGCACTTCCAAAACAAAGATCATTGACGCTATCTTGATAGTTCCAAGGCAATAAAGGGGAGAGAATACCAGCCCCAGCCCACGAAGCCTCCTGGCCTATGGCATTCTGATCAATTAAAGTAACTTCGTATCCTTCTTTAATAAGAAAGAATGAAGTTATACATCCCACGATACCCCCGCCAATGACAGCAACTTTTTTTGTCATACTTTATTTGCCAGTCAGCACGTATTTTTCTAAAGCGTTAAGTTTATTTGGAACACCTAACACAACAAGAACATCCCCTGAAGATAAAACAATGTCATCTCTAGGTTCTATATCTTCTAACATATTAGGACGCCTCAAATACTTAAGCTCTACATTAAGCATGGCGAATGGAATTTGATTAAGTTTCCATGAATGAATATGAGATTCTTTTGTAATTTCAATCGCATGAAGTCTCAATTGTGGCTCTGTCACTTCAGCTTCTGCGTCTGAGATACCGGCAAAATAACCTCTAAACATTTTATAACGCTCTTCTCTAAAAGATCGGATACGCTTTACGACTCGATTTAAAGGAACACCTAAGACAACTAATGCATGAGAGGCCAGCATTAAACTACCCTCTAAAATTTCTGGCACAACTTCACTGGCTCCTGCATTTCTAATCTCATCCATGTGTGTGTCATCGAGCGTCCTTACAATGACTGGTATATTTTTATATGTGTCTTGAATCACATGAAGCACTTTCATAGTGGCCCTAAAGTCAGCATAACTAATCACAAGTGCTTTAGCTGTTTTAATCCCTGCAGCGTCTAAAACAACTCTTCTACTTGCATCACCATACATCACATGCTCTCCTCCAGCTGATGCATCACTCACTCGCGTTGGATCGATATCAATCGCAATAAAAGGAATATTCTCTTCTTTCAAAAATCGCCCTAAATACTGCCCACTTCTTCCATAACCGCACAAAATTACATGGTCTTTTAAAGTGCGGCCTATCGACTGGATCGCCTCAACCGTGTCAGAACTATTACGGTTATAGCTTTTTGATAAATAACGCGCTATACGGCCGTTATACTGAATAATAAATGGGGCTAAAATCATTGAAAGTAATGAAGCAGCTAGAATAATTTGGAAAGCATGGGCTCCTATGACATGCTCTTCTCTGGCAAGGGCTAGTATCACAAAACTAAACTCTCCTGCTTGGGCCAATATAAGTCCCGTTCTAATACCTACCCCAATTTCATAATTAAACAATCGCGCAAGAGCCATAATCACAAACGCTTTGAATAAAATAAATCCTAAAGTAACTAAAATGATAAAACCGATATTCGAAGCAACTTGGTGAAGATTTAGCAGCATACCAATGCTAATAAAGAAGAGTCCTAATAAAATATCTCTAAAGGCTGCAATGTCTGATTCAACTTGATAACGATAGCGAGTTTCAGAAATGAGCATGCCGGCCATAAATGCTCCAATACCAAAAGATAATCCAGCCATTTTTGTAGCGAAAGAAAAAAGAAGGGTAATCATCAAGACATTCAAAATGAATAATTCACGTGACCTTTGGTTTGCTACCAAAGCAAACCAAGAGTTCATTAAAGGTCTACCGAATTTAAAAAGAATAGAAAGTAAAAAAATGGCCTTTAAAAGTGCCATTAAAAAAATAGTCCCAATATCACCTGATGAAGCCCCAAGCGCTGGGATCAATATTAAGATTGGAATAACGGCTATGTCTTGAAAGAGCAGAATACCAATGGCCAATCGACCATGTCTTGAATTTAAATCAACGCGCTCCATTAAAATTTTTGAGACAATTGCTGTTGATGACATAGTAATTGCACTGCCGATTACGAATGCTGAAGTTAAATGAAGTCCTAACCACCAGGCAAGACTAATAGAAGCAAATAAAGTAATAAGTACCTGTGCGCCCCCTAAGCCAAACAAGATACGTCGCATGGAATAAAGTTTAGGCAAGCTAAACTCAAGGCCAATACTGAACATCAAAAACACAATACCAAACTCAGCCACATGCCGACTAGACTCAGAATCAGGCAAAACACCAATCAAATGAGGCCCTAAAATTAATCCCACAACAAAATAGGCAATCATCGCGGGTAATTTTAAATATCGGAATAGCCCAACTAGTAAAACTGAGCTTACAAGTAAAATCAGGACCAGGGGAAGAGAGTCAAACATTCATTTATCCAATATTAATCAATAATTTTTAGGCTTAAAGCATATATAAACCCTTTTACACGAGTATCTATTACCCTCTACAATGTCATTATGACTAAGACATCATCCAAAAATACTCTTGAACGCGCTCGCCAAGTTCTTGAAATTGAAGCACAAGAAATCTTATCTTTAGCGAATAGACTTGATGATCATTTCGTCAACGCGGTTCAGCTCATTTTACATTGCGATGGCAGAGTTGTGGTGAGTGGAATGGGCAAATCGGGGCATATCGGAAGAAAACTAGCCTCTACTTTCGCAAGCACAGGGACGCCAAGCTTCTTTATGCATCCTGCAGAGGCTAGCCATGGTGATTTAGGCATGATTACATCTAATGATGTAGTTATTTTTCTATCAAATTCTGGTAAAAGTGATGAGCTTTTATCTATCCTGCCTGTCATTAAAAGAATCGGTGCAAAAATTATTTCAATTACAGGCAATACTGATTCTGAGCTTGCTAGGGAATCCGAAATTCATTTAAGCGCTCATGTGTCTCAAGAAGCTTGTCCTTTAGGGCTTTCTCCTACAGCTAGCTCCACAGCATCCCTTGCATTAGGAGATGCTTTAGCAATTTGTGTTCTTGATCAAAGAGCGTTTACCGCTGAAGATTTTGCGCGATCACATCCAGGTGGCAGTTTAGGCAAAAGACAAGTTGTTCGGGTAAAAGATATTATGAGAGAGGTCGATAAAGCGCCTTCAATCAAAGAAGATGCATTACTTTCTGATGCGATACTTGAGATATCCCTGAAGGGTTTAGGCTTTACAGCGATTGTAAATGCTCAATCCGAACCCATAGGTATATTTACTGACGGCGATTTAAGAAGGCAGCTTTCTAAAAAAGTAGATTATGAAAAACAGCCTATTAAAGAAATCATGAACAAAAACCCTAAGACAATATTTGATGATCAAATCATTATTGATGCAATCAACTTAATGGACCTCAATAAAATTAATGGCATTCTTGTAGTTAACAGAGAGAATAAATTAGTAGGGGCTTTTAATATGCATGATCTCTTTAAAGCGAAAGTCATTTAATGGATTCAACCCTAAAAGAGCGTGCAAAAAAAATCAAACTTGTTATTTTTGATGTTGATGGTGTTATGACGGATGGTTCTCTATTTATTGGGGATGACGGTCAAGAATATAAAATGTTCAATACTCAAGATGGTTTAGGCATGCGATTACTTAAAAAAAGTGGGGTTAAGCTTGCAATTATTACCGGCCGGAATTCAAATAGCGTCCTTATTCGTGCTGAAAATTTAGAGGTAGATTACTTTTACCAAGGCATTGCAGATAAAAAAGCAGCGTTTACTGACCTCATTCAAAAGGCAGGATTAAAACCTGAAGAATGTGCATTTATGGGGGATGACATTGTAGATTTGCCTCCTATGTTGCAATCAGGTTTGGCTATTACTGTTCCTGCAGGTCACGCTGAAGTTAAAAAAATTGCGCATCTTGTTACAGAAAAGATTGCTGGCTATGGCGCCGTTCGTGAGGCTTGTGATTTTATTATGAAGGCTCAAGGCACTTATGATGAAATCGTTGCACCTTACTTTAAATGATCAATCGCTTCTCTGTTTTATTTCCTATTTTTTTTGCTGCAATCTTAGCTTTTATATCTTACTGGGTTCAAGTTTCTGTTGAAAATGAAAGTGAAAAAAGAGGAAACAAACTAAGTAACAGCCCTGATTATTTTTTAACAAATTTCAAAACAATACAAACCGAATCAAATGGTTCTATTCATTTCATTTTATCTGCAAATGAAATGACGCATTTTGCTCAAGATGATACGACGCGGCTTAAAAAACCTCTTTTTATTAGATACAAAAATAATCTACCTAGCTCAAAAATTGAAGGTGGGATTGGTCTTGTTTCGACCAACGGCGAAGAAGTACAAATTATTGATAATGTAAAAGTGATTCGCCTCGAAACTGAAACAAAACCAAAAATGGAGCTTTTTACAGATCAATTGACTGTATTGCCAAATAAAGACCAAGCATTTACAAAAAGGCCTGTTCGCATTACTCAAGACCCCAAAACAGTCGTTAATGCAATTGGCATGAATTATGACAAAAAAAATGGAATAATGACGTTGTTAGGCAAAGTTCGTGTGCATTATGAAAAGCCTGTTAAAAAAACAAATTTAAACGTTCATCCAATTATTCAAAATAAGAATCTAAAAAAATAATGCGCTTATCTTTTTTAAAACCATTGTCACTGAAAATTATCTTTACTAGTTTATGCATCATCAGTATCAGCTCGTCTTACGTTTTTGCAGAAAAGGCGGACCGAGATAAGCCTATCGAGCTTGAATCTGACTCAATGACATCTGATGAGTCAAAGAATAAAAGTGTATATTCTGGCAATGTCATTTTGACACAAGGTACACTTCTTATTAAAGCTGATGAACTTACCATCCGAGAAGACAATCAAGGCTTTCAACATAGTACAAGTGTCGGCAACCCCACAACTTTTAAACAAAAACAAGAAGGTAAAAATGAATATATTGAAGGAAGCGCCCAGAGAATTGAATATGATGGCCGTATGGACAAAATTCATTTATATAGCAAAGCGTGGGTAAAAAAAGGTGGGGATGTCGTTCAAGGTGATTACATCATGTATGACGCAAATGCTGAATTTGCAAAAGCAATGTCAGGTAATACTAAAAATAAAGCAGGCGAGACTGTGCCGGGTGGCAGAACGCGTGCAATTATTCAGCCCAAGAAAAAAATACAGGAATAACAAGTCGCTATGAGTGAATTAGTCATTGAAAACCTTAAAAAAGCTTTTAAAAAAAGAACTGTCGTTCAAGATGTGTCTTTAACTATCAAAAGTGGTGAAATTGTAGGATTGCTGGGTCCCAATGGCGCTGGGAAAACAACAAGTTTTTATATGATTGTAGGACTTATCCCGACTGATCGAGGACGCATCTCGCTCGATGGTGCAAATATATCCAAAATGCCCATTCATAGTCGTGCAAAATTAGGTCTTTCTTACCTTCCTCAAGAGCCTTCGATCTTTAGAAAAATGACAGTGGCTGAAAATATTTTAGCCATTTTAGAATTACAAGAGTTAACGCGTGAAAAAATGAATGTAAGGCTTGAAGAGCTTTTGCAAGAATTAGGTATTGGTCATATTAGAAATAGTCCTGCAATTAGCCTTTCTGGGGGCGAAAGACGTCGCGTTGAAATTGCTAGATGCCTTGCTTCTGATCCCACATTTATTCTATTGGATGAACCTTTTGCAGGTATTGATCCAATTGCGGTCATTGATATTCAAAAAATCATTAAATATCTTGCCGAACAACAAATTGGGATTCTTATTACAGATCATAATGTTCGTGAAACTTTAGGCATTTGTGATCGCGCGTATATTGTAAATCAAGGGAAAATTCTCGCATCTGGCCTACCTAAAACTCTTGTTAACGATCAAAATGTCAAAGACGTTTATTTGGGTAAGGACTTTTATCTATAACTATTTAGATTAGCGCTATTTAAGCGATGAAACAAAATCTTCAATTTAAAGCGTCCCAGCACCTATCGCTTACCCCTCAACTCCAACAGTCTATTAAGCTTCTTCAGATGTCATCGGTAGAGCTTAATCAAGAACTTGAAATTCTTATTCAGCAGAACCCTTTAATTGAAATGCTTGAGGAAGACGAGGAAGATGGTAAAGATATTGTAGGAATTCCTCAGGAAGAAACTTCATTCGAAATTTTAAACGATCAAGAAATCCAAGAGCCGATTTATGAGCACGAAATTAATTGGGATGACGAATATGCAAAAGATAATAATTATGCCGATTCAAATGATTATCGAGAGTCTGCGGCACAAACTCTAAAACAATACCTTGAAGATATTTTTCATTTACTTCCAATTAGCGAAAAAGATCAAGCAATTATTTCTCTTCTAATAGATTCAATTAATGAGGATGGTTATTTAGAAGAGTCCCTTGATTACTTTTTAGCAAGCATTCCAAAGGAGTATGAAGTAAACATTGAAGAAATAGAATCTTTACTGAAATTACTTCAAAAACAAGCGCCTCCTGGAATTGGCGCAAGAGATCTGATTGAATGCTTGACGCTTCAGCTTGAAAGTAAAGAGGAAACTCCGATTCATATACTTTCTATTAAAGTTATTAAGAATCATCTCAATCTTCTAGCAGCTCGTGACTTTGTTAGGCTTAAAAAAATATTGGGCTGTGAAGATGAGTCACTCAGAGAAGTTCAAAAAGTGATTAAAAGTCTCAATCCAAAGCCTGGAAATATATTTTCCACTATTGAAAGTCATCACTTCATTCAACATGAAGTTAATGTAAAAAAAGTAAAGGCTAAATGGCAAGTTTCATTAAACGAACAAGCAATTCCAAAGCTCCGCTTAAATCATATTTATCGAGACTTAATGAAAAATTCAGAAGTTGATTCAACCCATCATTTATCTAATCAAATACAAGAAGCAAAATGGATTGTTAAAAATATACAACAGCGCTTTGTGACAATTCTTAAGGTTTCAGAAGCCATCATGAAACATCAAAAAGATTTTTTAGACTATGGTGAATCAATGATGAAGCCTCTTATTTTAAGAGAGATTGCTGAAGAAGTTGGTCTTCATGAATCCACGATTTCAAGAGTGACATCAAATAAATATATTAATACACCTCG
>Ga0209358_10000071_pt1 | contig 88921 bp, 86 predicted proteins | sample LauGreFa1BDMLBSN_2_FD_187574 | JGI IMG/M metagenome (GOLD analysis project Ga0209358, IMG submission 187574) | Freshwater lake microbial communities from Lake Michigan, USA - Fa13.BD.MLB.SN (SPAdes) (version 2) | ecosystem: Environmental > Aquatic > Freshwater > Lake | place: Lake Michigan, USA... | reverse complement strand
TGTACGACCACTGATAGAAACTGATCCCGGCAAGCTCGCGAATGGCCGATTGCCCGCCATCGCTCCCGACCAGCAAACCCGCCTTCATCGCGTCACCGCCCGCAAGCATCACCGCGACCGACGACCCATCCGCCTTGAGTCGCTTCACTCTGTCGGAAATCAGCTGCACACCAGCCTGATCCGCAGCAAATAACAGCTTCTCGATCAAGAGCCCCTGAGGCACCATATGCGCAAACGATTCGCCCGGCTCAACCTCGCCGCCAAAGGTCAGAAACACCGGCCGCACCGGATCATCGAGCCGGCTATCCGTAATCACCATCTCGGTGATCGGCTGGCATGCCTCCTCAATAATTGGCCAGATGCCAAGCCTGTCGAACAGCCTTCTCCCGTCCGCCGCCAGTGCAAACGCCCGGTCATCATCCGTCGGTGCCGCCTTGATCATCGGGTCGCACAACGTCACGCGGAGTGTTCCGCCGAGAGCGCGTTTCAGCAACAGCGCGAGCGTCAACCCCGTCACCCCGCCGCCCGCAATCATCACATCCGTCCGCTGCATCGCGCTTTTATCCCTCATCAATCCCCTTCTAAGGCCTAACCGTGCCGCCTTCAATGCCGCACACTGCCTCACCCTGCCGCAGGGGGTGGCATTCTCCGCCAAGCTGAAGCATGATTGCCATCTCTAAAGCTCTCAGCCGGAACCACCCATGACCTCCGCCGTCCAAGACCTTCTTGCTATTCTCGATCTGGAAGTCCTCGAACAAAACCTCTTCCGTGGCCGCAGTCCGCAGGTCGGCTGGCAGCGTGTCTTCGGCGGGCAGGTCATCGGGCAGGCCCTTGTTGCCGCAAGCCGCACCGTCGAGGGTCGGTCGCCCCATTCGCTCCATGGCTATTTTCTGCTCCCCGGCGATCCGAAAGTCCCGATCATCTATGATGTCGAGCGCATCCGCGATGGCCGCAGCTTCACCACGCGCCGCGTCAAGGCAATCCAGCACGGCCAGCCGATTTTCACGCTGTCCGCCTCGTTTCATATCGACGAACCCGGCCTCTCCCATCAAATGGCCATGCCGGACGTCCCGAAGCCCGATCAGCTCCCGAGTGAATCCGATATTCGCGAACGCGTCATGCCGCTCATGCCCGACCCGGTCCGCGCCTATTTCGAGCGCGAACGCCCGATCGAACTGCGCCCCGTTGAATTCAAGCGCTACATGACCCGCGATGGCCTCGACCCCTATTTCAACGTCTGGATCCGTGCTACCGGCACATTGCCGGAGGATCCCGCCATCCATCAGGCTGTCCTTGCTTATGCGTCCGACATGACCTTGCTCGATTCAACCCTCGTGGCCCATGGCCGCACCGTTTTCGAGCGCGAAATTCAGGCCGCAAGCCTCGATCACGCGCTCTGGTTCCACCGCCCCTTCCGCGCCGATGAATGGCTTCTTTACGCGCAGGACAGCCCCTTTGCCGGCGGCGCACGCGGTTTTGCCCGCGGCTCGATCTTCACCAGCGATGGCGTCCTTGTGGCTTCCGTTGCGCAGGAAGGCCTGATCCGGCATCGCCCCGATCTTGCTATGCCGGCTTTGCCTAAAAAATAGGCGGCTGCCTGATATTGCGCCCTCTGACTCTGGGTCAAAAAGTATAACACGTTGATAATGTTGGTTTTCCTGCTCTGGCACAGCCCTTGAATAGGGTGTGCCAGCTTAAGTCGCGGCCTGTTCACCGCGACGGCACAACCAGGGAAATGACGCCATGAAAATTGTGATGGCAATTATCAAGCCCTTCAAACTCGAAGAAGTCCGCGATGCGCTGACCTCTTTGGGTGTCCACGGCCTGACCGTAACCGAGGTCAAAGGCTATGGACGTCAAAAGGGTCACACCGAAATCTACCGTGGCGCAGAATACGCCGTAAGCTTCCTCCCGAAATTGAAGATCGAAGTCGCCGTTGCCACCGATATGGTCGGCAAAGTCATCGACGCGATCACCGCTGCCGCCAAAACCGGCCAGATCGGCGATGGCAAAATCTTCGTGTTTCCGATTGAACAAGCCGTCCGCATCCGGACTGGCGAACGTGATAACGACGCGCTCTGACGCCGTCTTACTGGAGAGATTGCCATGACGATCAATAAGTCACTCAAATCGGTGCTCGGAGGCGTGGCGCTTGCAGCCCTTGCCGCCGCTCCCGCCTTCGCTGGCGACGCACCCGTTCCCAATAAGGGCGATACAACATGGATGCTCATCGCATCCGTGCTGGTTCTGATGATGTCCGTCCCCGGGCTCGCTCTGTTCTATGGCGGCCTTGTCCGCACGAAAAACATGCTGTCCGTGATGGTGCAAGTCTTCGCCATTGTCGCGGTTGTCGCCCTCATCTGGGTTGCTTACGGCTATTCGCTCGCCTTCACCAATGGTGGTGATCTCAACGCCTATATTGGCGGCTTCTCGAAGGCCTTCCTGATCGGTATTACGCCCGAATCAGTCGTCGCCACCTTCTCGAACGGTGTTGTCGTTCCGGAACTCACCTATATGGCGTTCCAGATGACCTTCGCCTGCATCACGCCGGCCCTGATCATCGGTGCGATTGCAGAGCGCATCCGTTTCTCGGCCCTGATCGTGTTCGTCATTCTCTGGGTCACCGTCATCTATTTCCCGATCGCGCACATGGTCTGGTACTGGGCGGGTCCGGATGCACTCGCGAGCGCTTCCAAGGCGCTTCTCGACGCAGCCGATGACGCCGCCAAGGCGACCGCGCAAGCCAATCTCGATGCTGTCCTCTCGGATGCCGGAATGCTCTTCCAGTGGGGCGCACTTGATTTCGCGGGCGGCACTGTCGTCCACATCAATGCCGGTATTGCGGGCCTCGTCGGCGCGCTCATGATCGGCAAGCGCACCGGCTACGGCAAAGAACTCATGTCCCCGCACTCGCTGACCATGACAATGATCGGCGCGGCCCTTCTCTGGGTCGGCTGGTTCGGGTTCAATGCCGGCTCCAACCTTGAAGCCAACGGCGTCACAGCCCTTGCCTTCGTCAACACCTTCGTCGCCACCGCCGCTGCTGCTGCATCCTGGCTGGTTGTTGAATGGATGGCCAAGGGCAAGCCGTCACTGCTCGGCCTTGTGTCGGGTGCGGTTGCAGGCCTTGTCGCCATCACGCCTGCGTGCGGTTTTGCCGGTCCGATGGGGTCGATCGTCCTCGGCTTCGCCGCCGGTGCCGTCTGCTTCTTCTTCTGCTCGACGGTCAAGAACGCCTTCGGTTATGACGACTCGCTCGATGTCTTCGGCATCCACTGCGTCGGCGGAATTCTTGGCGCGCTTGCCACCGGCATTCTTGTCAGCAAGGGTCTCGGCGGAACAGGCATCGCTGATTACATCACCTCGCCGGGCACCATCGTCGAAGGTGCCTACACCCTCGGCGGCCAGCTCTGGATCCAAGGCAAGGCCGTGGTCTTCACGCTTCTCTGGTCGGGCATCGGTTCGGCAATCCTCTTCAAGCTCGTCGATCTCGTCATTGGCCTGCGTGTCCCCGTCGAACAGGAACGCGAAGGCCTCGACATCGCAAGCCATGGCGAGCGCGCCTATAATTACTAAGCGACGACACGCAGGCGGCCCGCCGCCTGCTATTTCCTCCCAAAACCTCGGGGCGGTTGGCAACAATCGCCCCTCTTTTTTAAAGATTCTTTCAAGGTTAATCCGCCATTAACCGCCCTTCCGGTATAAAGGCGCCTCAATCTGCCGGTTGGCGTCCCGTCACCGGTGACAGAGCGGATCAGGACCCTTGTTCAGGGCTCCCATGGGCGACAAATGCGTACCACACGAACAAGCCGCGCGAGTTTCGAGGATATTTCCGGCCCGATCAAGGCCTTTATCGGGCGGCGTCTGGCTGAGTTGGGCGGCGTCATTCTCACCGTACTCATCGTCTGCACCGTCATCGCGCTCGTTACCTGGTCGGTTGACGATCCAAGCCTGAACCACGCCACCGGCAAGCCCGTCGCCAATCTTCTCGGCCGCCCCGGCGCCATCGTCGCCGATCTGATGATGCAATTCTTCGGGCTGGCTTCTCTCGCGCTACTTGCCCCACTCGGCTTGATTGCCCTTCGCCTCCTGTCGGCGCGCCCGCTCACCCGTCCCCGCCTGCGCCTCGCATTCTTCCTGATCGGCGCGCTGGCGGCTGCCGCGCTTGCCAGTGCCCTTCCGACCATCGGTTCATGGCCGCTTCCTGTTGGCCTTGGCGGCATTATCGGCGACTTGCTCCACGCGCTCTTGAATGTGCTCATACCGTCGAAATCACCGATCATTTCGCTCGTCCCGACACTTATCGCCGGAGTAATCGCCATTCTCGCACTCGCCGCAGCTTCCGGCATCGGGTTCAACCGCTCGTCAGAAATGGATTTCGACACCATCCCGGACACGCGCCCTAAACATCGGGCCAGCCGTGAGACGGACATGGACGATGATGACGAAAACACCGATGAACCGGGTTTCGGCGCAATCTGGATCGGCGCCTTGTTTCATAGCGTCATCAGCATCAAAAGCGGGCTGAACCGTCTTTTCCGCACCCGCTCCGACGACAACGACCCGCTGGCCGCCCTTGCCGCCCGCCATGCCCGCCGCAGCGAACCACCACTCTCGGGTCGAACCCGCGCCGCGCCGTCCGAAACGGTGGTGACTCCGGAAAAAGGCAAAGCAGCGTCTCCGGCGAAACGTAAATCGGCCCGCCCGCCCAATGGCGAGCTGGATCTTTACACATTGCCGCCCGCAAGCTTGCTCAACGAGGCCAAAAAATCCGTCGGCCCGATCATGTCGAGCGACGCTCTGCAGCAAAATGCCCGCCTGCTCGAAGGCGTGCTCGATGATTTCGGCGTTCGCGGTGAAATCATCCAGGTCCGCCCCGGTCCCGTCGTCACGCTTTACGAGCTTGAACCTGCCCCCGGCATCAAATCATCGCGCGTCATTGGCTTGGCCGATGACATTGCCCGCTCCATGAGCGCCGTGTCCGCGCGCGTTGCTGTCGTTCCCGGCCGCAATGCTATCGGCATCGAACTCCCGAACCACCGCCGCGACACCGTCTATCTGCGGGAATTGATCGCCGAACCCGATTTCATGGATAGCCCGCTCAAGCTGGCAATCTGCCTCGGCAAAACCATTGGCGGCGAACCTGTCATCGCCGATCTCGCACGCATGCCGCATCTGCTCGTCGCGGGCACCACCGGCTCCGGCAAATCGGTCGCCATCAACACCATGATCCTGTCACTGCTCTACCGCCTCACCCCCGAGCAATGCCGCCTTATCATGGTCGACCCGAAAATGCTCGAACTCTCCGTCTATGACGGCATCCCGCATCTGCTCACCCCCGTCGTCACCGACCCCAAAAAGGCCGTCGTCGCCCTCAAATGGGCCGTGCGCGAAATGGAAGAGCGCTACAAGAAAATGTCCAAACTCGGCGTGCGCAATATTGACGGCTTCAATATGCGCGTCGGCGAGGCGAAAGCCCGCGGCGAAGTCATTTCCCGCACGGTCCAAACCGGCTTTGACCGCGATACCGGCGAGGCAATCTTCGAAAACGAGGTCATGGACTTGCAGCCCCTGCCTTATCTCGTCGTCATCGTCGACGAGATGGCCGATCTCATGATGGTCGCCGGCAAGGATATTGAAGGTGCCATCCAGCGCCTCGCACAAATGGCGCGCGCCGCCGGCATTCACGTCATTCTGGCCACCCAGCGTCCCTCGGTCGATGTCATCACCGGCACGATCAAGGCGAATTTCCCGACCCGCATCTCCTTTCAGGTCACCTCCAAAATTGACAGCCGCACCATTCTGGGCGAACAGGGTGCCGAGCAGCTCCTCGGTCAGGGCGATATGCTCTTCATGGCGGGTGGCGGTCGCATCAGCCGCGTTCACGGCCCGTTTGTTTCCGATGGCGAAGTCGAAAAAGTTGTCGCACACCTCAAATCTCAGGGTCAGCCGCACTATCTTGAAGACATTACGCGGGATGACGAACTGGATATCGCCAATGACAATGAGGGCACGGTTTTCGATCAGGGCAGCTTCGGCGCTCCCTCCGGCGATCCCTATGATCAGGCCATCGCGATTGTCCTGCGCGACCGCAAGGCCTCGACATCCTATATCCAGCGCCGCCTCCAGATCGGCTATAACCGCGCGGCGACCATCATGGAACGCATGGAAAAGGACGGCATTGTCGGAGCACCGAACCATTCCGGCAAACGCGAGATCCTGCTCGATGCGCCAGCCGGCTCCGGATCCGACGACGATCTTTAACAGTCCCGCGCCTGACGCGGCCAGAACGGCAAAAGACTCATGAACCGTCATGGCCTCGCCCTCAGTCTCAGCATCGGCACTTTGCTTCTGGTCCAGAGCGCGCTTGCCCAACAAATTCCGCTGCCGCGCCCGCGCCCGGCCGAATTCGGACCGTCAAACATCACCCTGCCCGAACCAGAGGAAATCCCACAAAAACCAGCTGCTGTCGAGGCGCCCGCTACTCCCGAGCCGGCCAAAGCCGCCTCCGTCAAAACACCGCCAAAGGCGATCATTGCAAATGATGCCAGCCGCGAAACATTGATCGCGGAGATCAACCGCACCTTGGCCGGAATGAAACATTTCAGCGCCCTCTTCGTGCAAAACGGGTCCGACGGCCAGCGCGCCACGGGCTCTCTCGCGGTCCTCAGGCCCGGTCGGTTGCGCTTTGATTATGATCCGCCCAACGCCATCGAAGTGATTGCCGACGGCAATGTCGTCGCCATCCGCGACAACCGCCTCGGCACACAGGACGTATATTCCATCGGCCTCACGCCGCTCAAATTTCTTCTCCGCGACACGATCAATGTCGAAAACGACGCCAAAATCATCGACGTCAAAGTGTCCGGCGAACGGGTGATCATCAATCTCGAAGATTCCTCGACCTTTGGCGGCACCTCCCGCATCTCGCTCGGCTTTGACCGCCAGACCATGCTGCTCAAACAATGGACCGTCACCGACCCGCAGGGCTATGACGTCTCCATTCTCCTGACCGCAATCAACCTCGATGACGCGCCTGAGCCGCTCCTCTTCGTCGTCCCCGAAAAGCCCGGCACAGCAAAGACCCGTTGACAGCGGCAATCCGGCTCTTGTGTCCCCGCCCGCTTCGCTCTAGGCCGGATGGAAACACTCATCTGTCCAAGGTAGCGCGCATGTCCCTGACCATTGCAACATGGAACATCAATTCGGTCAGGCTCCGGTCCGGCCTCGTGCAGAAACTCCTGACCGAGGAGCGCCCGGATATTCTCTGCCTGCAGGAAACCAAATGCCCGAATGATAGTTTCCCGCTCGCCGATTTCCGCAAGCTCGGATACCAGCACATCGCCATGAACGGCCAGAAGGGCTATCACGGCGTCGCCATTCTCTCGCGCCTGCCCTTCACCAGTTCCCAGTCGCATGATTTCGCCGACAAGAGCGATTGCCGCCATATCAGCATCACGCTGGGCAAGGAGGCCCGCAAGGCCGCGGGCTTCACCATCCATAATTTCTACGTTCCCGCCGGCGGCGATATCCCCGACCCCGAACAGAACGAGAAATTCGACCACAAACTGCGCTACCTCGAGGATATGATCCGCTGGGGATCCGATCACCAGCCCGCCGCAGGCCCGGCCATTCTCACCGGCGATCTCAACATCGCCCCGCTCGAAAATGATGTCTGGAGCCACAAACAACTCCTCGACGTCGTCTCCCACACCCCGCTCGAATGCGAAAAGCTCGACGCGGTCATGGCCTCGGCCGATTGGGTGGACGCCGTCCGCCATCTGAAGCCCGAACCCGAGCGCGTCTACACATGGTGGAGCTATCGCTCGGCCGATTGGGCCGAGTCAAACCGCGGCCGCCGCCTCGATCACATCTGGACGTCAAAACAACTTGCCGCCAACATTGAGAGCCTGCGCATCATCCGCGACGCCCGCAGCTGGGAGCGCCCGTCCGACCACGTCCCCGTGATCATCCGCCTCGCTCTATAAAGGCCTGTCGATCTTTTCGAGCATCCTGGACACCGCCGTCAACCCCGCGTTCAACTCCGTCAAACGCCCGCTGAGCATATGATGCAACCGCACCGCCGTATCCGGAAACTCCCCCAAAGCACGCTTCACAACAGTCCGCGACACGGTCAATAATGTGCACTCCGTCTCGGCAATCGCCGTCATGGCCCGTGTCGTCGGGATCAAAAGCGCCAATTCCCCGATCAGATCACCCGGCCCCGCCGTCAACATCGCTCCCGTTTCGCCGCCCCCCGACAACCGCAACAATCCCGACACCACAACGACACCACCCGCCGCCGCTGCCCCTTCCTTGAACACAGTCTCGCCCGCCGCGACAACCTGCTCGTCCGTCGCAAACGCGATCAGCCGCAAGGCTTCCTCGCTGAAGGCCGAGAAAAACTCCAGCCGCCGCAACAATTCCAGCCCCGTGCCGCTCATCGCACAGCCCCTTCCCCGACCATCAACCTGTACCCGCCCGCTTCAGTCACAAAAACCTGCCCGGCCTCGATTTTCTGCCTGAGCCGGTAAATATGCGTCTCCACCGTATGCGTTGTCACGCCCTCCGCATAGCCCCACACTTCCGCAAGCAACGCCTCCCGCGTGATCAACGCCCCCATGCTGCGATGCATGAACAGCAGAATTTCCGTCTCTTTTTCCGTCAATTTGATCCGGTCGCCACGCTCATCCTCGAGCACTTTGAGACTGCGCCTGAGCCGGTACGGCCCGATCGTCACATAGGTCTCGTCCTGCGCCCGATACGCCGTGATCAACACCCGGATCCGCGCCAGAAGCGCCGCAATCCGGAACGGCAGCGCAAACCCCGTCACCCCGTCCCCTTCCGGCGCCTCGACACCGGGCACGAGAACAGGCCCGCGATAGCCAAGCCCGCGCAAAACCGCCCCCGTCTCCCCCTCAAAACACACAGCGAGATCAATGCGCTCCGCCTCGTCCACGGACAGGCCCGGCGCGTGCGCGGCAAAAACCGTCACCCGCATATCACCGCCCGCCTCGATCTGCTCGCGCAAATCCGCCATCCGGTCGGAATCGGCTGAAACAAGCGCGATATGCATCATTTCCGGCATGTTCTATTCCGGCTTGCGACACGCAGAAACGCGCCTTGCGGCCCGTTCCGGCTTGCCCGGGGACATCAGGTTGAGTAAACCAGCCCCGTGCCCGCACGCAAGCGGCAAAATTCCGGTACCCTTCCGCGAGCAAGCCCATGCCGTCCCGCCCGCTTTCCTGCCTCCGCCTTGTCCGCTCGCGTGAAAACAGGTCGCGCGCGGTGCTCATGGCGGGTGCGCTCCGCCTTCCCTGCGCCCTTGGCCGCTCGGGCCTCACACGCTCGAAGCGCGAGGGCGACGGCGCCACTCCCTGCGGCACACTCCGCGTCACGGCCATCTATGTCCGCCCCGACAGCTGGAAAACCCGCAGCCCCTTCCCCGTCTGGCACCCGATCACGCCAAATCTCGGCTGGATCGACGATCCCGCCTCCTTCCGCTACAACCGCCCCGTCCGCCTGCCCGCAAAAGCCCGCCACGAAACGCTCTGGCGGCAGGATTCCCTCTACAACATTATCCTCGAAACCGATTGGAACCGCCGCCCTGCCATACGCGGCCGCGGCAGCGCGATCTTCATCCACCTCGCCCGTCCGGGCCTTTTGCCCACGGAAGGCTGCCTCGCCTTCAGCCGCGCCGATATGCGCCGTCTTCTGCCCCTGATTGGCCGCGACACGCGCATCCTGATCGGCTAATCTGGCGCATCACTCCGAGAGTCCCCCCGTGCCCGACCAAAACCCCTGCCTTCTCTTCGATATTGACGGCACGCTCACCGACAGCGACCGCATCCATATTCTCGCTTTGAACGAGATTTTGCGGCCCTATCAGCTGAATGTCGACCACCACACCTATATCCACACCATTGCCGGCCGCATGAATGCCGAATTCCTCTCGGAACTCGTCCCCGCCCTCGATGCCGACGCCATACGCCTCATGGGCGAGCGGAAAGAGGCGCTCTTCCGCGACATGGCCGAAACGCTCGAGCCGCTGGAGGGCCTCCTCGATCTCCTCGATTGGGCAGAAAAATCCCGCATTCCCTATGCCGCCGTCACCAATGCGCCGCGCGTCAACGCCGATTTCATGCTCGCCAAACTCGGCCTCGCCAAACGCTTCGAAACCGTCGTGATCGCCGAAACCCTGCCCCACCAAAAACCGCACCCGCTGCCCTATCTCACAGGCCTCGAGCGCCTGGGCGGCCACGCAACAAAAAGCGTGGCCTTTGAAGATTCCCGCTCCGGCATCACCGCCGCCGCCAAAGCCGGCGTCGCCGTCATCGGGCTGACAACCTCGCTCGACCCCGAAACCCTGAAAACCCACGGCGCCCACCTCACCGCCCCCAACTACACCGACCCCACCCTCTGGCACCTGATCCGCACCACAACCGGAAGATAAACCAACCAACCGGACCGGACCGCGCGCCTCTCGGGCAGCGCAATGCTTGGGCAGCACAAAAGCTAGGCAGGAGCTTCGCGGTCCGAAACCCCAACCCGTCATCGCGAACGAACGTGAAGCGATCCAGCTAATGCCCACCAGTTCTCTCCCACGCCCGAAACCCAACCCGCTCACCCCTCGCCAATCCCCAACCGTCACGGCCGCCCCCGTGGCGGCCATTCACGACTTGTCTTAATAACCGTCCTCACGAGGTGAAGCGTATCCGCCGCAGGCACACCCCTCGCAACCGTCATCGCGAGCGAACGCGAAGCGATCCAGCTAATGCCCGCCACGTCTCTCCCACGCCCGAAACCCGCTCACCCCTCGCCAATCCCCAACTGGATTGCGTCGCTCCCGCTCGCAATGACACCCCCCAACCGTCATGGCCGCCCTTGTGGCGGCCATCCACGACTTGCCTCTACTTCAAACCCGACGTTCACCCTTCTCCCGAACGGGTCGAGCCGCGTGCCCTTGAGGGCGGCGAAGCGGAATGCTTCGCCAGCGAGTGAGGGGCGTCATCGGAGATGACGGTTGAGGGCCTAGCGCCCGCCGCGACAAACACCAAACCCTCATCCGTCGCGTCCCGCGCCACCTTCTCCCGAACGGGAGAAGGAAAACCCCCCAACAGCGCCTGCGCCTGCGCCGCCGAGCGGGCACGCGCCTCGGGCGTCATCTTCGCCCGCAAATCCTCAAATTTTCTGGCCATCAGATCAATCCCTCACGCGTCAATTCGATCCGATTTCTGTCACAACAGCGATCTGGTTTGCGACTGGCGTATAGATATCCACATTGATATCCGGAACCTTGATCGTGACAATTAACGAATATCGCGCTTCGGTGTCCCATTTTTCGAGATAGGGCTTCTCTTTCCACCAGCCACCAACAGGGAAAATCGCTATCGCATCGCGCTGGGCAAGATCAGCAGCGGTGCCGGACCAGACATCCGAGTGAAGTGAACCTTTATCGCAAAAATTTGGGCCAAGAAGCCACTCGTTGCCACTGGCACCACCACCAGCAGCCTCACCGTCATCCTCATCTCTCGCCGAGGCATTCACACGCCTCCGAAACTCAGGCAACGACTCGGTCGCATTCTTCACGGCAAATCGAAGACCATGTGACGCGTATCGGTGGCGTCGAGTCCAGCCGCGCTCGCCCGGATTCGGTTCGATGAAATACGACAGCGTGACGCGAAGCTCGACGTGGGCGTCGCCGAGTTGAGCGAGAACGTCATTCGGCCAAGGTAGCTGATGCACCTTCATGTCTCGCGTCTTTACGGCGCTGCCCTCCTTGTTAAATGGCGTGAGAGCGTCCTCAACCATCAAAGTCAGATCGTTCGGAGCGGACAAAAGCGCTCGACCCAAGTCGGGAACGCCGTATCCGTAACGTCGCACAAGCGAGTGGATCTGACCCTTCCTGCCGTTGCATGCATCGATGCGAGCGCGCATCGCCGGAGTCCATTCGGCAGAATGAACGATCAGCCCGCGAACCGTTTCAGGCCAGAGCCTTGGTCGGGTCGCCATAATCTGCGCCGCCAACCTCGCCGCTAGGGCGTTCGCTGCACTTGTCTCGCCAATAGTATTGAAAAGCCGTTCGCCAATTCGATTATGAGTAGTTAAAATTTGGAGGTCATCGACTCCGCGATCGACAATCTTACCGTCTGTTGCGAAGTTGCCTCCCTCCAGAACCACGTCCGGTTTAACCGGCCATTGTCGTCCCCATGGAACCGATGTCCGGCTACTGGGTGAAATTTCGCCAGATGGCGCTATCGCGTCAAAGCCGGAGAACGAGGAGTCGGTAATATCGATTTTCTCTGTAAATGCACCAACGGTGAGCGCGTTCCAAGCCTGCGCGGGATCTTCGATATCCTCCACGTCGTTTCTGTCTGGATAATCGCCAGGGGTCAGGTTGTCTCGAATGTTACCGGCTGAGAGAATAACTAATCGCCGATTATGGGGCTCAAAGCATAGTTGATCAATTGCTGAGGACCAAGAGGACGGCCTCCCCAGCAAAGAGTTTGTGCCAGTAACCGCGAGCGCAATCGCTCTCCTGCGACTGGGCGCTTGAATTTCAACACGCGCAATCGCTTCAGCTGTAATTGCGCCATATAGATCAGGCTCATTTTCGCCATCAGGCGGCAATATTTTCACACTTTCCAAACAATGAGTAAGTTCAACCTTATCAACACTGGTGAGGATCGGAACGAGGTCGCCGTAAAGCGCGGTTCCTGCCATAGCCGTTCCATGGCCTCGCCATTTATCCGCGAGGTCGTCCGTTCCCCAACCTTGATTGATCGTATGGAGATCAGCAACGTCGAGGGCTGGCGAAAGAAGAGGATGACCTTGTGTGACACCGCTATCAAGAATGCAGACGGCAACATTCGCATCCGCAGGGGGCGTCAAACGATTTAAAGCCTCATCGCTCCACGCCCATTGTTCGCCGCCGTCGAGCCCCATAAAAAAAGCGGGCGTGTCTTTCGCCCGTCTAAGCTCCGCCACTACATCGCTGAAAGCAACCAACTGGTCGATGGACTCGGTGGTTGCATGGACAAGCACAACCTCGCGCTCGGGAAAGCGTACTAGATGGGGAGGATCGTTTTCTCTGTCTGTTGCATGAATTTCGTCGGCATTGACCTGAATACTACTCTTAATACCAAGTCTGAGCCGTTCCGCCATTCGCGCAAAAACGTCAAAATGATCTCGCCTCAGCCAAACCTCCCACCAAACGGCATCACGCCCGATTGGAAACAAGGCGTCATCGTCAGTAAACAGGGACCTCGCTGTCGCCAATCGGACGGTCTCCATCCGCGACACCAACGGCTCGTTTGCAGGACGCCCCTTCGCAGTCTCCCGCGAGCGATAAGCTTCGACCTTCTCCAGAAAATAGGTTTCTGCTGTCGCCGGGACAAACACCGATGCCACGACCAATGGATTGTCGGCTGTTGGCTCACGCACGGCCACGACTTCGATCTTTTTGGGCCTATTGCCGAGTTGGTCTATGACCGCACGTTCACTGGCGGGAACTTCGATTTGCAAATAAAATCCCGGCACGCCTTCGGCCACGGCGGTCGCCCGTGCGCCGAGTTGGGCACGAGCCGCCTCAAGCGCAACGCCAATTGAAGCGGATAACGCGTCCGCATGGGCCGCACGATCTATGGCCCGCAGCGGCGGCGCGTGCATAGCTTGTGCGGGACGTCGATATTGTTCAGCCCTGCCGCCACCAACAATAAAAAGATGTGGCTTATTCCTCGGGTATTCCGTCATGGAAATCTCAAGTTGCGTTTAAGAAGGATGCCTTTCGCCGTTCTACAATGGACGCAACTAACTCACTTGAGACTATACTTTTGCCACCAGCCAACAAAACTGACTTGGCCGCATTCTCCGCCGCGCGGACTATCTCGGCTGGGCTTAAACCCATCGCCGCTTCGGACAGCTCGTCCCAAACCAGCGCCTTTGTATCAAACGCGGCCAATCGATTTTTGAAAATTCGATTGATCAATGCAACGTCTGGCAACCCATACTCGATCACATCGTCAAACCGACGGAACAAAGCCTTATCCAGAAGCTCCGCATGGTTGGTCGCAGCTATAATTAGCCCTTGGCTATCATCCTGCTCTAGAAATTGCAGGAAGGAATTGAGCACTCGCCTGATTTCACCAACATCATTTCCCTCAGCGCGTTTTGAGCCGATGGCATCGAACTCATCGAAAAAATAAACCCCGCGCGTCGAAGCCATGGCATCAAACACGAGCCGTAGTTTACCCGCGGTGTCACCCATGAATTTTGTGATCAGCCCATCCAGAACAACGGTAAACAAGGGTAGTTTAACTTCACCCGCAAGCGCCGCTGCCGTCATGGTCTTGCCGACACCGGGTGGCCCTACCAAAAGCAATTTTCGACTTGGCCGCAACCCATGCGCACGAAGATGTTCCTGCTGCCGCTGCTCATGGATGACGCGTTTCAATTTTGATAAAAGGGCTTCGGGAAGCACCATCTCCGCAAGTCTTACATCGGGATATCGAACCGCCAGAATACTCGCAAGCTCACCTTTGGGCTGCGCCATCGGAACCGGAGCAACGATCCGTTCAATGGCCGAACCCTTCGATTTGGCGGCATCGATTAAATCGCGAACTTCGGTCGCAAGTTTACCATGCCCCTGCCTTGCCTCATGAGCGGCAAGTTGAAGCGCGGTCGTTAAAAAACGACTATTGTCACCCTCTATATGGCTCTTCAACAGAGCAATGATGTGGCGCGCTGCGGACATTGGAACCTGCATGTCTAAGGTGTTCTGGAAAACGAATATCCTAGAGCCGGTACACGATATAGATCACGCTACTGATAAAAGGTTAATGAGGCAAAACATTGTTTTGATCAATAAGGATTATAGCTTCAAATTGAAGCCTACCCCCTCGCCCCGAAAATCGCGCTGCCGAGGCGCACATGGGTTGCGCCCATCTGGATGGCGGCTTCATAGTCGCCGCTCATGCCCATCGACAGCGTTGTGATGCCGTGCCGCGCCGCAATCATCCCCAGCAGCGCGAAATGCGGGGAGGGCGGGTCCTCCGCAGGCGGGATGCACATCAGGCCTTCAATCGGCAATCCCCATTCTGTCCGGCAGGCGTCGAGAAACGCATCCGCCTCGCGCGGGCTCACCCCGGCCTTTTGCGGCTCGTCGCCGGTATTGATCTGGACATAGAGTTTCGGCCGTTTGCTGCCGCGCGCGAATTCCGCCGCCAGCGCTTCCGCGAGCGAGCGGCGGTCCACCGTCTCGATCACGTCGAACAGCGCAACCGCCTCCCGCGCCTTGTTCGATTGCAACGGCCCGATCAGGTGCAGCTCCACACCGGGAAACGCCTCGCGGAGGGCGGGCCATTTCGCCTTCGCCTCCTGCACCCTGTTTTCCCCGAAGACGCGCTGGCCCGCCTCGAGCACGGGGCGGATGCCGTCTTCCGCGATTGTCTTCGACACGGCCACCAGCGTCACGGAGCGGGCAACGCGCCCCGCATCCGCTTCCGCGCGGCGGATCGCCGAAAGCACGTTCTGATAGGCCGGGAGGGTGTCTTGAGCGGTCGGCATGGGCATTTTGTTTCCAATTGGGTCTGTTCCGGTCCAACAAGGCAGTTTTACCGGTCCAACGGGGCCGTTGAACCAGTCCAACAGCGCCGTTTTACCGCTTTCCGTACCATATAAATTGGTACTGCAAAACATTGACCATTTGGCACAATCGTGGCCTAGTCCATCCGAATCGCGCAAACAAGCCACGCGCCAAAACTGTCAACCCGAGCCAAAGCAGTAGAATAGTCCAATGAAATCAGAGCGTTACAACGCCCGAGCGACCGAACAGAAATGGCAAAAAATCTGGGAGGAGAAGCGTCTCTTCGAAACCCCGAACGAGGACCCCCGCCCCAAGTACTACGTCCTCGAAATGTTCCCCTACCCCTCCGGCCGAATCCACATGGGCCACGTCCGGAATTACGCCATGGGAGACGTCGTCGCAAGATACAAAAGAGCCAAGGGTTTCAATGTGTTACACCCTATGGGGTGGGACGCGTTCGGCATGCCGGCAGAGAACGCCGCCATGGCCAACAAGACCCATCCGGCCACCTGGACCTACGCCAATATCGCCGCCATGCGCGCCCAGCTGAAGTCCATGGGCCTCTCGCTCGACTGGAAACGCGAAATCGCCACCTGCGACCCCTCCTATTACCGCCATCAGCAGCGCATGTTCCTCGATTTCCTCGACGCTGATCTCGTCACCAGAAAGACCGCCAAGGTCAATTGGGATCCCGTCGACCATACCGTTCTCGCAAACGAGCAGGTCATTGAAGGCCGCGGCTGGCGCTCCGGCGCCCTTGTCGAACAGCGCGAACTGACCCAGTGGTTTTTCAAAATTTCCGATATGGCTCAAGAGCTTAACGATGCCCTTGAAACCTTGGATCGCTGGCCAGAAAAGGTCCGCCTCATGCAGCGCAACTGGATCGGGCGGTCGGAAGGCCTGATGATCCGCTTCGCGCTCGATGCCGCGACCGCTCCAAAAGGCATGAACGAACTCGAGATTTATACAACCCGCCCGGACACCTTGTTCGGTGCCAAATTCATGGCCGTCGCCCCCGATCACCCGCTCGCAGCTGCCGCTGCTGCCAATAATCCGGCACTCCAAGACTTTATCGCGGAATGCCGTCGCACCGGCACTGCCCAAGAAGCCATTGATAAAGCTGAGAAAAAAGGGTTTGGTACCGGCATCCGCGCCATTCACCCGCTGGACCCGACATGGACTTTGCCGGTCTACGTCGCAAACTTCATCCTGATGGACTATGGCACCGGCGCTATTTTCGGCTGCCCGGCCCACGACCAGCGCGATCTTGATTTCGTCAACGCCTACGGCCTCGGCGTAACCCCTGTCGTTTGCCCTAGCGACGTGGAAAAATCAACGTTTTCAATTACTTACGAAGCATATGATGGCGACGGCGTGCTGATCAATTCACGCTTCCTCGACGGCATGACCATTCCCGAAGCCAAAGAGGAAGTCTCAAAACGTCTCGAATCCGCACAGTTCGATGGCCGCCCCGTCGGAAAACGAAAAATCAATTTCAAACTCCGCGATTGGGGCATCTCCCGTCAGCGCTATTGGGGTTGCCCGATTCCGATCATTCATTGTGAAAAATGCGGCACTGTGCCGGTTCCGGTCGCGGATCTCCCCGTCAAATTGCCGGATGATGTCACTTTTGACCAGCCCGGCAACCCGCTCGATCGTCACCCGACATGGAAAAATGTCGCCTGTCCCTCCTGCAACGCTCCCGCGCGGCGCGAGACCGACACGATGGACACTTTCGTCGATTCGTCTTGGTATTTTGCCCGCTTCACCAATCCGTGGGATGAGAACGCGCCAACCCAACCCGCCCATGTCAATCATTGGCTGCCGGTTGATCAGTATATTGGCGGCATCGAACACGCCATTTTGCACCTGCTTTACTCACGCTTCTTCACCCGTGCCATGAAAAAGGTCGGCCATTTGGACGTCAGTGAACCTTTTGCAGGCTTGTTTACACAGGGTATGGTCGTTCACGAGACCTATCGAACCGCTGACGGAAACTGGGTTTCACCGGCAGAAGTGGAGGTCCGGAGTGAAGGCTCTGATCGAAAAGCCTTTCTTCTTGGCACAGATACACCAGTGAGCATCGGTTCGATCGAGAAAATGTCGAAATCGAAGCGGAATACCATCGATCCCGATGATATCATCGGCACCTATGGCGCCGATACAGCCCGGTGGTTCATGTTATCCGACTCTCCTCCGGAACGCGATGTCATCTGGACGGAAGAAGGCGTTCAGGGAGCCGCGCGGTTTGTTCAGCGGATTTGGCGTCTCGTCGATGACCTCACCGATTTTAAGGCTGCAGCAGGGGCCCATGATGCGGGGGCTGTAGACGCCGTCATAACGATCAGAAAAGCTGCTCACAGGGCTGTTCTGCGAACCGAGGAAGATGTCGAGCGGCTAAGGTTTAATCGCTGTGTAGCCCATGCCTATGAGCTTGCAAACGCCCTGCAGGCTGAGTTTGCTGTAAAAAAGGGCAAGCCCCTCAGCGAAGAGTGGGTCGCTGCTATGCGAGAAGCACTTGTATTCCTCCTGCAAATCATCGCGCCGATGATGCCGCATCTGGCGGAGGAATGCTGGAAAACACTTGGCTTTACGCAACTGATCGCGGAAACACCATGGCCGAAAGCTGACCCATCTCTGATCGTCGAAAGCGATATCACAATGCCGGTTCAGATTAACGGAAAGCGGCGCGGAGATCTTACAATTAGCCGAACAGCAACCGTTCCACAGGTAGAAGCTGCGGTGCTGGAGCTTGATTTCGTCAAAAGCGCGGTTGGTGAAGCCTCTGTTAAAAAAATCGTTGTGGTCCCCAACAGGATCGTCAATCTCGTAGTTTAACAATAGGGCCGTGATTCCATGCTGGAAATTGATCGGTTTTCCGTCTATCTGACGGCCCTATGATGGAAGATACAATATTTGCCCTGGCAAGCGGTTATGGTCGGGCAGCGATTCAAATACTGCGGCTGAGCGGGCCGAAGACGCGCGAGATCATACAATCAGGAGCGGATCAGTTACCTGCTCCCCGTTCGGCTAAATTAGTGACTCTCAAAAATCAGGCGGGGGACATTGTAGACCGCGGCCTATTGCTTTGGTTCCCCGGTCCTCACAGTTTCACGGGAGAAGATTGCGCCGAATTTCAACTTCATGGCGGAGCGGCAATCACCGATGCGGTTTTTCGTTGGCTCAAAAGCTTTGAAGCGTGCCGTCTCGCCGTCCCGGGGGAATTTACGCTCCGTGCCATCCAAAACGGAAAAATGTCACTGGTTGAAGCCGAAGGCTTAATTGATCTGATTGATGCGGAAACCGATGTCCAAAGGCGACAGGCGCTGGATCAAACGCTGGGAGGTCTAAGCACCCATATTGAACAGTGGCGGAGCCAACTTTTGGATGTTCTGATGCTGGTTGAAGCGCTCATCGATTTTTCTGATGAAGCCGACGTAAATCCGGCTATTTTCAATCAAATAGAAAATCAATTACGAACACTCCAGAAGGAATTCGCCTCGACTATCCAGAAAGCCACGCGCGGAGAACAAATTCGTGAGGGCTTCCGTGTTATGCTTGCAGGAGCACCAAATGCTGGAAAATCCACGCTTCTGAACGCGCTGGCAGAACGCGATGTTGCAATCGTCTCAGCCATTCCCGGAACCACGCGAGATGTCATCGAGGTCAAACTCGACCTGAAAGGCTATCCTGTCATTATTCTTGATACGGCAGGCGTCCACGAGACGCTAGATATCATTGAGCAGGAAGGGATTCGAAGGACACTTCGGGAAGCTGATCGCGCCGACCTCATTCTCTGGCTGGAACCGGTCGGAAATGGCCGGTCACATTTGCCGGATGAATTTCGGATGTATCATGATAAGATCATCAGGATTGGTACAAAAGTCGATCAATCGGATACTTTACCGAGTGGTCTGAATGTTTCGGCGCTAAATGGCAGTGGAATTGAGATCCTGTTAGATCAAATTTTGCAACGCTTCATACAGGGTTCCGAAACAACCTTTCGGGAAAATGCTGTTCTAACCCGCGCTCGCCACCGCAACGAAGTTGAAATCGCGCTTGTGTCGGTTGAAGATGCATTAGCCAGCACGAGTAGTACCAATATAGAATTTATTGCAGAACATATCCGTTTGGCGCTAAAAGCAATTGGCCGCATCACGCACTCGGTCGGCTCTGAAGAAGTGCTAGATCGGCTGTTTGCTGGATTTTGCATCGGTAAATAGTGCCGGACAAAGAAGGTGTTTCACGTGAAACCTGAAAATCAAGCAGCAGGACAATCGGATTCGTTCGATGTTGTCGTTGTGGGCGGCGGCCATGCTGGCACGGAAGCGGCCGCTGCCGCTGCGCGTCTTGGCGCCAGAACGGCCCTGATTACACTCGATTTTGCCTCGATAGGGGCAATGTCTTGCAACCCTGCTATTGGTGGACTTGGAAAAGGTCACCTCGTTCGGGAAATTGATGCTTTTGACGGACTCATGGCACGGGCAGCAGACGCAGCAGGAATACAGTTCCGCGTTCTGAACAGGAGCAAAGGACCTGCCGTCCGCGGTCCGCGGGCGCAGGCTGACAGAACCCTCTATAAAAAGGCCATCCAGTCTTTTCTGCTGGACGAGGAAAATCTGATCATCATCGAAGGCATGGCAAACAAGATCGTTTTCTCGAAAGAAAAGAGCCATGTAACGGGCATCGAACTCGCGAACGGAAAAATTATCGGTGCAGGCTCGGTGGTTCTCACAACCGGCACATTTCTAAACGGGTTGATCCATATCGGAAAGACCCGAATACCCGCCGGGAGAATCGGGGAAGCCCCAGCGATAGCACTTTCGGAATCGCTTTCTGGTTTGGGGTTCACGCTGGGCCGCCTCAAAACCGGTACGCCGCCGCGCTTGGATGGCAAGACGATCGACTGGAACCCGCTTGATATGCAAGCCGGTGACGAGCCGCCAGAGCCATTCTCGATGTTGACAAAATCGATCACGACGCGGCAAATCTCATGCGGTATCACCCATACCACCGAAAAGGGCCACCAGCTTATCCGCGATAATTTGGAACATGCCCCAATCTATTCCGGTCAAATCGCAGGGCGCGGGCCGCGCTATTGCCCGTCAATTGAAGATAAAGTTGTTCGTTTCGCTGATCGCACAAGCCATCAGATTTTCCTGGAGCCCGAGGGACTTGACGTCGATACGGTATATCCGAATGGGATATCCACCTCGCTGCCAGAAGAATTGCAACGCGCCTTCCTCAAATCCATCCCGGGACTGGAAAACGCGACAATACTGCAGCCCGGTTACGCCATCGAATATGATTACATCGATCCACGGGCACTGAAGCCGACGCTCGAGACAAAACGAACCAGCGGGCTGTTTCTCGCCGGTCAAATCAACGGAACAACCGGCTATGAAGAGGCTGCAGCCCAGGGCCTGATGGCTGGTATCAATGCCGCTCGTGCAGCATCGGGTCTCGACGGGATCGTTCTCGACCGGGCAGAGGCCTATATCGGCGTCATGATCGATGACCTCGTGACCCATGGCGTTTCCGAACCCTACCGGATGTTCACGTCGCGTGCCGAATACCGAATCAGCTTGCGGTCCGATAACGCTGACGAACGTCTCACACCAAAAGCGATCGCTTTGGGGTGTGTGCGCTCCAACCGGACCGATCTGTTCCAAAGCCGCGCCCTATTGTTGGCTCGGACGAGACACCTTTTAAAGACCCTGACACTAACGCCGAACGCCGCAAACAGTCACGGGATCCGTCTCAATCAGGACGGCATAAGGCGCTCAGCCTTCGAAATTCTGTCTTATCCCGACCAATCGCTCCTGGCACTCAGGCAGGTTTGGCCGGAATTGACCGACCTTCCCGAATGGTCCATCGACCGCTTGGAGAACGACGCGCGTTATTCCGTCTATCTTGAGCGGCAGAACCGCGAGATCGAGAACTTCAGACGTGATGAAGAGGTTATTCTTCCCGCGGAAATCCGGTATGAAGAGATTTCGGGGCTCTCCGGTGAATTACGCGGTAAACTCAAGACGATTCAACCCTCAACACTCGGTCAGGCAGGCAGAATAGAAGGCATAACCCCTGCCGCCCTGACACTGCTGGCAGCCCATGCGAGATCACATCGAAGATCTGCTCCCGCCAAAAAGTCGGTCCCGTGAATTCAACCATTAACTTCAACATCGCCGATTTTGAAAAAGACCGCACCGAGGCCTTAAGGCTGTTTCCTGTTTCACGTGAAACATTAGCGCGCCTCGACACTTTCGTCGCTATGCTCCTGCGCTGGCAGACAATCAAAAATCTCGTCGCGCCCTCCACACTGTCGACCATATGGACGCGCCATATCCTCGATAGCGCCCAAATTTTCCCGCTCTTCCCAGATGCACGTATCTGGGTCGATATGGGATCCGGTGCCGGATTTCCAGGCCTCGTGATCGCTATCCTCTCCATGGACCATCCCGGCTCCCATATCCACCTGATCGAGAGCAACGGCCGAAAAGCGAGCTTCCTCCGCGAGGTTGCCCGTGAACTCGCCCTTCCCGTCACCGTCCACAACGAGCGGATCGAGGTCGTTCGGAAAAATCTGCCTAAAACGTGCGACTGCGTCACAGCCCGAGCCCTCGCGCCGCTCAACGAACTACTTACTTTCCAGCATCGCTATCTCGAAATTCATAACCCCTCTGCATTTCTTAAGGGACAAGATATAGAAGAAGAATTGACCTTAGCCGCTAAATATTGGAATATTGATCTCGAACTCGTCCCCAGCATCACGAACCCTGACGGACAAATCGTACGTGTCCATCATGCAGAGCTGAAGGACCACTTCTAGCCAAGAGGACACCTTCCATGTCTGTAACCGAGAGCGATCATTCCATGAAGTTAAGCAAATCAGGTCATCGGCCCAGAATTCTCGCTTTAGCCAACCAAAAAGGCGGCGTTGGGAAGACGACAACCGCAATCAATCTCGGCACTGCCTTGGCCGCCATCGGCGAGCGCGTGCTGATTATCGATCTTGATCCCCAAGGGAACGCGTCCACCGGCCTCGGAATAGAACAGACCGCCCGCAAAATATCCACCTATGACGTTCTTGCTGACGGCGCACCTCTCGAATCCGCCATTCTCGAAACCGCAGTTCCCGGAATGGCCATCGCGCCTTCAACTCTCGATCTTCTCGGTCTCGAACTCGAAATCGCCACTGACCGCGAGCGGACATTCCGGCTCAGAAAAGCTATCAACAGCCTCTACGACGCCCAAATTCAACGCGGCGACGATGCTTTCAGCTATATCCTGATAGATTGCCCGCCCTCCCTCAACCTCATCACCATCAACGCAATGGCAGCGGCTGACGCCGTCGTCGTGCCACTTCAGTGCGAGTTTTTCGCTCTAGAAGGACTTGGCCAACTCCTCAAAACCGTTGATCAGGTCCGTCAAGCCTTGAACCCGAGCCTCTTGATCCACGGCGTTGTCCTCACCATGTTCGACTCGCGGAACAATCTCTGCACACAAGTCGTCGCAGACGTACGATCCTTCATGGGCGCCAAGGTTTATGATACAATCATCCCGCGTAACGTCCGCGTGTCCGAGGCTCCTTCCTACGGAAAGCCTGTTTTGCTCTATGATTTCAAATCGACAGGGGCACAAGCCTATCTCCGCCTGGCGTCCGAAGTCATTCAGCGCGAACGCTCATTGCTGGCCGCCTGATCACCAACGGATATCAATAAATGACTGAAGAACCCACCCGTTCACGCCTGGGCCGCGGCCTCGCCGCTCTCATCGGAGATGTCGGAGAGCCGACAATACCGCTCGAACGTCCAAATGCTGCTCGAACAGTTCCCACCGAATTCCTGCGTCCTAACCCGAAAAACCCCCGAAAAGCCTTCGATGACGCAGAACTCGAGAATCTGGCAAATTCCATCCGCGAGAAGGGCATCATCCAGCCTATTCTTGTTCGTGCCTTGCCCCGCCTTGCGGATGTGTACGAAATCATTGCTGGCGAACGCCGATGGCGGGCAGCTCAACGCGCAGGCTTGCACGACGTTCCCATCCTGATTATCGAAGCTGACGACCGCGAAGCCCTTGAGCTTGCAATCATCGAAAACGTCCAGCGCGCCGACCTCAATCCGATCGAGGAATCTGCTGGCTATGAACGTCTAATCGAAGAATTTACCTATACTCAGGCTGATCTTGGCAAAATTATCGGTAAAAGCCGGAGCCATATCGCCAATACGTTACGGCTGCTGAAGCTACCCGCAAGCATCAAAGACAAACTGGTCAGCGGAGAAATCACTTCCGGACACGCCCGCGCTTTGCTCTCGGTCACCGATCCCGAATCGGCTGCGCGTCGCATCGTCCAAGAGGGTTTGACCGTTCGCGATATCGAACGTATGGCACAGGCCGATCAGTCAGCCCTACCCAAAGCTAAAAGCACATCACGCACCGCCCCTGAAAAAGACCCCGATACTTTAGGGCTCGAAAAAATTCTTGAGGATCTCCTCGGCATGACGGTCTTGATCTCCCACAGCGATCGCGGCGGAGAAATCAAAATAAAATACCGCACAATCGAGCAGCTCGAAGCCGTTTGCCGTCGCCTCCAGAACTAATTCTGTCGATCTCGAGTTCGCCGCGCCGCGACCGCTATCGTCAAAAACGTCCGGGACAGAGCCGTTTTATTGTTGATCTTCGAGTTTCGAAGCAAATGTTGCCCATCTCCCAGCAATCCAATGGCATTCTCCAGTGCGTCTATCGTCCAACGTGCCAATTGTTGGCGAAAAACGGCCTGCCGTTTATAAAAAATGCGGAAATCCCGCTCTATATCCGCCACCGACCGCCCCGCCTCCTGTTGAAACCGCGCATTTCGAAGTAAAACCCCATGGCGCAGTGCGCTCGACAATAAATAGTCCGGCGCCTGGTTTTCCTGCAGCGCACGCTCCAAAGCGTGGTCAGCCTCTGCTGGATTTCCCGAAAAGACGTGATCAATGATTTGATCTACCAGTAACGCCGAACTGTCGGCGATAATCGCATCGATATCCGATGATTCAATCTGTGCCTTTCCAGCGGCATAGAGTGAGAGCTTTTCAATCTCCTGCCGCGTCAAAAGTCGATCGGACCCGAGCAAACCAATCAGCTCGGTCTTCGCGTCCGCCGAAATCTTCTGCCCACGTTCGCGCAATATCCCGTCGATCAACGCAGGCAGATCACGTTGCTCGTCGCCATAACACGGCAAGGCCACCCCGAAATCAGCGCGTTCTACGGCGACCCGCACCGCACTCTTGTTTGATAAATCGCCTGCCTCGATCAATAGCAAATTAGGTGCCCGTCGTTCGAGCAAACCGTTGAAAGCAGCAATTTGTGCCTTGCTACCCATCCGCAACCGAACGAGTTTCGCGCTTCCAAAAAGGCCGATTGTGTTTAACTCTTCGGCTATTCTACCCGCATCAAAACCTGCCTCATCCACATCAAGCCGCGTGACGCTGAACGGATCGGTCGCATCCTTGACCAGAAAGCGCGCCAGTTTGTGGCACCGCTCTGATACAAGTCCCGCATCTGGGCCGTAAACCAGGAATATCGAATATTTGTCGCCCGGTTGGTTCACGAAACGGTCAACGTCGCCGCTCTTCAGCATCGCCATTGCAGCGCTCCCGCTATGCCTTCGTCACCAGATATGCCCCTATCCGAGTCTGGATAATATCAGACAACGCCTTCGCCACCCGAATTCGTGCATCCCGATTTGCCCGTAAAGCTGCAAATCGTTGACTGAGTCGGTCGATTGCCGCCGAAGCAACAGCCGTTCCCTCAAACACCTTCCGCCCCATCATATCTTCAAGATGATACGTCGCTTTCACTTGAAGCGATGCCGCTTCCGCACGGCCCGAGCTTGAATTGACCGCCGCCGCTGCCACGTTTTCCACCAGAGTGACACGAATCCTGTAAAGACTCGGGCCAGCCGGATTGCCGCCATTAAAGGCAAACCGCAATTCTTCTTCTAGGTAATGCCCTGTTAACTCCGGAATCGGCGCAACATCAACCGAAGACAGTTTCGCCCGTGTCGAGCCACCGCCAAATGCCGAGCCATGCAGGGGTTGAAAACATCCCGCGAGTAATAGCCCGACCCCGATGACGCTCAAAACTGTCCTGATGACCCTCATTCAGATCCTCATGTGTTCATTGATTCGAAGAAATCAGCGTTACTCTTGGTTTGCCGTAATTTGTCGATCAGGAACTCGATAGCGTCGACCGTACCCATCGGGTTCAAAATCCGGCGCAAGACATACATTTTCTTGAGCACATCCGGTGGCACCAACAACTCTTCTTTCCGCGTGCCTGAACGGGTAATATCCAGCGACGGGAAGACACGTTTGTCCGATACCTTGCGATCAAGGATGATCTCAGAGTTACCCGTGCCCTTGAACTCTTCAAAAATCACTTCATCCATGCGACTTCCCGTATCGATCAACGCCGTTGCAATGATCGTAAGCGAGCCGCCTTCTTCGATATTTCGTGCCGCGCCAAAAAACCGCTTTGGCCGTTGCAGAGCATTGGCATCAACGCCGCCCGTCAGAACCTTGCCGGACGATGGTACAACTGTATTGTAAGCACGTCCCAATCGCGTAATCGAATCAAGAAGAATAACAACGTCACGACCATGTTCGACGAGGCGTTTAGCCTTTTCGATCACCATTTCAGCTACTTGAACGTGCCGCGCCGCCGGTTCGTCAAAAGTGGACGACACAACTTCCCCTTTTACCGACCGCTGCATATCAGTGACCTCTTCTGGCCGCTCGTCGATCAGCAGAACGATCAGATAACATTCCGGATGATTTGTGGTGATCGATTGCGCAATATTTTGCAGCAAAACAGTTTTACCCGTTCTGGGAGGAGCCACGATCAAGCCGCGTTGCCCCTTGCCGATGGGTGAAACAATATCGATAACACGCGACGAAAAATCCTTGCGCGTCGGGTCTTCGATTTCCAGCTTGAGACGCTCATTCGGATAGAGCGGCGTCAAATTATCGAAATTGACCTTGTGTCGCGATTTCTCCGGGTCTTCAAAATTGATCGTATTGACCTTCAAGAGCGCGAAATAGCGTTCACCTTCCTTCGGGCTTCTGATTTGACCTTCCACCGTATCACCGGTCCGTAGTCCGAATTTTCTGATCTGGGAGGGGGAGACATAAATATCATCAGGACCAGCGAGATAATTTGAATCCGATGAGCGAAGAAAACCGAAACCATCCGGAAGAAGTTCGACAACACCCTCGCCAACAATCTCGACCTCGTTTGTCGCCAACTGCTTCAAAATCGCAAACATCAATTCCTGTTTACGCATTGTACCAGCATTTTCGACCTGAAGTTCTTCCGCAACACTGATCAGTTCGGTCGGTGACTTGGCCTTGAGATCTTTTAGTTTCATTTCACGCATTGAAGTTTCCTGAGAGCAATCCTTCTTGCAGACGGTATGGTCCATCCATTTGGGACGATTAGCGGCTTGCAAAAGAATAATTTATTGAGTCAGCTCGGTCAGCTATGAGGGGATCACAACAAAAACAACGCACCGACGACCCATTGTGATGATTGAATACCTGAAAAAAAGTTTCGTTACAAGCGACCCCGACGTCAAAAAGGCTTGATGATGACCAGAATCACAATCCCGATCATCAACACTGTCGGTACTTCGTTCATGATCCTGAAAAAACGTTGGGAATGAATATTTTGGTCATTCTGGAAATGACGTGTCCAACGGGCGAACATAACATGGCAAAAGGTCAATAAAAGTAACAAGGTCAGTTTTCCATGAAACCAACCTGCTTGAAACCAGTTTGCTGAAATAGCCATCCAGAGCCCGATGATCCACGTCACAACCATGGCAGGATTAATGATAAAACGTAATAATCTTCGTTCCATCACCTTGAAAACTTCCGATGACTCAGATCCGACAGCACTTGCCGCATGATAGACGAAAAGGCGGGGCAGATAGAGCATCCCGGCCATCCACGCGATGACTGAAAAAATATGCAAAGCCTTTAGCCAGTCATAAAGCATCGTCTTATCCCCGAATGCGACGTATCATCATCTCGACATGATCAATCGGCGTCTCCGGCACAATGCCATGACCAAGGTTGAAAATATAGGGGCCACGATCAAACGAAGCCAAGATATGATCGACACCTCTTTTGAGCGCGTCCCCGCCAGCAACCAATGCAAGCGGGTCAAGATTACCCTGAATAGGCTTAAGCGATTGGATTTCCTGTGCCGCCCAACGACAGTCAACAGTCCAGTCAAGGCCGATCACGGTAGCACTTGTCTCGGTCGCCACACGTTTATTACCCAGCCCGGACCCTCGCGCGAAAACCAGAATTGGTGCATCGGGAATCGATAATCGAACACCGTCTATAATTCTTTGTATCGGTTCCAATGACCATTTCTTGAACAATTCTGGCGGTAAAGCACCCGCAAAACTCTCGAAAATCTGCACAGCATTGACGCCAGATTGAAATTGTCGAACGAGATAATCAATGGAGCTTTTAACAACCAGATTGATCAAATGCTCCAAAAACATCGGATCACGATAGGCGGCTATCCGGAGAGGTGCGAGTTCCGGAGTACTCTTACCCGCCACCATATAGCTTGCAACGGTCCAGGGAGCCCCGCAGAAGCCAAGCAGAGCCGTTTGAGGCGCAAGGCTTGCTCTGACCTGCTTGATAGCCTTAAAGACAGGTTCCAGATGATTGAGATCGATTTCAGAATTTAGTCGATCAAGATCATGTTGGTTGGTAACCGGAGTAAGCCGCGGCCCTTCACCTTCCAAAAACTCAACTTTTTGACCCAAAGCATCTGGAACGACCAAAATATCGGAAAAAAGAATAGCGGCATCAAACCCGAATCGTTTGATCGGTTGAAGGGTTGCCTCAACAGCCAGAGCTGGTGTGTAACAAAATTCCAGAAAAGATCGTGTTTGGGCTCGTAATGCCCGATATTCGGGAAGATAACGTCCCGCTTGTCGCATCATCCAAATCGGAGGTTTATCTGTCTTGATCCCTTTAATGGTTTCCATAAAGAGATTTTTGGGCTTCAAATCGTTTTGCACTTCTAAAAACCTATAAGAGAGATTCTCTTTTTATTTTGTAGCTGGGTAGGGATTATGACTCATGAATCGTTCTGCACAGTTTTTCCACCGTAGATTAACGATCTTCAAAAATACATAGCCATCGGGATGAGCATCGAAAAACCGGAATTGCACTGGATTTTTATCAATCCGATGATGTGTTAAGACAACCAGCATTCGGGAAATCACTCCACCTCAAAATAGTTATGCCCGTTCTTCCTAAAAGACATGATCAAACTTATCCCGCCCGGGAAGCATGTGAACGAAAAAGAAACCTAAGGCGCACAACTTGAACCCGAAAGGCGTTAGATTGAAAAAATGACCGACTTATCCCCTCTTATGCACAGGCTTACGGTTTAAGGATCCCGACTTGAATAGGCGCTTTTTTCATCTTTATCTGGTATCCGACTCCACCGGTGAAACCCTCATCGCGGTAAGCCGTGCCGCGGCCGCCCAATACGCCAGCATGTCGGCCATCGAACATATTTATCCGCTCGTTCGGACACCCCAGCAACTGGACAAGATCCTCAATGAACTTGAGTCAGCACCGGGCATTGTTCTGTATACGCTTGTTGACCATGATCTGGCACGCAGACTCGAAACAGCCTGCCAGGAATCAGGCTGTCCGTGTTTGTCGATCCTCGATCCGGTTCTGAATATGTTTCAAGCCTATCTGGGAACGACCTCTTCCCTTCGGCCCGGCGCCCAGCACGTTCTGGATGCCGACTATTTCAAGCGCATTGACGCGCTAAACTACACAATGATGCACGATGACGGCCAGATGACCGACGATATGGAGCTTGCCGATATCGTTCTGGTTGGCATCAGCCGGACATCAAAAACCCCTACCAGTATTTACCTCGCCAATCGTGGCTTCAAAACAGGCAATATACCGCTTGTTCCCGGCATTTCCGTTCCCCCACAATTGGAGAGACTGAAAAACCCGCTTGTTGTCGGTCTTGTCGCGAGCCCCGAACGTATCGGTCAAATCCGCCAAAACCGCCTTCTTGCTTTGAATGCGGATGAAGACTCGCCCTATATTGATCGAACCGCGATCGCCGAGGAGCTCGCTTTTTCCCGCAAGCTCTGTCTGCGCAATAACTGGCCCATGATCGATGTCACCCGGCGCTCGATCGAGGAAACTGCTGCCGCCGTGATCGACCTGTATCGTTCCCGGCAATCCGGCCAGGGTTTTGAATAATGAGAAGCATTTCGTTCTGGCGCGCGGCTGATCCGCTCATTCTTGCCTCGAAAAGCACTATCCGCATCACCTTGCTCCGTCAGGCGGGCCTGCCTGTCATTCCTATTTCTGCCGACATTGATGAACGAACCATGTCCGCCAATTTGGAAAATAGTTCCGATCTCGGAACAGAAATCGCAAAACACCTCGCCCGTGAAAAAGCGCTCGCCGTCAGCAAACTTCATCCGGATCACTATGTCATCGGTGCCGATCAAACACTCGCGCTCGGCAATCAATTGCTGCATAAACCCGGTACACGTGACGAAGCGCACGAGCAGCTCCAAAACCTTTCCAGTAAAACCCATATCCTGACGTCCGCCGCAACCTTGGTCCGCAATGGCGAAACAATCTGCTCGGCAAGCGATCAGGCCCGTCTTGCCATGCGCGCTTTGACCGATGCGGAAATCCGGCATTATCTTGAGGCTGCGGGAGATGATGCACTCGCCAGCGTCGGATCCTATCAGCTGGAAGGCCTCGGCATTCATCTCTTCGAGCGGATCGAAGGTGACTATTTTACGATTTTGGGGTTGCCCCTGTTGTTCTTGCTTCGGGAATTGCGCGCAAAGGGATTGGTAGCACTATGAATACCGGAACAATTCTCCGCGCCGGCGTTGTCGGCCACCCTGTCAAACATTCCCGCTCTCCGATTATTCACGGTTATTGGCTTGAACAATTCGGGATAAACGGCCGTTATGACCGTTACGACGTCAAGCCGGAAGATTTCTCGCACTTCGTCAAAACCCTGTCAGAACAAGGCCTTCAGGGCGTCAATGTCACGATCCCGCACAAGGAGGCTGCCTTTCTCGCCCTTGACGAGGCGACCGACCGGGCGAGACGCCTCAAAGCCGCCAATACCCTCTGGTTCGAGAATGGCAAGCTCTGGGGTGACAATACCGATAGTATCGGTTTCCTTGCCAATCTTGATCAGAGTCATCCGGGTTGGGATATAAATGCGAAAAGTGCCCTCATTCTCGGTGCTGGCGGAGCGGCCCGCGCGATCATCGCCGGGTTGCAGGAGCGGAACATCGAAAAGATCACCATCGTCAATCGCACACGGGAGCGCGCCGAAGAATTGGCTCTGATGAGCGGCGGTCAAGTCGCAATTGCCGAATGGTCCAAGCTCTCTTTTCAACTTGAAAGCGCCGATCTTGTCGTCAACACCACCTCTCTCGGAATGACAGGGCAGCCCGATCTTGATCTTTCTCTCGATCCATTGGGCAAAAATGCCTTGGTCACCGATATCGTCTATGTTCCGCTCGAAACAAATCTGCTCAAACAAGCCAGATTGCGGGGAAACCCTGTGGTTGACGGTCTCGGAATGCTGCTTCATCAGGCTGTGCCAGGCTTCGAGCACTGGTTCGGAAAACGCCCCGTTGTGACGGATGCATTGAGACATCTCGTGGAAGATCACATTACGGGCATCCGCGCATGACTTTCATACTCGGCCTGACAGGGTCAATTGGCATGGGGAAATCAACAACCGCGCAGCTATTCCGGCAGCGCGGCGTTCCTGTTTACGACGCGGATCAGGTTGTTCACGATCTTTATCGGAAAGAAGCGGTTCCTCTGGTCGCCAAGCTTTTTCCGGCCGTCGTCAAGGACGGCATGATTGATCGTGTCGCGCTTGGTAAAATCGTTTTTGGAAATCCGGATGCTCTGCGCCAGCTTGAAGCAATTATTCACCCCTTGGTTCATCGAGCCGAAACAGAATTTGTCGTGCAAGCCCGCGAAAGCGCTGCCCCGCTGATCATTCTCGATATTCCCTTGTTGCTCGAAAAAAACCGTGAGGGACGTTGTGACGCGGTAATTGTTGTTTCAACAGATTTTTCCGAACAAAAGCGGCGCGTCATGAGCCGACCTGATATGACGGAGGAAAAATTTAGCCAGATTCTCGAACGGCAAGTGCCGGATGACCTGAAAAGAAAGCGTGCTCACATTGTGATCGAGACAGGGCGCGGAATTGAGGATGCTGATCGTCAGGTCGCCGCCATCATCAAGATGTTCAATGGTCGTCGAGGACGATTTATGGCTGGAGGGGTTTGAATGGCGCGCGAAATTGTTTTCGATACGGAAACAACCGGTCTCAACCCGCTGGGTGGTGATCGCATTGTTGAGATCGGCTGCGTTGAAATCGATAATTCGATATCGACCGGCAGAGTTTTTCACGCCTATATGAATCCCGAGCGTGATATGCCGGAAGGAGCCTTTCGCGTTCACGGGCTTTCAACAGAATTTCTCGCCGATAAGCCGCTTTTTTCGGCGATTGCCGAAGATTTATTGAATTTTATTGGTGATTCGCGCCTTATTGCTCACAATGCGTCTTTTGATATGGGATTTTTGAACGCGGAATTGACGCGTTCGGGCCACGTGGCAATCGGTCAGGAACGCGTCGTGGATACGCTGGTCATCGCCCGGCGTAAACATCCTTATGCGTCGAATAGTCTCGATGCTTTGTGTCAGCGCTATAATATCGACACGAGCCGACGCATCAAACACGGAGCCCTTCTCGACGCCGAGTTGTTGGCAGAGGTCTATAGCGAGCTTCTTGGTGGACGACAAACGACACTCGGCCTTGTCGAAAATGGATCAAGCGAGGATGAAGTTAAAGCCTCTGATGAGTTTTCCGGCAACGCACAAAAAAGGCCTACCGAGCTTCAGTCCCGCCTCACCAAGTCAGAACAAGAAGCCCATGCAGCTTTTATCGCCGAGCTTGGCAAAGACAGTGTATGGCTGAAATACCACAAAGCAGTCTCAAGCGAGGCGTGAGACATATCAGGCAGTACCGACTGCTTCACCTTGCGCCTGAACCTGAGCAACACGCTGCCGATAAAGCATCGCAAAATCGATAGGATCAATTAAAAGCGGAGGAAAACCGCCATTGCGGACGGCGTCGGCAACAATTTGCCGTGCGAACGGGAACAGGAGTCGAGGGCACTCGATCATTACGACAGCCTGAACAGCCTCGTCAGGAACATTTTGAACCCTGAAAATGCCGGAAAAGACGAGTTCAAAATTAAACATGATATTTGGCGCTTCACCACTTTTGCCATTGAGTACCAGATCAATCTCATAATCCGTCTCCGATAGCTTGCGGGCATTTACATTGACAGAAATCCCGATATTCGGAGCCTCGGAACGGGGAGCCAAAGACGCCGGCGCATTCGGATTCTCAAAAGAAAAATCTTTGATATATTGCGCGATTGCGTTGAGTGTTGGCACGTTTACCTCGGCGTTTTTGCCTCCGGTTGATTCGTCTGTCATAAGAGTGTCCGATCAATTTTTGAAAAGAAAGCCGTCGAATAAGAGACAATACTGAGTCCCAAGAGATGACGTTTGGTTATCATGAACGCCTCAACTTCTCAAGTTCTACAGCGCCTCTTGATTAACCTCTTCTCTTTCCTTTAAACCAACACCTTATTGCAACCGATCAGGTTGCTAGCGCGGACCTCGACGTAAGGGTGGGATCATGCAGGACGGTATGGATTTTTCGATTGTTGTTTTTATTATTCTCGCGGCTTTCGTGGGTTGGCGGCTTTACAATGTTCTCGGAACGCGCCCAGACCGCGATGCTCCGCGGGCACCAGCAAAAAAGATGAAACTTCCCGGAGCTCAGGCCGAGCCGGAAGATAACGTCATCTCCTTAGGTGATCATTCGAAAGGTGCGGAACATGATATTTCCGAACCGGCTGAGCCAATAAATCGCTGGAAAGGGATCGCTGAGCAAGGCACGCCATTGGCGACCGCGCTTGACTCGTTGAACAACGCCGAGCGCGGTTTTGACGCCAAAGCCTTTATAGAAGGTGCCAAACTCGCTTATGAATCGATTGTTCTTGGCTTCGCTGCTGGTGATCGGCAGATGCTGAAATCTCTCTTGTCGCGTGATGTGTTTGAAAGCTTTGTCTCCGCCATCGCCGAGCGCGAGAAAAAGGGTGAAACAGTCGAAACAACTTTTGTCTCGTTGGACAATGCGACCATTCAGGACGTTCATCTCAAAGGCAAAATCGCGAATATCTCCGTTGAATTTGTTTCGAAACTGATAACCGCAACCAAGGACAAGGACGGCGCGGTCATCGAAGGCTCACGGGAAAAAGTCGCCGATGTGACCGATATTTGGACATTCTCCCGGGAAGTTGGCAGTAAAGATCCAAGTTGGAGATTGGTCGCAACGGAAGCGGCTGACTAATCACGGAAGAAACCCATGGAGCTCTTGTCCGCTTCAGCTCATTTGGAGCGAATAACGTTCCATGCTCTCGACACATGGCAAGCGGATGATCACGCCGCGGCTTTCGCCTGTTTTCTTGAGACGGCTGAAGCGGCATTGTCAAATCTGACACCATTGCGGCCAGCGCAACTGATTTTTGATGGCTTGGTAGAGATCTTTCGCGCCGCCCAAACCATTGATCCGGCCAATAGCGCAGCTGCGAGACTTTATTTCGAGACATTTTTTGAACCCTTTCATGTAAAGCCACGCGAGGGTCAGGGTTTTCTGACCGGCTATTACGAACCTGAAATTCGAGGGTCACTCTCTCAAAGTAGCGAGTTTCCGACGCCGGTCTTGAAACGACCCGACGACCTCGTGTCTTTTCACCACCAAACGCCGCCGCCGCCTTTGCCTCCCGATCTTTCAGCCGCGCGGCAAACATCGGATGGCCTCGTTCCCTATTTCGACCGCGCCTCCATTGAGGACGGCGCTTTGGCAGAAAAGAAGCTCGAAATTCTCTATCTTCCCGATCCCGTCGAGCTGTTTTTTGCGCAGGTCCAGGGATCGGCGCGGATTCGCTTGCCCGATGGCAGTTCGATGCGCCTGACATATGCGGGAAGAAACGGCCATCCCTATACCACAATCGGCAAGGTGGTCGTCGCCGAGGGTCATGTCGCCCTTGCCGATCTGACGCTTGAGCGGTTCAAGGCATGGCTGAAAAGCAATCCTGATCACGCGCGTCGGATCATGCGTCTGAATAAATCCTATATTTTTTTCGAGCTGTCGCCATGCGGAAACGCCGAAGCGGGTCCGATTGGTGCTGCCTCTATTCCTCTTCGCGCCCATCGGTCGATCGCGATTGATCGCTCGATGTGGTGTTATGGCCTGCCGTTTTTCATCCGTGCGCAATTGCCCGATACGGATGGAAATATCAAAGATTTTGAGCGATTAATGATAGCGCAGGATACCGGATCAGCTATTTTGGGGCCTGCACGGGCCGATTTGTTTTTCGGTTCAGGTGACGAAGCCGGTCGTCAGGCAGGATTGATCCGCCATAAAGGTGATTTTTTTGTGCTGTTGCCGAGGGTCTTGTGAGTAGTGGATCGGGGAGGCGAAGACGTGTGTTGACCGCGGAAGAGGCCCGCCTGTGGTCCACTGTGGTTCGCAAAATAAAGCCGATCGCGGAAAGTCCGGCCGATAGCGGTGCAATTGTGGTCGCAGGTCAAAAACCGGCTGCTCAATCGACCGAGAAAAAGAAACCAACCAAACCCGTAAAATCGCTTTCTCCTGAAAAGTTAGCTCCGCCATTGCTTCCGTCAGCCCCTGTCGCGAAAAAAGCGCCGCAAGTTCCGTTTGCGCCGCTGGAGCGGCAATTGCGGCGCGGTCTCTCGCGCGGATCCAGTTCTGTTGACGCGACGATTGACCTGCACGGGATGCGGCAAGCCGAGGCCCATGAAAGATTGCGCAGCTTTATCCTGAAGGCACAGCGGGACGGGTTGAAAGTCGTTTTGGTTGTCACCGGCAAGGGCAATCTGGCTGATCATGATCCGTCTTTTGATCAGCGCGGCGTCCTGCGCCGTAATTTGCCGCTCTGGCTTCGAATGCCCGATTTGAGACCGGCAATTATCGGATTTGAAGAGGCCAGTCGCCAACACGGCGGATCTGGCGCTTTTTATGTCCGAATCCGGAAGCCGAATGGTGATCGGAGCGCATTATGACCCCTTTTGGCGAACGGCTTCGTACCTTGCGAGAAGAGCGCGGCATTTTGTTAAAGGATATGGCCGCGGACCTTGGCGTTTCAGCAACCTATCTGTCTGCCCTTGAACATGGTCGCCGCAGCAAGCCGAATTGGAGCTTTGTTCAGCGGGTGATCCATTATTTCAATATTATCTGGGATGAAGCGGATGAATTACAGCGGCTTGCCGATCTTTCCAACCCGCGGATCGTCGTTGAAACAGCTGGCCTCTCGCAAAAAGCCACCCTGCTTGCCAATTTGTTGTCCCGTACCATCGGGGAATTATCCGATGCCGAGCTGGACGCTCATGTGACATTGCTCGAATTGGCTCGCAAACGAACGCGGTCTTGACGCCTTGGCCCCGCGCTGTCAGAGCATCATCACATTTGAAAACTGGAAGAAATAGTATGAAAAATGCACGCTACGATGTTTTGGGTATTGGTAATGCGATCGTTGATGTGATTGCCCGGACTGAAGACGACTTCCTCATCTCGAACAACCTTGCAAAAGGGTCGATGCGTTTGATCGACGAGCCCGAAGCCGAGCGGCTTTATGAAGCGATGGGCCCGGCTACGATCATTTCCGGCGGCTCCGCCAGCAATACCGTTGCCGGCGTTGTCTCTTTGGGTGGAACAGCTGCATTCATCGGAAAAATCCGCCAAGACTCGGTCGGCGCGCTTTTCACACATGATATCCGCGCCATCGGCGTGACCTTTGACACACCGCAGTCGCTGGAAGGCCCTGCGACCGCCCGTAGCTTCATTCTGGTGACACCTGACGGCGAACGCACCATGAATACGTTTCTCGGTGCCTGTCAGGGCCTCGGGCCCGATGATATCGATGCTGAAACGGTTGCCTCTGCCAATATCACCTATCTGGAAGGGTATTTGTGGGACCCGGCGGAAGCAAAGATCGCCTTTCGGAAGGCCGCCGCCTTGGCCCATCAGAATGAGCGCCGCGTCGCCATCACGCTGTCAGATAGTTTTTGCGTCGATCGCTACCGCGACGAATTCCGCGATCTTCTCCGCACGCGACAGGTTGATATCCTGTTCGCCAATGAGCACGAGCTGAAAAGCCTCTATGCAACGTCCGACTTTGACACAGCGGTCGCTGCTTTGAGGGAAGAGGGCGCGCTCGGCGTCGTCACTCGTTCCGAACAGGGCTCGCTAGTAGTCACTCCTGATGCGATCAAGGCCGTTCCGGCAGGCAGCATCGAGAAGCTCGTGGATACGACGGGCGCGGGCGACCTTTACGCTGCCGGCTTCCTGTTCGGCCTCGCTCGCGGGATCGATCATGAGACTTGCGCTCGCCTCGGCGGTCTGGCGGCAGCTGAAATCATCCAGCATATCGGTGCCCGCCCCGAAACATCCCTGTCCGAGCACGTTCGGCAAAGCGGAATCACGATCTCGGAGCTAGCCTAGCGCTTTTAAAGCTTTCGGAGCGCAACCTGTTTGATCTGGTGATTGCCGCCCTTCGTCAAAACAAGGTCGGCACGTGCACGCGTCGGCAGGATATTCTCTTCAAGATTGGGCAGATTGATCCCGTTCCAAAGCGACAGCGCAATCTCGGTTGCTTCCTTGTCTGAAATATCCGCATATTTCCGGAAATAGGATAATGGGTCCCGGAACGCCGTTTCCCGCAACCGCATGAACCGGCTCACATACCAATCTTCCAGATCATCCTCATTGGCATCGAGATAGATCGAAAAGTCGAAAAAATCTGACACAAACGGCAGCGGATTCGCTGTCTTGGGCTGATGGCTTGGCAGGAGTACATTCAAGCCTTCGACAATCAGAATATCGGGCCGGTCAATCTCGATCTGCTCCCCGGGCACGACATCATACACAAGATGCGAATAAACCGGCGCTTCAACGTGCCGCTTCCCCGCCTTCACATCCGACAAGAACCGGATCAGCGCCATCGTGTCATAGCTTTCGGGGAACCCCTTACGGCTCATCAAACCCTGCGCTTCCAGCTCCGCATTCGCGAGCAGAAACCCGTCCGTCGTGACGAGCTCAACCTTCGGCGTATTCGGCCAGCGCGAGAGCAGCGCCTTGAGAACGCGGGCAGATGTCGATTTCCCCGCGCTCACCGAGCCCGCCAGCCCGATCACATAGGGCACCTTGCCATCCGGCTCCGCGAGCAGAAACCGCTGCGTCGCCTTAAACAATCCCTGCGTTGCCGCAACATACAGCGATAACAGACGCGACAGCGGCAGATAAATTGCCACCACTTCCTCAAGCGAAATCGGGTCATTCAGCGATTGCAGCTTCACGAGATCATCGCCGGTCAGCGTCATCGGCGTATCTGCACGCAACGCTGCCCATTCCGTCCGCGAAAAAATCCGGTACGGCGAGAGATCGTCGTCTAATCCGGTCGTCCGTCCGTCAAAAATCATCGAAAGTCTCGCTATGCTCTTGGGCCGTGCGTCAGCTTTGCGGCCGCGCCGCCTTTTCCTCAAGTCCCGACTGCGCCGTCCGCCGTGCCAACTCGCCCATCACCTCGTCGAGCGGTACATTCGACGCTTTCAACACAACCAAGAGATGAAAAAGCAGATCCGCCGCTTCATTCCTGATCGCTTCGGCATCGCCCTCGACCGCCGCGATCACCGTTTCAACCGCCTCTTCGCCCATTTTCCGCGCGCAATACGAGCGCCCGCGCGCCAGCAACTTCGCCGTATAGGAGTGTTCCACTGACGCCGATGCCCGCGCCGCAATCAGTTCTTCAAGGTCTGAGAGAGAAAATGCTGTCATGTCTCGATCCTCATCGGCAATCCCGCATCGCGCATTCTCGCCTTTGCCTCGCCAATCGTGAATTCGCCGAAATGGAAGATCGACGCCGCCAGAACAGCACTCGCATGCCCCTCCTTGATCCCGGCGACCAAATGTTCAAGCGTCCCGACGCCCCCTGAAGCGATGACCGGCACAGAAACCGAATCCGCAATCGCCCGCGTCAACGCGATGTCATACCCGATTTTCGTCCCGTCACGATCCATCGATGTCAGCAAAATCTCGCCTGCTCCCAATTCCGCGACGTCCCGCGCATAGGCACACGCATCAATCCCGGTCGCGCGCCGTCCGCCATGGGTGAATACTTCCCAGCGGTCGGGCTCCCCCTCCACGGATACTTTCTTGGCATCAACCGCGACCACTATACATTGCGTGCCGAATTTCTCCGCCGCCCGCCGCACAAAGTCCCGGTCCTGCACCGCCGCCGTCATGATCGAAACCTTGTCGGCTCCGGCCAATAGCAACGCCCTGATATCTTCCACCGTGCGCACGCCACCCCCCACGGTGAGCGGCATGAAACACGCCTCCGCCGTCCGGCGCACAACATCCAGCAAGATACCGCGATCCTCATGGCTGGCCGTAATGTCGAGAAAGCACAATTCGTCCGCACCCGCCGCATCATACGCAATCGCCGCTTCCACCGGATCGCCCGCATCAACCAGATTGACGAACTGCACCCCTTTGACAACCCGCCCGTCCTTGACGTCGAGGCACGGGATCACACGCGCTTTAAGCATGAAACGCCCCCTTTGCCCGCGCCGCCGCAATCAGGGCCAACGCCTCTGCAGGGTTGAGACGGCCATCATACAGCGCCCGGCCCGAGATCGCTCCCTCGAGAACCGCACAATCCGGCTCCAGCAACCGTTTTACGTCCTCGATCGACGCCAATCCGCCCGATGCTATCACCGGGATCGAAAGCGCACCCGCTAGCGCCAAGGTCGAGGCGATATTGAGCCCCTTCAGCAAACCGTCCCGCGCGATATCCGTGTAAATAATCGCCGAAACACCTGCATCCTGAAACCGGAGGCCGAGGTCTTCCGCCGTGATGTTGGAGAGCCGCGCCCACCCGTCAACCGCCACCAACCCGTCCCGCGCATCAATGCCCACCGCGATCCGCCCCGGAAAGGCACGCGCCGCTTCCCGCACAAAATCGGGGTCCCGCACTGCCGCAGTCCCGATAATCACGCGGGTAACGCCTTTTTCAAGCCAACCCGCCACGGTCTTCATGTCGCGAATACCGCCGCCGAGCTGGGTCGGATTTTTTGTTGCCGCAATAATCCCGTCGACCGCTGTCGCATTCATCGGTTTTCCCGCAAAGGCGCCATCAAGATCGACAATATGCAACCAAGGGAACCCTATTCGCTCGAATTGCAACGCCTGATCTGCCGGATCATCATTGAAAACGGTCGCCTGCTCCATATCCCCCTGGATCAGACGGACACAGCGGCCTTCCTTCAGGTCGATTGCCGGAAAAAGGATCATGGCTTCCACCTGAGAAAGTTTGCAATGAACGCCAGCCCGAGCTTCTGGCTCTTTTCAGGATGAAACTGGCTGCCGGCAATATTGTCCTGCGCGACAATCGCCGTAATCGGCCCGCCATAATTCGTTTCCGCCACCAAAGCGTCACGGTCTTTCACCGAAAAATGATATGAGTGCACGAAATAGGCGTGCAAGCCATTCACACCCGTCGGAATACCCGCCAACAGGGCATGATCGTGCCTGACATCGAGTGTATTCCATCCCATATGCGGAATTTTCAACGCCGGATCATTCGGCTCGATGCCCTGGACGTCACCTTTGATCCAGTCGAGGCCAGCGGTTGTAACGTGCTCGAGCCCGCGGCTGGCCAATAATTGCATGCCAACACAAATTCCGAGAAACGGCGTGCCTTTCTGGATGACACTCTCGTTCAAAACCTCGATGAGCCCACCAATTTTCGTGAGTCCTGCCTGACAATCGGCAAAAGCCCCCACACCGGGCAGCACGATCCGGTCAGCTTTCCGAATCAGATCCGGATCGGACGTCAGTGAAATAGTGGCCGTGAGTCCCGCTTCGCGCGCGGAACGTTCGAATGCCTTTTGGGCCGAGTGGAGATTGCCCGAGCCGTAATCGATAATCGCAACCTTCACCGGAATCCCCTGATATCCGGAAAGAGCCCGATCACCCCCGGCTCCCGCGTCGACTGGGACGAGGATGCGCTGAAAGGTTGCACAACGAGATTGCGTGGCCGTGCCGAGCGGTAATGATCATAAAAGCGGCGTTCCGCATCCTCGGGCGTTTCACCCTGAACAATCCCGGCCAGTTCAAATCCGCGCCGTTCAAGCGCCGCGCCCCACCATTCCCGACCGCAAATTCCAATGAAAAAGGCAATAAGTAGGCTGATCATGCCAGTCAGAGCGGGGTTGAGTGCGATATTTGACGCGCCCGCAATCAAAAGACCTTCAAGAAGCGCGTAAACCAGAAGCCACCGCCAAATCCGCTTGTAGCCAAGCCACAACGGCGGAATTAAAAACGCACCCCAGGAGAAACGATCTTTGATGAAAATCGCACGACCCATGATTTCCTGCGTCGTCATTTGTCCGCTGCCGGGGAGATAGACCGAATAAAGTGCCATGGGGGTTCCGCTCAGAGAGTGCCTTTGGTGGACGGAATACGGCCCTGCTCACGCGGGTCGATCGAGACGGCTTGACGAAGCGCGCGGGCCAGCCCCTTGAAGCAGCTTTCCGCAATATGGTGCGCATTCTCGCCGTAGAGTGTTTCGACATGAAGCGTAATGCCGGCATTGATGGCGAAGGCTTGAAACCATTCCCGAACCAACTCGGTATCAAAATCACCGATTTTTTCCCGCGGAAACACGGTCTTGAACACGAGAAAAGGTCGCCCCGAAACATCAACAGCCACCCGCGTCAGCGTCTCGTCCATCGGCAATAGGCTATCCGCATAGCGGACAATGCCCTTTTTGTCGCCAATCGCTTGCTGGAACGCCTTTCCGAGCGCAATTCCGATATCTTCAACCGAGTGATGCTGGTCGACATGCAGATCGCCGGTGCACGACACATCAAGATCAAACAAAGAATGTCGTGAAAACAGCGTCAGCATATGGTCGAGAAACCCGATCCCGCTCGCGATTGTGCCGGTTCCCTGTCCGTCCAGAGTGAGGCTGAGTGTGATTTGTGTTTCTGCTGTTTCGCGTTTTACTGAAGCCGACCGCATAAGACCTGTTCCCGCTACGAATTTTACACGCTACCCGTGAAGTCCGGATGCCTTCTAGCAATATCAGGCCCGTTGCGCCACAACGGATCGTCGACAAAGCAATTTTGTTGCAAAGTTTCTCTTTGCCCGCATTGACAAACATCTGTTTTAGGTCTGATCAAAAACATATCTGAAGCGAAAGAGAATTTGGACGCCGACATGAGCGATGATGAGAAGAGATGGCGCGCGACGACGATCCTGATGGTTCGGAAGGGCAATCGTGTCGTGATTGGCGGCGATGGACAGGTCAGCCTCGGCCAGACCGTGATGAAGTCGAATGCCCGGAAAGTTCGTCGGTTGGGCAAGGGCGAGGTCATTTCGGGCTTTGCAGGCGCCACCGCCGATGCTTTCACACTGTTTGAGCGACTTGAATCGAAACTTGAACAATATCCCGGTCAATTGATGCGCGCCTGCGTCGAACTGGCGAAGGATTGGCGGACAGACAGATATCTCCGTCGTCTTGAAGCGATGATGCTGGTCGCAGATCGGTCATCCGGGTTGATTTTATCAGGCACTGGCGACGTTCTGGAGCCCGAAGGCGATGTGATGGGCATCGGATCGGGCGGCGGCTATGCCTTGGCAGCGGCACGCGCTCTGATCGATTTGGATTTGGATGCCGAAGCGATCGTTCGCAAAAGTCTGGGCATCGCAGCGGATATCTGTGTGTATACGAACCATTCCCTCACGATTGAATCGCTGGATGTGGACGAGCGAGGCCCTGAATGACCAATTTTTCCCCGCGTGAAATCGTTTCCGAGCTTGATCGCCATATTGTCGGTCAGCATGATGCGAAGCGTGCCGTTGCCATAGCCTTGCGCAACCGGTGGAGACGGCTTCGTCTCGAAGGCGCGATGCGCGAGGAGGTTTTGCCAAAGAATATCCTCATGATCGGCCCCACAGGGTGCGGCAAGACAGAAATCTCCCGCCGTTTGGCGCGGTTGGCTGGCGCACCGTTCCTCAAGGTCGAGGCTACCAAATTCACGGAAGTCGGTTATGTCGGGCGTGATGTCGAGCAGATCATCCGCGATCTCTTGGAGATCGGCATTGCGCTGGTCAAAGACTCAAAGCGTAAGGAAGTAAAAGCACGCGCCGAACTCTCCGCCGAGGAACGCGTCCTTGATGCTCTGGTTGGTCCTTCGGCAAGTGCTGCAACCCGGGACTCCTTCCGCAAAAAGCTCCGCGCTGGCGAATTGGCCAATAAGGAAATCGAAATCGAGGTCGCCGCCGGTTCATCGGGAATCCCGATGTTCGAATTGCCTGGAATGTCGGGCGCCATCGGGGCCGTCAATCTCGGGGACATTTTCGGCAAGGCGATGGGTCAACGCACCAAGACAAAAAAAGTATTGGTCAAGGATGCCTATGGACCGCTTGTGACCGAGGAAAGCGACAAGCTCTTCGATCAGGAGCAGATTGTCGACGAGGCCATCCACGAAGTCGAGAATAATGGCATCGTGTTTCTCGACGAAATCGACAAGATTTGCGGCCGTGAAAATCGCGGTGGAGCGGACGTCTCCCGCGAAGGCGTCCAGCGTGATCTTCTTCCCCTGATCGAAGGAACATCGGTCTCCACCAAGCACGGTGCGGTGAAAACCGATCATATCCTCTTCATCGCCTCGGGCGCCTTCCATGTCTCGAAACCGTCCGATTTGCTGCCCGAGCTTCAGGGCCGCCTGCCGATCCGTGTTGAACTCTCTCCCCTGAAGGAAGAGGATTTCCGCCGGATATTGACAGAAACCGAGGCAAGCCTCGTCAAACAATCGATTGCCCTGATGGCAACCGAAGGCGTGACGCTTGTCTTCAAGCCCGATGCGATTGACGAGATTGCCAAAGTGGCTGTCAAAGTGAACTCGACCGTCGAAAATATTGGTGCGCGGCGGCTCCAGACCGTAATGGAGCGCATTCTCGACGACGTATCCTTCACCGCGCCCGACCGGGACGGTGAAACGCTTGAGATTGACGGTGAGTATGTCCGGAAAAGTATCGGTGATCTGGCCAAGAATGCGGATTTGAGCCGGTTTATTCTTTGAGCCACCGGGGCGATGGAAAACGAACAGGCTTGCAAGCCTGATAAACGATTGTCATAACGCGCCGTCTGGCGGGGGATTGGGTTGATGGCGAGTTTCAAGGAATTGGTGTTTTCCGGCGTTCAGCCGACCGGAAATCTGCATCTCGGTAATTATCTGGGCGCAATCACGAAATTCGTGGCGCTTCAGGAAAGCCATGACTGCATTTATTGTGTCGTGGATCTGCACGCCATCACGGTCCCGCAAGATCCGAAAGCGCTTACGGCAAACATTCGTGAAGTAACCGCCGCTTTCATCGCCTGCGGCATCGACCCGAAGAAGCACATCATCTTCAACCAGAGTCAGGTTCCCCAACACGCGGAATTGGCCTGGATTTTCAATTGCACGGCGCGCCTCGGCTGGCTCAACCGGATGACGCAATTCAAGGAAAAGGCTGGCAAGGACCGCGAAAACGCATCCGTCGGCCTTTATGCCTATCCCGCCTTGATGGCTGCCGATATTCTTGTCTACCGCGCAACCCATGTTCCCGTCGGCGAAGATCAAAAGCAGCATCTCGAGCTTTCGCGGGACATTGCCCAGAAGTTCAACAATGATTTTGTCGACTCCATCGCTTATCATGGCTTTGGGGACGCCTTCTTCCCGCTGCCTGAGCCTCTCATCCAAGGCCCGGCAACACGCGTGATGAGCCTGCGCGACGGCACAAAGAAGATGTCGAAGTCCGACCCGTCCGATAATTCCCGGATCAACCTGACGGATGACGCCGATACCGTGGCCCAGAAGATCCGTCGGGCCAAAACAGACCCAGAACCCTTGCCCTCTGAAGAGGCGGGGCTGGAAGGTCGCCCCGAGGCGGATAATCTGGTCGGCATCTTTGCCGCCCTGTCCGACATCGACAAGGAGAGCGTGCTGCGTGATTTCGGCGGGGGACAGTTCTCAACCTTCAAAGCGGCTCTGGTCGATTTGTCGGTCTCGAAGCTCGGCCCGATCGGCTCCGAGATGAAACGGCTTCAGTCCGATCCGGCGTCGATCGACGCGATCCTCGCGGACGGCTCGGCTCGTGCCGAGAAACTCGCGCGCAGGACGATGGACTCCGTCAAGGACATTCTTGGCTTCATCCGGAGCTAGGCGCTCAAGGTCGGCGCTTGACAATATGGTGCCGTTTCGACCTCTGTCAGCTGCCCGTGACCGCCGACCAAATTCGTTACCAATAGCGTTGGACGGAAAAACCCCCTGTTTTACCGTCCAACACGACAAACGCCGCACTGCTTTCACACGATAAAAAATCTCCAACACTGGAAATACTTCGTCCAACGTTGGACCGTATTTCAACCCCGAAGGGTCTAAATACGGTCAATAACTGTATCTTTAATCATAGTATTTGTAATTCAATTTTATCATCCAGCAAATGTATATGCCGTCTTCACGATAGTAAAGAATTCCTTCGCATAAGTACCTTGCTCACGGGAACCATAGCTAGACCCTTTTCTACCACCAAACGGCACATGATAATCTACGCCTGCTGTCGGGAGATTGACCATAACCATGCCCGCTTCCGAGTTTCTCTTGAAATGGGAAGCATATTTGAGGCTTGTGGTGCAAATGCCAGCCGACAACCCGAATTCTGTATCATTTGCTACAGAAAGTGCTTCATCATAGTCTTTAACACGAATGATTACTCCAACTGGTCCGAAAATTTCTTCACGGGCAATCCTCATCGTGTTCGAAACCTCTGTGAATAGTGCAGGCTGCAAGTAAAAACCGGGCGTCTCACGATTCAATAGTTCACCACCCCAAACAAGTCTTGCACCTTCCTTCTGACCGATCCCGATATAGGAAAGGTCCTGATCCAGCTGGTTTTGATCAACGACAGGGCCAATATGGGTTCCCGCCTTCAGCGCATTATCAACGCTCAACCCCTTCAGCCGGTCCGTGAGAGCCGCGACGAAAGCGTCATGGATTCCATCAGAAACAATCAAACGGGACGACGCCGTACAGCGCTGTCCTGTCGAAAAGAATGCACCGTTAACCGCTGATTCTACGGCGATTTTCAGGTCGGCATCGTCCAAAACAATGAGCGGGTTTTTGCCTCCCATTTCGAGCTGGATCTTCTTCATCGGCATCGAATGAATGGCAGCTTCCGCCACTTTGTGGCCCGTACCAACCGAGCCCGTAAACGTTATGGCGTTAACGTCCTTATGGTCGAGAATTGTCTGGCCGACTTCCGATCCACGGCCCATTACGAGGTTTAGAACCCCTTTGGGCAGGCCTGCACGGGCCAAAATATCAACCAAAGCCCATCCGCAACCGGGAACAAGATCCGCAGGCTTGAAGACGATCGTATTGCCATAAGCTAGCGCGGGAGCAATTTTCCAAGCAGGAATAGCAATAGGAAAGTTCCAAGGCGTAATCATTCCAATAACGCCGACAGCCTCGCGAGTTATTTCAATTCCAACTCCCGGGCGAATACTTGGAACCATTTCACCATTTAATCGCAGAGCTTCGCCAGCAAAAAATGCAAAGATTTGCCCCGCGCGTGTTGCTTCACCAATACCTTCAGGAAGCGTTTTCCCTTCTTCACGAGAAAGAAGTCGGCCGAGTTCATCTTTGCGAGCTAAAATCTCGTCTGACGCTTTCTTTAAAATTTCATAACGCTCTTGGGGAGTTGTTCTCGACCAGCTGGCAAAGGCGTTTTTAGCAGAAGTAATGGCTTCTTCCGTTTGAGCTTTCGTTGCTCGCGTATAATTGCCGATAATATCGTTTGTATCGGATGGATTGATATTGACAGTAACCGAATTACCCTCGACCCATTCACCATTAATGTAGTTTTTGTATAGTTCGGTCATTTTATATTTTCCTGATCTATTGTTTTTAGAGTTACGGCATGAAAGACAACGCGCGAATATTAATCTAGATCAAACCCCGTTTCGCGAGATTTCGCATAAGATGTGAAGTACCAAACGTCCAAGGCGGGCAAGCATCAGTTGCTTTCATTCTGTTGATAAGACTGCCAAGCATTGGTGTCGATACTGTAACAATATCACCATCCTTGTGCGTGAAACCTTTTCCGGGAGCATCACGATCCTTGATGGGGGCATACATTGTTCCCGTATATAGTATGGCGCCGTCGGGGTATTGATGATGTTTATTCAGCATTTGGCCAGCCAGATCTGCAAGGTCGCGGCTTATCTTTGTGATTGATGAGGAGCCTTCGAGAGAAAACCCGTCCTCGCCATCAACACGAACAGTAACGACTGCCGAGCGCAAGTCATCGAGAGAAAAAGTAGCGTCAAAGAAGCGGAAAAACGGCCCGACACAAGCTGATGCATTATTATCTTTTGCTTTTCCAAGTAAAAGCGCAGATCGTCCTTCGACATCGCGCAGATTTACATCATTTCCTAAAGTACCACCAACAATTTTTCCGGTAGATGCTACAATAAGTACGATTTCAGGTTCGGGATTATTCCAAGTCGACATCGGGTGAATACCGGCGTCTGCCCCTGTCCCAACGGCCGCCATAGACGGTGCCTTCGTGAAAATCTCTGCATCAGGGCCAATCCCGACTTCCAGATACTGGCTCCAGGCGTTTTGACTTATCAAAACGTCCTTCAATTTTAACGCTTCCGGCGAACCTGGCTTCAATTTCGACAAATCATCGCCAATTAGCGATGTAATTTCGCTTCTCAGTTTTGCCGCCGCCGCAAAATCGCCACGCGCCTTTTCTTCAATGACACGCTCAAGCATTGAAACGGCAAATGTAACTCCTGCCGCTTTGATGACTTGCAGATCATTGGGAGCAATGAACCATGGTTTGTGCGGATTTTGTTGATCCGCTGATGTATTCGCGAGAATAGTTTCCAATTTTCCAAGATTTTCGCCCGAAGCAGCGCGGAGAGCATTAGCAGGGTCACTATCCTCACAAAGATCGCGCATTGTCGGAAATAATCGAGAAATATCAACAACACCCTCTGGTCGGATCGCAACGACCGACGGCCCGTTAACGTCAGGACGCCATACCCGCCCTGCAAGAGCGCCACGCATCACATCTGCAGGAAGGGTAGTTCGGGTTTGAAGATCAATTTTGGGCATGTCGCTGTTTCTCAAACGATGTTGAAGCTAGGTAAAACCCTTGCCATGTTTTTCGGGTAAATCAAATCATGATGACACTACGTGGAACATTTTTTAGTAAAATGAACGTTCGGTTCTTATTGGCGAATGCCATCGATTGCGCTATCGATTAGTAATCACGCTCAGGATTGAGCAGATATCTGACCAAAATGAGCGGAGAAAATCATGAACGCCCCTACCGGAAATGCTCCGAGAACGCTTCGACTTAACGCCTCCGATAATGTTGTCACTGCGGTTGATCCCATTGACGCGGGTGCCGGAGCCTATGGTGCGACAGCGACAGTCCGTATTCCGCGGGGCCATAAAATGGCCATATCTACGATAGCAGAGAAGGCTCCGATCGTAAAATTTGGTCAGATCATTGGTTTTGCGAGCAAAGCTATCGCCCCAGGTGAATGGGTCCACGAGCAAAATGTTGTCGTTCACGAATTCGAGCGAGACTATCGCTTTGCTGAAGATGCAAGAAAAGAAGAGATACTGCCGCTTCACGAGCGCGCTACTTTTGAAGGTTTTCGTAGGGCAAATGGTTCTGTGGGCACGCGAAACTACATCGCAATTCTGACTTCCGTAAATTGTTCGGCGACGGCAGCGCGATTTATGGCTGAGGAAATCAATCGCTCCGGTATCTTAAAGGACTACCCGAACATTGATGGCGTAATTCCTCTCGTGCAGGGCGGCGGATGTGCGCTCGATGTTAAAGGCGAGGGCTATGAAATTCTGAAACGTACCCAATGGGGATACGCTACAAATCCAAACGTTGCAGGCGTCGTTATGGTGGGCCTGGGATGTGAAGGGTTTCAAATCAGTCGCTGGAAAGAGGCTTACAATATTTCAGAAAGCGAAACTTTCCACTCGATGACCATTCAGGAAGTCGGCGGGACGCGGAAAACAATTGCGGCGGGTGTTGAAGCGATTAAATCGATGTTGCCGATTGCTTCCAAGGCGAAGCGAGAGACAGTTCCGGCCTCCGAGCTTATGCTTGCTCTCCAATGTGGCGGGTCGGACGGCTATTCGGGTATCACAGCCAATCCCGCGCTTGGTGCTGCTGTTGACGAGTTGGTGCGGCATGGCGGAACGGCAATTTTGTCTGAAACGCCCGAGATTTTTGGCGCCGAGCATCTCTTGACCCGCCGAGCTGCGACCCGTGCGATTGGTGAAAAACTCGTTCAACGTATTCATTGGTGGGAAGATTATACCAAGCGCAACAAGATGGAGATGAACAATAATCCATCTCCGGGCAATAAGCTAGGCGGGCTAACGACTATTCTAGAAAAGTCGCTTGGCGCGGCCGCTAAGGGCGGCACTACGACAATGACGGGCGTCTTCGAATATGCCGAAAAGGTTGATACAAAAGGCTTCGTCTTTATGGATACGCCCGGCTACGATCCAGTCTCGGCAACTGGCCAGGTTGCTGGTGGCGCCAATATTCTTTGCTTCACGACCGGCCGCGGCTCTGCCTATGGGTGCAAGCCGACACCGTCGATCAAGCTTGCTACAAACTCGGAAATGTATCGTCGGATGACCGAGGATATGGATATCAATTGCGGTGACGTTCTTGATGGTGTTTCGATCGAAGACAAAGGCAAGGAAATCTTCTCAAAGATACTGGAAGTAGCATCCGGAGAACAATCAAAGTCGGAAGAACTCGGTTACGGAGACGCCGAATTTGTGCCGTGGGTTGTTGGCGCAACGATGTAACTAATCGGAGTGTGACCGAGGCGGTCTATTCAGACCGCCGCACGTTGGTTACGCACCAATCGTGCGCTTCAGAGCTTTGAAATGCTCTGTCGCTTGGAATTCGAGTACTTGCATCCATTGACGAGCAGTGTGTCGGCATTCTTTGTCGGGAATGATTTTCAACGGCCGTCCTGTAGACATCGCGTAGACTTGTTGACGGCAGGCGCGTTCTAGAAAATAGAGGTCGTCAAAGGCTACTGCTACCGACGGACCGCCAACCATAACGCCATGATTGGCAAGAAAAACAATGTCCGCATCACCACGATTTTTACCCTGCCCCGCAATGCGTTCGCCCTCTGACTCGTCAAGAGCAAATCCGCCAAACTCTTCCTCATATGCCGTCCGCCCAAAAAACCTGGCTGCAGTCTGATGGGCCATTTCAAGTCTGCCATTTTCAATCATAGTGATGCTTGTGGCAAACGGCATATGGGTATGCAGAATGCAAAGATGCTTCGGATTGGCGCGATGTCCGGCGATGTGAATATTGCGTGCGGTGGCTTCAACTTCTCCGTCACCTTCAATGACTGATCCCGAGCCATCAATCAGCAAAAGGCTTTCCGGGCGCATCTCGGACCAGTGAACTCCATAGGGATTGATGAGATAGCGCTCTGGTCCCTCAGGAAGGGCTACCGAAAAGTGATTGCAGATGCCTTCATTGAACTCATAGTGTGCGGCAAGCCTGAATGCTGCTGCAAGGTCGGATCTGAGGTCGGGTTGTAAATGCATTGTATTACTTTCAAAAATATTCGGTCGTCTTGCTTGATATTTTGAGCGCCGACCGAATACCACGCTTATATTTAGTTTCGCATGATTTAGCGTGGTGCCATTACCATGGTCATTTGCCGCCCTTCAAGTAAAGGCTCTGACTCGATCTTCGAAATATCGGCCATTTCTAACTTGACTCGATCAAGCAGTTTCATCCCGAGTTCTTGGTGGGCCATTTCCCGGCCTCGGAAACGAAGTGTGATCTTGACCTTATCTCCCTCATCGAAAAACCGGCGTACAGCTTTCATTTTGGTTTCATAATCATGATCATCAATGCCTGGTCGAAGCTTGATTTCCTTGATTTCAACCACTTTTTGCTTTTTTCGGGCTTCAGCGGCCTTCTTTTGTTCAAGAAAGCGGAAGCGACCGTAATCCAATATTTTACAGACGGGAGGTGTCGCATTGGGCACAATTTCAACGAGATCAAGTCCCGCTTGCTCCGCCAAATCTATCGCATCCGAAAACGAAACGATGCCCTGATTTGTGCCTGTGTCATCAATCAACTGAACTTCTCTAACGCCACGGATATCTCGGTTGGCGCGTGGCCCTTCCTTTACCGGAATGGGCGCTGCTCTCATAGGTCTGCGAATGGCTTTATTCTCCTCTAATCGGCGTTGGACGATTTCAAACGGAAATCCGTTCTTGGTCAATTCCGTGGCCAGTTTGCCCCGTATATGAAATTACATAAACGGGCGCGATGTCAACAGATCACGCACCATTCTCGCTCATTTTATATTCTATCACAAATTGCAGCGTAAACATCCAGTGTATCTCCAACCATCCGCCCGAGCGAAAAGTGGGCCTCAACATGTTTTCGGGCGTTGTCGGCCAATGTTTCACGCGCATTCGGGCCTAAATTTATTGACTTTTCGAGTGCTTCTGCTAGTGTGATTGGGTCGTTTGCGGGAACGCGCCACCCGGTGCGGAGCGCTTCAGGGTGTTCGGGGGTCGCCAACACCGTCTCTGGAACAGCTCCAAGATCGCTAACAATTACTGGGGTTCCCATGGCTTGCGCCTCAACGGCAGATCGACCAAAAGCCTCGGGCTCTGTCGAAGGCACGGCTACTGCTGCTGATATTGCAAAGGCTGCGGGCATGTCGGTGCAGTGGCCTGTTATTTTTATATGATTTTTGAGATCAAGTTCTTTGATGAGCGATTCGAGCTCGCGGACGTATTGTGTGCGTCCTTGGGGGTCGCCTGCAAGTATAACCATAATATCTGTCATGCCGCGATCAACTAATAATTTTGCGGCGCGAATTAGAACTTTTTGGCCTTTCCAATTCGTCAGACGCGCAGCGAGCAGAATGATGCGGCGATGACGATCAACGCCCCACTCCTGCCGCAAATGCTCGATCCGCGCAATATCAACCGAGGACGGAAGAAAATGCTTCAGATCCGTGCCGCGATGAATGACGACGATTTTCGAGGCAGCGAAGGGATGCAATTCGCGGATCAGAGATGCGGTGTAGAACGAATTCGCGATCACGACGTCGCCCCGCGCCATGACGGAGTTATAGAGGACTTTGACGCCCGAACGCCCGGCATAGCTGCCATGATAGGTCGTCACAAAGGGAATGTTCAGCAGTTTTGCCGTCATTAGCGCCGTCCAAGCCGGCGCCCGCGAGCGCGCATGGATGATATCGACGCCTTCTTGTAGACAGATTCTTCTTAACCGCATCACATTCGCAAGAATACCGAATGGATTTTTTGTCGCTGCAGGAAAGGGGAGCCAGATTCCGCCCTTTGCTTGAAGTTCGGGGATTAGCCGACCACCTTCGGTGGCCACAAGAGCTCTCGCCCCGCGGTTTGCCAAACCTTCAGCGATATCGACGGTGGTCCGCTCGGCTCCCCCCGCTTCAAGAGACGGAATAATTTGCAGGACCGTCCGATCAGCGAGATATCGGCTGGGTTGTTTGGCAAACGGAGATTCTATTGCTTTTTTCATCTCAAACCGGCTCTATTCGGACTCTTCTCGGATCGGTTTCGTCGGTTCGGGTGCCCTTATCACTGACTCAACGCTTGTAGCACTCTTTTGCTGCCAGGCGCGCATGTTTAGGAGCAACATGACTGATTTGCAATTTATTGAGCACGGAACTGGGCGAGCGAAAAGTCGAATTGCGGTGAAAGCATTCAAGGGAAAGGGTCCCCGAGTATTTTTCTTCGGGGGCTTTTATTCAAATATGGAGTCGACAAAGGCTTCAATTGTCGCGGAATGGGCGCAAAGACGCGGAAATTCCGTTGTTCGGCTTGATTATAGTGGCCATGGACACTCCGAGCGACTTTTCGAGGAATGTACGCTTTCAGACTGGCTTGCCGACAGCATCGCCATGCTGAAGCATTTTGATGATCAACCAGCCATTCTTGTTGGCTCATCCATGGGTGCATGGCTTGCTCTGCTTGCAATCAAGGCGCTGGCACGGCAGGGGCTTAAAGCGCCAAAAGGTGCCATTCTGATAGCGCCTGCAACGGACTTTACCGAGCGGCTTCTTTGGGATCGTCTTGATATGGAGACCCGTAAAACCCTGCAAAAGCAGGGAAAATGGATTCGTTCAACGGACAGGGGGCCGATTACACTCACATTGAAGCTGATTGATGATGGCAGGAATCATCTTCTGCTTGATCACCCCATTCACACAGGATGCCCCGTCAGGATCCTTCAAGGTATGGAAGATTTGGACGTGCCGTGGCAGCACGCGTTAAGGCTGATGGAGCGCCTCGCAGATGATCCCGCGAGCCTGACTTTGATCAAAGGCGGAGATCATTCTCTCAGCCGCCCGGCTGAAATCGACATCCTTCTTGATTTTCTCGACCAGATGACACGCATGGTCGAGGTCGAAAAAACCTAGACGATCAGTGAATGCTTACGGTTTCGAGATCGTGTTCCATTGCGTTTGCAAGGGCGGCATCACGCGAATCAGTGATCAGGATCGGTGATCCGTCAGCAGCCAGCAGTGCGAACAGACTCAGGCCTGGTGCAATTTGCGGAGCACCTGGAAAGATAGCACTGATTTCGTCTGACTTGATCGGTTTCAAATAGGCCAATTTACCACCGCCCAAAGCGGCAAGTGTCTCAATTGTCATCGAATTAGCGATATGTTCCGGGATCTGATGTGCGGTCTTGATATTCATTTAACCCTCCTTGAGCGGTTGAAAGTGACCATCATTTGAACGGGCCTCAATCGCGATTGAGAATATTGATCTTACGGATGACCCGGTCAGGCTCCGGCCTGATCAGATCGACGGAAAGTAACCCATTAGAAAGATCGGCGCCGAGTACCTGCATGCCTTCGACGAGGAGGAAGCTCCGTTGAAACTGCCGAGCGGCTATGCCGCGATGCAGATAAAAACGTTCTTGATCATCGATTTGACGGCCACGGATAATGAGTTGGTTCTCTTCGACCGAGACGTCCAATTGTTCCTGTGTAAAGCCTGCAACAGCCAAGGTTATCCTGAGCCGCTCCGGTTCTTGTTCCGTTTTAGCCAGACGCTCGATATTATAGGGTGGATATCCGTCATTGGCGGATTTAGACACCCGTGTGAGAGCCCGTTCAATATCATCGAAGCCAAGCAGAAATGGCGACGATAAAGGCGATATTCGTGTCATGGCGAAGCCCCTTCGAGGCACTTCGTAGTGGAAGCCTGCTTATGCAGCACTCCATGGCCCTTATAGCCACATCAACAATATGGGTGGTTTAAATCGCATGTTCAAGAGGGTATCAGGAGTTGCCAATCCGATGAACATCCAAGAAGACTAGTCGCTTACCATTTCCGAGAGTTTTATTATGAACCGCTCTTATGACCTCGTCGCCATCGGCGAACCCCTGATGGAATTCAGTGAAACGATGCGTGCCGGGGAGAAACTCTATCTGCCCGGCTATGGCGGAGATACATCGAACGCGGCAATTGCCGCCACCCGACAGGGTGCCCGTGTCGCCTATGTGACGGCAGTCGGAGATGATGCGTTCGGACAGGGTTTTCTGGATTTATGGGATCGGGAAGGCGTCAACCGTGATAGCGTAAAGGTGCGATCAGATGCGCGGACGGGAATCTATTTCATTTCGCATGGCCAAGACGGCCACCAGTTCAGTTATTATCGCGCAGGATCTGCCGCGAGTTTGATGGGCGTCTCCGATTTTCCTAAAGAGTTGATTGAATCCTCGCATATTCTGCATGTTTCGGGGATCAGTCAGGCGATCTCGGTTAGCGCTTGTGATCTTGTATTCGAAGCATTGAGACACGCTCGGTCATCCGGAACGATCACGAGTTATGATACAAATTTGAGATTGCGACTTTGGCCGCTTGACCGGGCACGGGCGGTTATCCATGCGGCGCTTGCGCTCAGTGACATTGCCCTTCCCGGCCTAGACGATGCCAGACAATTGACCGGGTTACAGACGCCGGATGACATCTGTGATGCCTATCTAGCTCTCGGATGTCGTATCGTTGCTTTAACGCTCGGCAAGGACGGGACGATGGTCGCGACACCAGCAGAGAAGCGACATGTTCCGACGATGGTTGTAACCGCCGTTGATGCCACAGGTGCGGGTGATACGTTTGACGGCGCATTTCTCGCGGAGTGGAGGCGGAGTGGCGACCCATTTTTAGCGGCGCGTTATGCAAATGGTGCTGCCGCATTATCGACACAGGGATATGGTGCGGTGGCACCAATTCCAAACCGACCGGCGGTTGAGGCGTTTGTTTCCGGGTAAGTCTTACCGCCTTTTTTAAATTCAAGGATGCTTAAGGTCCAAAAAATGTTGCGTGCGTATCTATTTGGTCAGGAAAATTGACGAGGGAGACACCCATGCCGCGATTGATCTCAAAACCTATTCCGTCATCAGAAATTACCCCTAGGGAGGTTTATCTGAACCGTCGGGCTTTATTGGCCGCTGCTGCAGGCGGTAGTGCCTTGGCAATGATGGGGAAAGCAGCATTTGCATCAGGTCTCCGCCGACCACTTGAGGCGATTCCCAACACGGCGCCAAAGATCTCGGATGCCCCGACAGACCATGATTTGGCCACGTCCTATAATAATTTCTACGAGTTTGGCACCTCGAAGAGTGATCCGGCGCGGAATGCCGACGCCTTGACGACGAAGCCGTGGACTATCGAGATAGTTGGTGAAGTTATAAAGCCACGGACAATCGATGTCGAAGAACTGATTAATATGGGGCTTGAGGAGCGGATTTACCGCTTCCGTTGCGTCGAGGCTTGGTCGATGGTGATCCCCTGGATTGGGCTAGAATTCAACAAGATTGCGGCGCTTGTGGAGCCGACTAGCCGGGCCAAGTATGTGAAATTCGTGACCGTAAACCGCCCGTCCGAAATGCCCGGGCTTAGAAGCGACATGCTTGATTGGCCCTACACAGAGGGGCTGCGCATAGACGAGGCGATGCATCCGCTGACATTGCTAACGGTCGGCATGTATGGGCAGACATTGGCGAACCAGAATGGTGCGCCTGTGCGGATGATCGTGCCTTGGAAATACGGGTTCAAGAGCGGAAAATCGATTGTCCGGATCGAATTCGTCGAAAAACAGCCGGTTACGGCGTGGGTAGCAGCTAATTCGAGAGAATACGGGTTCTACTCGAATGTGAACCCGGACGTGGATCACCCGCGTTGGACCCAGAAGCGGGAGAGGCTCCTGCCGGATTTCTTTGCGAGCCGGGATACCGAGAAATTCAACGGGTATGGTGAACAGGTCGCAAGTCTTTATTCGGGGATGGACCTGAAAGTGAATTATTGATCATGGGCGATCAGGTTTCTCGCCTTCGGACTGTTTCCGAATCAAGCGGCTTTAGCAGGAAAAGACTTGTTTTTGGTCTGAAAGTAGCGGTTTTCATCGTCTCGCTGTGGCCGGTGACCGAGATTGTCATTGCATTTTTGACGGGTAATACGCGGCTTTTCGGTGCCAATCCTGCTGAAAAGATTCTCCATCGGACGGGGGACTGGGCTATCTATTTTTTGCTGATTACGCTGGCGATTTCACCCTTGAGACGGATCACAGGGCTGAATGACCTGATCAAATTCCGGCGTATGGCGGGGCTTTTTGCGTTCTTCTATGCGTTCCTGCATCTCATGTCCTATATCGCGTTTGACCGCTTCTTTTATTTCGACGAGATTCTCCAGGATATCTTTAAAAGGCCCTTTATTTTTGTCGGGATCGCTGCGTTCATTTTGCTCATCCCGCTTGCGGTTACGTCGACGAGAGGCTGGGTCCAACGCCTAGGCGGACATCGTTGGATTTTGCTGCATCGCTCTGTCTATATTATAGCTATACTTGGCGTTGCTCATTACTGGTGGCTTGTGAAGCGAGATTTACTATGGCCGGCGATTTATGCCGGCATTTTAATAGTGCTGCTGGGATATCGATTACTTCCGAAAAAGCGCTTTCGCGGCTAAAAAACAACTGGTAAACCTCTCCAATCCTTGAGTATTCCATGGATCAACGGATCCGTAGTGCCGGTATTGAACAGGACACGAACAAATGACACTTTTATCTTCCCGACTTGACGGCCGTTTTGCGCTGATAACCGGCGGTTCGCGGGGCATCGGCCGAGCAATAGCGGAGCGTTTCGCGGCCGAGGGCGCCGTGGTAGCCATCAATCATTACCGCGATGCAGCTGAAGCGGCCGAGACGCTCGAGGCGGTTCGAGCGGTTGATGCTCGGCATGGCCGACCAGGTCGTCCGCACATTGTGGTCGAGGCGGATATCGCTTCGCCTAGGGCGATCAAGGAGATGATGGACGGGGTGATTGGGGACTGGAAGCGTCTCGACATCTTGATCAACAATGCGGGTATCCAGGCGGCAACGCCGGGTGATGGCTTTGACCATGAGTCGCTTGAGCGGGTTATCGCGGTGAATTTGACCGGACAGGCCTATTGTGCCGAGGCGGCGATCCAGCATTTTCTCGCACGCGCTGGTGGCGGCGTGATCATCAATACGACCAGCGTGCATGAAGTGATTCCGAAGCCGGGGTTTCTGGCTTATTCGATCAGCAAGGGAGGGCTGGGAAATTTGACTCGGACGCTGGCGCTCGAATTCGCTGATCGCGGGATCCGCGTGAATGCGGTTGGTCCGGGCGCAGTTCTGACGAGCATGAATGATGCGTGGCGACACAATCCCGAACAGAAGGCGAATGTGGAAAGTCATATTCCGATGGGACGCGCTGCCGATCCCGAAGAGATAGCGGCCGTTTACGCATTTCTGGCGTCAGACGAGGCGGCCTATATTACGGGTCAAACAATCTACGCGTGCGGCGGCATTACGCTCTATGGCGATTTCAAACAGAATTGGGCCAGCTGACACTCGAGCCTAAGCAACCTTCCTAGCGTCACTTATGACATGAATTATGTGATTATCGTGGACTGTCATGAGAGTGTCACGAAAATCAGGTGTTTCTGTTTCAGGGGCGCGGTCGGGAGAGGGTTTTGGACGATACGAAAAGTCGGAAAATCCGGACGCTCTTTCTGTCAGATGTCCATTTGGGTACCAAGGCCTGTCAGGCCCATTTGCTCCTTGATTTTTTAAAACATGTTGAAGCTGAAACGATCTATCTCGTCGGTGACATTATCGACGGGTGGCGTCTCAAATCAGGTTGGTACTGGCCGCAGTCGCATAATGACGTTGTGCAGAAGCTCATGCGCAAAGTCCGGAAGGGCACGCGGATGATCTATGTGCCGGGCAATCATGACGAATTTCTCCGCGATTATGTGGGCATGAACTTTGGTGGCGTGGAAATTCTCGAGGAAACGATCCACGAAACCGCCGATGGCAAGAGACTGCTCATTCTGCATGGCGACAAATTTGATGTTGTGGTGAACAACGTCAAATGGCTCGCGCATCTGGGCGATTGGGCTTATGATATGGCGGTCGCGATCAATATTGCGATCGGGTGGGTCAGGCGGCGGCTTGGCCTGTCCTATTGGTCTTTTTCGGGGTGGGGCAAGCAGAAGGTGAAACGCGCGGTCAATTTCATTGGTGCTTTCGAGAAGGCCGTGGCGAATGACGCCGCGCGTGCCAATGTTGACGGCGTTGTGTGTGGTCATATTCATGCGCCTGTGCTCAGGAACATGCTGGGTGTGATCTATGCCAATACGGGCGACTGGGTTGATTCATGCTCGGCGCTGGTGGAGGAGCATGACGGCTCGCTTCATATTGTTCACTGGACCAAGATTGCCGAGATCGGCGATGTCATCCAACTAGCCGGCAGGCAATATCGACCGGCTGCCTGATGCGGATCCTGATCGTCACCGATGCGTGGCACCCGCAGGTGAACGGCGTTGTTCGCAGTCTGGAACATTTGGCGGAGTCCGCGCCGCACTTCGGGGACGAAATCGTTTTTGTCACGCCTGACCGCTTCCGGACTTTCGCCATGCCGGGATATAACGAGATCAGATTATCCGTCGCGCGCCCGCAAAAAATGGCTGCTGTCATGGACGAGATGAAGGCCGATGCGGTGCATATTGCGACCGAAGGGCCGCTCGGGTTGCTGGCAACGCAATATTGCCGGAAGCGCGGCATTCGCCATACGACGTGTTATCACACGCGGTATCCGCAATATATGGCGGCGCGGGCGCCCATACCGGAGCGGGTGACCTATGCGTTGTTGCGGCGGTTTCACAATGCAGGCGCGGGAACGATGGTCGCGACCGAGTCGCTTGCAACAGAATTGCGGGAAAAGGGGTTCGAACGGCTGATGTTATGGTCGCGCGGGGTCGATGCAGCGCTTTTCCGCCCGCGGGAGGAGAAGGTTTTAGATCTGCCGGGGCCGGTTTTTCTCTGTGTGGCGCGGTTGGCGGTGGAGAAGAATCTCGAGGCGTTTTTGGGGCTCGATCTGCCGGGGTCGAAAGTGATGGTGGGTGACGGGCCGGATCGCGCGCGGCTCGAAGCGGCTTATCCGGATGTGACGTTTCTCGGGGCGCGCTTTGGCGAGGAGCTGGCGGCCCTTTATGCGGCGGCGGATGTGTTTGTGTTTCCGAGTGTGACGGAGACATTCGGCCTCGTTTTGTTGGAGGCGCTTGCGTCGGGTACTCCGGTGGCGGCATTTCCGGGTGAGGGGTTGATCGGCGAGATTGCCGCGGGTGATGTCGGGATTGTGGATGCGGATCTCGGGCAGGCGGCGCGGGGGGCATTGGCGATTCCGGGGTCGCGGTGCCGGGAGTTTGCTCTGAAGTTTTCATTTGATCGCGCGACGCAGCAATTTCTGACGAATGTCCGCGACGCAGCGAACTCCTTGTAATGCTTTTTGTCGATTTAGACTATCTTTTTAAAATCATTTGCACAATTGTTTATATTACGTTACGGTAATCTTCTCATTACTGTATTTGTATAAAATTTCCATGCGTCGAAGTAGATGTGATTATTATAGAATATAATTACATTATATATTTACAGTATTGAAAGAATGTCTAAATCAAATTTAGTCAAGGAGATCGCTATGATCATTAGATTAGTATTGGCAGGGTTGATTGTATTTAGCTCAATGCCAAGTGTTTATGCTCGGGATAGTTGGAAGTTTGAAGTTACCAATGGCTCTTCGGTTCCAGTTAGGCATTTTAGAACCAAAGAGGACGGGCAATGGTCCAGTAATTGGATTTCCGGCGATCGGATCAATCCTGGGGAGACCTTCATCATGGATTTCAGAACAAGCGAGGGGAATTGTGTTGTCCGAACGCAGATCACGTTTACGGACGATACGTATTTCGATTACGATGTCGATTATTGCAAGGCTGAAATCATTATCATCCGCGAAAACGAGTTACTGTTTCAGTAAACGCATCAATGTTGCTTATAATGGATCCAGAGTGCGTTTGGCAGAACCATTAATTTTGTCGCACTCTGGCGTCTCCTAAGCCCGCACAACCCTAAACCCGCCCTTTTCCTTGGATTCCATACGGATGATTGCCGAATGGAATGCTTTGAGAGTCGAGCGGTGGCCGATGGAGATGAGTGTTGTTGTCTTCAAATGCTCCTTCAGGGCGCGATAAAGAAAGGCTTCGCTGTCTTCGTCGAGCGCGGAGGTGGCTTCGTCGAGGAATAGCCAATCGGGGCGTGCGAGCAAGGCGCGGGCGATTGCGAGGCGTTGTTGTTCGCCACCGGAGAGACGTTGCGACCAATTGGTTGCGTCATCAAGCGATGTGATCAGGCGATCGAGACCAACGATTTTCAGCGCGTCGATGATTTCTTTTTCGAGATAGGTGCCCTCGTCAGACGGATAGGCGACACAGTCGCGCAAGGACCCTGATGGCAAATAGGGCTTTTGCGGGAGAAGCATCATGGTTGTATCGACGGGAGTGATGATTGTTCCGTGGCCATAGGGCCAGATGCCTGAAATGGCTCGGAGCAAGGTCGATTTGCCGGAGCCGGACGGGCCTGAAATCAGGACGGATTGTCCCGGCTCGAACTGCACTTCTGCCGACACGATCTCGCGGCCATCGGGCAGGCTGAGGGTCAGATCGCTGATGGCGATGCCCGTTGTTGCTTCTGTCGAGAATACGATGCGTGGCGGCTTGTTACCGATGCGGCGGGCTTTTTCGATTGCGTCATCAAAGGTCACAAGACGTTGGATGACCGAGAGATAATCGGCCAGCGAGACATAGGCATCGATGAAGAAGCTCAACGAGCCTTCGACCCGACCGAAGGAACTGGCGGTTTGTGTGAGAACACCGAGCTGTATCTTGCCGATGAAGTAGAAGGGCGCTGCCACAACATAGGGAATGATCGGGCTGATCTGGCCATAACTGGCGGTGAACATCATCAATTGTTTGCGGCGTGCGACAATGGCGAAGAAATTCCGGATCACATTGCCGAAGCGGTCCATCAGGAAGCGGCGTTCTTGCTTTTCGCCACCCAGCAAGGCCACTTGCTCGGCGTATTCCCGGAGACGCGCGAGCGAGAAGCGGAAATCGGCCTCGTAGCGCTGTTGCTCGAAATTGAGACGGATCAGACGACGACCAATCACATGCGTGACGAAGGTGCCAAAGCCGGAATAGAGCACGGCAACCCAGAAGAGGAAGCCCGGGATCGCGATTTCGGTGCCCGGAATGGTGAAATTGGCGGAAATGCCCCATAAAATGATCGAGAAGGAGACAAGCGAACTGACTTGCGCGAGTAGCGAGATCGAGAAACTATAGGTGCGCCCGATGAACTGGTCGACATCTTCGGCGATACGCTGGTCGGGGTTGTCGGCACCTGTGCCGGAAAGCGCCATCCGGTAGTGACTTCCCTCGTTCAGCCAGTCGCCGATGTAATGGCTCGTGAGCCAACGACGCCAGCGGATCATCAGATGGGACTGGATAATATATTCAAAAATGGCAATGGCGATATAGATGACGGCCCAGAACAGGAAGACCGTGTACAGCAAGGACCAGAATGTCGCGCTGTCCTTTTCCTGAATCGCGTTGAACCAGTCGCGATTAAAGAAGGAGAGCCGTACGGAAATACCGACCTGCCCCTGATTGATGAGAATGAGCGCGACAATGATGGTGCGGGCCAGCGTTTGCTCGGTGAGTGTGATCGACGAAAGGGGCCAGATTTTGATGGTTGTCATATCGTGGCCATCAAAAAAGCGATCGGCAATGCGCATGATTTTGGCGATGCCGGGGATGAAGGAAATGGCATAGACGACGATGCCGAAAATGCCGACCGTGATCGGCAGGCTCTCCGGCGGGACGAAATCGGCGAGTGCAGCGGGCCAGAACGCATTGGCATCGAGCATATAGACCGAGCCAAAGATGACGAATTCAGCGCCGAAGATGGCAGCAAAAATCATCAGGAAGCGCGACATTCTTGCCGAAAGCCAGGTGGTGACTGCGAGTGCGACGCCGACACTCGCGAGCCCGATGGTCTGGGCGTCACCGGTCGAAAGGCCGAGGACAAGAAGAAAAGCCGCGGCAAAACCGATGAGAATGGCCAGATTTTTCATTCGAGAGTCTCCTTCGCCATATCAGGGCAGGACAAAAGCGGGTTCAGAAGCGCGTCAGGGGTTGAATTTTTTCAGGCGTTCGGGGAGTTTGCCAAGCGACTCGACGGTCACATTGGCAAAAGCCAGCCGCATATGCTGCTCCTGCCCTGCGCCAAAATAGGGACCGGGCAAGCCGAGGACACCGCGCTCGGAAGCAAGGCGTTCGGCGACCCGTTGCACGGGAATGCCGGTGAATGGATGCGCCACATAGGCAAAATAGGCACCGATCGAGTCAATCCGCCATTCGGGCAGGAGTGCAAAGGCATTTTTGAAAGCGGTAACGCGCCGGATAATTTCCGCCGTGTTCGCAGCGCGCCAGTCATCCAGCGAGGGGATGGCCCAAGTGAGCGCCTTCTGGGCGGCGCGGGGCGCGCAGATTTGAACGCAATCGAGCACTTTCGCGATTTCATCAAGAATGGCCGGCCCGCCGGTGATCGCGCCGGTCCGGTGGCCGGGGATGCAATAGGATTTCGAGAAGGAGTAGAGTTGCAGGACATGATCGCGCCAGTCAGGCGCGCTGAACAGACGATGCGGCGCGCCGTGATCGGGGGCAAGGAAATCGCGATAGGTTTCGTCAACGACGAGCCAGAGCCCCCGCTTTCGGCAGAGCGCAGCGAATTCGGCAACGGTTTCGGCGGGATAGACCGCGCCGGTCGGGTTGTTTGGTGTGACGAGGACAATTGCGCGGGTGGAAGGGGTGATCAGCTTTTCCGCATCGGCACAGGAAGGAACAAAGCCGTTCGCGGCCTGACAGGGCAGGGGTTCTGCTTTGATGCCCAACATGCCGAGCGTCATGTCGTGGTTGAAATACCAGGGGCTTGGGACGATCACGCTGTCACCCTGTCGGGCAATGGTCATCATCGTGACAACAAAGGCCTGATTGCAACCGGCGGTGATCGCAACGTCATTCGAGGAGACGTCGCCGCCATAGCGCCGGACGATCTCGGCGCTGTAAGCGTCACGCAGGGGTTGATCGCCCAAAATATCGCCATAGCGGGCGGCGGCTGCGGTGCCGGCAGCTTCCGAGAGGTGGCGCAGCATATCGGGATGGGGCGGATAGCCGGGGACCGCCTGCGAGAGATCGATCAGGGGTCCGAGCGCGCCATTATAGCTGCGGGTCCAGCCTTGGGCTTCCGGTATCGGGGGCGATCCGGTATCCCGGACGAGCGGGTTCATTTGCGGGTTGATTGACGGCATGCACGTCGTTCCTTTAGCTTCGACGGGTACAAGCATAGCGTGTCGTTGATGATCCGGCGAGATGGAACTCCGAATTTAATCATTGATCTCGCCATGTGGATGGCAAGCAGCACAAGAATGGTTTAAGCGTGATCTGGCATTATTTTACATGGTGATGGTGTATGATTGACGACAAGCGGCTGGAGAGCCTCCGGCAGAAATACGAGAACGCCTCGGGCGGGGATGTGTTTGATCGGGAATTTCGCCGTGTGGCGGATACGGTGTTTTCGGGTGAGCGGCGGAAATGGCCGTTTGCGGAGCCGGGCACGTTTTTTGGCGCGCCTTATCAGCCCAATGCCTATGCGGAGCATTTCAAAGGGCTTGATGTGGCGCTGATCGGCGTGCCGATGGATCTTGGCGTCACAAACCGGGCGGGTGCGCGCCTCGGGCCGCGGGCGGTGCGGGCGATCGAGCGTATCGGGCCGTTCGAGCACGTGTTGCGGCGGACACCGGTTTCCAGCCTGAAGGTCGCGGATGTCGGAGATATCCCGTTTCGCAGCCGGTTCAGCCTTGAGGCGTGCCATGAGGATTTGTTCGATTATTACTCCAAAATCGTCGATGCGGGCGTTATTCCGGTCTCGTGCGGGGGCGATCATTCGATTACGGGCAGTATTTTGAAGGCTCTGGGCCGGTCAAAGCCGGTCGGGATGGTGCATATCGATGCGCATTGCGACACGTCGGGGCCTTATGAGGGTTCGAAGTTTCATCATGGCGGGCCGTTCCGGAAGGCGGTTCTCGATGGTGTGCTCGATCCGGAGCGCGTGATCCAGATCGGGATCCGGGGCGGTGCGGAATATCTCTGGGAGTTTTCCTATGAGAGCGGCATGACCGTGATCCATGGCGAGGAAATTCCCAAGCTCGGTATCGAGGCGATTATAGCGAAGGCGCGTGCGGTTGTGGGTGACGGGCCGGTCTATGTGTCGTTTGACGTTGACAGTCTTGATCCGGCCTTTGCGCCCGGAACCGGAACGCCTGAAATCGGCGGGCTGACGACGCGCGAGGCGCTGGAGATTCTACGCGGACTGAAGGGGCTGAATATTGTTGGTGGCGATGTTGTCGAAGTCGCGCCGCAATATGACGCGACAAGCAATACGGCACAGGCCGGGGCGCAGATGATGTTTACGATCCTGAGCCTCATTGATATCGCGATCGAACAACGACGCGCTTAACAACTATTTTCTCCAGAAAGTTTGACCATGTCGCTTCCACTTTTGTTTTCCCCGTTGAAAATCGGCCCCGTAACGGTTCCGAACCGCATTGCCGTGGCGCCGATGTGCCAATACACGGCGGATGACGGGTCGATGACGGACTGGCATTTGCAGCATGTGATGAATCTGGCGATGTCGGGGGCCGGTCTTGTGATGGTCGAGGCGACCGGCGTCGAGCGGCGCGGCCGGATCACGCATGGCTGCGTCGGGCTTTATTCGGACGCCAATGAGCGGGCCATGGCGCGGGTGCTGGCGGCAGCGCGGGCGGTTGCGTTGTCGGAGACCAAATTCGGGATCCAGCTGGCGCATGCCGGGCGGAAGGCGTCGGCGCAGGTGCCTTGGGATGGTGGTGGCGCTTTGATGGCAGATGCCGACCCTTGGCAGACGGTGAGTTCGACGGACCAGCCCTTCGGGCCGGGTTGGCATGCGCCTGAAGCGCTTGATGCGGCGGGGATTGAGCGCTCAATCGAGGCGTTTGTGCAGGCAGCGAAACGTTCGGTTCGCCTTGGTTACGAGGTGATCGAGCTGCATATGACGCATGGCTATCTGGTTCACCAGTTTTTCTCGCCGGTCAGCAATAAAAGGCAGGATGCTTGGGGCGGAACGCCTGAAAAGCGGATGAAACTGGCGTTTGATTTGATGCAGGCCGTGCGGGCGGCGGTACCTGCGTCGGTTGCGGTTGGCGTTCGCATTGCCGGATCCGACTGGATGGAAGGCGGCGTTACAATCGACGATGCGGTGACTTTGACGAGCCGTTTGAAAGCGCTTGGAGCGGCCTATGCCTGTGTCAGTTCGGGCGGACTTGATCCGGCGGCGCGGATTTCAGTTGGTCCGGGCTATCAGGTTGGCTTTGCCGAAGCGATCAAGAAGCAAACCGGCATTGTGACGCGCGCGGTCGGGATGATTGTTTCGCCCGAGCAGGCGGAAAAAATCCTCGCTGACGGACATGCCGATCAAATCGCTCTGGCGCGCGCATTTCTCGATAATCCGCGGTGGGGATGGCACGCGGCGGATGCGCTCGGCGTCGATCTCCATCGGCCGCCGCAATATGATCGCGCGCGCCCGAAGCTTTGGTCCGGTGCTGCGCTCAAGAAAGGCTGAGACGCGGGGCTTCCCGTTCAAGCGGTCGGCAGGCGATAGTCCCGGAATTGCTCGCGCAGCGCAGTTTTGAGAATTTTGCCTGTGGCCGTGTGCGGGATTTCATCAACAAAAACGATATCATCCGGCATCCACCATTTGGCGATTTTGCCGGACATGAAGGCGAGGATTTCATCCTTTGTCGGGACGCGGTCCGGTTTTGTGATGATGACCAGAAGGGGGCGCTCATCCCATTTCGGATGGGCGATGCCGATGACGGCGGCTTCGGCCACGTCGGGGTGGCCGACGGCAAGGTTTTCGAGTTCGATGGATGAAATCCACTCGCCGCCCGATTTGATGACGTCTTTCGAGCGGTCTGTGATCAGCATATAGCCGTTTTCGTCGATAGTGGCGACGTCGCCTGTGTCGAAAAAGCCCTCTTCGTCGAGGATGGCGGCATCGATGCCGTAATATCCCTTCGAGACTGAGGGGCCTTTGACCATGAGCCGTCCGAACGTCTTGCCATCGCGAGGCAAGGAGCGACCGGAATCATCGGCGATTTTCATTTCGACGGTGAAGGGCGCGTAGCCTTGCTTTTGCTTCAGATCATAGAGGGCCTGGCCCGCAAGAGCCGCGGTTTCCGGTTTGATTGCACAGAATGACCCGAGCGGGCTGAGTTCCGTCATGCCCCAGGCATGGGTGACGCGGACGCCATACTGGGTTTCGAAACTTTCGGTGATGATGCGCGGACAGGCCGAGCCGCCGATGCCGACATGTTTCAGGGTCGAAAGTTTTTTGCCGCTTGTTTGCATGAACTGTAGCAACCCGAGCCAGACCGTGGGGACGGCGGCCGACATGGTGACGGCCTCATCCTCAAGCAGCGAATGGACCGAGGCACCGTCGAGTTTGGGGCCGGGCATGACGAGTGACGCGCCGACCATGGGCGCGGAGAAGGCGAGCGACCATGAATTGGCATGAAACAGCGGCACGACGGGCATGACGCGATCCATGGCCGAGAGGCAGAAGTAATCGGGCGCGACGGCCATCATGGCGTGGAGCAGGTTGGAGCGGTGCGAATAGAGCACGCCCTTGGGATCGCCTGTTGTGCCAGAGGTGTAGCACATGCCGGCGGCGGTATTCTCGTCGAAGGAGGCCCAGCGGAAATCGCCATCGGCCTCGTTGATATAGTCCTCGTAGGCGACGGCGTTTTTCAGCGATGTTTGCGGCATTTGGGCCGCATCTGTCAGGATTACAAAGCGTTCGATTGTAGGCAGGCGGGACGCCAGTTTCTCGACAAGGGGCACAAAGGTGAGATCGAGGAGAAGAATGCGGTCCGCGGCATGGTTGATGATGAAGACGATCTGATCCTCGAAGAGGCGCGGATTGACGGTGTGGTAGATGGCACCGATGCCGGTGATACCGTACCAGCTTTCAAGGTGCCGCCAGGTGTTCCAGGCAAGGGTTGCGACGCGGTCGCCGAAGCGGATGCCGTCACGCTCCAGCCTTTGCGCGAGTTTCAGGGATCTCAGCCGGATCGAGGCGTAGTCGGTGCGGTGGATCGGGCCTTCGACGGAGCGGGAGACGACTTCGCGCTTCGCGTGCTGCGTGCCGGCATAATCGATGACACGATGAATCAGCAGCGGCCAATCCTGCATCAGTCCAAGCATGGTTTTGTCCCCCCGAATGCCGTTTGATCACAGCATAGCGAAAGTGAGCCGTAAAGAAAGAGACGGTACCTGAGGTTACAGCGAGTCGATGAGCGCGACGAGTTCGTTGATGGACGGGATGACGTGATCGGCGTGGGGGGCAAGGTCGTCATGGCCTGCGGGACCGCTCAGGACGGCAATTCCGACGGCACCAGCCGCGCGGGCGGCGTGGAGATCATGGGTCGAGTCGCCGACAAGGGCGACTTCGTGCGGTTCATACCCGAAGCGGGCGATGAAGGCGGTGACCATGCCGGGATGGGGCTTGCGGCCATGGCCGGAATCGTAACCGACAATGTAATCGAGATGCGGCACGAGGCCGAGGATTTCAGCCTGTTGGAGGGCGGCGGCCTCGCCATCATTGGTCGCGATCCCGATTTTGTAGCCTCGGGCGATCAGGGTTGTGATGACTTCAAGCGGATTGCCGATGGGAACGAGGCGGTGCTGTGCCTCTGCCATGAATAGTGTGTCGATTTCCTCGACAACGGCTTCGCGGTCAGCCCGACCCAATGCGTCGGCCCATAAGAGACCATATTCGCCGGATGAGCTGGCAATCATGTGTGATGGCGGCTCGTAGCGGCGTTCCGCGACATTGTAATGGGTGAGGGCGACGAGGCGGTTGAAGGCGTCTTCATCGCCCGAACTCATATGCCGCATGACAGAATAACCGGCTTCGCCCCAGGTCTTGTCAAAGTCGAGAAGGGTTCCGTCCTTGTCGAAGAGAATGGCCTTGAGGGTCATGGGCGAGCCTTTTGGTGCGGTTTGAGACGTGGATGATGTGTATCAACGAGCCTGTGTTTGGGCAATGCTATGTTGTTCATGGTCCATTAAGCTTGATGACATATAAACACGCTAATTGGCGAGTACTTGCTGGGCAAAACGCCACATAATTATCATAAACCCGCCATGTCTCCGCTTGATTACTGGATCATTGGAGGAAACGCACCGGCGATACACTATTGGCCGGCTGATAACAGGAACAGGCAGATGGAAAATTCAAACGCGCCACATGGCTCTGTCGCACCCCGACAACCACACAAGCAGAACTCCGCCCCACATGCGCCAAAGGCATTCGGGAAGATCGGCATTTCGGCAATTATTGCTGCAGCAGAAATGCTGAAGGCAGGGAAAACCGAACAGAAGCCCGGTTTCGACCGGATATCAGTTCGCGGCGACGATTGAGTAACCAGACGCAAGGGTGCTAATGTGGTGTTGATGAGAAACGGACAGCCGCGTTCGTTCCGGGAGCATGCCATTGACCACCCTTCTCGTTTCCCACCTTGCGTTTTTGGATCATCAGACACCATCCGGGCATCCCGAGCGGGCCGACCGGATCAGGGTGATCAACGATAAGCTCAAGGGCCACCGCTTCGAGGCTCTTCTGCGCGACGAGGCTCCCGAAGCTGACCAAGTTATGCTCGAGCGCTGTCACCCGTCGGCTTACATTCAGGCGATCAAGGAAAGCTGCCCCGCATCCGGGATCGCGCGGCTCGATGCGGATACGTGGCTCTCTTCCGGAAGCTGGGAAGCGATGCTGCGCGGGGCAGGCGCTGCAACCCATGCTGTTGATCAGGTGATGAGCGGGCGTGTACGAAATGCCTTCGCCGCAATCCGCCCGCCCGGACATCATGCCGAACAGCAAACGGCGATGGGTTTTTGTTTTTTCAACAATGCCGCCATTGCGGCACGGCACGCACAGGCCGTTCATGGCATTGCGCGCGTGGCAATTATCGATTGGGATGTGCATCACGGAAACGGGACGCAGGATATTTTCTGGTCTGATCCGTCGGTTCTCTATGTATCCACGCATGAAATGCCGCTTTACCCGGGCACGGGCGCGGCAGACGAGACGGGCGCGTTCGGCACGATCCTGAATGTGCCGATGCAGGCAGGAGACGGGAGCGAGGCGTTCCGCGCCGCTTTTGACGATGTCGTTCTTCCCCGCCTCCATGAATTTCGACCCGATTTTCTAATCATTTCAGCTGGATTTGACGCGCATCGCGATGATCCGCTTGGTAATCTGCAGTTGGATGAAGCGGATTTTGCGTGGGCAACACGGCAATTAATAGCTCTTGCAGATATCCACGCGCACGCACGGATCGTATCGGTTCTGGAGGGTGGCTATGACCTTCAGGGACTGGCCCTGTCGGTGGCCGCGCATGTCGAGGCGCTGATGAGCGGAGATGTGGGCGCGCGCTCTACCACCTGAACATATCGACTAGATGCGTGCTTCAGGCCAATCCCAGCCTTCTTTTTCAGGTGCGCCGACATTTTGCCATTCGCTCCACTCTTCGGGATCGCTTTCATTTCCGAGCGCTTCGGCCCAGCCCGCACGCGGAGATGAGCTTGGCGAGAGAATGAGTTGCTGCCCACGAACTTCGAGCTCAACGGAATCGACGAAGCCGCACGCTTCCAAGAGCGGCTTTGGAAGCCGCACGCCTTTTGAATTGCCAATTTTGATGAGATCAACGCGCATTCATATACTCCGTACCTACAATGTAGGTACGAAAAGTAGCGATTGCAACCTGTCTTTTAGGACAGGTATTTATGACACGCAGGATCATGTTTATGGGAGTTTATAGGCCTATTTCCGCCCGAACAAACGTTCGATATCGCCGAGTTTGAGTTCGACATAGGTCGGGCGGCCGTGGTTGCATTGGCCGGAAAAGGGTGTTGCTTCCATTTCGCGAAGGAGGGCATTCATTTCCTCGGGCCGCAGGCGTCGGCCGGCGCGGACGGAGTGATGGCAGGCGAATGTTGCGAGGACGTGGTCGAGCCGATCTTCGAGCGCAAGGGCCGAGCCCCATTCCTCAAGGCTATCGGCGAGATCGCGCACCAGCGCCGGGATGTTGCCGTCGTTGAGTGCTGCGGGGATTTCCGAGACTGCCACCGCACCGGTGCCGAAGGGTTCGAGGACAAGGCCGAGTTCTTCGAGGATTGCGGCACGATCTGCCAGTCGTTCGGCGTCTGTCTGGTCCATTTCAACGATGATCGGGATCAGCTGCAACTGGCGCGAGACACTCCGTGTGGCGCGTTCACGCTTGAGACGCTCATAGACGAGGCGCTCATGGGCGGCGTGCTGATCGACAATCACCAGACCGTCACGTGTTTGCGCGAGCACATAGGTGTCATGCAACTGGGCGCGGGCCGCACCGAGCGGAAAATCCTTGAGGGGGGCGGTGTCCTGCGCGTGGCTATCATCAGGAACCGGAGCATGGGCCACTTGAGGGGCGAGCGCATTGAAAATCGATTGAGGTTCTTCGGCAAAGCCCGTGTTTTGCGGGGCGGCATGGGATGCGCGCCAATCCCAATTACCGGGCGCATGGCTCCGATATGACGTTCTGAACGAAGCCAATGTGCGTGTGCCGACTGTTGCCGATGCGCGATGTCCGGCGTTTTCCAGTGCGGCGTTGATGCCGGAAATGATCAGGCTTCTAATGTTGCCCGCATCCCGAAACCGGACCTCGCTTTTCGCCGGATGGACATTGACGTCGACGTCTTCCGGCAAGCTCTCGATGAACAGGGCAACGACCGGATTGCGTCCCGAGGGGACGAGATCGGTGTAGGCGGCTTTGACGGCGCCGAGCAGGACCTTGTCACGCACGGGGCGGCCATTGACGAATAGATGAATTCCGTTGGCTGTCGGGCGGTGATAGGTGCCAAGTCCGGCAAATCCGGTAAGGCGCGCGTCGTTGCGGGTATGATCGAGCGGGACCGCGTTCGGGATGAATTCCGGCCCGAGAATTTGCCCGATACGTTCACCGAGCGCGCTTTGTGGATCATCTGCGATGCTTGCGGGCAGTGTGAGGCCCGCGCTACTATCGCTCTCAAGTGTGAAGGCAATGGCGGGATGCGCCATGGCGATGCGTTTCAGCATATCGGCGATGGATTGCGCTTCTGTGCGGTCGGCCTTGAGGAATTTGAGGCGGGCGGGGGTTGCGAAGAAGAGATCGGTGACTTCGACACGCGTGCCGCGCTCGATCGCTGCAGGGCGGGTCGGATGTTTCAGGCCGGCATCGACAAGAATGGAGGTGCCGTGTGACGTCCCTTTTGCGCGGGTGGTGATCATGAGGCGGGAGACGGCACCGATCGAGGGTAATGCCTCGCCGCGAAAGCCCAAGGTAGCAATGGCGAAGAGATTGCCGTCGGGAAGTTTGGAGGTGGCATGGCGCTCGACCGCGAGTTCGAGATCGGCATCGGTCATGCCTGCGCCGTCATCCGTGACGCGGATCAGCCGACGGCCACCATTGGCGATGGTGATGTCGATGCGGGATGCGCCGGCATCAATCGCGTTCTCGACAAGCTCCTTGACGGCAGAGGCCGGGCGTTCCACGACCTCGCCGGCAGCAATCCTGTCAATCAGGACGGGATCAAGCCGGCGAACACTCATGCGCCCTTGCCCTCGGCGAGATAGGCCTTCGCCAGTATTTTGGCTTCTTCGACAGCGGGCTGATCGAAGGGGTCAACATCGAGCGCATAGCCTGTGAGGATGGTTTCAAGCATGAAATGCATCAGCAACGAGCCGAGACTGCGCTCGCCAAGCCGTTCAAGATGGATCTGGCGCACAGGACGCCCATTGCGCACGAAGGTGTCGATCATGGCGAGGCCCTGAGCGGCGACAAGATCGCCCATGGTGCGCCCTGCAAAACCTGCTTCACTGCATTGCTCGGCCAAATCTTGCGGCATTTTCGGGCCTAGTCCCTGACTGTCCTGCGTGATGATCGTGAAAAGCCGGTCGGAGGGCCCTGCGAGATAAAGCTGTTGCTGGGAGTGCTGGTCAACTGGGCCAAGCGCGCCGACAGGTTGCGAGCCTTTGCCATCCTTGCCGATTGATTCTGCCCAGAGCTGGACCCACCAGCGGGTTAACCGCTCGAACCGGTCGCCATAGGCCATCATAACGGAGATGTTTTTCCCCTCGCGCATTGCGGCGAGGTTGAGGGCGGCACCGATCACGGGAGCTATGGGATTGTCATTCGCCTTTACAACGGTTTGAAGAAGATCAGCGGCGCCTGCTCGGATTGCCCTGATATTGAGGCCGATCAAGGCAGCCGGAAGAAGTCCGACATTGGTGAGAACGGAAAAGCGCCCGCCGACACCGGGATCATGCGGGAGAAACTGGACGTTGAAAGGCTCCAGCAGGCTGCGCAGGGCGTTTGTCTTGCCGGGGAGGAGCGTCTCGGAGATGCCGAAGAAATGCGTGCTGATTTGGCTTTCCAAGCCTGCCTCGCGGACCGCCTGAAGGGCCGCCATTGTTTGCATCAGCGTTTCACCGGTGCTGCCGGATTTTGAAATCGCGATGAAATGTGTGGTGGGAAGCGGGAGCCGTTTCAGCAATTCGTCGAAGGTTGCCGGATCGAGATTGTCCATGAAATGGAGCCGCGGGGCGGCGTTGAAAGCGGAAACACCGGAGACAGCATGCCATGCAAGTTGGGCAAGCGCTTGTCCACCAAGGCTTGAACCGCCAGTGCCGAGGATGACCACATTGGTTGCACCGCTCAAATTGATTTTGAGGGCAATCTCTTCAATGCCGGCGATATCCATGGTTTGACCCGGCAATCCGAGTAAAGCGAGAGACGCATCCCACGCTTCTCCCCTGAGACGCACGAGGGCGGGTTCAATGTCGGCGAGAGCGGTCTTGTAGGCGCTAGCGGAGATGCCGCCAGGGCCGATATTCTCCGCAAGCGCTTGCTCGACTGAATGGCTGAAATTCATGGTTACGCCCCTCCCGACTCACTCGTCGCAGGATAGGGCACCCATCCTGTCAGGCAAGCCGAATTCGTAGATCGGCGTTATGCTTTGACAGCGTCAATCCTGACCGGGCGACCTACAATGGTGACGAGCAACTTGCCTTCGCCATAAAGGCGCTTGGCGACGCGGGCGGCTTCTTCCCGGGTGACCGAGGAGATCAGGCCGTTGCGGCGATCCATATAGTCCTGCCCCAAATGATCGATCTGGATCTGGACAAGCTGGCTTGCCAGCTTTTGCGAGGTATCGAAGCGGAGAAGATAGGATCCGGTCAGGTATTTTTTTGCGACATCGAGCTCTTCGTCAAAAGGGCCGTCTTTGGCGAGAGACGTGATCTCGGCCTCGATGATCGAGAGGGATTCAGCAACGCGCTCGTTCTTGGTCGATGTCCCGCCCATGTGCAGAGGCGCGAAGTCGAAGGGCGCGATGGAGGATGAAACCGAATAGGCCAAGCCGCGCTTTTCGCGGACTTCACGGAAAAGCCGCGAGGAAAAGACGCCACCACCGAGAATTTGGTTGAGGACAATAGCAACATGCCAATCGGGATCATCATTGCTGATACCGGCGGCACCAAAGCGGACGGAGCTTTGCGGGATATCAAGATCGACGATCTTTCGTGTGCCGACGCCTTGCGGCGTCACACGTGGAATAGCAACCCGGCGGGACTGCTTCGGCAATGGCCCGAAGACCTTGTCGAGTTCGATTGACAGGCTCGCGGCATCAATCGCGCCGACAACCGCAATTTTCAGCGTGTCATGGGCGAGAATGCGGGCTTTGTAGTCGATCAGGTCGTCGCGCGTGATGGCAGCCAGCGTTTCAAGTGATCCGCGGCTCGGGTTTCCATAGGGATGGCCCGGAAAAGCGGTTGTAAACCAGGCGCGATTGGCCATTGCGTCGGGATCGTTTGTATCTTGAAGGACAGAGGCGACAAGTTGCGCGCGGACGCGTTCGAGCGGCTCCTCGTCGAAACGCGGCTCGTTCAGCGCGAGTTTGAGCATGTCGAAGGCTTCGGCCTTGTGGCGGATCAATGTGCGTAAATGACCGCTGAACCCATCGCGATCCGAGCCGAAACTGACCTCAATCGCAAAATCATCGAGACGTTCATGAAACGCCGTCGAGTCATAAGGGCCCGCGCCCTCATCGAGCAGGCCAGCCAGCATGCTGGCGACGCCTGCTTTGCCGGCAGGGTCTTGCGCTGCACCGCCGAGGAACGCGCATTCGAGCGAAATCAGGGGAACGGTATAATCTTCGATGAGCCATGCTTCGATCCCGCCCGAGGAACGGACGGTTTGAATGCGCGAGGCAAGCGAGGCTTTGGGGGTGAGATCGTTCATGCTGCCACTTCTTCCTTGAGCAGGTATCCGGTGACGGCGCGGCGACGTTCCAGCCATGCCTTGGCGGCTGCTTGGACAGACTCTGCCGAGACGGCATCGATGGCCTCAGGCCATGACTTAACGTCATTGACGGTGGAACCGGTTGCCAGCGATGCACCATACATGCGGGCGAGCGAGGCTTGGCTGTCTTGCGCGTAAATCGTATCGGCGATGAGGCGGGTCTTGGCGCGGGCCAGTTCCTTGGCTTCGATCCCGTTTGTGATCACATCGTGGATCACGCCGTCGAGTGCTTTTTCGAGCGTATCAAGCGAAACGCCGGGATGCGGGATCGCGTAGAGCAGCAGGCGCGATTGGTCGACTGCAGTGCTCTGATACCACGCACCAGCGGCGACCGCGCAATGTTGTTCCATGACAAGATCGCGATGGAGACGCCCGGTGCCTTGTGCGCTGAGGATCTGGACGAGGACGTCCAGAGCTTCGGCCTCGCCGGGCTTTCCGGTCGTGTAGCTTGGCACGAGATAGCAGCGCTGGAGCGAGGGCTGTTCGACTTTCGGGTCGGCGAGGGAGACTTGGCGCGAGGCGCGAGGCTCGGGTTCTTGCGGGCGGACGCGCTTTGGTGCTTCGCCCCGGCTCGGAATCCGGCCATAGGTCGCCTCGGCGAGGCGGACAACTTCGTCCTCCGTTACGTCACCGGCGACAATGAGGATCGCATTTTCGGGCGTGTAAAAGCGCCGGTAATAGGCGAGTGCGTCCTCGCGGTTGAGGGTCTCGATCTCGTGCATCCAGCCGATAATGGGTGTGCCATAGGGGTGATGGGTGAAGAGCGCTTTTGAGACGGCTTCACCAAGTTGGGCACCGGGGTCGGTATCGGTGCGCATACGCCGCTCTTCGATCACGACGTCGCGCTCGGGGTTCACAATCTCGTCGGTCAGAACGAGGCCGGTCATGCGATCGGACTCGAATTCCATCATGGTTTTGAGATGTTCGCGGGCAATGCGCTGGAAATATGCCGTGTAATCGACGGAGGTGAAGGCATTTTCCTGACCGCCCAAAGCGGTGACGACATCGGAGAATTCGCCCTGGGTGTGTTTCTCGGTGCCTTTGAACATCAAATGTTCGAGGAAATGCGCGATACCGGATTTGCCGACGGGATCATCTGCCGAGCCGTTCCTGTACCAGACCATGTGCGTCACGACAGGTGTGCGATGATCGGGGATTACAACGATCTGAAGACCGTTGTGCAAGGTGACGGTTGAAATCTCGGGTCCCGTTGACGGGGAAGCGGAAGGTGACATGAAAATGATCCAGAACTGGGCGTCGGGACGCGTGGGGGAGTCAAAAAATCATACAACGCAAGAAAGGTGGGTTCATGGCGTGTCCGCCCGACCTGAAATGCCTAACAGAACGATCAGATTACCAGAATTCGTACCAAGGCTTATCCGTCTTTGCGCCGGCAGCAATGGCTTGCGCTTCGATCTCGGGGGTGATCGTGGCCGGTTTGCGATAGACATTTGGCGGCTCTGTCAGCCATTGACGCTCGGTTGACGCGGAGACTTGAAGATTGCTGTCATTGTATTTCTTCAATGAGGCATTGATTTCTGCCATTTCCTGCGGCGTGAGTTTTGGATCTTTGCGGTTTCCGACTGCATTATAATTGTCCTCGATACCGGCACCCGGCTTGCGACCTGCCCTGATTTCCTGGATCGTCAAAGGTTTGCTCGAGTCAATCAAGGGCGCATTCGCCTCCGCCTCGGCTGCTTTCTTGCGCTCGATATCCGGATCTTTCGGCCATGCAGCCGAATTTGCGGACGCCGTCTCTTTTGGTTTTGGCAGTTTGATCTTGGGCGGGACAACCAGAGGCGAGCGTTCGCGATACTCGATTTCAGGCGCGTCATTCGTCAGGCCGATGGCCCCCAGAATTGAGCCGAACATATTGTCTTCGGCGCGGGCCTGATCAATAGGTGCGGAGACGCCGGCGATGACGCCACCGAGAAGGACAAGAGTTAAGCCAAATCGAGAGCGAGTGTTCATTGCGTGCTGCCTTCGTTCATAGTGTGGCCGGACGGAAAATCTGAACCCGTGCGGCAAGGATATCAGGTACGATCCGTAGTGTGCAAGTTTCCTGCGGCGTGCATTCTCTTGCTCTCACCTAACAACGAATCATACAGAAGCAAGAGGACACCTGCAACGATTGCGGCATCGGCAACATTAAAAACGTACCATTGCCATTCTTGCCAGTGCAGGAGAACGAAATCGACGACCGCGCCGTAGAGAATTCTGTCGAGCGCATTTCCCAATGCTCCGCCAATAAGCAGGCTTGTGCCGAACATGATTGTTTTGACGGGCGTTCGAAACAGCCAGATGGTCAGGCCGATGGCAGCACCGACCGAGAGAAGAACGAGGCCATAGCGCCCCCAATCGGCGTGTTGCTGGAAAAGCCCGTAGGAAATACCGCGATTCCAGACGAGAATGAGATCAATATAGGGATTGATCGTCAGGGGGCCGCGATATTCCAGTTCTAGAATATAGAGGACGTAGAGCTTGCTCGCCTGATCCAAAATGAAAATCAGAGCGGCAAGGGTGAGTGCGGTAAGCCGGGCGCCTCTCAATGAGCGGCTCCGGCGCGTGCGTCACGTTCGCGGAGGGCGGCTGCATCGCGCGGGGTGACATCGGGATAGTCCTTGTCGGTGCCGACTTCCGTCGAGTAGCGCCATGAACGGGCGCATTTCTGGCCCTCCGCCCGCGCCGAGACAACGGCAACGCCATGCACATCGTCGAGCCGGAACGCATCGGCAGGGGCCTCGCCATCGATGATGGTGATGGCGGAGGTGATGCAGATATCTGCGAAATCAACGCTCCTGACGAGATCGGCCAGATCTTTGTCGGCGATGAAGACGTGAGGTGCTGCTTCAAGCGAGGAGCCGATGCGCTTTTGGGCGCGTTCGATTTCCAATGCACCGGTTACCACGCGGCGCACTTTGCGGATTGTCGACCAACGCGCGGCGAGGGCTTCATCCTGCCAAGCCACCGGGATCTCGGGGAAAGTTTCGAGATGAACCGACTCGGCATCCGGATAGCGCGAGAGCCATGATTCCTCGGCTGTGAAAACGAGGATCGGGGCGAGCCATAGTGTCACTGCCCGGAAGATTTCTTCGATGCAGGTGAGGGAGGCACGGCGCGCGATGCTCGAGTGGGGGTCGCAATAGAGCGTGTCTTTGCGGATATCGAAATAAAAGGCGGAGAGTTCGGTGTTCAGGAAAGCTGATAGCTCGGTGATGACTTTGCGATAATCATAGGTCTCGTAGGCTTTGCTGACGATGGGAGCAATTTCGCTTAAGCGATGCAGCATCAGCCGTTCAAGCTCGGGCATGTCAGTTGGCTTTACGCGGTGGGCGTCATCATAATGGGCGAGCGTGCCGAGCATCCAGCGGATTGTGTTGCGGAGTTTGCGATAGGTTTCCACAAAAGTTTTGAGGATTTCCGGCCCGATGCGGAGATCGTCCGAATAGTCCGCTGCCGCGACCCAGAGGCGGAGAATGTCCGCGCCGGAATCTTTGATGATGTCCTGAGGGGCAGTGACATTGCCCAAGGATTTGGACATTTTCTGACCCTTCTCATCCAGCACGAAGCCGTGGGTGAGAACGACATCGAAGGGTGCGCGGCCGCGTGTTCCGCAACTCTCCAACAAGCTCGACTGGAACCAACCGCGATGCTGGTCGGAGCCTTCGAGATACATCACACGGTCTTTGCCGCCATCGACGATGCGCTTGATGCCTGCAAGCGTCGGGAAATGCGCGGGCGTATTGAGCACATAGGAATGGGTGGAGCCGGAATCGAACCAGACATCGAGCACGTCCATGACCATGTCGTAGTGATCGGGGTTAACGGGTTTCGAAGCGGCTTTGAGGAAGCGCTCTTTTGCGCCCGCCGCAAACCATGCATCGCCGCCTTCCGTGTCAAAAGCGGACGCAATGGCGTCATCGACCTTCGGATCATGCAGAAGTTCTTTGGTTTCCTTGTGCACGAAAACCGTGATCGGCACGCCCCAGGCGCGCTGGCGGGACATGACCCAATCCGGCTTATTCTCGATCATACCGCGAATGCGGTTTTCACCGGTTTCGGGCACCCATTCGGTTTTCTTGATGGCGTCGAAGGCTGTTTGGCGTAGTGTGAAGGCGTTTTCCTTCTCCCTCCGGGAGAAGGTGTCGCGGGACGCGACGGGTGAGGGACTGGAGTCAGACGTGGCGGGCGCTAGACCCTCACCCGTCTGCTCCGCAGCCACCCTCTCCCTTGGGGAGAGGGATGCATCGAAGGTGAAAGGCTTATCCATCGCGATAAACCATTGCGGCGTATTGCGAAAAATGACCGGTTTTTTTGAGCGCCAGGAATGGGGATATTGGTGCTTCAGGCGGCCACGTGCGACGAGATTACCTTGATCAATCAACGCCTTGATAACGGCTTCGTTGGCGTCACCCTTGTCGCCCTTCTCGGTGATGACCCGCTTGCCCTCAAAGCCCGGGGCTTCCTTGGTGTAGACGCTGTCATCGTCGATGGTGAAGGGGATGCGGGTGTTGATTTTGCGATTCGTCAGATATTGGCCATTCGCCATCCAGATTTCAAAATCCTCGCGGCCATGGGATGGGGCAGTGTGGACAAAGCCTGTACCTGCATCATCAGTGACGTGATCGCCATCGAGGAGGGGAACGGGGAAGCGATAATTCTCCTCTCCCGTCAGGGGCAGGTCAGCAAGCGGGTGGGCGCAAATGATTGTTCCAACTATATCATCGACGCCTCTCGAGCCATAGGGCCTGAATGACGGGACATCGATGATGTGCTCCAGGGTGATTTTGGCAGACGTGGCGAGAGTGTCGGATAGCTTTTTCGCCAATAAGTATCGTTCGCCAATCTTTGGGCCGAAGTCGCGTTCATTCGCGGTGACTTTATAGAGGCCATACTCAATTTTTTGAGAATAAGAGATCGCGCGATTGCCCGGCAGCGTCCAAGGTGTTGTTGTCCAAATTACTACGAACGAACCATTTAAGAGTTGAAATTTTTCGAATTCAGAATCAATTCCCTTATCTCGTAATCTCATTTGTTCAGGATCGTCACTTGCTGCCGGATCGGACATTCCAAATGTCCAATCCATCACCGGAAACTTCACCCAAACCATATCACTCGTATGATCGTGATATTCAATTTCCGCCTCAGCCAGCGCGGTCTTCTCCACCACCGACCACATCACCGGCTTCGAGCCGCGATACAGCAAGCCGTTATCCTTGAACTTCATGATCTCGCGGGCAATTTGGGCTTCGGCGTGGAAGGCCATGGTGGAGTAGGGGTTATCCCAATCGCCTGTGATGCCGAGGCGCTTGAACTCTTCGCGTTGCACGGAGAGCCAATGTTCGGCGAATGTGCGGCATTCTTTGCGGAATTCAATGACGGGGACTTCATCTTTGTTTTTGCCCTTGGCGCGGTATTGCTCCTCGATCTTCCATTCGATGGGGAGACCGTGGCAATCCCAGCCGGGGACATAGTTTGAGTCAAAGCCCAGCATTTGCTGGCTGCGGGTGACGAGATCCTTCAGCACTTTGTTGAGTGCGTGGCCGATATGGATGTTGCCGTTCGCGTAAGGAGGGCCGTCATGCAGCACAAAGCGCGGGCGACCGGCGGCGGTTTCGCGCAGGCGCTTGTACAAATCCATCCTGTTCCAACGCGCAATCAGTTCCGGCTCGCGCTGCGGCAAGCCAGCCCGCATCGGAAATTCCGTTTGCGGGAGAAACAGGGTCTCGGAATAATCGCGCTTTTCGGCAGTGTCGGTCATGGGGTCAGATACTCGGTCGGAAAAGATGCTGTCAAAATGGATGAAAATCCGAATAAACCATTCCGGGCGCGGAAGCTACGGGATTGAGCGTGAAGCGGGGGCAAGTGGCAGAAGGCTCGGGGCCGGAATGTCGGGGTTGCGGGCCAGAGCTTCGCGCGCATTGCGACTGTCGAGGTCCATTTGTTCGATCAGCGGATCAATGCCGTCAAATTTTCTCTCGCCGCGCAGAAACGCACAAAATTCGACATCAATGGTTTTGCCGTAGAGATCTCCCTTGAAATCGAACACGAAAACTTCGAGCAAAGGCGCGCCATTGTCGAAGGTCGGGCGTCGGCCATAACTTGCGACGCCGGTATGAACAACACCGTCAACAGCGAGGCGGACCGCATAAATCCCGTGCTTGAGGCCGCAATTTGCTGACAAACGGATATTGGCGGTAGGGTAGCCGAGGGTACGGCCGATTTTTTCGCCATGAATGATTTCACCGCGCACCAACCAGCGATAGCCCAGCAAACGGGCCGCTTTGCCGACATCGCCCTCTGTCAAGGCGGCGCGAATAGCGCTCGACGAGACCAAATCCTTGCCGACGACCAAGGGCGTGACGATCTCGACGGGAAGATTGTTTTGCGTGCCCAGCGCTTTCAAAGCGTCAGGCGAGCCCTCGCGGCCGCGTCCGAAATGGAAATCGTGGCCGACGACGATTCCCGTGACGCCAAGGGTTTTGATCAGAATGTTTTCGACAAAATCCGGCGCGGAAGTCGCAGCCATTTCCGCGTTGAAAGGGAGAACGATCATTCCGTTGACGTTCCAGTGCGCCAGAATCGATGCTTTCAGGGCGATCGGGGTCAATTCGAATAGCGCTTCGTCCGGCTTGAAATAGGCGCGGGGATGCGGCTCGAAGGTCAGCACTGCGGCAGGTGCGCTCAACCGGGCGGCGAGGTTCTGGGTCTGGTCGATGACGGCGCGATGGCCGCGGTGAAGACCGTCAAAATTGCCGATCGCCACGACAGGACCGCTGAGCGATGCGGGCAACGGTGTAAGGCCTTGAACGAGATCAAAGGCCTTTCCAGACGCTAACTTTTCAGTCCGATTCACCGACATTTTCCGATTCACACTCCACTTCTGACGTTCATATGCCGCAGGACCCGTTCAACGATCAAGAGGCGGTTGGATGAGAAGGCGAAGCGGCGGTCATTTATCGTGCGAAATAACCCCGAATGACGGGAAGATCGACAGATTGATTCAATTCAACCGAATGGCGAAAGAGATTATTGCCGGGAGCCATATTATTGAAAAGCTATTGCAAGCCTGAGCGGTTCTCGTGGTGTCGGGACTGTCTGGGTGCCATCCGGAGTTATTCAAATGTATATTGATCCTTCATTACGTATTTTAGTGGTCGATTCGACAGAGGAAGTCTCGCCTGTTCTGACCCAGATGTTGAGCCAGATTGGAATCAAGGAGATTGAAACGGTTATCAGCCCTGTCGACGGCCTTGCGCTCCTTCGCGAGAAGAAAATCGACATTGTGATCACGGACTGGCAGACGGAGCCGATGGATGGCGCCGAGTTCATTCAGACTGTCAGGGCCGACGTGTCGCTTTTCGAGACGCGTTTTCTGGTGGTGACCGCCGATGTCGAGCCGTCAAAGGTTTTGGAAGCCTATCGGGCGGGGGCTGACGGGTATGCCATAGCGCCCTTTTCTGCGCGGTCGCTGGCGAGTAAACTCACGCAAATCCGGGATGCATTAGCAGAATTGCCGCTACCAGCTTAGGGAATCAATCGCAAAATCAGGACGAAACGCGGCATCTGCCATGAATTGCATGAATGTGCCGTTATCAAAAGAGTCCTCCGTCAAGCCGAGTTCATGCATGTGAATGCCGCGCAGGATGAAGAGTGACGGGCACCCGAATGCAACCGCTCCGGCAATATCGGTGCGGATCGCATCCCCGATCAACAGGGTGCGTGCACGGTCGGGGCTTTTTCCGTTCAGTGATGCGACGACACCGAGGGCTGCCTCGTAGATATCGGTGTAGGGTTTGCCGGAATAGAGTGTTTTGCCGCCCAATTGTTCATAGAGCGCGGCAATGGCACCGGCGCAGTATATGATTTCACCGCCGCGTTCGACGACGAGATCAGGATTGGCGCACAGCATCACTTTGTTTAGCGCCAGAGCTGTTTCGAGCAATTCACGATAGGTTTCGGGCGTTTCCGTTGTGTCGTCTAACAGTCCCGTACAGACGATAACGTCCGCCTGCTCGAGCGGTGTTGCCTCAAGCGGGAGCCTGTCAAACAAGGGTTTATCGCGTTCGGGGCCAAGCCAGAAAAATTTCTTCCAGTCTGACCGGATCAGTATATCGCGCGTAATATCGCCCGACGTGACAATCCCGTCCCATGCCGATCGCTGAATTCCGAAGCGATCAAGGATCGAGACAATATCAATGTTTGGACGGGGAGCGTTCGATACGAGTATCACGCGGCCGCCACCCTGACGGAAGCGCGTGAGCGCATCGGACGCGGCTTCATATCCTTTGACACCATTGTGGAGAACGCCCCAGATATCGCAGAGGATCACGTCAATAGTGCCAGCCAAGGCCGAGAGGCCAGCAATGATTTCGATGTCAGCACTGGCTTTATTATTCATTTTTTGTCCGGCGTTTCAGGGAATTCCTTTAACGCGGGCTAAAGAGGTGGTCTGCGAGTGTCAAGAGCCAACCTTTGGCAGATGATCTCGCAGAGGTGTTGATCTCAGTTGTTCGCGCGGTTTTACGACGCGGCGGACAACGTCGGAATTTTGTTCTGAATTGACAGTTGGTGGCGGAGGCGCACTGCTATCGTCGGGCATTTGCTCCTGAAGGATGGTGAAGCGCACGAGTTTTGGTGTGTCGAACAAAGGCCCCAATGCAAGATACACATTGAATTTTCGGAGATCCGATACCTCGGCGGTGTCAGTTAAACCGGTCGCAACAATTTCCATGTTGTAGCGATCCATGAGCCCGGGCAAATCGGATGGATGGATTTCTGTTTTAACTTGTCCCGACTCTGCCCCCTGAAGCAGCCTGAACGGGGCCATAATGACGCGAAAGCCCATATTTGCGAGCGTCACCACGTCGATCATCAGATCGTTGACAATTTCGAGCGCAAAGGTGATGCCGACCTTGTGAAGGCGCGCCATATTTTCGCGGCCGATATCACCACAGGTTTCCAGCGTAGTCTCGGAGAATAGAAAGATGATTTTTTCCGCGAGTCCGGGATTGCGACGCAATGTTGCGATCATCTCGGACGTCGCCGACGGCTCCAGAAGCGTGATAATCGATATGGGACAGATGAGAGGCAACGCATTGCCGGTTCGGTAGCGGGCGATTTCATGGGTGTAACCAAAGCGCACCCGGTCGAAAAGCAGGAGCAGATTGCGACTGACCCCCATCTGCACCAGATCGCTTTCGAGAATAACATCGCCCTGACCATTTTCGATGCAAAAGGAAAGATGATTGAAAGCGCTCTTTTTTGACGGAAGGCTGACAATGCCCTGGGAATAGGCGCCAATACGGCCGCTCAGCATTTCCTGACGGAGCATTGTCTCCATTTGTCGCTTTGACATCGAGACAATTGTTCCGTTTTCAGTGTCCGTATCCGCTTCTATCGCGGGATTTGGCGGCGTTTGCGCGTTGCGGGGCGGTTGTGTGGCTATGGGTTCCGGAGCCCGCTTTTCAGTGTTGCCGATCTGGTCGACTTCGACAAGGATACGGTGGTGTTCAACGATGATATCGGCGATATCACGCAAAGCATGACCAACAGTTTCAAGTTCTTCCAAAATCGAGGTGGATACAGGATCGCCAATGGTATCCGACACTGTTTCAATCGATGACATCCGCGTCTCAAGCGCGGACATCCGTTTGGATACGATATTCAGCTTGTGCTCGGTACGGGATAAATCAGATTGGGATGCCGCCGCCGGTTCCTTTACTTGTGACGGCTTTTCTTCAAATTTCTGAATGAATAGATATGCCGCAATGGATGATACGAGCAGAAAGGCGGCTGATACAATCAGAGAAGCTGACAACTGAAAAATGATCAGGGCGACGACAAAAATAACAATAAATGCCCCACCGATGAACAATGGAGCCGGAATTTGGCGTTGAAAAGGTTTGAATTGCACCATACGTACCGTAGAGCCCGCTGACGATAATCACGGTGTCCAATAACGCAGACATACTCGACCGTACCACTTGATTCGGGTTAGACTATCGCAGATTTGTTAAGTCTGCATTAACCATATTGACGATCTTTCGATTTTTCCCGATTTTTCTAATTAAGTCCGAGGAGTGACCCATGACAGCCGAGACACAAAACCTCTCTTTCTCCGTTCAAGGGATGACGTGCGGCGGCTGCGCCAAGGCCGTCACAAAGGTGATCCAGAAGTCTGATCCGGAAGCGCGGGTGACAGTCGATCTTGATAAGGGCCGCGTTGATGTCCAGACAAGTGCGGACAGTCGCGTTTTAGCTGAAAGCATAACCCAAGCGGGGTACGAGGCAGCCGCCTTGTAATCGGCTTTCAGTTTTTACTGACGATCTTGCTGTCGATCTGGCCATCAATAATGTTGACGCGGCGGTTCGCGCGGGCTGCCAATGATAAATCATGTGTTACGATGATCACCGAGCGTTGATCCGATCCGGCAATATCTTTGAGGATTGTAATCACCTGCTCGCTGGCTGCAGTGTCCAGATTTCCGGTGGGCTCATCGGCGAGGATCAGGGCCGGTTCATTGGCTAGGGCGCGGGCGATGGCCACCCGCTGACGTTCTCCCCCGGAGAGTTGTTCCGGCCGCTTGTTGATGTGGTTGGCTAGTCCGAGGGATGCCAGCAGAGCACTGGCACGCGCTCTTTGCTCGGCGGTGGTGAGGCGCCCAAGCGCCTGCATTGGCAGCATTACATTATCAAGGACAGTGAATTCGGGTAGCAAGAAATGAAACTGAAAGACGAAGCCGATATTCGCCAGACGGAGCGCAGCACGGCGATTTTCATCAAGTGAGCGGGTGGATTCGCCGAGCAAGATCACGTCCCCCTCGGATGGAACATCGAGGAGACCCAAAAGATACATGAGGGATGATTTGCCGGAACCCGAGGGGCCTGTAATGGCAATGAATTCTCCCGATTGAACGGCAAAGTCGATGTTTTTGACAAGCGTCACCGGAACCGCACCTGCCAAAGTGCGCGTGACATTTTTCGTTTCAATCAGGGGCGTGGTCATGAAGCACCACGGATGATTTCGACGGGCTGCACGCTTGCTGCCTTCCGGGCGGGCAGGAAGCCTGCAAGGAGCGAGGAGGCCAGTGCGACACCACCGGCGATGGCATAATGACGAGGCGAATAGAGGATCGGGAGATGCGTCATATCGGTCATGAAGCTTTTGAATTCAATCAAGCCCATGATGATGCAAAGGGCATAGCCCAGCAGCCACCCGAAAAAGATACCAATCACCCCGATAATCGCGGATTCGAGAACAAAAATGCGACGCACTGTCTGCTCGCGGAGACCGAGCGATTTCATAATCGCGATATCGCGGGCTTTTTCATGGGTGATGGTCGAGATGATATTGTAGGTTCCGAACGAGGCGACCAGCAATATGGCGCCGACCACCATAAACATGATCACATTACGGATCTGGAACGCGGACAGAATGTCCTCGTGAGCTTCCTGCCATGAAACCGCTTTGTACCCGGTTTGCTTTTCCACCCGGGCAGCAATGTCCCGCGATGACATCACGTCATCGACACGAATACGAAATTCGTTGAGAAGCGCCGTTTTGCCAGCCAGTACCTGTGCTGTTTTGATGAGTGTGACGGCTTGATTGTCATCGATCTGACGAATGCCGGAGTGGGACAGACCAACAATCCGGGCGAGGATCGGCGCGCCACTGGTTGCCATCAGTGTGATGCTGCTTCCCACACCAACTCCAAGTCGTTCCGCGAGGGTATCACCGAGGATCACCGCGTTTGAAGCCTTGAAGAGTGAATCGAGCGTCCCTGCTTTCATTTGGGTCGCAAGTTTCGAGACGTGGGCTTCGCGGTGGGGATCAATTCCGATGAGGGATGCCGCCGTATCCCGTGTCCCTGAACGGAGTAGTGCTTTGGTCTGCACCGAGGGGGTCACTGCGCCGGGTAGCCACTCTTCCAGATCAGCGAGAACAGCGTAAGGGTTTTTAAATCCCCGGCGCTCCGTTTCGCTCGAGAGATTATGAAATTGGACGCTGGCAAAGTGTCGTTCGGAGGGCTGGACCGACGGGTCGCGTTTCTCGTCGCTCACTGAAACATGCGGTATTGAGTCCACAAGCTGCCGGATGAAATCGATCTGGGAGCCCTCCATAAGCCCGGCCATCATGATGGAACAACCAACACCTGTCGCAATACCCATCACACCCACGAGTGTTTGCCGGACCCGGGAAATGACATGGGTCAGTGCGATGTGAAGCACTAGATTCATGGTTTCGTGGCTTCCGCTCGAAAAACCCGCAGACCTTCCGTAAAGGCGGGTTTCGTCGGTGAAATGATCTCATCGCCCACTTCGAGACCGGTTAAAACTTCAACCATTCGTGTACCCCGTATTCCGGTCGTGATGGGACGGCGCAACAGGCGACTATTTTCGATCACAAAAACGCTTTGACCGACCAAAGCCTCAGCCGGAACGAGCAAGGCATTTTTCTTCTCCTTGATGATGATATTGGCCTCGACGCTCATTCCGATCCGAAGGGGCGTTGTCTCGGGGAGAGCAAGGTAGACGCGGAACGTTTTGGTGACCGGATCACCTTTCGGAGTGATCGAACTAACGCTGGCCGAGAGCGATTCGTCGCCAAAACCTTCATGACGAAGCAGGACCACATCATCGATTTTGATGCGACCAACATCCTCCTCGTTGATATCGGCAACAATGCGGAGGGGGGAGGGTTGCCCCACCCAGAATACGACATCGCCTGATCCGATGATTTCACCCACGGAAAAATCCTCCCGCAGAACGACACCATCCATGGGGGACCGGAGGACGAGATCATTCAGCACGTCCTGTGCTGCAACAATCCGTGCATCAATCTCCTTCATCGACGTCACAGCCTGATCGACCGCCGCAACGGAAGCAGCATTCCGATCCAGAAGATTATTGAGGCGCTGAACATCGCGCTCCAATTGATCATGACGTGCTAATAATTCGTCCAGATGCGCCTTTTGCTGGGAGCCATCCTGCTGGGCAAGGATATCTCCCGCATGAACGGCTTTTCCTTCGCATTCACATAAATAGATAAGTCGGGCTCTCTGAATGGGAACCACTTTGGCCCATCGAACGGGCTCGACCGCGCCTGTTGCATAAACAACTTCTGCGGCATCGCCACGAACGGCAAGCACTGTTGAGACGGGCTCACCGCGGCCAAATATCCAATAAAATGCGCTCGCGAGGCAAATAATGACGAAAACCAAGCTGCTCCAGAAGCGAGCTGAGCGAAAAACGGATGATGATGGCAAAGACGGGAAACTCCTGAGCGCAATGATCTCTGGATAATTTTTTACAGAGAATTGAGCCCCCCAACTATCCGTATGAACAGCAGGATAGCAAGGGTTGATTGATCAGGGCTGGCTGATGAGAGCAGGCCCTTTGAATTCCGGCTCGATCTGGCTTCTGAGTTCCATGGCACCATTTTCGTCGCCGATTGATGCGAGGCGCGCTGCCTGCGAAGCCAGTACGGTCACATCGTAAGGATTCAGGTCTACGGCAAGCTTCCCAAGTTCGTTTGCGCGCTGCGTCAAGCCGAGCCGAGTATTCACGTCAGCCAAGATGTTCAGGATCAAGGCGCTTTGGGGAGCTACTGTGTTTGCGCGTTGAGCTTCATTCAGCGCAAGCCGAAGCTCCTCCGCGCTGGCATTTGGCAGGTCGAGACGTAGGCGGGCCGAGAGTCCAAGCAAATTCGGCGAGTCGGGATAGATTTTAATTGCCTCGTCAATGCATTGACGCGCCGAGGCTACTCTCTCCTGCTCCGGAAGGCGAAGCACTTCCGTCGCGCGAAGGATGCAATATTTTGCAACCGTCGCCGGATCGTCGATCGCAGAAATAGCCGTTGAATCGCGAATGATGACGCCGTCATTCGAGGCAATTGTTGTGGCGACCGCCCGGATCACGTCCTGCCGCCAGAACGAACCTGGCCGGCTGGTCGACACCCGCCCGTAATCCCTGCTCCAGACCATGCGTTGACTTGCGATATGAACAATTCTGACGCTGATTGTATTCGTTTGTGGTCC
>Ga0209358_10000070_pt1 | contig 89438 bp, 66 predicted proteins | sample LauGreFa1BDMLBSN_2_FD_187574 | JGI IMG/M metagenome (GOLD analysis project Ga0209358, IMG submission 187574) | Freshwater lake microbial communities from Lake Michigan, USA - Fa13.BD.MLB.SN (SPAdes) (version 2) | ecosystem: Environmental > Aquatic > Freshwater > Lake | place: Lake Michigan, USA... | reverse complement strand
ACCCCTCTGCAAATTCCTACAGATATCTATAGATATCTATTTTATAGATATCTATAGATATCTATAGATATCTATAAACTAATTAATTAATTAATTAATTAATTAATTAATTAAATATATAATTATATTATATTATTATATATTATTATATATTATTATATTATATTATATAATTATATAATATAATTATTATAATATAATAATAATATATAATTATAATTTAATAATTATTTATTTAATTAATTAATTATCTTATAGATATCTATAGATATCTATAGATATCTATAGATATCTATAAAATAGATATCTATAGATATCTGTAGGAATTTGCAAAGGGGTCCCCCCCCCCCCCCCCCCCCCCCCTCACCCAGAAAAAAAAGTATCAAAATCCAACTATTGTGTTTTTTAAATTTTTCAAATAGGCGTGTAAAAAATCAAAGGTCATTTTTTCATTAGGGATTTGAAGATAATATCAGACTATTTCATGATTCAAACTATAAAAGACAAAATCCAACAAGTGAGCAAAACAACACACAATGACTTCCACAAGAAATCCACATCATTTCGATAGTGAATGTGAAAGCAACGTCTTTCAATTGAAAATGAAAATCAAAGCATCACTGTTCACTGGAAAAAGCACAGTGCATTTGAGTAATAAATCAGAACAATCTGACATTCACCCCTATGATTTTTATGTAGGACTGTGGATGGGTGGGTCAAATGAGAACATGGAATATCACATGCTCAAGGGAAATGAGGATGGCTCTGGAATAGCAAGCGTGAGTGTGCCTATTTTTGATACAGATACTGATCATCTCAAGCTTGGCTTGTACATTCGAGACCCAGAAACGAAAATCATGAGACATATCTCGAGTGGGTATAAGTCTCTCATGGATGTTGCCTCTTTCATTGATGGAGTGTCTCATCCCGACCACGCAAGTGACAGTGTTCTTCTCAAGGATAACTACAGCAAGAACCAAGCACTGATCCACTTCTCCAATGACGGGACAGATATGAATAGTTTCAGGACATTCAGTGCACGTCTCCAGCCTTCCATCATGCATGAGAATGATTCCATTAATCAGAAAGTTATTGAGATGTCTTTTGGACTTCACAATTGGATTGAGAAGTCCTCATGTGTGAGTAATATGAATGGTGGGCCAAACTTTGTGAATAGCATGTGTTTCATTGAGAGCATGGGGTGTGCAATTAATTATCCTTTGTTAGATATGACTTACAGTAGTGAGAGGCATCAAGCTCCCATATCCATGCTGGCTTACAACGCTCTGGCTACTCTGAGGTATGTCAATATGAGTGCAGACAGCGTGATGGCCTTGCCTCCTGGTGAGTTTGTCAGGAATTACATTATGCCTCTCTGTAAGGGATTCACTATTTGTACCAAGACCATGGGGTATTCTGGTGATAAGACTCTGGATCCAGCGGGAAATCTTGACATGAGTACAGAGGACTTTGCCATGGTTTTGTCCAAGCATATGTTTGTGGATGTCAAGGACTCGTATAGGCCAGAAAAGAAGATCCAGTGTCTCCGCGATATGACAGATACTGAACTCAGGGATGTGATTATGACTCTGCGTGCGAGTGCCGTCAAAGAGTCGTCTAGGAGCCATGTGCTCATCAATGATGACTGTGAGACTCTTTCTGGATTGATCAAGAGTAACGAAGGGGCGATTTACAGCAATTACTTGAAGGCTATGTCTTATGGAAATGGTAGCAGAGAGGGAGTTGCTGGGAAGTATGCGGATATGCTTTGGGATGCCACGAGAGACATGGACAACCTGAAGGCTGTTCCTAAGTCTGACTTTGAAGACATTGGTAAACTGCTTGCTCGATATGGTGAAATGAGGCAAAATCGAAGTGAGGGGAAGGCGCCCTGCTGTCAGATGGGAGTGAGTATTGTTTCTGCTAAGGGACCGAGTTTTGCGATAGGAAAGACGGATCTGAATGGTCATGCGTGTGTGATTTCCCAGACTTTGTGTGAGAATGGGGATGAGTCTTACACGATTGGTGAGGGGACGGCCAATATGACGATGAGGCATCTTTCTGGGAAATGTCCTGAGAAGATCTATTTGACGCTGAAGTCAGGAGAGAAAGAGTTTGGGATTATCGAAGCTCTGAATTGCATTAATCAGAACTTGAGTGATGCTGTTAAGACGGGAGAAGGGAATGTGAGGCTGGAGCAGAGTATTCCAGGGAATTTCGAAGGAAAGGATCCGTATAAGTCTTGTCCTTTCTACATGGCAGGATTCTTTGTGGGACTCGATATGGGCTCTTGCACTCCAGGGGTGATTCCTCTCCAGGCACAGAGTGCTGGAATATATGGTAAAGATGAGAAGAGCAAAGGAGGTGAACTTGCTGCCTGTGATCCATGTGAGGATTTAATGGAGAAAGTCATGCATGTGGCAGAGCGAGGAGGGCTGAAGAATGGAGCTCCAGTTTTTGGAGCTCCTATTGCTGATCTTTCAGGGGAGAGTGTTAGTGCTCTGCCTATTAATCTTGAGAAGGTCATGGGTAAGGATGTGGCTACTGAATTTTTGAGTCAAGTGAAGGCTCGGAATGACGAAATGTACCCTCCGAGGGCTAGCGAGGATACTCTGAAGATGCTCATGTCGAGGTGGCTTGATTTGGAACCTTCCAGTGCTAGGGCTGTGCCTCCTAGTAAAGGAATTGAGTCTTGCGTGATTTCTTCGGCGGAGGGTTTTGATTGCGCTGATATGGCGAGGGTAGCCGTGGAGTACAAGAGACGGGTTGCTAGGAAATTCAATTCTCTACAGGCTGAAGATCCGAAGAATGACGGGGTCGTGATGGATGTGCATGGACAGATGATGAGTGCCGTTGCTCAATTTATTGTGCCTTTGCCCATTGGTGAAAAGTTTGAGCTGTCCTGTGCTAGGAATTTGAGGAAGGCTGTGGAGTTGGTTCCGTTTCGATCTGTTAGTTGTGGGGCTGTTGTTGAGTCGAGCTGTGGAAATTTTGGGTTGGTTTGAGTATCTTGATTTGAGTGTTAAAAAAATAGGAGCTAACCACGCGAATGTGTGTTAGATTGTATTTAAGGCGAGAAATGCCTCCTAAGAAAACTAGGAAATCCATGCCATCTGTGGAGTCTAAGGAGGTTGAGAAAGAGAAGGGTCAGTCTGGAGATGCCAAGAATGTTGTTGAGGACAGAAAGGTGAGGAAAGTTGTAGAAGACAAAGTGGAAGAAGAAGAGGAGAGAGAGGTAGAATCGGATAATGAAGAAGAAGGCAACCAAGATGAGGATGATGAAGAGGATTGTGAGAGTGAGGATGAGGACGAGGGTGATGAGGCAGAGAGACCAATGAAGCGCGCTCGATTTGTGAAGCGTCGTCCTGTTTTTTCTGATAAATTGCCTGCCATTCCCAAGGCTGCATTCAAGAGGCTGGTGAAAGAAGTCACTTACGATCAGCAGTTGAACAAGGACGAGAAGATGAAATGGACTCCCAATGCTATGGAGGCTCTACATGTTGGAGCCGAGGCTTTTGTGATTGACAAGTTCTACAATGCGTTCAAGAGGAGCGTCATGTGCAAGAAGAAGACTGTTGGTGTTGGTCATTTTGATTAATGAAGAAACAAGTCTGTGTGTGATATTTAAGATGTTTTTTGTGCGTGTGTTTAGTATAGAAATAGTTAGATATGTCTGGCAATAAGAGGAAGCCTTGTGAGTCTGATGAAGAGTCAGTTGTTGGTTCTTGTAAGATGTCACCTGCTAAAGTAGTGAAGCCCAAGCACCCACTTGGTTTGAGTGGTTTTCATAGATACATGATGTATACCCGTGATTCTACTTTGATAGAGTATTCGAAACCTGTTTGTCGTGTTGTTTTTTTCGAGGTAGGTTGTGAAAAACCTGGAGGCCTTGCTGATTATTATAGAGAGGAGAAAAATATGAGACATGTTGGATCTGGTGAACTAATTCCTCCCAGAGTACGACCTGTCTATGTAAGACAGGATACTGGCGAGGAAGTCCCCAGTGAGTTTTTGAAGAAAGCTATGTATGATAGGAATTATCACGCTTTTGTGGTGAAAGATGATAGACCGCCTCTAAAATTACCTCCCTCTGAATCGCGTGGGAGACGCAGTATACGTCTTGAAGGAATTAGATTGGAGCCCGAGCCTGCCCCTGGTGATACAGTGTTAACCTATGAGGAGCACGCTGACTCTTTTGGTTTGAATCAAAAGGGGATTTTCCTCGTTGGATTCAGAGAATGCAAGCATGAAGAAGAAGTTGTATGTTTGAACAAGGTAGGTAAGAAGATACATTGCATGGCTCCTTTGAGTTACCTCACTCTCCCTGGATCCGATGTTTCTGAAGAGACTCAAGTCTCAAGCACATGGTTTCGGACGCTTTTGAGAATAATGGAAAAAGACAATTTAATCGCGACATTCATGTGGGTATTCAGGAAAGGGGGGGTTCTCAAGCGCATCGAGGCGCGTGTGAACAAGGATTCGACTGGACTCGTGGTTCACGAGGTTGCGTTTCGGGAGAACATTGTCGACCTTGGAAATTTGGATTTCCCTGTTCAACCTAGGGCTTGTGAAGAGTGCGATCTTGGTTTGAAGAGAAGACGTGTTAGTCGTGCAGAGCTGCAGCAAGAATGGTTGGATTCTCAGAAAACTGAAGGAGCAGCTTCTTCGAGTTTTGTGCCTCGTGTGCAGGTTAGTGGTAGGAATCTAGTCTTTCAATGCTTGAAGTGCTGTAGGACCTTCCATGACCAGGATTTTAAAAATGAATGTGAGGCCAGGAGGAATAGGGCCAAAAGTAAGGTGGTGTGTGAAGAGCAAAAAATATACGGAATCAGACCCGATTCGGAACTCGTTGGATTTTTCGAGAAAATTATTGCTCACAAGACTGTGAGTGATGAGTCTGTTGATAGACTTTTTGCTAATCCTGAGAGACTTTTAAAGCCTGGTTTTAGACGATGCATGGCATTTGGTGAGTCTGAAGAGATTCCACTTGATGGGATTCCTGGTGACTTTTTGAGACATGTTGTGCCACTTGATCCAATTCTGGAGAGAGCATTGAGGAGAAGCAGCATGTTTCCTATGAAGACTGATGAAGAGGAAAGTGAAGTAAAGGAGTGCCTTCGTGGAGCCCTGAGGAGAAGCAAGGTTGTTCCTAGGGATAATGGTGAAGAGAAAAGGAAGGTTCAAGAGTGCCAAAGTGGTATCTCAAAATTGTCTCTTGATCAAGATAGAAAAGATGATGCAGACTTTGATGAATGTGAAGAATTTGATGAGGATGAGTTTTGTTAGTGACTTTCTTTTATTGATTAAATAATAAATCAAATGAGATTTGAGTTTATTTTTGTGTGTATGTGTCAATATTTATGTTTATATATATTTTATGTGCATGTTATGAAAAGTGAGTTGTCAAGTGCTTTAGAAAATTTTAGCTGTAAATTAGATGATTTGGAGCATGCTATTTACAAGTCGCACATTTTGATTGGTAGAGAAAAAACATATCAATTTGAGGATTTACAAGTTCAATTCATACAGTTGAGAGGTCTCTTTGGATATTATAAAAATCATAAAAATGATAAGACAAGAGCCCCTCTAACTGGATGGGAGTTCTATCGATGTAAATTACAAGAACGTTATAGTTTTCAAATGTGGTGCATAACTGGTAATGGTTATAAAAATGAACAAGAACATAAAATTCAGATATTGTTTTATGAACAGCATTTTCGTGTGCGTTGTAAGTTAAAAGTAAATGATGATGATACAAGTCATTTGACTACTCTGAATTTCGCACATGAAGATTTAATCGAAGTTGTCAATTGGTTGAACGCAACGTTTCCATTTGTGGAGGACCTACCTCCCATATATTTTTCTGTTGAGAAGATAGCATCTCGAATGGGTTTATCTCCTTTGAGATATTTTTTCAATTATTTCTTAGATCAAAAGATGGTTAGCAAGACTGAAGGGTGGGGATTTCATGAAATAGATGAAGGAAAGAACTGCGTTTTCGGCCAAGGTTATTTTGTGCATTCATATAGTATTCAGGTCAAATATGTAGATAGAATATTCAAAATTAAATGTAAAATTTTAAATCCAATGCATGTAATGAAATATGAATCGAGAGACTTAGATGATATTACAAACTGGTTTGTAGAACAGTTTCCTACACAATTTGACAGATAACACTACAAAAAATCTTTACTTAGATCTGGAAGAAGATTTGCGGAATTACATTTAAAAATTGATTCATGGAAAATTTCAGATAGACTGAGTGTAAAATAAACAATCTCTCTTTTCAATCTATCTTTTACCTGTGACGGATACGAGTTGACGATGCGGATGTCCTGGGAGCTGTCGGGCCCTTGCAGGACGACCTCCTCCATGTTGGAGCGTATGACCGGCATGCGTGGGGTTCCGAGTTCGTCGTAGATGAGCCCGAGGAATTTCGTGACGTTCCTCATTAGCTTTTGGCTGATTCGCTGGCATGTAGAGTAGATAGAGAGCTCTAGGGATGGGGTTGAGTAGAGCATGGCGGCGGCGAACATGGAGACGGAGATTGTTTTTCCGAATCTGAAAAAAAAATGTAATTATGTTCTTATGATTTGTATTTAAGAATAAAATTATATGATTACACTTTAACATTTTAAAATGAGTCTAAATTGCAGGTGGCTTCGAGCCGATGAGGACGCACGCGAAGACTGGATCGTTGTTCCAGTTAAGGCCCCTCGTATAGAGTGGTATGATTTTATTCGTAAAATAGCTAAAACTGACGATCTGCCTGTATTGGCTAACTATATCAAGCGCAGTGAGCGTGATTTCTGTGTTTCGAGGATATCAGAACCGGATGATGTTGTGATACATGATGCTTCTGGTGATTCAGATTTTCAAGTAATTTTCAGTAACATTGTATATCTGAGCAAACCAGATACATTGGAGAAGACACTGTATAATATTGTCCGAAACAGCCCAACTACTTTGCTCTTCATGTATTTAGTCAAAAGATTCCATTTTCATTGTTCATGCGAAATCCTCTTGGAAATCAGTGAGATTGTGTTTGAGCGTTCCATGAATGCTTACAAAGGTTCATTTGATTTTACTTCAGAAGAGGTAAAAGGGCAACAAATATTTGAGAGTGTAAAGAAAGCAAATCGAGATCGACAGGAAATGTTCAAATACATGGATTGGATTCTTTCACAACCCGAGTACTCAATTTCCTATATTTCTCAGGGTGATATTCAGGATGAGCCTCCGAACGTCGACGTTGCTCCACATGATATCTTGTTTACTTTTATTCATGGACTGCCAAGTCCGTATTTCAAGTATCTTTTTGAGCAATTTCCAGATTATTTTCGTTTGTTGTGGCCGCTAGATCAAGATTGCAAAGAGTTTGTTTTTAGTACCGTAAAAGGGCCGTTTTCTAGAGATTATTGGGCTTTCGGATATGAAATGATTGTCCTCTGTGATCAATCTTTGGCTGAATCTCCTACTGAGAGATTGTTAGAATACCAGATCATCAATCTTGAATCGAGAAATGCACATGGTCATCATGTTATTTTTAACACTCTTGAATGTCTTGTTAATACGAGAATTAGTGCTTTTGGTCAATGTAAGTTTACATGCATTGATTTTGATTATCCTTTGGATAGGAAAGATATTCTTATCCGGAATTTTACCTTTTTTCATTTAATTGATATGTATATCTTCATGAAAAAGGTCCTTGCATTTATCAAGCATATTCCCAAGAGTTTTCTTGTTGAAGGTGTTCTTCCTTTGGATCCAAATTCGAGGTATATCGATGTGATCTATTCGTACGTACCGACTGCAGATGAACATTGTCATCAAAAACGTCGCCAGGAGCATGAAAAGTGTTTCTTGTCATTTCTTCATGAATGGATGGAGAAAATATACAGTTTTCGAGAAAATTCCCGTTTTCATATGCGAAATTTTGCATGTCTAGCTCGAATCATTGTGGCTTTCAAGACAGAACTCTTTCTTCGTGCACAGATGCACTTGCTTAACGACTATACTCCATTGAATCTGACTTATGGATCATACCTTTATTCGAAACCATTATCGAGACAATTGATTAAATCACGGTCTGCTATATTTCGAGATGGGGGGTGTCATCACAAAAAAACACGATCTTCTGAGAAGACCATAGAATTTCAAAATCAGCGAGAGGCTGGACGGTATCTATCTGCTGTTCTCAAGAGGTTCATGTTTTCCATGGATTGATTTGGAAAGATCGGTGATGGTGTGTAAAATTTCTTGTTAATAATAAAAATATTATTTGACTTATCTTTTCTCTTCAAACAACGCACGTATTTGTATTAGAAATAAAATGGCTCGTAATTCTAGGGTAATTTTTGGTTTGAGATAGATAATTCATTCTAGACTGAGTGCATGCCTAGCGAATCTGATTCAAAGAATCACAAAGAAAGCTGCTTTGTGTGTAGTCGATACATGGACGAACACAGACTTTCCCGTGGAAAGAGAAAGAGTGTGCATCAGATACTTCAGAGAAGAGTTCTAGTGTGTAGTTTACAAGACGTGCTTCTTTGTCCTGGCTGTAAAGGCTCTTGCATTGATTGCGCCTGCGTTATCCCTCAGTGTCAAGTCAAGGACTATGAGGGAAGGTGTGAGGACTGTAGAAAGAAGTATGAAGAGCAGAACAAAGGGAGGAAGCGGCTTAAAGTAGGTGACAATTGTAAAAAAAGTGGGACTATTTTTTGCAAAGTGCCTTTGCGAAAATAAAAGAGATTCCATGTCAAAATTTTATGTTGAATTTGTTATTTAAGGAGAGGGTTGTTTGACATAGTACTTTAACATCTTAGTCATGGGAATCGGGAGTTCGAGAAGATTTGTTCCTCTGAGTCAGGAGGAGAAGGATCAACAACTCGATAGAGATCTGCAGCAATTGCAATTCTATCTGAGACACAACAACGTTGTTGAATTCATGAATCTTCACTCGAAACGTAATTGGTCTGCATGGACTTTTCACTTTTTGGAGAAGTGTGTCCTTTGTGGATTTCGATTTCGAATATTCCAATTCATTCTGGGACAGCCATTCAACAGAATATTGTTCGTGAATCAGTTTTTGGGGAATTTAATGTGCTTGGCTTATCGTCAGTTGTTAAGGCATCCACGTCGACACTTGAAAAAACCCAGGCACTTGCTTTACTGCAACTACATCCATGCAATGATGGGTATGTTTCCAGATGAAGTGAATGTTCGAATGGTTCGCGTGCCAATAACAGCAGAAAACTTTGAATACCATCTGTTTCTTCTTGTGTGTCAAGCACCACGTGTGACTGCATTGTTTAAACACGCATTGTTGAATGAGCGTGCAATGTTTGTACATCGGCAAACTTGTTACTCAGATCCGTTGCATGATGAGATTATTGGTTCTGCTATCAATCGGTTTGATCCATTGCGGTCGTGGGTAAATCCAATCGAGGTCTGTTTATCATATACGGACGAGACACCAGTGAATGGAGAGACTATTTTGTCTGCGCTGTTCTGTGCTGGCTTGATTGGTCGTGGTTTCGATCACAACGGGCTTTCTTTGCCTTTCGCTCCTGTTTTTGCTGCATTCAATGAAAACATCTCTCAATGTGGACAGGTCAAATCGAATAATGTGGATAGGAATGAAAGACCTTTGCCTTTCAACATAGAACCAGATGAAACTATGGGCCCGATCGATGCAATAATTCTGTTGAGGATCATTGGATTTTTGGCTGAAAAATGCCCTTCTGTGTTCTTTCATCGATGTATGTGTTTTCATCCACGGCTTAGTGAGGCACAGCAAAAAACTGTTCTGACTGAAGTGGTTTTTTACGAATGGGTTGTTGATCAGATCAGCAAGCGAAAAATTGCAATTGAAGAGTATTCGGAGCGTTGGTTTGTGGAAGACGGAAATTTTTCGAATACTGATCCGATTTTCATTGAATTGTTCATAACTCTTCGAACTTTCAAGCAGATGAAGAGATTCATGGACTATTCCTTGAAAGATTTTGCACTCAGGAGGTCGCACACTCTACGTATCATTCAGCCACATGTGGAATCAGTTATTGAGCAGGATCCTTTTCTGGACGAAGAGGAACAAAAACATCTAGCATCTGTGAGATTGGCTATACTATGCCAGGCTCATTTGCGCAGATTGTTTTTAGTGAAAACTTGAACCTTGTACTCTATCACGCGATTTTAAATAATAAATATACATAAATTTATTTGACTCACCTCCGCGGCGTAGACACGAGGATCTCCTGCGATAAGTGGTCCCATCCGTTCATCTCGAGGATCTTCTGGTGGTCTCTTGCGAATGCTCCGGCGGGTTCGGTTTTCCAGAATATGCGCGCGCAAGCCCTGATGAAGTTGTCGTGGAAGAGTCTTTGATGAAAGCTCCTCTGCCAGCCGCTGCGGTCTAGGGCGTCGAGAGCGTCTCTACAGCGTTGCATTCGACTGAACCCGCTACTTGTCTTTCCACTTGCTAATCCGTGTATGAAAGTTTCGAGTGCGTTTCGCGGCTTGTGGCGGTCTTGCTCGGCTGCTATGCGGGCGGTCTGGATTGCGTCGAAGGCTGAGAAGAGCTGGGAGTGATTGATGATGGGTTGTGATGTCATTTTTGATATATATTTAGTGAATGAATGAATGAATTTATGAAAGTTATGCGGATTGTTGCTTTTATAACTCGAATCTGAGTAAGTGGTTATTGTATTTAAATAGAAATGTGAGTGTAAGACACTATCTAATTGCTTAGCCATGTTTTTCCATATTTTGGAGATCCTTTACATCAATTCCATTGAAAGGGGAATGTATGTTCGCAAACCTTTTAAAATGGGTTTTTTTTCGGGGCCAGATCATTTGATGATTTTCGATACTCTTGATGCACCACCTGACCAAATTGTCGCGACGGAAAGTGAAAGTATGGATAATGAAAATGTTTACCCTCGTTTGGTAATTTCCATATACGACAAGTTGTCTGGTTGGTTCATGATTGATTCCCTTGTACGTAAAATGTTTAAAGACACACGATACTTGGAAGAATTGAGAGTTTCGGATCAAGAAAGGTATGATACCAAAGTCTTCTCTAATGCATGCTTTTTACGAGGTCTATTGAGACTATTCCTGTGGATGGCCTTTGACAGTCAGCGAATTTTTAGATTAACTATAGATCTACTCGAAGATTTCTACAAACGACCGGAGGCAAATGACTCTGAACAGAGTGTTATCCGATTAGTGCTTGTCAATATGTCTTATCGTTTCAGGCAGAACAAAGTCTGGATTTTATCGGATTACACAAATCGAACTGTCATATACAATGAATTGTTCGAACTTCCGCCTGTTGCAGCTCGCACTGAATCAGGAGAGTTTCTCTACATTGGATGTGATCGAGATATTGCAGCCAAAGAAAGAATGGTCAGAATATTGTCACTTCTTTTATCGAAGAAACTTAGGTATGCGCGAGAAGAGTGTTATGAACTTTCTGAGAGAATCGTTTACTTTCTTATGGGGAGACACGAAATGGGTTTCTTTCGGGAATTTCTCGATCACCCATTTGAACCTTTGATTGAGCACGTACCCAATCACTTCACGAGGTACAAACGTCATTATTACGTGAATTCTCCAGATTACCGTCGCGACCCTTAAGATGAACAACCAAATACCTAGAATATGGTGTGCAATTGAGTCTTGAATAAAAAATAAATTCATTTTTAATCCATCAAGAGACTATCATGCCACGCCCCGTACAGCCCTGACAAACAGAAAGAGCTAGAGCAGGCCCAGAAAATCCTGCAGTTTGTTATCACGTCCATGCTTGGCTCGTGATCGAAAGTGTGCCCGACTGCCAGGACATAGTCCAGCAGGACAGTGACTGCAATGGCAGCAGAGCGTCCAGGGTGTGAGTCTGGGATGCTGTAGAGCGCGATGAGAATCCCAGAGAAGTAGCCAAGTAGATTGAAGTTCCCTTGGATCATGGAAACGGAGTTTCCGCTTCGTGGCTGGCACGCGTGAGCGAGAAAGTAGACAGTAAGTATGGAAGCTAGGGATGTGCTGTAGATGTCTCCTGGAGAGAGTGAGATGAGTAAGACGAGTACGTGAGCGCCTAGGCAGTAACTCCAGAATGTCAAGTCCCATAAGCCTGTTTCTGAGAGTGTCTCGTATGTGTATGGAGATTCCAGTGAGAATGCGCTCTGTTGTATCAGACTTATTGTGGTTGTAGAGAAGAGTGCTGCTATGCATGAGAGGATTATGAATGGAAATGGTAAAGAGAAAGATGTGGACTTGATGATGTGGTTTTCTGTGTTGGCAATAAGACTTCCATTTACTACTGTTGGATGAGCTGTGAATGTCTCCACTCTGACCTGTGGGTAGAAGAGGACCACAGTGAATGCTACTGCTGCTTGCGACATGCATAGTGCGAATATTGTGGCGCGAGAGAATTGGATTAGCATTTGATATGGGCTTTTAACTTTATTTATATTAAATAATCTGTTGTGTTGGGATTGAAATTTCTATGAACGGAGAGTAATTATTGTTTTGGGAGTCGATTTTTGGCAATGATTTCTTGGCTTTTCTTTTCTAGAGTTTCGAAAATTACATATGGAAATGCATCTTTGATTATCATACTCTCTCCATATTTAGTAATTTTTATCAGGTTGTAAGTGTTTCGCTTCTGTAGAGTTATGTAAAAGACTGGATCACTTTCTGTTTTGACCCTTACGTAGACTCTGTTTTCTGCCTTGTGTAAAGCTAAACTAAATGGTAGTGAATAACCCATTTCCTCCCGTTCATTTCTTTTCAACATCCATTGAAGGACTATTTGGTTTAATTGTCGATTGACAGAATTATTTTTAGTCCTTGGATAATCAATATCATCTTCCCCTTTTTCTGTGCTCTTTGACGCAAAATGAGTCTCTAGTACCTGTATGCGATTATGTAATGATTGAATCAATGGATAAACTTCACTCAGACTCATGCTTACCATATATGAAACCACACAATAAATACTATCTATGCATTCGAAAAATGGAAAGTATTTATTGCTCTGAACCCTTTACCAAAAACCTCAAAACATGTCAGAACCATTCGACTACCGCGCATGGGCTGGCATACCGCGCCAGTTAATCATGCCAAGAGCTTTTCCTAGAGGATCGCGTGAGGCTGAGAGGGGACCCCAACCGCAGGGTCCAGGTGAGGCAGACGAAGGAATTTATTATTACGAGCCAAGGATACAGCCCCGGGAAATTTCAAGACCTGACTATAGACCTGGATATGAAATAAGGGAGCCACCGCAGCAGAACCCAAGGAGAAGGGCGCGTGTACTCCCGGTTCTTCCAGAGACTGACCAAGTCGAGGAAAGAAAGGCAAAGAGACCTGAAAAACTCCCTCCTGATCCTTTCTTTTTCGACAAGGATGAAGACGTCAAATTAAAGGCCAAGAACCCCTTGCCCAAGTCATCTCAGCCTTCTCGTGTGAGAAATCCTTCTGTTTATGGAGGAGAACCAAGGCTGAGAATTTGTCCTTCCAATTATACAGCCATGGAGATCCATGGATTTTTCGGGTTGATCGACGATGGTCCCGTGTCGGCTGGACGCATGCTCATTGTGCATGTTCCTAGCTGGGTGAAGGGATACTTTCTGGATCTTAGGGATGGAGAGAATATCTACGCTGCTCACGTGAATGGAAAAGTAGGTGGAGTTTTGAGGGTGCTTGCTGTTGGGAGGCATAGGTATTATTCACCTGGGAGTAAGGTTAGCACTTGTACTGTTTGTGTGCCTGAGGAGCAGTGGGAAAAGTTTGGGAGTTGTGAGTAGTTTCAATTCCGTCTAACGTCTCGAAATTGAAGTTGGGCGATGTTTCCAATGTCCATTTTCATTTACTCTAAAGTTATCCAAATGCAATTTGGAATCACTTGGCTCGTGTTGGTCAAAATAATCATCTAGAAAATTTACAAGTTGATCAGAATTCTCGAAATCGTGTCGGTCAGTCCAAGATGAAGAATGCAGTAGCTTCAACACAAAACCACTTCCAGTGCGCTTGATTTGAAAATTAATGTTTAGCATATTTCGTTCATGCATATGATTCCATTCCTTTCGTGTTCCCGATCCATTAATTTTGTCATCATCTAATGTTGAAAAGTAGTAACCTCTATGACTCTTGATTCCCCTGTGATTGAATTGACTGAATAATTGCCTCATTTCTTTCTTAACTTGTGCAGAGGCACCCAGGAAAGCAGTGGAATTACTCCCCTGTAAATCCATTGCCTCTTCAAGACGTGAAATACGTGAATGTAAACTGTTCAATAAATCGACTGTATGTGATGAGCTCATGTATTTTAATAGAAACAAGGAATTACTTAAATAGTGTACTGAAACTCGTTTTTCAGTGGTAATCTGAATCAGTCATGTTTTTAGCTTGTTCATGTATATATAAAGAGCATTTTGTTTTTGAACGTTTGAATGGCAAATCCTCGATCGGAATATGGTCCAACTACACATGATGAAAATATTCTGAAGCGTGAGCCACGCGGTGTTCATGAGGATGGACCAGTATACAAGCTAACAGGAGAAAATGATGAGGTAGACGTAATCCAAACAACTGCATTTCAAATATTTCATGAAAATTTTGGAGCACAGATTCTTGAGTGTTATGAAAAGATGACATCTTACATAGTTTATTTCATTGATAGTGTAGACCGTATGAGACATGACATAAAGAGCTCAAAACAACCTAGTCGAGAAAGTTTCGAAAAAAAAGAGAAAGAAATCCTTCAGAAGGTGGATGATATAATATTTCAAAAATTAAATGAGTTAAACTTAGACTTAGCAGATAAAAGAACAAGACGCTTTCTGATAGCAGAACTAAGAAAATACAAAGAAAAAAGGTCATTTTACATAAATCACTATAGCGATTTCGGAATCCCTTTAGTTCATAAAATCGAAACATATTTAATCCGTTGGTTCAGAAGCTATGATGATAAGATTGTACAAAAATTAGAAAATCTGCATTTGAGGATTCGGTTTATAGAGGAATTATTTCATATGTAAAGAGATAGCACTTTGTATATAGACTCTATAAAATTGGAATTTAGTCAAGCCAATAAATGACGATTACCTCTCTTCAGATTACTTCCACTCTTTTCGGTACAGTCGTCATACATGCTTATCTTAAACAGGAGACAGCCCTGCATGCCCTCAGTTTAATTGTGACTATTCTAAGTGTCCTGCACCACTCCTCCAAAAACCCTTTCGTGGATAGACTTGACTTTGTTTTTGCTCATTTGCTCTTCTTTTACACCATCTACCACTTGGCTGTGCTGTTCAGTCCCTTTTTCCTATTTGGTGTGATTATTGCCGTCATCTGGGTAACAGAGTGCTTGACCGCTGTAGACCTTCATATTTTTCTCCATGTGTCTGCGGTGATTGGGCTTCATGGATATTTGTCGTCTCTATGAGGCGACTTTGGACCTATGAGTGTTGCTTGCAGTGGTGCGCTAGACTATTATGAGCCCCTGCGCACCTCCGGTGGGTAAACTCGTTCTTCCTCGGAATCTGCGTCACTGTCCATATCATCTGCGGCGTCCTGTAGTTCAGCAAGACGCCTTCTGATGGCATTAAGTTGAGCCTGGCATTCGTCTCTGTACTTCTCGCCACTGGCAAGATCATCCAAACATGACTTCATTCTTCGCATGTACTTATCTCGTAACTCTTTATCACCATTTGTGGTGTACTCAATCTTCTTACTACACTTATCGCATGCTTCTTGATACAAGCGAACGACATCAACACTCGATTCATACTCCCATTTAGCCTGAAATTCTTGTTCGCGGAGTTTCTCTATTTCATCTCTCGGATCTAATTCCTCTCCCACTTCATCTATTGAATCTCGATCTGCTTCCAATCGAGTTGTTCTCCTGTGAAGAGACTGGAGTATATGAAAAATTCTATGGCTTGAATTCATTGCATTCGAGTCTGAGACCTTTCCTTTATACATGAGATCATATTTATATTTTTATGTCTACTCAGAACATTCAATTGTTCTCTGCACATCAATAAATGAACTATTTAAGCACACACCATCCACACCCAGAACCCAGTCATGTCAACATCAACCAATCCATCGTCCGTGGAATCGGCTCTTGCATCCAAGCCTGAACTGAACTCTATCCTGTCCCAAGTCCAGAATCTCCAGACGGACCGCGAGAAGCTAATGCGGCAACTCGAATTTGCCAATCAGAAAGTAGAGAAGCTGACAGAAGGCAAGCGAGTTGAGATGAAGCAGTGTCTTGAGCAGCAGATCGCGAAATGGCTGGAAGAGAGCGTGGAAAACGAGGCGAATCGGAAGAATTTCATGCAGGGTCTCGAGCGTTTAGTGAAGGACACGGCAGAAGACTCAGGCGTATGGCAGGTTGTGGTGTGTGCTTCGGCCGCCCACGCACGCCGCGCGACTGAGATTGAAAAGCTGCGTCTGGAATGCGAGCAGCTCAAGACTAGGGGTGTCGGTGATTTCGGTAGCGAGGCATCGCGTAAGCGAGCTCGTGAGGACGGAGGAGGGGCTGCTCTGCCTGGCTCGGGGGAGGGTGGGGATGGTCAGCGTGGGGCAGGGGATGACAAGAGTGATTTCTGGTTTGGATTCGAGGATACCATGAGGGGCAGGTCATTCGAGCCTGTATTCAGGGATGATCGACGCGGAACCTTTGACTCTGCTCTTTAAATATATTTTTTTTTCATTTTAAGGATTTGATGAATGTTTTCTTATCATGTTGTATATATCATCCCATGACTGGATTTTCCTGCTGTGTCCTTTGAGTTCATCAATGGTCTCTTCTAAACCCTTGATTTTTTCGTTTAATTCGTCAAGATAGTCCTGATTAGATGGCTGTGGGCTTGGTGAATCTTTGTCTGGAAGTACCACTGGAGGAGATTTTACGGGTTCAACTGGAGGGGTAGGGGTTGGAGGACTAGATCTTTTAAGTATAATAATGCCAGGCTTTCCCTCAGACCCCCCTCCTGTTGTATCTGGCTTGCGCACGTCTCCAGTATCCACGAGAAAAGCGCAGTATGCTATGTAGAAAAAACAGTAGATAAGTTTTTCTGACTTTGTGTTTTTCGGTTGGTCATATGCTTCGTAGAGTATGTTTATACACTTGAAAGAATCTACACTGTGGACATTTCTCATTATTCCTATGATATCCCAACAGATATGCATGATTTGATCTCTACATAAGATCATGCATTCAAGACCGTCGTAGCAATTCGTGATGCGCTTTGTGATGTATCCTTTCATTGTCATTAGGATACTCCTTTCTTCCTGAGACAGTGGCATGAACTATCCTCTTGAATGAAGTTCATTGCAATATATACTTTAAGGAAGACCCCAAATTGGTCCTAGATGAGCGCCTCTCTTCCGCCATTTGACTGAATTGTTTCTTAGATCAGCATATTATTGTGCAGTCAACCACCCCTGCCCCACCCAAAATATCTACATAATTTTTCAGCAGTCCAATACGTCGCATCACATGTGAAGACCGTACTGACCAGGATGAATGACGCTAGCAGGATAAGAAAGAGAAGGACACAGAGGCAAGCAAAGGCATAGGCCACTGTGTGCATTGCGTAATCGTAGGGGTCTTTGTAAGTTTTTGGGAATGTCACAATAGGTTCCATGGGGTAGTCCCATGCAGTGGCTGAGATGGGGATGCCGAAGATGTACAGGAAGACGTAGAAGTACACGATGGCGTAGATGGCGTTGTCTATGAGCATGTTTGGGTTGTATAAGATATGTGATACGGGACTACACCTTATTTTCGAGACATTTTGTAGTAAAAAAAACAATTTATAATTGCTTTACTACAATAAAGCAAAATGCTTTGTTGGCAATCCCTACTAATGAAAAATGAGTTATTGAAAAATTCTCTGAAATTCAGTATGATTTGTTTTCATTTAGTTGAACAATCCTCACCAAAATAATTCCCAGCCACCACCCACGTCACTGCTATGCATATCAGACTAATCACCCATATCTCGTGATTCCTCATATCGGACGGCTGAAGATAACAGCAGATAGCACAGGACTCCTCTCGCGCGTGGTCGTATGGGTCACGACTGTGTGAGTATAGATGATGCAGCGCAATGAGAAGTGCTACAAATAGAACGAATAGGGCAGGATATAGAATCATATAGTCCATTTGTTTTTATTGAATGATTTTTTTTGGTTGGGCCAGACCAGGGCCAACAAAAAGTCAATAAAATAAATATAAGACCCAAACTATACAAGCCTCGCCAGTCCAGGCTGGCTGGCGATTTTGTAGCCCTTCCCTGATCGAATAGAGGCAACTCCGACCCAGTCCGGTCCATGGTGTCCACTGCCCTGTACGTGCTCGACTTCGCGACCCTCTTCATAAACTTTCATGGTCCCTTGGAAAGCCAGGGAGTCACAGAAAGTCTCGTTCTCGTGGGCCGACGGTCCGGCGGGCTTACGGACTTGATGGAGACTCGAGAAATTTGGCATCATGTCGTAATAATTGGAGTAGGCTGAGTACAGAGGGTTATTGAAGACACGCATGTCTCGTGTGTCGATGGGATGGGAATTGTTAGGATCTGCTGACAGGCGAGCCTGTGTATTCCTGCGATTTCCGTCTTGGTCATTGTAATCGTGGTCGTCGTGGAAGACGATAGGAGAAGGCCAGTTGCGCTTGAAATTGTCCCTGAATTCTGGTGATGCCTGATTGTGACAGAATGCCATGACCATCATGGACGGTCCTTTGTAATTCTGGGAGATGTCATTTGTGGCCGTCTTGAACGCACTGACTCTTTCCTGCCTATCCCACTCTACATAAGTCGCGTCCTTACCCCCGCTATAGCCATCATAGGCTACATCCCACAGACGAATAAGGTTCTTCTCGTTGAACACAATGGCTCGCTCATGGTACTTGTATGACATTCCCCAGATCCCGTGCATGGAATCGTCATAGCATGAGAGCTCGGTTTGACCCCAAAGGGTATTGCCTAGTTCTTCTCCGCCTTTTCCCATGATAATCCCGAGCATCTGGTGCTCGATGTTGGGTCGAACAATCACCAATTCTATGTTTTGTGCATCTCTGAATGCTTGGCCAAGACGATTTCCGCCTCCGCCTCCCCCGCCACCGCCGCCACCGCCGCCACCGCCTCCTCCCCCGCCGCCACCGCCGCCACGTCTCGAACCGGGTCCTTGTGGCACATTTCCGTCGGGGATGTCAGGCGCGATCTGAGGGAATCTGCGATTGAACATCCCACCGGGAGTGCCCGAGTAGAAGGGTTCGCGATGGCGCGGAAGGGCCTCGGGGTCGTATGGGAAGGGTCCAGAAATTTCACTGTATTGGGCAGTGTCGGAGTGAACGACGGGCTCGTCTGATTGGTCATATACGAATCGAGTGAAGATCTGGTAGAGGAATGCCATGACTTCGTCTTTTCTTCGTCCAAGGGTGGGAGTTGCAGGGCGAGCTGTGATGATCTTGCTGAAAGCCCAGTTGTTTTTGTATGCTGCGATGAGAGGGTCATTTGCAGCAGCGACTGGGGCAGCGATTCCAGGTGCAGTCACGCCTGGAAGAGCTGAGTATTCTTCTAGATTCTGTGCCCAGTTCTTGACTGCCCATTCTCCGACTTGGTGTGATGGGAAGTAGTCGTTGAGGAACGGAGCAGCAATTCTGGCAGAAGCTGGAGCAGGGACAGCTCCTCCTGGAATAACCACAGGATTGGCTCCTCCCACACGAAGCCTGAAATCATTGACGTTCTGAACCCAGATATCGTCTTCAGTGTCCATGACATGAGGCCAAGTCCACACTGAATTTAAGTTGTAATGATCGTTATTGAAGTTAAGGCGATTTGCTATTCGTTGAATGATCATGGTGAGAGTATTCTGATCTGTGGGATTCATATCAGTGAATTCCGCTGAGAGGTCAATACGATTGAATCTGGCTCCTGCAGGGGCTGGTGCAGCAGGGCCTCCTGCTGCCCCTGCTGCAGGGGCGGGGGGGGCTGCACGATATTGTCTCAGGGCCTCCTCTGGATTTACGTAATGATTTTCCCATGTAGTATGCATGAGATTGAATATGAGGTCCACCTCCTGATCCGTGATTGCAGAGCGATTTGAGATCAGATTGTGAAGTAATGTATCCTCTAAGAAAGAAGTCGATGTGTTTGCATACATACCCCGCTTTCTTTTGAGAAGCATGCTTGAGAGCTCTTTTGTGACAATTAAATGTGCTCCAAGGAAAGACCCGACGGACTTGTAATTAAATTGGTCGTTCTGTATGTGGAAGTGATTAGGTGCGAGGAAGGCTCCGATTTCTCGAAGATATGCCTGGCCATTGTCACGTGAGTACTCGAATATAGTGCCTGATTTTATGTCGTCGGAGTTGGTAACATTGCGTCCTGCAACAACGACTGCAAGATTTCCCCCAGGAATATTATTGTAACAGTTCGACGACCTAGCTCCCTTTGTCACATCAAATGCACTGTAAGCAGTGGGGCCATTTTCATATAGATCTACGGCGTCTGCGTTTAAATTTCGTCGTTGTGGTATTTTGTTCCAAGGGAGATAGCTGTGCATTCCACGATTATCCATAAAAGACGGGGATCCTGTAGAAAATGTATTGTCTGCATATAAAACTCCCCCAAGTAGCCCAAATCGTTGGGCTGGGCGTCCTAAGTACAACTCATGAGTTAGCAAGTCCTTTGCAACACCATATCGCATGTAATTACGAAATCGAATGCTCTCTGCAAAATCATTATCATTTGGTATGTCGTAATTTCGATAGTTAATGTGAAGGTAATTCGCATTTTGACGAAAATTTGATGCATGGGTGTTGGAATAAAATGCCTTGACACTTCGTGGGTATTCGCAGATTGACTGGAAAAGTAAAGCAGCACTTACTTTGGATTGCTCTTGACAGCTTAGATGTCGCAGATAATCATCTGGACCAGCGGTTAATGAAGCATTATTCCACATTATATCATTGTTTCTACAATCTTGATATGTATTTCTGATCCATTGTGAAAACCGTCTCACTCCAGCGTCGACAGAAGCCAACATGGCGTTACTGTATTCAGTACATTTATTGATTCCATATGGAAATCCATTCGCATCCATCTCTGTGTCATGAATAGAATTGTTGGTACGAAAGTAATATTTTTCAGGGGGGATGTATTGCGCAGTACCTTGATTAGGATTATCTCCAGGCACCACAACCCCCACACCACCTACTGGGTTGGTCTGATCCTCATATTGCGGCCCTGGATTCGGATTCGTCTTCAAAACCCAGAACTCATTCCAATTCACGGCGCCCATAGCAAATACGATATTCGGAGCTATAAACTCACCTCGCGGTGCCCAGTTAGCCCACGAACTGTCGAGTGCGGAGAGCACGACCTGAGTGCAGAGATTCCTAAGAGACGCTGGATTAGTCGTGTCAATCTCCAGTCCAATGTAGTGCTGCGCAGGCGCAGGCATGTTCATGTGCGACCCGAGAGTGAGGGATCTGCTATTGCCTTGGTGATTATGACCATCGTCTCCGTCGACTTCCATAGCGGCCAGTCGGGTTCCTGCACCTAAATGCTCTGTGATACCTCCACCGCTTCCGGCGTTGGCGTGGAGAGCATTGAGATTTACAAGGACGTTGTCAATGAGCTGGTGATTGTTATGCCCTGGTCCAGGGGGGTGCCCTGCGCCATCTACGTTATACTTGGCCATATTGAGGAGATCCTTAAATGAATAAGTAAACCAAGTGTCGCGCTCTTCGTTGTAAAACTGGAACTCGCGCTTCCAATTGTCTTTGTGAGGGAGGATTCGATAATACTCTGCCACACGGACGCGACGCCGGAGAATATCCCGAGGAGGCGTGCCTGGATCCATGGAGAAACAGCGGGAGTGAATGATGTTGATTCCGCGGTACGAGGACAGGTCTGGGCCGGCTCTGAGCCTCTTGACTCCGTCTATGCCTTGTGTGAGATAATTTGTCTTCTCTGGGGTCATTGTCAACTGGAATGTGAGCTTGGAGTTGCAAAGCAAGAAATCAGGCATGGGCCCACCCCAAGACTTGAGACGAGCCTTGCCTTCCTCAATCATAATATCGAGAGCGTTCTGGTTCTTCTGGATGAAGCCAAAGAGGTCCACGTATTCTCTGCATACTTGGGTCGGGGTCTTGTCCTCGATATAGTATCGATCGCGCAGAGTCGACTCGTACGACGGGGCGAGGATCAGTGCGATGTGCACGTCTAGGTCATTTGTATACTGGATACTACCCACGAGTTGCTGGAGTTGATTCTTGAAATTCTCGCGGCCCTTATCCGACATCATGAAATTGTGCTCGAGTGCGATTGCGAGACCCTGCCTGACAGTGTATCCCGCGAAAGACCGCTTGGTCTGCGTGAGAGTCCTAGCGGCAGACTCGTAAGGCACGCGGCTTGCCATGCCCTCGTCAAATGACCAGACATTCCACTTGAATTTTCCGTCTGGGTTTGGAATATACTTGTATGGGAGGATCCGCGTGGTGAACGGGGAATTCGTCGCGTCTGTGATGAGACCATCCACGCGGTCCGTGAGCCACTGATTTGGGCCCTTGAGGGCGTCAGGGAGGTGCCAACGCCCGTGGCGTTTGTACCGTTGCAAGTCTGACTTGATGTCTCGAGCGGATGGCCCAAAGACGTTAGCGTAATCGTCTATGGTCGGCTCTGTTGCCTGTGCTGTATATGTGAGCCCACCGTGTCGACCCGGGTCGACACTGGGCATGTATGAGGGGTCGCCTTGACCCCTGACTGCATGGGCACTTCCTTCCATATTTCTGGTTATCTGAACGATTCTTGCGTGCGGGGTTTATATACCTGAGATGCTAAGACATTCGCTCGAGACGGCGCACCGCGCGATGCGAAAGTATACAAAAACAATATATTCAGGGGTGTGGAACGCGATAAAAATCCACGATAACAGGTTCATTGGGATCGAATGCCGGATCCCTGCTCGCATCCCAGATATTAGAGACATCCGAGTCCGGCTTGGTGTCGGAGTCTTTGTTAGACTTGAGGGCGTTCTTCTCCATCATCCTCTTCATCATCTTTTCGAGACGCATCTGCTGTTCCTTGACCGATTCCTCTGAGACGGGAGGGCGTGAGATGCGGCGGCGGAGGTGCTGCTCGCCTGTCTGGAGTGGCCGCGTGACGGCCACGGAATTCCTCATGTCAAAATCGCGAGTAGGAATCGCACTGCAAAGAACAGCGGAAGCGAGTAGAAAAACATAAAAAAAGTTCAATAAACATTTTGCCATTCAAGTCTGAAATGACAGGAAGAAATTCCCTTAAATAACTTCAATAAATAAAATATTCGTCACTGCTCATACTGTGCCATCATGTTAGGGAGCTCATACTTGATCTTGATTCGAGCCATGTAGCTGTAGGGAGTATTTGCGAATTTTCTCAGATGTTTTCGCTTGGCCTCTTCTTCTTCTTCAGGCGACATAGTTGCCTTTAGCTTCAAGTTCCGCATGGCCATAGTACCGTCACCTAAATCCTCCCAACTCTCTGCATTGATCCTGTGCAACTGAACGCTGAGAGTATTGAGATCATGGGACGAGATCTTCGACAAGATCTTGTGTCTGATCGCATTGCAGCACGATTGGAGTAACTGCCTGGAAATCCGATGATAATCTCCCATCTTCTTCTGTTGATCCAGATCACATCCGATGAGCTCCGGATTTCCTCTCAGGACTGCCAGAACTGGATGCCCTGATTCAATGAAGACAAATGGCTGATTATTCACAGGCAAAATGCCTTCCGTCTCTAAGTTGCTTGCGTTGTACTGAGGAAACTGCTTGTGCCAGTCATACATATCATCACTGAGAGGCTCTGCTTTGTAGATGACTTGTGGATTCGAAGACAATCCATTGGGGAGCACGGTGTACGCATACTTCTCGCCGATATCCGTGATTTCCCTTGGAGGAACGCAATTGATCGTAACTCCCAAAGGAATGGGAAAAGTCGACTGGTGCTCAAGCAAAGTGACCTCGTGGATCACTGCGTTATTCAACTGACTAGTCGCAGCGCAAGCGTCGAGATTCTCGCTGTCCATATTGGCCAGGAGTTCGGGTTGCTTTCCATCTACCAATTTCCAGAATCCACCATGAGGGCCCGCGAGAGCTAGATTACTTAGAGTATTTGTGATGTTCATGTGAAGAGTTCTCTCCATCATGACTCCACGTGCGTCCTTTCCACATGCCCCTCCTCCTGAAGAATTGGCTTCAGCTGCTATCTTGCTCGCGACGAGAGCCGCCGCCTGAATCTGTTGATTTGTGAGCGATGAATTGTGTTGTGATGCATGACTCATTTCTGCCAAGTGTTACTCTCTTCAAAGAAACTGTCGGGGTTTAAATAGGTACAGAAAGCTACTTAAACCGGGGTTCTTGTCATGTTTCATGTGGAGAAAGAGAAAATTAAATTATGAGCGACGAACAGGGAGATGCATTGAAGGGCGTGGAACTCAAAATTTACGACGCAGTAAAGAGATCTGCAACTGTGATCCTCAGCGCTCAGATCAAGAAGACACTTGGGACTGCATTTTCAACACCACAATTCATCCTAGTCATGGTTGCCATTCAGACATTCTTGACTTTCTTAAGGTCCATGCCAGGATTCGTGGCGATATGGGATGCCTTAAGAAGCATTGTTCAGAACGTCGCCATTCAGACTTCTGTGGGGTACATCACTGAATCTTGGAGCAGTGACTTAGCCACACTCAATCTCGTGGCTGTGTTGGCGTCACTAGAGTGTTTTCCTGTCGCCAGTGGGTGGGTAGGAAAAGACGTGGAGTCATTCAAGACTAGTATTACATATATATTTTCAGAGAAAATTAGTGACTTTACAAAGAGTCTCGGCATACCCGCGCTCGCAGGAGCTTGCCTTAGCGCTTGTGTTTCTCCGAAACAATGGGGAATTCTTGGTGAGACATTTGCTCTCTCTGGAGTGAATATTTTGTCTGAAATCGCCTTTTCTGCTGTCAATGCTGGGTTCTCTCTTTCTCTTGCCTGGCCTGTCGTCCTTCTTTATTTCGTGAGAGAACTAAGCGACAAATACGAATATTTTCAGGCGTACTTTGACTTTGGACTGTATAAGATCAGTGAAATTCTTTATTCTTCCCTTATTTTGCTGCCCGGGGTATCTTCAAAAAATGTAGGCTTTGGGTTTGGATTCGCTTTTTTCGTGGCACCCAGGGATAAGTTGTGGGGTGGATTGTGTGCTCTTGTCATGGTATATGCTTGGTCAGACTGGCTATTACATGACGTACTAAGTGGTATTGTTAAGACTGACCCTATCTTTGCAGGGCTGGTCGTGGTCACTTCCATTTACTTTCTGGGAATAGTCCTGCTAAAAAAGTGAATTGAAAACTAAGCGTAGTTTCAAATATTCTCAGAAACACAGACATATGTTCCCTTCAGACTGGGCTGAGCGGAAAGGAAATTCCGCTTCTTCAAAGCGGCGCAAGACGCATCAGAAAGACGACTCCAGGTCTCTCATGGAAGTATGTGAGTCCATTCTTGCAAGCGACAATTCATCAGTGCTCTCTGAAAATAGAGACGAATATGACTCTATTGTGAACGTGATAAAGAGGCAGGTCAATGACAACAAGTTCCTACCACAGACGCCTGAAGACATCCAATTAGATCACGTTTTATCCAGCGTGCCTTACCAAGCACTCCTCGAGAGTCTCTTTGGAGGGGTCAATGGCCCTGCTCCCGAGGTCCCAATCGTTTCCAAGGTCTACGAGGAATCTTTCATGCGCGAGTCGTTTCCTGGCGACAGACCTTGTGTCATGGGAGAGCGGTGTGAATGCATGTTCATTGACAGGAACGCCCCATTTGTCGGAACAGAATTCATTTTGCCGGGGGAGATCTCCAGCCCGTCTGATGACGCGCGCATGTGTGTGCTTTGCTATCGCAGGACAACCCAGAGGCTATTTTATGACGTCTGTTACAGTGGAAAAAGGGTCCAAGGACTCATTCAACATTACGGGAATCTATGCAATCAGCCAGGGGAGTACGCGAGAGACTGCATGCTGATTTGCCCACCCGGCTCTCAATGGCACGGGATGCCTGTGCCCATCATGTCACATCAAAGAAATCGATACAAGGTAGTAGTGAGAGCTGGTGTAAAATATCTACAGCAATTAAGAGTGGCCCACGAGGATTTTTTTGTGAGCCCCCCCGGAAAGTAAGTTTTCACAACGCAGCAGGTCACGCGTCAGGGCATTCCATGGTAGTGGCGACAAAGTCGTCGATCTACACATCCGATACTCGCGTGCGTTCTCTGCAGACTCTGTGGGACTTGAAGCGGCTTCCCGGGGGGGAACTCGAAACACGCAATGATAAATCGTTGGGCCAAAAAGGCGAAGTCAAAGAAGAACCTCTTGTCTACTGCCCAGAAGACAAGAAATTGAACGACGCTGTATCACATTTACATTCTCTTGCTAGGTCTGGGACTTACTACGACAGTATCCAGTCTCACATCGACGGCTACCTTGGGGCTGTTGCCTTCGTGAGAGAAAACCCTTCCAAGGCTGATATCGCCAGGCGAATAGTATGCAATTATATGCAGTCTCCTCAAGAGGGGAATCTGCCAGATCTATGTGGTATGATTCGAGGCATGCTCGATGGAAATGGTGAGAGATTCTCAGGCTCTCATGCTTTTCTGAGTATGTTCCAAGCACTCCCTTGTGTTCGAAAGCCACTTAAGAAAATCACGGCAAACATAGACAGAGACTTTCATCTCAGCATAAACGTTCTACTTGGACTCATGTTGGGATTGTATCCTTCTTCTCTTAAGTTTCCTCCTTTTTCAGTTCGAGTTAATATTTTCCGCCGGGTCCACTGCCTTCTGACGAATGGAACTGGTGTCGAATTTTGCAAGTCCAATCCTCATCTGATCACTCTGGCATACATGGAGTATTGTGCTCATGTCATTCCTTGTTACATGCCTGCAGAACACGAGGTCCTGTGTAAAGAGCAAGGCATGCAGTCGTTTTTTCAGACGTGCTCTCTCATTTGTGACTCATTCAGACAAGACTCAGTTCTGACAGGAGAGGAGAATTGGAAATCTCTTGATGACATCTGTGTGGCACTTGTCGAGAGGCATGCACGGACGTGCAAGAATCGTTCAAAGACAAAGAGTTCTACAGCTGGGTTGTGCCTAAAGATAAGTGCAGATCACTCTAATTTTTACATGTCTCTTCCCTTTGTGTACCCCTATGCAGTGCATCATGAGGATTCCTCAAATTGTATCATGGCAGGGGAGATGAAGTTCCTTGTAGACCCGGATGAATCTACTCGAGGAAATAATTTCAGAGATGAATCTGCATTAGATATGCCCAATTTGGAGCATGCAGTGGCAATCCAGAGGATAGTAAATGCCCAGTATCTACCTAAGAATTTATTTCATGTGCAGATGAAGAGCTTTGCGAGAAAGACTGCTGTATGTGAAAGAAGTGCCTTGAGTGGATCTAAGTTGTACCTTTGCATACCATGTATTCTACGTGGCCCAAACACTCTAAAACCTGGTGTAATGCGAGGCATGTGCAAACTTGATGTGCAGTCCGGAACTTACATGTGCTCCTATTGTTCTAATCCCGAGATAGTCCACATGAATACCATTGGCAAAGTGGTCTGCATACGCAATCACAGATTTTATTACGCCCCGTGCTGTAATTCTGTACAACTCTACACGGGAAGGGGGGATGAGTTCTATGAGACAATACAGAAAGACACACTTCTCTTAAGAGTTACTTGTTCACATCAGAAGCCCAAAGTTCAACAGAGACAGGGGAGACATCGCTGTGCTGTTTGCAATAACGTCTCGACCCAAGAACCACATACTTCAGTGGACCACCTCAGTGGGGAGATGCATACGGTATACTTGTGTGGCAGGCATACTCCTAATCAGTTTGCTTTGAGGCAGTCTGTGAATTGGGAACAGCTCACTGATGAGATACTTAGACGCGACAAGCCTCTCTTTGCCATTTCTTCTTCCAATAAAAAGAAATATTGAATTAAAGCAAATATTGTCTTCATTCATTAACACGATTTCATTGCAGAGTCGGTAAGTTGATTTGCGTCTTCACATTGAACGCGATCGTTTCCTTCAATGGTAACAGGAGAATACTCCGTTTTCTTAGGAGTGATCTCGCTCAAGTTCATCTCTCGAAAACGCTGCCCTTCTGCGAGAAATCTGCTGTCTGCAAGGGACTTCTTGGCTGCCCTCACATAGGACTTTAGTATGATATCCACTTGACTGAAGTGAACTATTATTCGCGGGATTATGATCCAGTCGGATAGCATGGGAATAACGTTAGTAATGCGCCAGTCTCTAGCTGCTCCTCGCTCGTAGCAAGCCACGGTGCATTGCACAGAGAGAGCCATGTATCCCTTGTCGAGCTCCGAGAACGTCTTTTTGAGGCGCTGTTCTTCCGTCAAATTTTCCAGTTCACTGTGATCATATTTAGAAAATACGCGCTTGTTCGAGATTCTTGACAAGTAAGTCACTGTCTCAGCTCTCCCCCCTGTGACAAGAATGAGGATGGGCGAAGACTTGTACGTCTGTTCGTTTGATTTCCTCAAACTCTCACAGTGGGACAGATCTCTCACGCAGAGAGACTGGGGGAAATGCTTTGTGAGGGTGCTCTCTCTGATATGACTGAAGCAGAATCGATCTCTCCCGTGTCTTCGGTAATAAACTGCGATCTGACATGGCACACACTCTGTGTGTCCGGTCCGTGATGATTTATCAGCCATTGCTTCTGTTGTGTACTGAGGCCTCCCCAAAGTAATGCTGAGTAGAACTCTGTGTTAGGATAGACGGGAATCTGTATGAAGGACTTTGCGTAGTAATCAGGATCCACTTCCAAGTTGTTAATGACTGAAAGTAGTGGGTGAATACGAAATGCGTCGTGGGCTGGTTGAGCCTTTACTGGATATTTGAAATGAATGTGCAATTGGTAGACACTAGGGGGGTAGTGAACATAAGCCAACACTTGGTCTCTTTCGATCCCGAGTTCTTCAAAAATCTTTTCACAGCTCATATTGTAGATTGTCTTCAGCAAGGGGATGTGATCACCACGCAGATCGCGCAGGGTTTTGAGTGAAGGGTCCGTGACTACAGCCAGCCAATGAAACGCGCCTGTGATTGTCTTGTGTTTTTGACGAGAAACAATCATGTCTGTCTCGCGTTTGGATGGAGAAGTATCAAACTGGAGTGCGTTCGGATTGGGCCACGTGGATTTCTTGGCACTACAATAAGGGCTTTCTATACACAATCTGCTTGACTGAGCACTCCCTGAAGGAGCTCTCTTGTTCATACAGTCTACATCAGGAAGTAAAACAAAGTCATTTGTCCTTAGACGAACTCTTTCAGTCTCTCTTCTCGAAGATATCACCTCATGTATCCATCGCTTACACGGGCGTGATATTTCTTGTTCAATGTACGATTGCATGCTCTCACTGTCGTATATGTCGGGACTCTCTACTACGAGCCTTCGACTATTCCTACTGCCATTGCTACTATTACATTTTGCTCCACAATGAAAAACTCCTTGCATTTCTACCGCACATGTCGGCATTTCTACTTTTTGGGCAAGCACATGCAATCTTGTTTTTGGAGCCATATATACAATGAGAGTCACGAGAGGACATAGGGACACAGATCAAGAAAGACATTCATTGCAAAAAAAGTAAAACAAAATGAAATTAAGCCTCTGATGGAGCTTTCTTGTCAGAGTCTTGATCTTTGCTTTTGGTCTCCCCTTCGGCTATGCGAAACTGAAGTTCTCGAACGTATGCTGCGTGGTGTCTGCTTGCATCTTCCATTTGAGCAGTGACTCTCTTGAGACGCTTGTCGAGTTTCTCGATACGAGAGTCCAGGACTTCCCTTGATACTCGTCTGAGCGGGCGAGCGGGTCCTCGCTTCGTCCTCTGAGACCGAGGAATCTTCTTCTTTTTTTCCTCTGTTGTAGGCGTTCCGGTCGAGTCTGTCTTCGGGTCTGAATGATCCTGTGACTCGGATCCCATCTGAGTCTGATCTGCCTTTTTCTGTACCTTCTTCGCCTTTGCACTTGCTTCTTTCTGTGGAATCTTCGCTTGCTCTGTGCATGTCTCGGTCATGTGTGTACTTTGGGTGTGTCTCACGTGATGAAAGCTTGATTTAATCAGACCAACGACACAAATGCTTTCCTCCTTTTTTTTAATTCTTGGGTTGGTGAAAGAGGGTTTTTAAAATACACTTGGAAAGAGTAGGCATTGGTATTTAGGTGGTGGTTTTTGCTTTTGAATATGAGAGTATGCGAAGTAATTGGCGCGCCGAATTACCGCAGCCTGGGTTTGTTAGTAAGGTTCCCAGAGCTGGGGCTATAAGTAACCCACCCAAAAAGGATGAAGACAAAGACGAAGATGAAGCGAGATTTCTTGTCTCTGTTTTCGATAGCAAAGTCCCTGCTGAATATTTGTTTTTCGAGAAGTATGGTGCGAATCTAGGGAGTCTTCGGGCATTTCTTTGGATTCTCAGGGGGCTAGACTACTATAGACTTCGGAAATTAATTGTTTGTGGTCTGGATGGCTTCGACCAACAAGAGACCCCTGCTAGGCTGTTGTATGAAAAAGGGGGATTCTTAGATAATATTCATGTGTATTTGCCTAAAAACGCAACGGTAGTAGAAGCCTTACCTACTGCTGATAGCGGTACTGATGATCCAAGTGGTTTTATCCACGCAATTTTGAGACAGAGATATCCTCAATATAAATTTGGTTTCTTACCTACTGCTGTTGCTGAGACGAATGCCACTGCTACACTGCTACAACCCATTCCAAGTGAAACGAAATACAAAGAGCCTATGGTTACTGTAAAGTATGAAGAGACTGTCAAAGAGACTGATACGTTATCAAATACCAATTTCTGTATGAAATCTGCACAAAAGGCTCTGACTAGATTATTAGATAGAATTTATCCTGATAAACTGGGGAAACCAAGTGGAATGATAGGGGATTTGTTTACTTTGGGTGGTGACTTCTTCAAACCGCTTACTGATGAAGAAAGAAATCTGAAAATAATTGAAGAATATGAATTGTTGAAACTTATTCATAACAAAGGGATCATGAGTGGTTTTGTGCGGAGAATCTATTATGAATCATTCAAAGGATGTGTTTACTACAGGGAGTACTTCTTAAAAGGGAGTAAGGAAATCCATAAGATTCAAAGATTATCTGAAATGATTGAATTCAATGATGATGATTTACATAAATTGTCTGCACATTTCTTGGGGGTCATTCAAAAATTGGATTCAAAAAGAGTCATGAAGCGACTTTTGAATATACAAAACAAACTTCAAGAACTTGATCCAAACATTACCTTGACAATGGTGAGATTGGAATTTTCAGATCAAATCAAGGAAGAAATGAGAAATACTACAAACAGTAAAGCTGTATTTTTGAAAATGAAAGGTACATTGAATTCAACAGATTTTCGAATCACTAGACCGACTAACGATGACACTCATAATGCACTTTGTATGCCTCTGAACCAACTTGATTTCTTTGGTGAGCAGGTGTTTTGGATTTTAACAACCATTGAAAATCATATATTTTCATTTGTTGGTAGTTTAAATCAAGAATTTGTCCCAACATCTAATTTCACTATACTAAACAAATCTGAATACAGCTCAGAACTGGAGAGTGTTAATGGATTCCCTTCTTTTTTTATGATGCATAGAGATACTATTTGGGGTGAAATAACGCAGAGAGAAGACGAAAATGAGTTTATGCAAGATTGTTACTTTAGTTCTGAAGAACTCAGAGATTTGTATGAAGGATTTATCGGTTACACAAGAAAAAAGTTAATGATACATTTGAGGTTTGACGGCTCTCTGTATGAGTTTCAAGAAGTTGTTGGAAAACAAAATGAAGACATGTTTTATCCAATCAAGGGTCAATTGGAATTCACAGTTATAGATAATTTCACAGATCATTTCAATTTCATAGGTGTTGAATTTTTGCCAGGTTATTATTTACTTGTAACTTTCTACAAAGGAATTTTTCTTTGTCTCTTTTGTCAACTCGATGATGAAAACCAGCCGTGCACTGCAATAATTGTCTTGAATTTTGTAAGAGATATCAAAGAAAGTACTCGTTTTTCTGACAAACGCGCAGTTATTACATTGAAAACTCGGCAAGATGATTTCATTGCCATGTTAGATAACGTACCAATCGAATATATAAAAACGAAATTATCTGAATGTACGTGGATTTTTGACCATTATGAACTAACGGAACCAGTCGTTATTGACACAGGGAACTGTGACCGAACTATGAGTGAAATATATCAGTCCAATGATCTAATGAATTCATTATTCAAATCAAGAGTAAGTGATTCTATTTATAATTCTTTAAAACTTTCATTCAGATTGGTAAAGTGGGATATCACAATTTTCTTATTTGTTTTTATCACATTAGAAAAGAAAACGCCCCACATACTTGTCAAAATGGAACAACCACGATACAGCGATAAAATTTTCCCAGTTTTCAAATTAATTGAATCTGAATTTGCAAAACTCGATACTTTCAAAACACATTCGATCCATGAATTTTTGACTACATATATCGAAGATATTATTGAGAAATATAATTCACTGATTCCAACAGTCAATAAATTGAGAATTGTCACCAATTCATTGAATGATGAACATAACTTTTTTACTGCCAAAAAAGAGGATAATGAAAATGAAGCAATGTATTCTCTTAGAAAAGAATATCTTAAACGTACGTTTACGGACACTCTGAATGAATTAAAAGCTAATTTTCATCCAAAGACCTTTGAAGTTTTCAATGTAGGAGTGGAAATGTTTTTCAAATCAATGGAAAAAACCAAGATAGAAATCACGCATGATTTTGATGAAAGATACAAAGAACAATATGAAGATGAAGATGAAGAAGAATATGTAAAGAAGCCTAAACTTGATCCTTTTCTAAAACTTTTACGAACGACATCCAAAGGCGTGTTATCAACCGTTCGAATAAAAAATCGAGATGAAAAGAGTTTCTGGAACCATTTTTGTGGTGAACTTAATGATTTTGATTTGTCAGGGGACATTTCCAATTTTTTTGGATTTCAATTACATTCTGAGCCAGGTCCATTTTATTCTCTAATGGTTTCGATATACATTACTTTGATTTGTTATATTACAGAAAAGAGTAGAATAGTGACCAGAGAAATGTCAATTAGCATGCAAGAATACATTTATTTTCTTTTTTCCAAAGTTTGTAATTTTGAATTATTTTTGAAGTATGTCATGGAAAGAGTAGATAGATTGAAAGTTTCTTTTGAAGATTTAAATTCAGTGGTGGTGGACAATAATTTGATCAAAGAGATATGTACATCCTTAAACTTGGACATTCATTTTTATGAACTGAGGACTCTTCAACGATGTATAGACTTTTCAATGTTCCTTGTATCTAGAAAAGATAGGATTAAAAGCAAGCGAGGTTTTATTCTTACTCAGACTGAATGTGGTTCTTATACAGTAGATTTCATCAGAGGTCTGAAGGTAGAACGTGCTGGTCCTAAAATTACCATTGAAAAGTACTTAATTTATCGAGACGATTTTTACACTGCAATAGAGGAAGGTTCATATAAACTTATTGGAAAAACTGAGTCATTTTATAAAGTGATGGAACAACCATTTACAGCTTGGTCAAGGGGTTATTTTCAAAATAACATTTACAGATTAGGAATTGATATGATAGATAAGCGAAAATCAATTATGAGAGAAGCTCAACTTTTTTACAAGGACGTGAATAAGTGGCCAGGGGGATACCATGAACTTTATGATAAATCTCATAGCATGCCTACGTGGAGAGCACAATTGTATGTAAATATGTTCATCACAACTCATTACAATGATATAGTACAATTTTACTTCTCAAAGGACTACAAAATTCCAAAAAAAAAGGAATATCAGTATGATATCAACAGAGATGAACTGTGGAGTGCCTTTGTAGAAATGGTCAAATTTTTACCTGAATATTATCAATTACAGCCTATTGATCTCGAATTTATTTCACAATACACTGGCGTCAATGTTATAGTGTTACAGAGCAACAGACTCGAATTAGACAACCAACCTTATGGTGAAACCAAAAAAAGCAAATTTGAGATTCCGTTTCGGCGTTTAAAACGGTTTCAGTGGTGTACAAATGTAAATATTTATTGGTCGTTTGGTGAGTACAGAGAAGTAGGACTGAAAACTCATTCGAATTCGTTGATGGTGGCAGTTAATCAGAATGGAAAAATGGCTTGTAGAGTAGGATTTTCTGATCAGTTAAACCCCTTATCTTATTCAAGTGAAAATACTTTTGAATACCCACCAAACCTAAAATGTTTTGAGCTTTTAAGGTACAGAACTGCTCTTGATCAATCCAAGGAACGTGCACAACCAGAATTGGACATTTCAGAATACGAAATTAGAATAAATATTTTTCAATCTATGCAATTTTTGAACTGGGATGAGTTTATGAAAAAGAGCTTTGACAGATCCTATTATGATTTAAAAAAACAAATTCTTGTTGAAATGGGATATGATAACACGAAATCGCTTGATCATAATGGTTTGAACTACGAATGGGAGGAATTGATGACTGGAAATGGTGATGTTTTTGACACAGTTCTAAATGGGCTTCAGATTTTACCCACAAGTCTTTTTCATATGATTGCAAAAATGTATAATCAAAGAATCATAATTTTGTCTTTTCATGACTCTAGGAAAATCCGCAGACCTTCTGAAATATTCAGTATTAATGGTGATGATGTAAAAAATTTCAATTATCTTAAATTGAGTGACCAAGAGAAAGATTCAAAACAAGTGGCTGCGAGTCGTTGCATCATATTAATTAAGCAAGATATATTCATGAAAACAGAGCAGGACCAAGACTATGACCCTGATTTTTGGAAAGATAACAAGTTTGGTCTCTGGGCACTTGGTATACTTCCTCCAGACACTCAGATCCCATTGAATTTAAGACCTGAAGTTATGATAGAAGAAGTAGAAGAAAATGAAGAAGAGGGTGATGACAGGGGTGAAAATTCAGACGATGACGAAGGGCCAAGTCCAATGGAGGAAGTAGATACTAAATTCCACATTGAAAATCATTACTCAGATTTGTCACCTTCTTATACTTTGATAGGAGCTAAGCCAAAAACTAAAGTTATTACAAAGAAAAAATCGCTTGTTTTAGGAATAATGCCTATACCAATTCACATACTTCAAAGAGACGATGATGTTAAGAACGCGTTGACGGACCCGTCACAAGAAAGATATCTAAAACTCTTTACTAAAAATCATTACCAACCAATTATAGTAACTCACAGACAGGCAGCCAAGGTGATAAAACAATATTCATACAAGTGCTACATGAGCCGTTTACGCATAACAACAAATGATATAGACCCCTATGTGTTTATAGATGGTGAATTTAAAATCAACCCCCGCGAATTTAACGAAATGTATTCATGGGATCAAGTGGTTGAGAGATATGAAGAAGAAAAAAGGAGAGATATCCCCTTATCCATTCATCTTGACAAACGAATATCGTCTTCTGACCTTAAAACTGGAAGGATTGCCAACCTAATTGATCTCATGAGATGTGTTCGCATCACCATGGCAGCAAGTAATTCACATTTTGTCGAAAATAATCAAAGCAATTTCTTTAAGTTGATAGAGGACAATGTATCAAAGGAAACACAGCTTTTATTCAAGATCTTTGGCAGCTTAACCAATGGGACTGTGGGGATGCGAGAAGTTTTCAATTATAACAAATCAAACAAATATTTCAGTGTGGGCTGTATGGGTATTTGGCATCCTCAATATGTCAATCTAACAGTAGCCATGCAATTAATTAATTATTTCATTTATTTTCTGGAGCATGACATGAATCAAAAATTGAAATTTGAAAAATTGAACCGATTTGATGAAAGAATTTTGGAAATGCTCAAAACAGCAAGAACAAGATGGTTTAATAATGGTGCTAAAAGAGATCCCAGAGGAAAACCTATGGAAAAGCAAGGGGCTGCCAACACAATAGATTCTTATTTAGTTGAGATGGACGACGGATTATATAGCACTGCTGTATTGAGTGACGATGAAAAAATGGAAGATCTTCGAGTTTTGAGTATACTTTATCACTTGGAATTCAGGCAAGTGGTAGGGTTTGGTAAGTATGGTTCCAATTGCTTTACAGAGAGGATTTTTACTCATTACATGTTTTTCAAAACACTTGAAGTGGACAGAGTATACCAAGAAGGTAATCAAAAGCAAAAACGAGGGCAAAGAGGTGGTGGAAAACAACTTATTCACAATAAACCATTTTTTAGTTTTTTTAAAGAATTAGATGCAAAGGGAAATATATTGACGTGGACAAACCGAATATTTTCTATGACAAATTTCCCTCCTTACAGCCTTAACTACACTGACGCAGAGAAGCTTCCTTCACAAGTATTCAATAACTTGAAGGGTAAGACTGATAAAAAAGAAAAGAGGTATAGTGAAGAAAATTACACTGAAAACTATAAGGTACTAAGAAATGCCCCCAGATTAAACATTTATTTACTTGAAGACCCACATATGGCAAGAAATGGTCGCAACTTTGGATATTTGGTTTTAAAGGGAAATTTAATTCAAGTGGATGACCCTGCAATTCTTCGAGATATTAATGATAAATCTGATTCGGAAAGCGATTCGGAAAACGAAGAATCTTCTGAAAGCGATTCTGAAAGTGATGACGAAGAGGAATCTGAAAGTGATGACGAAGAGGAATCTGAAAAGGAAGAAGAAGAAGAAGAGAAGAAGGAAAAGAAAAAGAATATCGATGGCGGTCACGCTGGAGATTGTCCACATTCTAAAGCTAAAAAATTTAAGTTCGAAGATGATCTCGCAGCAATCAGAGGGAATGATAAGGGAATGAGAAGTTATGGATACGGTAGTAAAAAAGGAATCAATGGAAATAATGTATTTACTAGATCAGATGGCACGCGTTTCGCTATGAATAGGAATGGTAAGACATATAATATAGGACCTAGAACATATTCAAATTTTTCAATTGGACATGATTTTGAAAAAGAAAATTCTCTAGCATCCAACCCAAAGCACTCGAATCCCATAGTGTGGGCTGAAGGGAACAACAAAGAAATCCACATGCTATCTGCAGGGCTGGGAGTTATCATAGCCATGCTAGAAAGATTAGAAGACAATGGATTCTTAACTTGCAAGATGAACAAGGGATTGACAGTGCAAAGCAGGCTCTTGACTACCATGCTACTTCCATGCTTCAGAAGCGTGACTTCCTATCCCATCTCCAACATTTTCACTGACCACATTCTCTTTGCAGGGAAAGGCTTCAGTTCTCAGAGGATGATCAAATACAGAGTTTTGGAACGACTCAAGGGGTGCATGGATCTGACAGAGGCTTCTGTAATTAAGGAGTACGAGACTCTCAGGGAATCATACGAAAATCGAGCGCGCTGGGACGCTTTCGAAAATCGAGTAGCCTCTTGTTCCGAAAAGATGACGTACGATAATTGCTTCAATATTTTCAAGACAGCCCAAGTGGTCGTGGAAGGAGCACTGAAGTCTTACATCAAACCAGGATCTGGGGATCAGAGTTGGCTCACAAAAGAGCTAGCTGCAGCTCTGAATCAACTCGTTTTTAGAAAGATCAATGCCAGTGACAGGGATGTGAATAAACAGATGATGATGGGGATCATCTATTCCCCTCTCGGTGATCAACTAAGGGCGATTTTTGATCCTGTTTTAATCAAGATATCGCCAGTAATTCGGTCCATTGGGGATCCGTCGAGGGAGGACTATGAATCTGATTAATGAATGTATTGATTTGATTTAGTAAAGCTCGAATAGACTTTTCGAATTTCTATCTATAACAATCATCTGCTGTTTCGTCGTATGGACAGGCAAGACTATGGTGGATTGTGTAGAGAGTATGTACGTGACTTTAGTGTCTTGTAAGCAGTAGGAACCTAGCTCTTCCCAATTGTGTTTTTGAGCGAGCTTGATTGCATCTGCGCCACTTCCTGACTTGCTTTCGAGACTGTTTTTATCGAGGACTTGACTCAAAGAGAAATATCTCCCTAGTGCCAGTCTAGAAGCCTCGAATACGTCGAATGTCTTTAGCACCCATCCCCTTATTTGATCGTCTGGGAGATTCCAGGCGATTCTCATAAATGTAATGTCGAATTTGATTCCATTGAATGAACACAAACTGGGTGCTTTGTCTAGGATCGACAAAAATTCTTCCCTCGCTTTCGCATCTGACTCCGCATCTGCTTCAGGGTCGTCCCCGACTGAAGTCTTGAATACAAAATATTTTCCTGTACCAGAAGAGTCGTAGACTGCTGCAGCTGTCACTGCGTTCTCATAAGGTTCTTTGCTGAGCGTCTCTATGTCAAAAGCTACCATTTCTTTGTATCTCCCACGTCTTGCTGCTTTTGTAGAAAAAGAAGACCTCATGATTGATCAAAAACTGGAGTAAAGTCGAGGCGTATTGCACAGGCGCGCAGGAAGTGCTCGACTTCCAGTGCTTTTCTCAATTCTATGCTTGCCAGGTGCTCTGAGAGTGTTCTTGGGAGATTTTTGCGGGGCTCTGCGAGTTCTGTATTTGCTGCAAGCGGTGATGTTTTCTTGATAAGATTTTCAAGCTCAATGGACAGCCTCATATTGATGCTGTTTTTAATGAAAAGGCTTGATCTTGAATGACTCTTTTTTTTATATTTTTTGAATTGGTTTTAGGTATTTAAGTGTGTGGGTTTAAAATGGTACTATCCATTTTACAATGATGCAATTAAGATCTAGGACCCCGGTAAAGCCGGAGGCAGATGATCGCGCTAACCCTCGTCAGAGGGCATCGGCAAAGGTGCCCCCGGATGAGAGTGGGGCATTGGCCTCGAAAGCCCCTCTTTCGAGGACGTCCTCTGCGGCGTCTTCGAGTTTGAGTGGAGCTAATACTGTGGAGGAAGGAGGGAGGAGGGTATCTGCAAGGGTGAAGGTGCCTAACTCGAGACTTGAAGGTTTCGTTTTGGATAAGAAAAGAGAAGGACTCACTAGGGCGAAATTGGATGCAGTTCAAGAATCATTTGAAGCACAAAATCGCAGTGCAAGTGAGGGCAGACGTTCCAGTGTTTTTGATAAACTGGCGACTCCAAGGATGGTAACGGAAAAATTCAAGGGCGATTTAGACGAGAAGTCGAAAGGATTTAACATTTATGTCGGTGGTGCTGGAAAGAAAAGTTTTCGCCGTAATGCAAGCTTTCTTTCACCTAAGACATCGGGAAGATCTCCTGCAGCACGTCTTGACCCGAGTCCAGTAGTTCCCCAAGCATCTCTTGCATCTCTTGCACCAATGCAAAATCAAGATACCGTTCATGAAAGTGATCATTCGATGCATGACGGTGTTCAAGAGGAAGAGTTGGTTGGAGACCAAACAACCTTCGCTGATGTAGAAGGCACTGAATATTTCGAAGAAGAAGAAGCGGAAGGACAAGGACCAGGCAACGATGGAAATGATCTCGTGTTGGAACCAGAAAATCGTGATTACCGTCTTTCGGCGTGGCCTGGGCCCCGTTCATTGAGTCTGGGTGAAGGAATAAACTCTCCTGAAACACCTGTGAGTCGATTTTCCTTGAACTCTAGGTTCGATGCTTTGAATGATGGGGTCTCTACCGATCCTTTTTCAAAGGGCATATACCTACCCTCAGACCCGATTGGAGAGGATGACGCATTGGACCGGGAGGTTTCAGCTATTAATATGCAACGGGAGAGTTTAAATTTTTCGCCAACTCATGTACGCCTGTCTGGAGGTTTACTTCAACGACTTCCCGCTCTATCTTTTGATCTTCAAAACATATTCGCAAGATCTTGGGTCTCGACCCCAGATCCCGATGCCGAACCCATGGACGGAGGCAATAGGTCTGCTGGAAGAAAAGGAAGTTCTAAGGCCCCCCAGTCCCCCTCTGGAAAAAAAGACACTACAGATGCTTCCGGTGGTGCCTCTAAAGGAGGAGGTAAAGATGGAAAGAAATCAGATCAAGCGAGTGGAGGAAGGGGTGATGGTGGTGATGGAGGAGGAGGTGGTGACGATGGAGATAAGGATAGGAAAAAAGATTCCAATCCAAAGTCTGACATTCCTGACCCCAAACCAGATGAATCAGTGGAAATTTACGGAAGGTACATCACTGGTCAGAATGAAGACGGTAAATTTTCACTCAAAGAGATTCCGTTGAGTGAAGAAATAAAATTATTAACGACAAATTTTGATGATGTCTTTAAGGGACGAACTGCATCACAGATTGCTCGTGAAATAACGAACAGAGAAAAATTATTTGCATTTTATCTCAAGGTGACTGCACTTCTTAAGACTCCAACTGCTACCAAGTACACAAGGGTCATCATGAAATGTCTGGCTTGTATTTTTTGCGAACTTTCTGATTCAAGTGGAATAGAGGATCACGAGTTTAAAAAGGGGCTTAATTTTCGCGATGCATTGGTTCTCTTTTCATGGCTCTGCGGGAATTCCATTGGAATATATTTGTTTCCGATGATGTTTCATATTTCACAAAATGATGTTATCAATTCTTTTCCCAAAGCTTTGATTGACGTTATTATTGAGCACACCAGGCTTCACTTTTGCAAAGTTATGCAAAATTTCACTCCATGTTTAGAGATTTTCATTGCTTTGGGCATGGAAAGATACAAACCTGGCTCATACGACGCGGTTGCTCCTGCCTTCTTAAGTCTTCGAAATTTCTCTAGTCCTGTACCTACGGAATACAAAACGTCCATGGAAGTAATCGCATCGGCTATTGAAAACCATTGTACGACACAGTCAGGCTCGGATAACACCACACCTCGCAGATCTGGAAGAGGGTTTTTCGGAGGATTGTTAGATGCATTTAGCCCCCCCGTAAGAGAAACAAGGAGTTCTCAGAAAGAAAGTAGGGCTTCTACCCCCTCTTCTGTGTCTAGTACCTCAAAAGCTAGACCAAATACTTCTCAACTGAAGAGTTCCAATGATGATCAGACAAGTCCAGAGACTGTTGCTGCCGCCAATGCCTTAATAAATCTCAGTCAATCACCTCTAATGGACAGTGGTCGGAGTATGGGGCCTACTTCTGTTCCCCCTAGTATGAAGTCTCCATCACCGAGAAAATCCTCTAAAGGAAAGGCGGTTGAAGATTCTTCGAGTGCTGCTAAAGATTCCAAATCTGAAACAGACTCAAAGGGCAGAAAAGCAGCCTCGTCGGAGGCGGCATCCACTGAAGGTCCTGTGAGATCCCCAGCTCAGACTCCTCGAACCAAAGCCAAAGCAATCAACAGAGACAGTGATGCAAAGCAGGGCAAGGGTTCTGAGTGTGATGAAACAGCCCCTGCCGTTCCTGGAGCAGCTTCAACAACATCTCAATCCAAACCCAATCCAGACTCTGTCGAGAAGGATTCAATGTCCTCTGTGGATACGACCGATCAATCGAAATTGAAGGCCGCACCACCTGACCAGGGTAAGCCGCCTTCAGATTCTGTAGACACAGGGTCTGTCGCAGGCTCTAAGGATCCGTCCGATGGAGCAGCTCAATCCGAACCGAAACCTGCATCATCTGATAAGGATGGAGCACCTTTAGGGTCTGTAGCCACAGGCACTAAGGAGTCGTCCAGTGAGGGAGCTCAATCGGAACCGAAACCTGCATCATCTGATAAAGTTGAAAAGGCTTCAGATTCTGCAGAAACGGGCTCTATTGGAGCCCCCCCACTAGAACTTATGCCCCAGTCGGCTATGAAAGCTGATTCGCCTGCTAAAGCAAGTACTGAAGCACTACCTACTGGTTCTAAATCATCGGATGGTGTTGGGAAGACAGACGAAAAAGCTTCTGGGGGTTTGACTGGTGCAAGCAGTGCTGCAGCCGCTGATGACAACGCAGATAAAAGTGTCGCGGGATCAAATGCAGAAGATATGAAGGAACATCAATCTGACAGTAACGGCTGTTTTCTTTCGAGAATCAATGCATGTATCAGTCAACGACTCAAATTGGTCGGTACTTCTTTAACTCGATGCGCATACTGTAGAGCATGTTTTTGCGGACCATGTATGAGGTATATGCCAAAGGACAAGCCTTGTGGCTTGGATTTGACAGGTAAAATGTTGTGTGTCGGTGAATTGATAAAAAACACAGAAGACATGAAAGTAATTCGCAGTGAGGCAAGACAGAACGCTGATGCTTACTATTTTTCACTAGTGACACGTCCAGCTGAAGCCTCTGAAGCCCTTGAAGCCCCTGGAGCCACTGAAGCCCCTGGAGCCACTGATTCGGAAGTTCCTCCATCGGATACAGATGAAACTCTTGCTGGTCCTGGCAAAGTGAAAACTCCTCGTGCATCGATAAATTACCAAATTTCCTTGGAAGCAGCAAAAAGGGCTTCGGGAATTGATTACGATCCAGCGCACGACAGTTTAGCTCTTTACATTGGAGGCTTTGTTTTCCCCCTTGATGGCCCTGCTGGTGACACATCGAATAAATGTTCATGTGGCCCTTGCGTAGAAAACATCCTGATGGTCTTGGAAGCTTTTCGAGTTTCTCATTACTCTGGCACCTCTAGTGTAAAAAATTGTTTGTTCAATAAACAATTCGAGACATATTTGGTTACTTTCATCATGATGTGCATGGATGCTCTGCTCTCTAAATTGGGAAAAAATCGGGATGATCTCGTTAGTGTAATGAAAGATCACACTTTTTCATCTCTAAACCAAGCTTTACGTGAGATGTTCCCAGGATCGTCAAAACATGCAACATTCATTATGATCTATCTACAACACCTTTTCACCAAAGCCAAAGAGGATACATTCAGTGAAGTTCGCAGACTTACAGTCACTGGATTCATCATCGGACAAGGCGAAGGGATTTTTAATTTTTCTGTGTTTTTGCAATGTCTCGGCATCCCCTGCTCCCTAAGAAAACTTGATAATCAAAGTGTCCGTGTAATTGACGGGTCTAGGGGATTCAAAGTGGGTAATTCAGTGGACATTTTTTTCAGTAAAAAAATCTGTGCAAACCTCTATCTGGATTTGCTACCCAATGGTAAACCCGTTGTAGACACTCTGGAGACCAAATTTGGTAACACTGCGAAGTACTTGGGATTAACCTGTGTTGAAAAACATGGCCCCATCGATCTTGCATCGTATACCCCCTGGAGTTGGGAACATGTACCAAAATTATCTGAACAACAAAAAGTATTCAGAACTGTGTTTGTAGGGGATTCAGTGATTCAAGGGCAACTACTAGATGATATCCATGCTTTCTCGAGTTCATCAAAAACATCAACCACTACCTCACTGCCTCTTGGCGATTCGAGTCGATCAACCGACAAACAGACCAAGCAGGCATCGGGGGGGCATGATTCTAAGCCATCGAAAGCATCGGAAGTCATATCCGTAGACTTGGACGACGAAAAAATAGACCCTGATGCGAAGAGAGAATCCTTTCTGGGAAAAGAGCCTGATACCAAATCACTCACAATATCGATGGAAAGGTACTTGGACGTATACAAACCCAAGTATAAAACAACGGAATTTTCCAATGGATCTTTCACTGTGGGGAGGTATTCACATCATTACATCACAGATTGTATGAGATTTCTTAAATCAAGTGATGTACCAAACGAGATTTACATTTACAGCAGAGTCAAAGGTAGTAATCCTGAAAACTTTGTTTATGTGAGAGTAGCCCTCAATGAACTCAACCAGATCACACGTCTTTGCAAGGATCACAAAAATTTCACATTTTCTCGTAATTTCGTCCCTAGACGATATCTTGACGAAGAGATTTCCATGCAAATCACGGATGATGAGAAGGTCTATTCAGCTGAATATGAACTCCCCAACATGGAGATGTTGTGATCCAGCTTATTTGGTTATCCTACAGCCTTACTCTTCACCCCACTCCACCCCCCTCTCTCACCATCCATGCTATTTTGAAGCAGTGAGGGGGGTATGAGGTTTAGCTTATTTATATAAACAATAAATTTTCATTATTTAACATGAAATTCTCCTTTGTAATTCTGATATTAATTCTATTCTCCAAATTTTCATTTTCACAAAACCTTGAAAAGAATGGAACTTTCCAAACTCATTCATCACTTCCACACACAATTTATTCTGATACATTCCGACTAAGGGATGGATCAGAGTTAACAGAGACGAGCTCTATAGCAGTGAGCGCCATGCTTAGAAACGCAAAGCGTCTCTTATCATTACAAGAGATTTCAGATCAACAAATTCCAAATGCCACAAGAGCTCTTTCAGACGCGGAAATATTTCGCCTTGTATTCTTAGCGGTAGCAGGGAATTTCGTGGTAGATCACGCGGAATCTGCAGCCCTTCCACAGAGATGTGCATTGGTAGTTAACCCAGGTTCTGGGGGTCTAGTTCTTCGAGACAATTTGAGCACACAATCAGTGGTATTAGAAGTGCTAGTGATTGTGAGCATTATTTGCTTGCTGCGCGCCTGGGATGGTATTAGAGGATAATTTCAAGTATTTAGATATGGTAACGTGGAAACTACATGGGATCAGGATAGCATATACACACATTTATGCCTTCGAAAAACAAAAGTAAGAGTAAGCCTGCTCTCACACCCGAAGAAAAACAAGAGCAAGAAGACAAGAAGCATCTTGCAGAGGCTAATGCAAATATTGAGGAAATCATTCAATTGATATCAGATGGCCAAGATAGAATCAAGACAAGTCAGAGATTGGATAAAGCTAAGGAAGGGATGAGTCTAGATATGAATGGTGTTGAAACTGACCGTTTGCATGGAAGTGTTTTTCATCCATACAAGGGGAAAAGGATCCCATTGAAATTGAGGAATTCAAAATTACTTGAGATGGCTGAGGCTTTAGAGACTCACATCAAAACACATAGTCATGGACACGATTTGCAGAAAGCACTTACTGGACAGATTATGAGAAAAATAAAATTACTTGAGAGACAATTTGAGAGAGTAGCAAAATGATCAAGATTTAATTTATTGTTTATTGAAATAGGAAGGAGAAAGCCTTTGAGTCTACAGAGGATCGATGAGTCGAAGCGCTCGAGCCGCCATTATTATGCTGAAGTTCTTTCTTAAATTTTTGATCAAATCGTGATTTGTCAGAAATCTCCCCTTGATAATATCTGGATATGCCACATGCAATGTGTGTAGAATACAAAAGAAACCGCAATTGCACCCATGTTGTGCCATTTGCACCTTTTCAACACAGACGGGCCGATCTCCATAGTTATCACGAAGAACTTTGCGTAACCTGTCGAGAAATGATTCTTTCTCTTCTTTAGCATGTCCTAGATTCAGGGAATCATAAAGAGTAATTTTGATGTGATCTTGCTGTGGAATATCTATCAACCATTGCCAATAATGATTTTTTCCTTGTTGGGTACAGACAATCTTCCTTATTTCGGGGTGCGTTTTAAGAATTTCAGGCAACGAATCGATTTCTCGACCTCGCCCAATATGTTTGTATGCACAATCTTTCGAGATGGGATAATAGGAATTCTTCTTTGACCACCTTGAAAACACCTCACATTGCTCTGAAGTGTAACCCTGTTTTTGTTTGACAAAAAGAATTACACCAAACGCGACAATTCCTGCGTCAACATAATCACATACTGAATAGGCTTTTAAAATCTGTTGTATAGATTCATCATGGTCCAACGTTGAAATCCCATATAGTTTTTCACAATTCCCGAAATCTACTTCCAGCAAAAGACTCCTTAAAAAATTAAGGTCAATGCCATCGACATCGATGGGGTTGGTATACAATGCATCATATCCATTGGATAGTATCAATTTCGCGGCTTCAGACAATTTTTGTTCTCTTTCTGTCATTTCTTCAGTAGTTTTGGATTTTCTCTCCTCACCTGAAAAATCTAGACCCCCCTCTCTCTGCAACAAAAACTGATGGGCCAAAGCATACTGTTTATGATGATTGGCAACTTTTAGCATGAAGAAACCAATCTTGGGAGTCCCTTTTTTGTGATATGGGTATGCACTGCATCTCTTCTCGGGTCCAAAATTGTGTCTATCACCTTCATTGTGCCAATACTTACAATCAAAACCAGGGAAATTAAAGAAGCATCCAGCTTCATTCGAGAGGTACACTTGATTTCCACACCGAATAAAAAGATTATTACCAATGATACCATCATCAATGAGCAATGATTGAATGAAAAAAGGTCCGAAATTTTCAGGGGAGTGTTCTGTGGACAGCGGTGGAGCCAATCCATCAATGTAGACATCGGATTCATCGTTTCTGTATTCAACAAAACAGAAAAAATATTCCAAAGGAACACTAGTGACATCTCTCATGAAAATTCTCTTTTGGCAAGTTCCACAGATTACATATCCAATGTTGATGTCGATTCCCTTCAATGGGGTGGTTCCTTCATCATCTACGATGATATAAGAATAAATGATATCCAATGTATGTGCTCTACATAGTTTATTGGGACATCTGAAACTAAAAAAACAACGCTTAATCTGACTAAAAATGGTAGGAATGCTTTTGGAATATTTTAATTTAAAACCGAGAATGACATCTAGAAACTTCTTAATGAATTTTAACAAAGGGGTCCTCTTAATGACATTGACAAATTTACATGCCTCATCCTTAATTTGATATGGACCATGAGATTTTCTCATTTGTAGAATGGCATATTCCATGTCAAAAAAAAAATCATAAAAATCATTATCTTCTGTGATTTTAGCCTTCAGATCTCCGTATTTTAAATCACTGAATATTTGGTTAAAACTACAGAAAGAAAAAAAAGATTCCAAGTGTGGTAGCAAGAATCGAAAAAAGAGGGACATATCTCGAGCCCCTTCAGTGCCTTCATCGTAAACAATCAAAGGATCGAAAGGGTTGTAATGTACTACGGATGATTGGAATATTCTTGATAGTTCAGCACGAGGGTTAAAAGGAGGGCTTGGAAACAAAGGAAGAGATTGAACTGGTTCCTGATCAGACAAATAGTCAAAATGCAACAAAGGGTGCTGCTCCCAAGCGATAATCAATTCTCCCTGAACATTACAATATGGTCTGTCAGCTGGGTCGAAAACAGGGAGAAGAATTCGATCAATTGTTCGAATGGTAGAGACAACGGCAGGATCTGTCAGCCCATACCTGTTACAAACTGCTTTTATGTATGGTTTGTAACGGTAAATTCTGTATTCTGCACATTCTATCTTGATTACCCCCTCCCCACCTGGTGATATACCAGAGGGATTTTGCTCGTTGATCTTATTGATCAAATAACAAAAGGTATCCCAGAGTCCCGTACCATATACTGCCTTAACATAGATTACCCAGCCCTTTGATATGTATTTCGGGTGACTACATGGCTGTATCGCGCTAGTTTCCCCACCCTCCTCGCTGCATCGCGGAGAGGGTCTAGGACGCTCAGATGGCATAATCTGCACACCAGAATCAGAAGACATTTAATTGTTCTAAGAGTGATGTGGGGTTATTCACGCGCTTAAATATATTAGAAGAGGAGAGATTTTGATAAGAAATTTATTTTTTATTTTAAGAATGGAGAGGGGAGCAAATGATCACTTATTACTCTGTATATGATCTCCTCATGTGAGGAAGAAAGCGCTTGGCAATTAACCATTCTCGAAGCTGAGTGCCCTTAAGTGAGATCAATTCATCGGCAGTGATCAAAGTTGATGGGTCTTCAAAATTCAACTCAAATGGTTTAGAGAAAATTTTTGACTTCATACTTTTTATGTGTTTTAGAAAAGCAACATTGCACAGACCACATTTGTGAAAAATTGTATTTATGAATATGAGTTTAGGGCCGACACATTTGACGAAAAATTCGTTACACTTACGAATGTAAGCATTGAGTTTTTCATGTGGGACTAAATCAAAATACAGAGGGGGTTGTGTAGAAATGGAGCTTTCTCTGAGAAGGAAACCACAAAATGGAGACGTATCACTAAACTTCAAAATTTCTCTTTCCTCGGAAGTGCCGAATTTTCTTCTGAAAATAAAGATTTGCTCGTTTTCATACATGTCCATCATGACTTCAGGGTGCTTGAGAAAATATATCAAAGATACACGCTTAGGATCTGTGACAAATATTTCCACCATTTCGAAAGGGAATCTAGGGAGTGCATTGTGATATGCGAAAAACACTAAAAGTAGAGACAAGGTTATCCATTCCTTCTCGTTGCCCACATGCCTCAGATCAAAAACTGAGTAATGGATATGGGTTTTAAAAGTGATAACATTAACAAAATATTTTTCATACGCTTTACAGAAATGATTCTTGACAAGAACGATGAACTCTGTGTTATACTTGATCTTGAACAATTGAACAGCTGCATTCCAATCAATTCGATCATATCCAACTTCGACAATCGCACGCAATGATGCCAAAAAACCATCTAGTGTTTGTGGGGGGGTCGACATGGGAATCATATTCAACTTACAATATTCTTCGACTCCACCTGTTACTTGGCATTCGTAATCACCGAGAAGGACTTCGTTTGCATGTTCCACTGCAAATAGAGGATAATCTCCACTCATATCATACCCTTCAGCAATCCCTTGAATAATGTCACTACCGATAATATTAGAAAAGAACAAGGCAACTTGATCTGCTTCCTGTAGTGCAGTGATCATGTAAAATATAGCTTCAAAGGCCACAGGAACATCAACAATTTTTTGGCCTCGATCGTTGATACCCACAATTTGAAATTGATCCTCGTAGTAATCCATTTTCAACACGGCATTTGGATCGACATCACTGGACACTTTTTCATATCTCAATTTATCGATGAATGCATCGAAAAGTTTCCTTGTTTCAGGCATCAATCGATGGGACATTTCTTGAATTCGGTGATGAAGCAGAGTAGGGCGAAAATGATCTGGTTCTGAAAACAATAATTCAGGGTTTTTCAAAAAATGTTTCTGATAGCGCGGGGATGAAAGATGATCATCATACGACTTCCAGTTTTCTGATGGACAAAACTTCGGTTTACATGGAACATAGGAAGAAGCCACTTTGGTCTGGACGCAGCTGGTATCGTTGGTACTGGAGCAAACTTTTAAAGATGATTCACGACTAGAATCGTTTTTTCTTTCTCCATGAGATTCTGATAAGGGTTTCACAGGCACATCACTTGATTGCCCAAGATCGTCTAATGAACTTCCACTACGAAGTCTATTAAGCTCCTCTTCAAATATCTCTGCTCGCCTTCTGTAATTACTGGGGTGAAAAGAAGTAATTTTACTCCTAGCAGTCAAAATTATTTTCGTAGAAAACTCATCTAAATCGTTTTTATACTCAATCTCAGGATGACGTGAATAAATCGTCAACTTTTCTTCCCATGAAAGATTGGGATTTTGAAGTTTTTGCTTTGCAATTAGAAGTTGTTCTCCATAAACAAAGGCCAGACCCTTAAATCTTGCTATGTTTTCCCTAAGATTTGAATACTCATCTTCGTTTTGAACAAATTCATCTCCATAAAAGTGGTCTTCGCATGCCTCTTCCACCATTGTCTTACCACCTATCTCGACGATACACTCATCGGATTTGGAAATCGCCTCAGAAGTAGATACTCGATCTTTCTTGGTTTTCACTGCTGAGGTGGGAGCATCTGTAATCGATGAATCAGAGTCTAACACAATTACTTTGGGTTTCTTGGGAATAGCCGCGTCAGACACGACAGTGACAAGAGGTTGGCGAATATTCGTGTCCAGTTTAGGGAGTGCACATGGCTTCCATGAAAAATTCTCTTCAAGAATTTGTCTCAGACCCTTCTCATGTATTCCTAGTTTGTAACCATTGAAAAACGTGTCACATGGATCGTAAATAAACTCGATTGCAGGTGTGAAATTTACCATATACTCTTGAAGAATTGCCCCAATGATTATTGAGGACAATACAAACGTATTTGCCTCGGGATGTCTGTAAGAAATACCACCCAAAACACTCATCCTCAGTTTTCTTATGGGCTCTGGGAAAGCAAGTTTGTCTGGAGTATCTCGGTACATTCCCTTATACTTCAGGGTCATCTCGGGCACCTTTTCTCCAGGCATGGAATAATTTCCACATCCATTGATCACATTGCAAGCTGCCACGACAGATCGTGTAGTAATCTCAATGGCACTGTAGAAATCTTGAGCATCAATGAACGACTTACCATGAGGGACAGCTACATAGACCATTGCTACATTGTTCTTATTTCCCAATGGCCTTGATTCTGGTTTGATCACATCAATGAATACACTTCCAGGAGGTATGAAAACCTTGTCAGATGGAATAAATGAGTTGTCAAGAAGGCTAGGAAAGTAATACATGTTCTGAAAAGCCGATGCTCCCACTTCGTCTATTGCTGTGAATAATAAGATTCCAATTTTATCTACTTCAGTGTTCTTTACAAGAAGATTACGAAGTGGAACAGCAATTTTTACCTGTGCGTGTTTGAAATATCCCATAACTGCCTGATTAACCCCTGTTCCACCGTACCACCCCTCACTATTCCCTGCAATACACGCAGCAGAAAAATCTCTAGTCGATTTCTCAAAGAGAGGTGAAAAATCCTTTTCTTCAGGCTTTTCCAAGAACAAAAGAAAGTCAGGAACAGGGTAGTCATGCACCGGAAAAAATTTGCAAATATTCACGACGTCATCAATGTTGACTCTAGGTGATTGAGGGACAGGAAGCTTTAATGATACCTCTTTATGTGAAGTCTTTTCATCCCTTACAGCTACGCTGCCGAGTTCTTCCATAACTTTCATAGCTAAAATCGATTTGGTTTGGGAAGTTCCAATAGGGAACAATTCAGCTCTTGAAAATGCAACATTAGAATCGGCTTCTGCATCTTTGAAGAGACTTGTTTTACAGTGATTGCCTTTGCAAGGGAATTGGGTTCCTACTGTTTGCACAAACGTACCATGACACTTCTCACAGATAGTATGTCCACAGGCAGCATTGAGACCCACGTCCATTTTGCTTAAGCAGTTGGAACAATTCAAAACTTCTCCAAGCACTTTTCCTTCACCCATGGATTGTTCCGTTTCACCTGCAGGCTTGTTGAGAGGGACTGGAAGTTTCGCTTGAGGAGGCGCGCGTGGTCTTGGAGTCTCGTCTTCGGACGTGTCAGGAGGTGCTGCAAGCAACGGCTTAGGTTGTGATTTCTTTGCTTTCGCACCCCCCCCTTTCTTGCCTTTTTGTGAAATTTTCATTTCTGAAACTTTCGAGACATCGAATGGTTCCACACTTTTACCGCTTAGGCATCTCAGTGGACCACCACAATAATAATTGATAGACCAACTCCGGCCCCAAAAATTTGTACAAGCATCGCACAAATCGCACTCGCAATCTGCAGGTTCAGAGAGGTTTTCGAGTTTCCTCTTGCATCTAACACACAGCTTTTCTCCTGTTTTCACTTTGGCCGGTTTATCAATGAGCTTCTGAAGACAATTATCTCCATTACATGAACCATTTTCATTATGAAAACCCATCCAACCGCGATCACACACAAAACAGAGTGCGTGACCACATTTCTTTCTTGAAAGTGTTCCAAATGAACACCCACAGAAAAAACAAACTTCTCCACCTCCTTCTCCTCCTCCTCCATCATCACCTGACACTTCCGTGTCACTTGCTGGCGGGAGCAGACTGACAGCTGCCCTTGAGCTTGGTTTCTTTGGCATCTTTAAGGATTGATAGTATCCCGAGAAGAGAAACACTTTAAATACACACACACTACAAAAAAAATTCAAAAATTATCCAGTGACATATTTACACGGAAATCAGGTATTTTTCATAAAAGAAACCAAATGAAAATTCCATTAACAGCAGGCCAATCCGTTACAATCCACGGATGGGCAAATCCTAAAGAGACACTCAATTGGACTGACATTTTGTCCAAACCAAGTCTCACACTCAAATTTCTAGTGTTAGACGCGAGAATTCCCAAGGAACTCCTGCACAGAGTACAACCAGACATAGCAGCCTGGAAGAATGCAGAGAGAGTGAGTCTTGGAGATATATCCATGTTATCTCCATGGTCTGCACACCCGATACGCGATCTGAAAGCAGATTTGTCAGATTTGATCAACGCAAATTGGCCAGCAGAAACGCTACGGAAATCAGGAGTGACATACACGGATCTTCTAGACGTAGGCTTGACACCTGAAACTATGGGGATGTTTGGATACACTCTCTTAGATTGGAGTAGTTTGGGATTTTCCAAAGCAGACGCCGAGAAAATTCCAGCCAATCACTTGGCTAGACTTTTCAATTTAACACGCGCGGATGTTTTGAGATGCTTGAAATAAAAATGAATTTATTATGTATTGTTTCAAAAAATCCCAAATCACATACTCTGCCTACTAATCTTAATATCAAGCATCTCATGAGGCCGCGCAGAATTGATAGCCACTGCGAAAACGCGAAACCAATCGTAGATTCTAGGCTGCTCATCATCACGCATGTATGGCTTGATCCTCGCGACGTTCTTAGCCTTGTTAGCAGGCTTCTTATCTAGAGGATCTCTGCCATACTGTAGATCATTATGCAGATGCCTCTGAATGTCCCTATCCGACAATTGAGCGCCTCCTCCAGCACCACCCACCCCTGCAAGATTCATGCAGTCCACTTCCGGATCCCAGCCATCGTGGACGGTCCCTGCCGCATCCGTGATCGACTTGCGCTTTCCAGTAATGGGATGAAAACAGTCCTTCTCGAAAGTCCAGTACCACTGGATGAGATCACCAGCATACACTTCAAAATCCCCATTCATTATCGTCCTTAAGCCCCCAATCATGACTGAACTCATGGTGTCACCAGAGTTAGGGTGTGCATAACCCAATGTGTTTGCAATGCCTACTGGATAATAATCGAACATTTTAGGTATATACTTGTGGAGATCTAGAGCATTTCCGTTTGCTCCACTGAGGTAGTGAACATGTGTACCGCCTGGGTTGTGGTGAGTCACTGTCTGATGCGGACGGCTCTTCATCTGATCGATGATCTCCTCTCTCTTCCTGATTGAAGTAGAAAAATGATTGACGTATTTGATCATCTTAAGCAAAGGCATGTACTCTTCATTAAAATTGATGTCGCCCAGGCAACTCAAAATCCTGGGATAGGCACTTGGAGGCAGCTGCCTCACTGTCTCTTTGGCCCAAGGCCGGGAAATCCCCACTACCATCTCGTCCTTGTGTACACAGTACTGCATCTTGTTTCGCTGGATCTCGTGGGAATTTCCCACAAAGTCCAGCATATGATCATAAGATATCCTGCACTGCTGAATGTGCTTGCAGGCAGAATCAAGCATGGTAGAAGTGGCGGAGGCAAGGCTTGGTGTTTGTATGAAAGACATGACCTATTATTATACAACTAAAAGAATCACACAACACGCTTTTATACTTCACTCAAGTCGTATTCATCATCAGCATGTGCCTCGCTGTCGCAAAAATAAGAGCACATGCTACACACAGGACCATTCCCCAACGGATTACGCCAGAATCGCGCTGAACCTTGGCAATCACCACAAATCCAGAGAGACTAGCCGAACTCGGCGTAATACTTATCTCACATTCAGGGTATCGGACGTGGACAGCCTGAGAATGAGCATCACTCCACGTGCCACAGTCATAGAGTACTACCGTGGACTCGTCCACGCGAATAACACGTCCACCATAACGTTCGCTCTCAATGACAGTGAGGAGGAATTTAGGAAGTTTCTCGAGTGACATTTCCTTGGATTTAGTGGATATATATCTATATATGACTCAGTTTATTGTGTCGTCAATATAGCCTCATGCAAGGGACGTTCGAGGAAGATGATGAGATCATTGAAGAGAGCACAGAAGAGAAAAATGAAGACAATTATGACGATAATACCGAGATCGAGTCATTGAATGAAGTTCTTTTAGATAAGAGTAAGCGTGCAAGAAGACTCGAAGCTAACGTGCCATGGGATCGACACCTCCACCCTGAAAATGACAGAAAAACACAGAGAAATATGTCAGACCACAGAGAGCGAGAAATAAGGTTTAATGCTCTCACAGAGGATAGGAAACAATTCAAGCCTAGAGTTGTCCCTTACCCTGAGTCTCCAGATATGGTTTACCCAGGGACTCCTTTCTACAAATTACTTATCCAAGGGAGATATGTGAAGGTATTCGTAGTTGACGAACCCGATGCTCTCTGGGACGGACAAGCTAGGCAACAATCAAGGGCTTACTGGATAGTCTCTCATTTCTTGTACAGACCCGAAATTGAAGTGAATGCAAGGAAGGATAGATATAGAAAATTATGTGAGTTCAATGCAATTCACAATCCTCTAGCCCCTCCACCACTACCAGACAAATTAGATTTCGATAGTCTTCAAGTCCGTCCTGCATTAGTAAATTCAAATCTTCATGATTGTTACTATGCAAATGCAGTAGACAACCCACAACTGAATGCTCCAGATATCGTTGACCCATTGTTCAGTCCCCCTTTTAATCCTAATTTGGTATTGATTCAAAGACGCAGACCATACCCATACAATCAACCGAAAGACATATTTCCACAGCTTCCAGCCCCCACTGTTTTCATGGTACCTCCTCCTGCTCCCCTTCCAGCGGTTTTGCCTGCTGGTGGGGGTGGGGGTGGGGGTGGAGGTGGTGGTGGGGTCGGAGGTAGACGCGCTGTAGCGCCCCCAGCCTTACCAGCAGCTCGTGGTGGAGGAGCTCCACGCCTCATCCCTGCACCTCCGAATCCAGCACAACTCGAGGCCAGAGTACCAACTTATCAAGGCAAAGACGGCATTGATTGGATACTGGTAGATAATAGAAATATCGAGATAGGATCTCAGGTACTCAGAGAGGCATGCGAGCAAGCAGAAGAACTAGATTATACGTTTGCATTGAGCATCCAAGGGTTAAAAGGGTCCAGTCTTCCATCTGTTTGGAACTGCACTGATCCTGATTACGACGTCACAGATCGAAAGACTTTACTTTCTCAATTTGTCAGGCTCTACATTGATAAATTTTACGGGACAGTAAGCATTCACGGCCCAGCTGACGCAGAAGAGATAATCGAGCACGCATTGACTCTACATGGAGATTTCTGCAAAGGCTGGATACAAAATCACCACAGAACCCTTTCTGCTGAAGTAAGTTCAGCGTCAGAGGCTCTAGTGGGTATGTTCTATGACGACATGAGGCAAACATTTCCACGAAACCTTCAGTTTACCCGAAGTCACTTGTCAAGGTACCTCAGACGTCATCCAGAGTACTCTTCTGAATTCTCTCATTGCCTCTATCATTACATGACAAGCCTCGAACAGATGCGCGGGAATAGGAATCCAAGTTACAGGGCCATGCAGAACGAGCGTCTAACAAACATCACAGCCACCAAAAAATTAGCCTCCATGCTAAAAGAACGCTTCAATGCAATTCGAGGAGACTTACTTGGAATCACACAACACCAGCTCATATTTCATCCGTGGTTCATAGATTGGCATTATGTAGCCTCTCAAATGCCCCCTACACATAAGGAATTCCAAGGATATGCCATAAATTTCTCTCCTTTTTCAACACGTACAGGCAGTAGAGGTAATCAGTTCCCTCCGTGGCAGCAGATGCGATTTGGTCGATAAGATAACGAAAACAGTCAGTTGAGTATATATCTAAGAGAAAAACTATGTGATCAAACAGCGACGAATCAATACAAAAAAATATATAATGTGTCTCTGTTGTCTCGATGCCCTTTTTGATGATAAACGAGTAGTTACTGGAGTTCTTATGTCATACTTGACACTCGTGTTGATTGTAATGAAAGAAATAGGACTTCTGGACTCTACATTTATGAACACAGGTCCTTCTGAGAATACGTCTTTCATGGGAGTAAAACTGAATTCTTGGTACAAGTGGTCTCTGGTTGCAATTTTTACGTTCGTGAATACATCTGTAAATGACTTCATGTCTGACGCCATATCTCCATGGATACTCAATACAATTACAGATCACAAGACAAAATACATACCATACAGTAAATGCGTTTGCTTGATCATAACACAATTATGGAGTCTCTATTGTAATATCATGAGCGTTTTCGCTATCTTTCTCGCCATGAGTCAGATCGATTTCGTGTTGATCCGAATGTGTGCTGATCTAACTGTGAATGCTTACACAACTACAAAGTTCATCCGACATAAAACTTACTGTCCCACAAAATACAAGAAATACTGCGAGATAGATCACGAACATGAGATGGATCACATGGCAAACACTGTGGCTGAAACCGCTGTCTTTACTGTAACAGATCAACAAGACGAAGAAGAAAGTGAACTGAAGTCCAAGAAGAGAAACGTAGACAATCAAAAAGTATAAATGAATAGCTAGAAATCAATCAAAGAAAACAAGTCATCAAAACATGGGAGCATGCAATTGGATACTCCGTGGTTTTTCATTCGCTCTACATTTCATCTCCGCCATATTTCTCACTTTCGTTGCGATTCGTTGTGGAGGATCTTTCTCTTCTAATATTTACACTGAGAAATTCACAGATACAGAGGGGTACAAAACTATAACTCCTGAAGTAGACTGTACAGAAGACAAGATTACTTTTGGATGCTTCTTTGGTATCACTGAGTCGTATGATGTCAAACAAGACGGTACGAAAATCAATATCTTGGCACTTCTTGCTGCATTTGAATGGATAAGTGCCAGCTTCGCATTGTATTACATCCGTGACATAGATCCTTCTAATTTATACTGGACCCCTTTCGTAAGCATGTTCTGGAACGCTGCTGGGGTCCTTATTTTTATGCCTTACAGTATGCCACTGAGTATTCTTCAAACTGGAATTACAGCATTGTCTCTTTTGGCCACGACCATGGCCCAGATCAACGACATTTTTCGGAAGAATATCACAGAAAACGAAGTGAGTGACAATAAGAACAAAGGATCCATATTTCAACAAAATAGACGCTTTCACTCAACTGGAGTCTTCGATTCCAAAGGCTACAATATAGTAGTCAATCAGGGCATGGAGAAAGCTCTGACCCCTACGCAGACAGTGCTTCATTACACTGAGTACTGCACATCAGCATCGTTGTTGTTTCTAGCAGTTCTCATGCTCTACATGCCTGACCCTCTTTCATGGACGGTGATCACGAGCTTCGTGTCTATACTTCTCTGCAATTTGGCAGGAATCGGGGCTCACTACTGTAAATTAGACCAGCACAACACACAATCAACTCCATGGTACGATCTAGATTGGTCCAAGCCAGGAAATCACTTCAAGCTGTTCATGCTACACTCCTGGTCTGCGTTGCTATTGGCACTGTGTGTTCTCATCTACAATTCGTGGGCGTCTCTTTCCTCTACAGACGTCCCTCTTTTTGTGCGATTCACGCTTTACAATCTACTCGTTACATATTCCGCATTCGGGATATATGCTAGTATATGCTACGCATTCTCAGGAACAAAATCAGAGAATTTCGAGAATTTCGATGCGTGGATGGTGCGATTGGATTATGGCTTGACAATCCTGAGCATCGCAGCGAAACTACCAATAGCTTATGCTGTATTCTACGGAGTGATTAACATGCCAGGCGCAAGCGGAACGTGCAAATTATTTTGATTTATTGAAGTATTTGCTTTTATGAATTAAAAACATCAAAAATCAAAAATCCCAAACACAGAGTAATGACTGAGAAACTTATGCTCATGTGAACTTCAGTAGGTACCCACACAAAAGGTGTCTGTAGAATACACTGAACGCATGCTATGAGAAGAGCGAGGTTCACAATCGAACTAGATCTCAGAGGGCTATTTTCCATCCATGATTGCTGAATCAGAAAAATAAAAGACGAAGCAATAGAACAAATGCCAAGCCACATGTGAAGGCAGATGTTCGAGTCGTGTTTACAAGGAATGCCTTGCCTCACAAGGTAGATCATGTACGATAATAGTCCAGCAAAAAATCCTAGCATTCCATAGCTGAACACCTGGATCAAGTCACGCGCTTCATTCAACAACGCTGCCTGAACAGCGAGAGCAGCAGTGAAAAATCTGTGAAAACTCCAGTAAATCTGGCCTTCAAAAGAATAACTGCAAAAGTAATTGACTTCTAGAAGCACTGAAATCACAGAAATAGTGGCTATGACAGCCCCGCTTTTCTCTATGACGAGCTGAGAAATGACCACTGCAATCGCAAGGGCGAAAGGGAGATACTGTGTAATCATGTAGGCATACGGTGATTCGTACGCCACGATCTTTGAATAAAAACATACAATATACAGACATGACAGCATTATGGGAGTCAGCAAATGGACTTTACAGAAATCTCCACAGGTCTCTTTCTTCCACGAAGGGCGCTCTCGAAGACACGATTGCAGTACACCAGAAGAATGTTTCTCTGAAAAATCCTTATTTGTTCCATTCCAAGTTCTATTGGATGGTATGTAATTGGTGAAATAATACCTCTCAAAACAGGCACACTGAGGAGAAGTGTGATTTCCACTGGGACACCACCCTGCAACGGATAGAGAATCCCATGAGACAGAACGCGGCTGTGAATCAAATAGATACTGAACTCCTGACCAACCTCTAAAGGAGGTCCTCGTAGTGAGCGTTATGAATGCGTGGGGTTTGAATAGGTATATTATGAGAAGTGTTATTGTGTAGATTGTTGACAACTCACTGAATCTATTGGTAAAATAAAACGATTGCATGTCTATTCTGTGTTTGAGTGATCGCGCGTTTAAATAGAAGGTAGTGTAAAGAGTGATGTGAATTACAAATTTTATTTTTTATTTGATACGCTTAATGCCAAATTACGACGAAGACGAGTTGGATGTTGGTGGATTAAAAGTCAGGGAGGTTGATCTCTGATGATTCACCATCCGATGCCCTTCCTTGTCCAGATGAAGCTGCTGCCAATCCCGGTCCTGAAAGAAAGTCAACTGCTTTACCTCCACGACCACGACCACGACCACGACTACTACCACGACTACCACCACGACTACCACTGCGACTACCACCACGACCACGACCACGACCACCAACAGAAGTTACGGCTGATGCATCGCCGCAATCTGATTCCGATGGACCTTCTGCATCATATTCTTCAGAAGTCGGTTTGTTAGGGCGTTGTTTTTGCCTTGACGCACCCCGGGGAGCTTTATGACTATGCGCCTCTCTTGAATCATCACTCTCAGAATTTTCAGTGTCAGTAGGGTTTCTAGATTTACCAAAGCGTCTCGATTCATCACCCGATTGATCACATTCTGACCCAGATAGTGCATCTTTCTCTTGTGCCACCCAACCTCTTGATAATCCAGTAGGCCACTGATCACGTACAAGATTTCCACTAAGTCCGAATAAAGGAACTTCTAGTGGAGGTGCACGACGCAGTGGAAGAGCAGGCATAGCAAATTTTCCGGTCTTCTCAGCAGGTTCAGGAGGTTCAGAATCAGAAGAATCTTTCCATGTATCGATGAATGATTTAAATCGTACTTCAAAGTCATCTGATAGAGAAATTGCCTGTAGAATGTCTTCATGTTCTTCAGTGATTTTAGCTTCACCAATTTTGGAACAATTCTTCACGAGAAGAAAAAAGGAATGTAAAAAGAAGAACACTGAATCAGTGGATATTTCCCCTCTCGATCTACGGATAATGTTCTGAAGAATCGACGCAGCACAGACGAGTTCAGCTACATTGAATCGGGAAGCCATGGAGTCGATAATGTTCACCCGATGACCCTGGTAAAGTTTGATTACGGTTTCATGATCCAAAAGGGCGCACATTTGTAGTATTTCGTTTCCACGAGTAGTGGTGAGCGAAAAAATTTCGATTCGTTGATTAATTCGCATCAGAAATTCTCCATCTACAATCTGGAAACGGTCAGTTGAGGGGAATTTTACACTTTTTGGACCTAATCTATCCGATAAAAACCTAAGGAGAAAAGTTACTAGAGTATAATTCAATGTTTCCAATCCAGACGCACTCAATACCGAATCAATCAAAAGCATAATTTCCATGATTTTGTTCTGTAGATCATATTTTTGGGGGTTTGTATTGAAGTCAAGCTTACTCAACAAACCAGAAAGACGATGACGATCTTCGGTGGTTAGACCTAAAAGGAAAATTGCCTTAGCCTTATCATCCAAGCAAAGAATTTTCTCTTTAAGACTTTCTATCTCTTCGTTTGATTGTTGATTGACCCTGATTAAATGTTCTATTTTGCTCGTAAATGCGACCAGTTTATCCGAATCCGAAGGGACCTTGCGCGATGTATCGATTGATGCGAGCTGGGCTTTGAGATCCTTGATTTCTTCCTGGGCTCCTTTCTTGGCCTTCTCAGCTTCATCCAATGCATTTTGGTGGGCTGCCTTGATTTTTTCCAAGTCAAGTTGGGAAATTTTCCCCGAGTCTTTTGCTTGGGCCAACTCAGATTCGAGTGACTGGATTCTGACATCAGCTGCCCTGCGTTCAGCTTGAATTTGCTGATCTGCTGGAAGTTGAAGAGATGATTTGAGCCTCTCGATTTCCTGTTTCAACTCAATCTCTTTTTCTTGAGCTTGTTTTAGATCAATTCGTGCTTTGGTTAGTTCTCCGACAAGCTTAGGGTCATCTGGAGCACCTTTCGGGCCGGCTTTCAATTGTGCCTCTAAAGATTCAATCCTTATTTTAGAACGATGAACTTCCACAGCATGGCTCTCCATTGCTTTCTTGTAATAATCCATCTTCTTTTCCAAAATCTTGAGAACATCTTCCCGTGGCTTCTTTTCTGGAGGAGAAGAACCTTCCTTCGGTGAATGTACAATTCTCATGATTGCGTCCTCAAGTGCAATTTGGCCTTCATCCTTGGGGGCACTACTCGCTGCACAATCCAGATCCACACGTGAATCATCAGAGGGGCCTGGAGTGGGATTGACTTTTGACTGCAAAAGAAAAAATTGTCTGGAAAGGGCATCGAATTTCTTGTCCTGCTCATGAATCATTGCTCCAAATCCTTTGTTCATTTCTGCGAGTTTTTCTAAAATGGCTCTATTGGAATCTGATTCACCATGTTGACTGGAGACTCTTGTCCCTGTACCAACACCTCCCTCTCCTACAGTGCCTTGAACGTTACCACCAGCTTGTGTATGTGGCGAGGACGTCAGAGGATGTGGTGAAAGCGTCGCAGTTGGTTGATGCCAGGGCACGTTTCGTGGATAAGGGGTTGATCCAAGCGCACTTCCGTATGGGAATGCACCGAATGCAGAAGGATGGGGATAAAACACTCTTTCATCGGGGGCACCCCATGGTGAAAATGATCCAGTCGGTCTCGCCTGCTGGGGCGGCGTCTGAGGCGGATTTACCTGCTGCCGCCGCTGATCCTGAGGCGGATCCGAAGCCTGAGCTTGAGGCGGAGCCTGTTGCTGCTGCTGCTGTCGCTGCTGCTGATCCCGAGGCGGATCCGAAGCCTGAGCTTGAGGCGGAGCCTGTTGCTGCTGCTGCTGTCGCTGCTGCTGATCCTGAGGCGGAACCTGTTGCTGCTGCTGCTGTCGCTGCTGCTGATCCTGAGGCGGAACCTGTTGCTGCTGCTGCTGTCGCTGCTGCGGCTGATCCCGAGGCGGAGCCTGTTGCTGCTGCTGCTGTCGCTGCTGCTGCTGAGGTGAGTCCGAATCTTGACCAGTACTCCAATCAACTCTGCCACCAAATTCAGCTCCCATTTTAACATCTGGAGCTACTGAGGCAGCGACTGATCCAGGGCCTCCTGGTACACCACCATCATGCATATCGAATTGTAAATCAATATGCTGAGACCCCACATTCCTGTCAAACTTACGATGTCTTGACCCACTAGCGCTACTTGCTCCCCCCAAAAAATCGTCTGATTCATCCTCAACACTTCCTTGAGGGGGTACATCAGCAAAAATTACAGCCTTCTCTTTCTTCGCAAGTCTACACAAATTAGAAAGATATACAGCCCATTTTATCATTATATCGGGGTGGTTGTTCGACGAGATCAAAGTTCCCAATCTATGTGATAAAACACACTTGGTTGTATAATCACAATTCAAAGTTTGTCTTGGGAGTACTCTCATTCCACTGTAAAGAGCCTTCAGCTCTCCACGATTGATCACCAAGAAGAAAAAATCAGAAAGGATCAAATCACATTTATGAGATCCAAATCGATGTTTGCTTATAAGCGCGATTTGCTCTTGCAATGCCGTGAAACCAACGTCGTCGATTCCAATGCCCTCCAATGCCCGGAGGAAGATATTGCGTTGCGTCATGTTTTTAATAACTGAAGTGCAAGGTACTAGACACATCCTTAAATATTCACATCGACTACACAATTTACAAAAAAAACGACAAAGAAATCAATCACATTTAATTAAGGAAGTGTATCCTTCAAATAAGCAAACGATTCATGCCTCCTTCGAAGGGGGATCCCAGGAGAGAAAATCCAACAAGCAAACATAGCCCCAACACAAGCACAAACAGCCCACCCAGCCATCCATGGGTGCCATGAAAGTCTCATGCCGTCTGTCACTTCATGCAAGGCGACCCAAAATGCACCTACTCTCGCGTTAGCCTCGACCTCACTACAGACCGTAGTGTAAGACTTCAAATTAGTAAAAAAAACAGGATCTTTACAATTTTCTCGAAGCCACTTTTCATCTTCCAATCTCATACTAGCCTTTTGCCATGATGAATAGAGAGTGCTTAGACAATCAGCACACAGACTAGCACCCAACACAGATGATATAGCGTAGATGATCTGTGCGAATGCCTCAGATACAGCCGAAACATGAAACATTTTGTTTGTCGAGTAATTATTCCACACGACATGGAGCAAGATAGTTATATAGGCAGGGAGTCACCCCAGCGACGAATTTTAAAATATAAAAATACACACACCATGACAATCTACACTGTAGACGACTCAAGACCCTTTCTGACAAGAAACGAGAGAATCATAAGATGGGAAGGAGGCGACATTGCAGCCAGAATAGCTTCTTCAAGGCTAGTCCGCATTCATTCCAGAGGGATCGTGTTTGTTCCTCTCGTTTGGGAAATGCGGGATCTAAATCTTGTCTCTACCTGGAAAATGGAATCACCATGTCTTCCCTCTCATGAAGGGCTTTGCTCAACACAAGAAGGCAAAACAGTTTATTTTCCCACATCGAGACCGCCACTAATCAACGAAAAACTCTGGGATTGGAGGTGCAACGATCCACAAAACAAAAACACAGGGAGACTACTTACAGGTGAAAACATCTACGAACCCAGTGCATGTGACGTCTTAGACGCTGGATTCGATTTCGTCTATGCCGACGCCTCCATATACTACAGGGACTCAAGTATGCAGCCTTGGATATACTGGACCATATGTGTCCTTGTGGTATTTCTCGTGAGATGCCTGAGTAAGTACATTCTTGCATCCATAAATCTCAAAAGAGATGAGCTCCCTAATCCATGGGTTTGCATAACTGCAGCCATAGTAACTTTCATTCTAGTGACTTATCAAGGAGACTCGGTTTTTGTGACAGAAGAAGATATGGTATTCTACTGGTTCAGTGTGGCATATTCAGTGTTCTACGCGGTTTTATTCTTATTTGCCAGGGTGGTCAGAGTGTTTATGAGCAGGAACATGCCTTTCTCATCTCTGAAAGATCCACCTTTCTATAACTTACTAGCTGGAGTCTTGCAACTCGTCGCCTCTAGATTCTATTTTTCCGCAATGACACCCTACAATCTCCCTATCATTTTTGTTATTAGCGTGAGAGCAAACGTTAAGAGCAGAAGGAAATGCCCTGATATGGTCAGAGCGAGCACTTTGCTCTTGGATGCTTTCATGCTTTCACTGCTTTGTGTTTTGGGATTTAGAGACGCGAGTGAGTTTTTGGTTGCACTCTTCTGTGCAGCTGCTTCATGGAGTGATTATTTGCTTTGAGTAAATAAATTTATTGTTAAATTGGAATGTAGGTTGATTACCGTCGAACCCTGGTACTCCTTCTCAATGGTTCAGATTCGAGTTCAGATTCAGATTCATTTACATGCCGAGTAGATCTCGTTTTTCTTTCGCGTGGTGCAATGCTAGACGAAGCCACAGAAGGCGCTTTAACGTCAGATGCTTCCTGAGGTTTTTCAGAACGACTCCGCTTGGCGCGTGATTCACTGCTCAAAGGAACAGAAGACACGTCTCCATGTCGTTTAGAGCGCCTTGCTTCCTTCTTTTCTTGGACAATTGGAGCATTATCTGATTTTGAAGCACAATCGACTTCATCTGAGCAAAACGTTTCCACAGAGACCTGTGCAGCACTTTTATCAAATGGCCACTCAATAGCTTCTGCTTCGTATACCTCCATTCCGTCATCTCGATGTCCAACTGAATCACTTTCGCCTTCAACAAGAGGTTTAGCTTCAACTTTTTCGATATATCCTGGGCGATTGAAGTAAAACCTATGGCCTCTCTGCATACCGGCACAAGGAGGGCGCTCGTATAACAAATCACAATAACGAGGGAAATAACCTGACATTTTGCTGTAATTCTGAAAGAACAAATTTTCTAGTGGCTCGTCAATCTTCAAAAAACAGTTATCACAACCATGACAATATGGCGAGGAGGATAAGGAGCAAAGCGTCCACATAGTCTTGACAGTGTACCGAGCGTCATTACCATACGTTAACTCAACAAATTCCTGTACTTTGTCCAAAAGAGACTGTTCAGAACCGACGATTTTGAAACAATGCATCCAGTCTTTGAAATCATACTCAGAAAACTTGAAACCTCTGATAGTATCAATACATCTCTTAGTTTCGATATCACTCTGCACTACAATGTCCAGAAACGGCTGAGAAGGTTCCATGAAGCCGTTCCCATAGAGAAACCCTTGAATGAACCTGAAGTAATGTAGATTTGCATAAAAATGATGTGGTGCGATAAAAATGACATTCTCCAATTTCCCTGTTTGCTTCAAGTCTACGGATGCAGTGAATACAAAAATCTTAATACGTGGATTCAGAGGATATTGTGCTTGCGTTTCTTTTTGATGATCATCTAAGACACACGTGGTGCTTCTGGTATTATAAGACGTCTGAGAAGCAGGCATAACCTTGTCGTAAACAAAATCCTGTTCATCTAGTGACATGCAATCGTCGTCTTGATTTTCATCTTCGTCGCCTGAATCCACTTCCCTATCTTGTTCTAGACGTGCATTTTCCTTATTCCTGAAAACTATCTTGTAACCCCCCTTATCCAGATCAGCCTTGGTCTGTATTTGGTCAAAGTTTTCAGGATCTTCACAAAGAGCCCACATTCTTCTCAAATAGAAAATTACAAAAGATCCTTCGTCAATAGTCAATGCACTGGTCGTGTTCTCTAAATTCCTTTTTATCCTCATCCTCTCAGAGCCAAACTTAATTTTCAAAGCTTCAGTGAATTGACTAGAAGTCTCGTCATCAGACGATTCGGAAGGGGCTTTTTCATCAGGGGCTTTTCCCACATCTCCTTCAATATTCTCACCCCGTCTACCGACTCCAGAAATGCGAGAAGACATCCTATTCGTCGGATTCGTCCTATAACTAATCGAATGTCCTGCTACTCCCTCGCCAACTTTGGTGTTCTGATCCGTTTCAGATTGAAGGAGAGCTTTATTCATTCTGGAGCGCTTCCCAACACTTGGGGTTGGATTGGGAGCTGAAGCTTCTTGACTGAAGAAAGGAGGTTTGGGAAAATTCGAAATCTTTTGTTTGATTTGAGGAGGAGTCCAAAAGTTATTCAAAGGATATGTTCCAACTACATTCTGAACTTTGGTTAAAGGATTTACAAAAATCGCTGCCAACCCATGATTTCGAAGGAAATAATGGGCAGGAATTCTCGTTGAATTTAACGCACCACGAGTTACTGTGACATCCGGATTTTCCAATTCCGTTATGAGCGACTCATGAACAATATAAGACTTTTGTGCGTCATTGGGATCTACATCACCAACATAATCAGAAACCCTGAAAAAGCCATTACCACAATTCTCCTTGATTTCACAATAAAACGGGACAGTTTTCATACTGAACTCGTTATCTCCATGATTTGTTTTTTGGAGCTTCGTATTGCCTATAGCAGCAACAACCCTCAAAGGATTCTTAGAATCATACTCCTTGAAATCAGACAATCCCGGAATCTCCAATCCTCTCTTGAAGGCTTCTTTCTTAACTACAGAACTTGTCTTTGAGACTTTTGGTTCAACTGGGGGTCTATAAAGTTCTCTCCGCTTCACCTCACGCCTGGGCCTATCAGACTCCGCACAAGACTCTTCAATATCGGTAATTCCAAGATTCTGAAGCATACGCAACCCTGTCTTCCTTTTCGCCACAGCAGATTCTTCCATGTCACTCGCTGGTGCAACAGGAAGACCTCCCGGAGCTGCCGTCAAAGACAGTCGAGGTGATGACTTTATTTGTTTTCTCGTCGATCTCGCAGTGAAATTTCTGATGTTGGGAATCTCCAGACGAGTCTGACTCGCACCGTGAAGTAGAGAGACGACTTTCAAGTGTGCCGAGTTTGCAGAGACATGGAGGGCATCACTCAATTTCACTGGGCTTTTCTTCAAAAAACGAAGAGATGCCTCAATAGCCAACAAATCATCAGCGTTGAAATGAGTGACTTCAATTCCTTTGACAGGCTTTATCGATTTCAATTTCCGCACGTAACTTTCGACACGCTTCCGAAGGGCACCTGACATAGAAAAATCCAATTCCAGAGAATCACTTGAAACTTCGCTACGTCCATCCTTGTCACTGGGAGGTTTTTCGTCTGGAGATTTAGTGATTATATCCTCTTTACTGATTAGTTCTTCGAGGTTCCTAAACAACTTATCACAAATATCATCCAGATACGTCGATTTTCCATAGGCATCAGACAACACATAAGTTTTCATTTTACTGAAAACATCTTTGATGAGGTCGTGATTAAAAAACTTGATGCTGCAAAGCTCGTTCTTGTGTCTTCGGAATTTGAAGAAGAACGACTTTAACTCATACACAAGAGTCTGACAGACAACTAAGACTTCTGAATCAAAATTGTTCCAATCGAAATAAGGAAACTTATTTGAAGTATCGATTTTGATTTTATACGACAAATTCACAGCACCCCCAACTTTCGAACATGCAGTATAATGTAATCCCTCTCGAAGAGGAAAAATTACATTCACCACAAATATTGAAAAAACAAGATACAAAAAGTTTTGCAAATCGTCAGCTAGATGGTGGAGTTTCGAAATCAAATCCGATCGTTGTTTCAAAGCATCTCGTTGTCTCTGGAAATCTTCGTCATCGTCCTCAGATGAAGAATCATCTTCATCTGAATATTCAGAATTCGAACCTTCTGTTGCCTTTGGCTTGATTTTCCTGAACCTCTTCTTGGAAGTTCTTCTCTGAAATATAATAGAACTCTTTGATTCACCTTGGGTGCTGATACGACCAATGTCACTCGACGCAGTTTGGCTGAAAAAACCCAAAAACTTTGAGATATTCTTGCCGTCTTCATTATCTTGTAGGAAGGTCTTAACAGTTTCCAGTAACGTCTTCAAAGGTTCTAATTGCCGCTCTTGATGAGAAAGTTCGTAAGTACGCAAGCAATCGTCATACACAAATTCATCCACGCTGTCGATTCGGAACAGATTTAAAATCTGTGATAGGATCTGTGCTGAAAAATCTGTTATCTTTTCATTGTAAACCAGTGCTTTTTGTGTGACATTTTTGCTTTTCACAAACACACTCACAGACCTCTCTTCATAACAATTAAAAACCACTTCAACACAAGAGCTTAAGAAAAGAGAGGGTAGGCAGTTTAAGTGAAGAGGCTTGAGAATATCTTCGAGTTCCTTAACAACTTCAATAGATTTTAATGAAACTATTTCATACACACACTTCTTGAGTCGAGGTATGTTAGGACCGAAATATTCCCCACCATTTGTTATTTCAATCGGAATCTGTGGCTTTGCAGATCTCCTCTTTTTCACAACAGTGACTGAGGCTAACTGAGAACCACCTAATACATGTTCATCTACAACTTCTTCTTCCACCTCACATCCCGGGTCTAATTCATCAAAAAAAGGCAGATGGGAATGATCATCAGACCCATCGCCTGTTTCATGATCAGACATCATTTCAAACTAAATTGTAAAGTGAAAAACTACTGACATGTTCCTTAAATACCCACGATAAGAATAAATAAATCAAAAAAGAGAAAGAATTTTCATTCATTATCACAAAATATTATCAATGACGCCACTCAACACTAGAGCATGGACGTGGTGAGCTGAGGGACAGGAGAAGGCGTCGATGGCTTCAACAATCAACGAGCACTTCTTGCATTTATTACACCATGAGGTTATTGAAGACTTGAGCTTTCCGTTTTCAAGTTCTTCTACTGCACTCTTCAAACCAGAAGGAGCGACAAGAATACTGGCATAGCAAGGCTCGAACTCCTCCTTAATGGCAGAGCAGCATCGAAGCATGGCGCGTGGCACACCTCGTGGTTTGGGTGAAATGACTGAAATGCTCCTCCTTATATTCTGAATCTTTTTTTAGATTTTTTTTCTTTTTTTTTATTCTACAGTAGAGGTTTTATTGTGTAGTTGTAACGGAAACTATTCCTTGTAGCGTAAACACATAAAATAAAACACAAAAAACACGAGAGTGTAATAGACCATCGAGGATCATTTCTTTCAGTGTAAAAAACTGAAAAAAATGATACTACACCGGTTAAAATTAGAGAAATGAATGGTAAAAGTGCCACGATTCTCTCGCCTACACGCAGACTAAAAAATACCCAAAGTGATAACCAGAGAACATATATCTGTAAAAATACAAAATATGCTTGACCCAGAGGCCTCTCAGAGCATACTAAGGGGAGAAACCAGGCACTACTAAAGAGTCCCACTGCTACAAAGAGTGATGCAGACGACGCAAATGCATGAGCAGAAATAGCTATGATTCCAGATGGGCTAACTGACAGGCACACAGAACCAGTGAATGAAGGCTGAAGTAAATTAGATAGAGCCAGGATAATTCCAAAGAAAATCACACATACAGGGACGATCCATCCAGGCACTGTCAAGGAAGCATGAGGTAAAGCTTCTGATTTATGAATTTCAATTGTGACATCCTCTCTGTGTTGTTGCACATTCTGGTTGGATATATTAAACGAACAACTATCTGAAGAGTGGCACCCCAGTACATCACCTTGAAAGTTCAATGAAAAATTGCTCCGTGCTCTTGCAGAGAGAATTCCAAGGGAAGGGATTTTGATTTTACTTGGATCTATACTCGATATAAAATCAATGTTATCTTGTTGTTGCTGCATATTTCCAGTATGATTCACCATGGGCTTAGAGGTCATTCGTGACATTGGATTGACTCGTCAAATTGGTTTCCCCTCTTAATGTCACAAGAAAAAACACCATTGATATACGTCTCAGACTATGGAGCGTCCAAAATAGTAAACTGTCTTCCTATCTTGAGGTCTTCTTCTCTGTTATTGTAAGAGAAGGTATATGATCTCCCAACAAGCACCTCAACTTCAACACCCCCAGTATCTTCAAATTTATGAACACAAGAGAGTCTCAAAATTACATTGCAGGAATTATTCTCGGAAAGGCAAAGCCTTACAGGAATCCCACACAAAAGGACATCTACTGGTCCTTGGACCAACTCAGAATACTTCACAGATATCATCAGTTCTTCTTTCCAAAACCACTGCTGGGTCTTTTACTTGAGGAAAACATTAAATCTTCAGAGCCCCTCTCAAAGCTGCCACCTTGCTTGACAGATTCTCCTTCTTCCGCTTTTCTATTTGATGAAGAAGGCTTTTCATGGGAATGCTTGGGTCGAGCCGCATTGCCCAGAAGAAGTTTGGATAACTCAAGGCTCATGTCCGGTGTGAGTGCACCTATTTCAAATAATACCTTGAAATCACCAATAGTCTCTACTTCAAGCCTAGGCATAGGGGTCAGCACAAATTCAACACTGTTCTTCTTCTTGGTTCCATAAACAAAAGTGTAGACATCAGAGAGCAAATACTGACAATGCCTACACAGCTCATGCATATTCGTGGAAAAAATCCGCCCAGAAGCAATAGTCTTCCGGACTGTCTCGTGATTGCCATGATCTCTCCCAATAATCATCTCATGTGGAACTCCAGTGAGGGAGCTCACGTCTCTCCTGAATTTATCCAAGAGAAAATTGAGATCTTCACAAGGCTCTAGCATGACTTGCTGCGCAACATCATGATCCCTAGGTAGTGTGTAGACCATGGGGGTATGAGTGGATGGCCTCTGCATCTGCCTACGGATCATCAGATCACGTTCAAAGTAATTATGAGCCTCCAATTGAGGATAAACCGGATTTCCCATGGCAGGCTGAGCAAAGTGGGATTCGTGCACAAAATCCATCAGGTACTGCGTTGGATCATCCTGTCCTCTCATGTTTGGCTTGAAGGTGCTCACAATATGAGCTGTGGTATTCCAGGCGTCAGCATAGGACTTCCTTATCTGGGCATTCCGCAAATTCTTATAATCAGTCAAAATGTGAGCAAGAGGCGAGGGGACAGTGGCAGTCATTATAGAATTCGTAGTTATCTCAAGAGAAGGAGAGGAAGAAGTATACACACGAACATCTTCTTCTTTCAATCCAGCGGCGGTCGGCATGACTCTATACACAACTAACCTAGTGTCATCATCTACACCTTGCATATGCTTTCTCTTCCTACCATGGACATACTGCCTTGTATCCACGGAGGGCCCAACCTCGGTGTACCAATTGAAAGTGCCAGGAGGAAGAACTTCCGGGACTTCATCACCCGAACGCAGTCTCCTAACTCTCCACGGGACAAAACCAAAGATGATCATAGAACGCAATGCGTCCTTGAGAAAAGGCACATAGTGCTTGTCTATGAATCTCTGAAAGTCCACGGAAACCTCAGTGCCGTCTACGCTACAGTATATGCCCTGAGAGAGACAAGTAGACTCTATGATTTTGAAACACTGCTGAAGAGTGGGCTCACACGTCCCCAGCTCTAACAAAAGCGCCTGGGACTCAGCAATGTCCTGTGCACGATGATTCGCACGGACTCTCATCATAGATTTGAATGAGAGATCTTGAAGCATCTGGTCACTTTCACAATTTGAATGAGATTAGAATCAATATACATATAAATACCGTATTACATGAATTTATTCTTTAAATGAAACTGCAAAGATAGCTTCTAAATTCACGAGCCGCCGTCCGCATCGTGGCTCGTCGAGCGGATGATCTCCTCGATTTTCCCGATGATGGTACGGAACATCTCAATGTGAAGAAGGCTGGTCCCAGATGCATCACGCATCCTTCTGAACATGTCAATCCATTGGTTAAGAGTGTTCCTTCCAGGATCTTCTGGTACGTCGTCTTCCGTCAGAGGAATCTTGAAGACTGGATGGTTTCTTAACAAAGCCTCCATGAAGTAAGTGGAACCATATTCCAAATACTCATCGAGTCTCTGTGGGAACTCCCTGAGTTCATCTCTCTCTTCAGAAGTGAGCCTTGACTCAAGCGAATCCGAGGCAGTCCGAGCTCTTCCAGATCTGGAAGTACTTTGACTGCCACTAGACCCACCATCACCACCTTCCCCATCTGAAGACTTCCTCTTCAGTACCTGCTCTCTCCTCCTTTTCTTAAACTCTTGTACTTCATAAGGATGGAGGTAATCCGAAATGAGTTCCATTACGTGGTCAGCCAAATCACATTGGTCAGGAGTGCGGCCAGTGTAACAAATGGACTTAAAATGCTCTTTCCAAGCATCTACTTCTTGGAAGGAAAGTTCCTCAGGGACACTGTCACCACTCGCATTGAATCCAATGTCCCAGGTTAGACAAACATAACGAATGAACTCGACTATCCCAAATTTATAGTACAAATTCAATTGCTCTTTCTCTTCCTCATCGCCAGTCAAGCTTCCTCCTCCTCCACCACCACTGTCGCGTGGTGGAGGTGCGCCCGCGCCTGAACCCGAACCTCGACTCGTCATTTTAATATGTATCGTGAGAGCGCTTCAACAATCAGACATAAATACTTAACACACAAAAAAATTTTCGTACGAGAAACGATATATTCATCAAAATCAATTTATTGTTCATTAAAGACTACACAAAAATAAACACTCAAAGAAGAGGTCTAATCAGACTCAGAGTCGTAATCCAAACGACCACCCCATCCCCCGTCCCCAGCAGGACGACGACCGTGAAGACCACGACGCTTGCGCTTAGGGCAACCTCGACCAAGCTCGGGAGGGAGGGGAGGCTCGACTGGATTACTCGTGTCCAAGAGGGGCTGAGCTGTAACTGCAATTCCAGGGGCTTCCTCGGTCTCCAAATCTGGGGGTAATACAGGTGAATCAGCAGGACTTGTGAGCTCTTCCAGTTCGATTTCACGAGAGTTCTGCCCATTTGCTTTGACACGTCTCGCGGTAGACGAAGCAGATGGCTCAAGTGTTTCACAGGAATCGAGGGGCTTACTTTCCTCCTCATCAGAGAAATCCGATATGTCATCTAGAGATGACAATGGAGACGGATCGAGGCCTAATCTCAACATCAATCGGTTTCTATCCTTTTTCAAATACCATTCTAGGACCCTCTTGATCTTAGAAGCAAATTTCAAGCCTTTCTCGCATATAACATCTCGGAAGTCTTTGGACAAAGCATCAATCAAAAATTTCACATGAACAATGGAATCATTGAGTGGATATTTCTCGATGGTCAAAAATTGAAAGTGCTTATTGTAAGGCTCAAGTCTATTCATAAAACACTTCATTCCTCCATATTTGATATTCAAATGTAGTGAACGCCATTCCATTTTAAAATCAAAATCCAGAGGGAAATCGATTGGTTCTTTCACAATTTCTTTAAAAAATCTCTTAAAAGACATGTAACTTGGAAAAAGAGCGTTCCAAATGATCCGATCAGGAGTGTTGTCTTTATAATAACCAAAAAGCGTTGCTAATTTATCGATATTTTCGATATTTCCGGCGAAATCATCAACACTCAAACCAAACAAGAGCTCACTTTCCCATGTATGCGGGTCATACCTTTCTTTCAATATCTTAATTACATATTTCAGCCACACAGAAAAACTGATCTGTCGTTTCTCCCAGATAGCGTCATGAATTGCTTGAGCCTCAGCCATAAGCGAAATGCTCTCGGGTTGGATGCTGTGATGACACATGAAAGATTTCAGACCTCTCGAAATGTCATTTACAATACATTGCCTTCTATCGTCAAGATTAAACTCTGGCAACATGGAAATCAATTGCAAATAATCCTCGCGTCTTATGTTCTGAAGCGGTTCGAAGTCAGGGACATTCTGAATAGATAAGTCTTGTCGCATAATTGGGATGACGTTACTGAGATAAGCATGGATACTGTAGATTTCTCTTTCACGAAGCCTTCTCAGAATTCTCGACAAACTCTCATCATCAAGAGGAGGAGCGCGCACATCACCACCACTGTCATTCATTTTCGAAGAAAATAATAGTACAAAGCGATTTAGACACAACTTAAATACTTTGTATTGTTTTAGTATTCGTGTGAGAAACGATATATTCATCAAAATCAATTTATTGTTCATTAAAGACTGCACAAAAATAAACACTCAAAGAAGAGGTCTAGTCAGACTCAGAGTCGTAATCCAAACGACCACCCCATCCCCCGTCCCCAGCAGGACGACGACCGTGAAGACCACGACGCTTGCGCTTACGGTCTTTATCAGGTGAATGAGACAGACTTGACTCTTCCTGTGACTCCACAGGGCGACCTCGACCAAGCTCGGGAGGGAGTGGAGCCTCGACTGGATTACTCATGTCTAAGAGGGTCTGAGCTGCATCTGCAATTCCAGAGTCTTTCTCGATCTCCAAATCTCGAATCCGAGCTTGAGCTTTGACACGTGGTCTCACGGGGGGTGGAGCAGGTGAATCATTAGGGAATACCAGTTCAAATTCACGATACACCAGGGGGTTTGATTCGACACGTGGTCTCATGGGCGGTGGAACAGGTGAATCAGCAAGACCTGCAAGCTTTTCAAGTTCGTTTTCACAATGCTTCCAGGCCTTCGCTTTGGTACGTATTACCGTACGTTCTCCAAGAGAATCGATATTTTGACTTTTGTCTTCATCATAGAAGTCCGAAATGTCACCAAGAGACGATAATGGAGAAGGAACAAGACCCATCTTCATCATCAATTGATGTTTTTCTTTTTTCAAGTACCATTCCAGAACCCTCTTGATCTTAGAGGCAAACTTCATGCCTTTCTCGCATATCTTTCCTTGGAAGTCTGTTGACAAGACATCAATCAAATGTTTCACATCAACAATAGAATCGCTGAGTCGACATTTCTTTAATGACAGGAAACGAAAGTACTTATTGAAACACTCGAACTTCTCCATAAAATGCTTCATTCCCTGATGTTTGAGGAAATAAAGGAATTTTTTCCATTCATTTTGATAATCAAAATCAAGAGGAAAATCAATGGGGGCATCTCGGCTTTCTTCGAAAATTCTCCTGAAAGCACCATAACTTTTAGTAAGAGCTGAAGTAATGAGAAGATCAGGAGATCCGTGCGGATGAAAATCAAAAAACCCACTTAATTTTTGGAAATTATCGAAATTTTCAGCGATTTCATCAACACTCAAATCAAGTAATGCAGCGTTTTCACGTGGATGTGAATTGTATCTTTCTTTTAAGATCTCGACTACGTATCTCCACCACGCAAAAAAACCAATTCGCTTGTGCTTCAAAATTGCGTCATGAACTCTTTGAGCGTCATCCATTAGAAACGAACTCTCAGGTTGAATGTTGTGAAAACACATGAAAAATTCGAGACCTCTTTTAACCTCTTTCACAAGAATTTCCCTGAGATCACCAAGAGGGAAATCCGGTAACATGGAAATCAAATTCAAGTAATCTTCGCGCCTCATGATGTGATCCCGTGCAAAGTCTGGAACATTCTGAATGGATAACCGCAGTCTCATGAAGAGGGTAATGTTACGGATATAATGATGAACACCGAATACCCGTTTCATGCGAAGCCATTGGATAATATCCGACAACCTCTCCTCATTAAGGGGAAGAGACACATCACCAAGGCCACCATTCATTTTCGAAGAAAAATATAGTAAACCTCATTTATGAAGACCTTAAATACCGCGTCTTTATTCCCATTTCACAAACACACCTACTATTTATCTCATTTCAATAAAAATAAAAAAATGGATCACCTCAAATCAGACTACGCGCTCACACAACTCTCAAAGGACGAAACAGCAACATGCAAGGCCCTCCTAGAAAAAGAACCAAGCTCATCCCTTCTCCTCATGCCCACTCACCACATTTCCACACAAGGCGACATGACGGGCTTCAGGTACGACTGTAAATCAGAATGCAAGGGAGACGTGCTTCCCATCTCTAGAACAATGTTCTTCGGTCACACTGCAGTGGAGTGCCTAGACGGAGACGCATCTATAATGAGACTTCTAGCCGACCACGAGAATAACAAGATCAAAATGAAGGAATTCATGGAAATCCTAAAGTCAAACTACAACCCACCAGACCTCGACTGCATCCCAGACAACTCTACTACCTTGACTCAATCAGGGATCGTCCAGTCAACCCAACTACGATCCGTAGACTGCAAGCCCTGGACTCCAGAGCTCCCAGAATCCATTGGCCTCTACCACGCCTACATCCGTGGATATAACCGCGACGTACGCACGCACAAGCTCTTTGCGATCTGCTCTGGCGGTTGCGCGAAAGCCTCAGACCAATTCTGCAATCTCGTCATCGACGTAGGAAAAGAATGGACTGCAGGGGAAGTCTCTGATTCAGAAGAAGCGTGGTGGCTCCGCAAGGCTTGCCAGCGCTCTCGCTGCAGGCTCATCAAAATGCTCACGGATCACTTCGGAGTCCGCGTGCAAAGCGTAGACGACATCCTGGCACATCCAGACACAAAACACGTAGGGTTCAGGAGACCAAAACACAACCCAGTGACTGAATACGACCTCATAGACTTCTCTCCAAATTACACCCTAGAGTCTAAAACTTCCCAATATTCCAACAGCACCAACACAGACATCGCAATAGCAGTCCCTACGATAGACACAGTAGAACACGACATGACTAGAAGAGACGGGAAATACGTGACAATCCACAACTCATGCGTGGACACGACCCGAATCACAAACGGAATACTATGCCAAATGCATCCAGCGGAAGGTGTCTGGCTCTTCCGCGGAGCACCACGCGGGACGGGGGTCTACGGAGCTATGTTCGGTAGCCAAGCATCATGTGGGGCTTTCCCCACGCGAGCCCCTGTCGTGGAGGTTCTCGCCAGAGCCATGGCGCGCGCCCACGACGGTTCGTGTGTCGTAAGAGCAGAATCCACGGAAAAACGCGGAGAGAGACACATGTGCTTTGACGAGGCGTTTTTCAAGAATCTAGAAAAGATGCAGTGGAACAGAGATAACGGATACGTGGAACTGATTCCTATCATTGTGGGGCTAGGCATCTGAAAATAAGTGAATCAAATTTATTTTTTAGGTGAAAGGGAAAAGAAGATCTCTAGTCGACATAGGGAGCATTAGAGGAATCCCGGGCGCGGACGGGAGGACGATCGGGTAATCTGGCGCCCGCAGCAGGAGATATGTGCACAGCAGCAACAGAAGCTGCTACGTCATCGACAACATCTCTCGATGGAACTGGTGGGATAATCCTCCACCTTTCAGTAACAAGATCTCTTACTGCGCGCCTCCCGGCTCTCCGAATGGACTGATCAGAAGACTTTAGGACCAAAACCAGACGTACGAAAGCAGGCTTCTCCCGAGAAAAGAAAGAAGTAAAATTGGGCTCACAATCTACCTGTTTCTTCTTTGCATACTTTGCAAGAGTATTGACAGCCATAACAGCGTCACGAGATTTGACTTCATCATAAAAAGATTCAATAATCGTCTCATTGCATTGCCGAAGTTCCTTGTCAATAGCCTCGGATATATCAAAAGGAACCCTCTTGAATTTGTCGAGCTCAACACGTAGGTCCCGAATGACACCTCGTACAGACCTGCGCACATTTCGCCAAGTCGAATCAAGCAGACCCGCAATGCGCCTGATTGATTCCAGTTCAGGAGCACTCAATGACGGAAAGGCTGAACGGATAAACTCACCTGCTTCAGCTTTTCGTGAAAGGAATCTGATGGACTTGACTACGTCGGGGTATTGGTTTCCCCGATACATCAAGACTAACATGTTGTCATGGAACTCGCGAGTGAATTGAATGTCCAACTCTTCAGCTGCCAATATTTCTCTAGTAGAAACACCCCATCCAAAACCAGAGTTTGATGGATCAATGGAGAGGTAAAGACACTTAGTTTCTGTGAGAGAATTGTCAAAGTTTTCTCCGAATCGATTATTACATGCCCTGGTTAACTTGGTCGTTTTCAAATTTGAAACGTTGGAATTGGTCAAAACTTTAAGAGCAAATTTACGGAGCTGCCAGAAGGAATCAGTGTGATGAATGATTTCTCTGTAAACCCTCTCCGTATTCAAACGCTGATCATTCTTGAAAATCATATTTCCAATTTCCAAAAGGGTAAAAAGAGTCTTGACCCCTATCATAGTTAATTTTTCATAGCTGGACTTGAGATAGAGCCTTACCAAATAAGCCAGAATGCTTGCAATATCTTCTGTTTCAGGAGATCCTACAATTGAAAAGTTACAGGCACTTCTCATGCACAGAGTGGTTACCCAGCATCGAATATACACTTCAACTATAAAGCGATACAACATCTTTCTCAGATAATGATCCCCACCCAATAAGAAGCCTTTGAATTTTTCAAAAATCTCGATACACCGTCCCATCTGAGAATTGACCCTATCGTCGCAAATCCTATGCATTTTTCTGTATACATAGTATGCGAAGATATAATGCTGTGGATCAGTAGATTTCATCATGCGACCAATGATTCTGATCTCAAGAGGACACGAGGAAATTTCACTGTGATACGAAGGGTCGAGAATATACGCAATAAAAAACCTTCCAGTAGGAGTGTCAAGTGCTGCTGCGACCTTCCCCAGAATGTCTCCACAAAGCCTTTCATATTGAAATTCTCGTTGATTTATCACAAGAAAGAAGCGAGAAACATCTTCATCCATGGTATCATCGACTGGGAAACGCACAATCTGTTGGAAAAAATTCGAATTGAGAAGGACAACTCTCTCTATGTAACCATCTATAACGGTTCTTAGTATCTTGGTCAATCTTTCTGCATTGAAACGAAGAAATAGATCACCTTCTACATTGCACAACACCTTGAGAGAACAAACAAAAAAACAAAAATCATGTTGCGAATACACTACCACATCAGGTGGGGAAAACATGAGGCATCCAGAATATGCCACAATCTTGCACAAGTCATCAAAACTAGGCGTATTTCCAGCTAGAGCTCGGATAGCACTTTCCAATTTGGCAACAGTCCATCGTCCTTCTGCAAACTTTCGAGAGAAAGCTGCGTTTCCAGGTGTCCTAATCACGATTTCGGTAGAAATTGTCAAGTCATTCCGATTTTCTGGTAAGACGCCAATTGAAACAGCCATCCTAAACAAAGGACTGACAAGGCTTCCTCTATACATCTGAAATTTCATTTCTTCTGTATCGGGCGCAACGTCATCATAAAACATGAAATTCTGCTTAATAAAAGAAATGAACATGCTTCCAATGCTCTCAACGTTTTCATCTCCATAATCGTCCATCAACTTCAAAAAACCAAAAATGCACATGGGGTTGTGTACCATGTCATCGCTTAATGATGAAAACTTTGGAACATCACGAAAAACAGCTTCAGGCTTAATTCCAATCAGAAATACAACAGGATCACCATGATTCTGACAAATATATCTATCGATATTACGAAGAAGCTCCATCGGGTAAAAACGCTGCTTGTTAAAAAAATCAGCGAAATCCCTATCCCTTCCACATACTGTTCGGTCTACCCAAAGCGGTTCCGCGGGTGGCAATGAGGCCGCAACGGCCTCGCGTGCGCTGCTACGCATGGCGGCTCCCCCGCTAGCTCTCTCGGACCCAGACATCGTTAAAGATTCTTAAAGTGAAATAAACAACATCTCACCCTTAAATATAAACATACAATCAACTTTTTGCATTGAAACAAAAAAAGGATATCTTTATTTCATTAAAGAAAATCCACACCACCAACATGGAATATGTCGTTCCCACTCCCAAGCCACATGACTCCAGCAACTTCATGTGGGAGAGAGCACAGGAAATCCTTGGACATGCAATGGCGCTCCCCGGCCCACTGTACACAACAGAGTGGCTTAGGTAGAAACTGCTCCATACTCCTCAATTTCTCATAGCGCTCCAAAGGAGTTTTTCCAGGACAAACAACATCAAAAATGAGTAGATGAGGTTCTCTCTTTCCTTCTGGAGTTCTATCCAGAACAAACTGCCCAATGAATGCAGTCTTCTCCGGACAATGACTGGAAAGCTGAGCGGAAAGCGTAGCAGTATACACTATATTCCTAAGATTATCGACAATATAACTAGGCTGATTCGCAAACATCATCACCAAGGTGAAGAAAATACCAGGCTGACAAATCCAAGTGCAGAGATTACAGTCAGGAGAAGACGGGGGGGTCGAATACTCGGGTATTTCATAAACTCTGGATACTTCTTCTATGAAAGACCCAATACACGGAGAAACACGCTCAGCAAGCGTCCTCAATGCTAGATCGTGCATGTCATCATCCCCCATCAAATCCCCATCCATTCCCAAGTCTACAATGGAATCTACATCACTCATAATGCAATATATGACCCCTTCCGCAAATGAATGCACGTGTGGTTACTCAATACAACTTCCAGAATTGAACCCGTTTTTTTAACATTCATCTAAAAAAAAGTAAGAATCTACATAGATGCTCAAGCCACAGACATAAAACATCTACACACACACAAAACACAAAATGGCCGCTACCCGCGAAATCCAATCCATGCTCTGTTCTACCCTCCACATCCCCCCCATGCCAGTCATTGTGCAGAAAATAGACACAGACGATAACACTATTATCGACGATGAGTCTGTGGAATCATCCCACGACATCATCGCTGGACTTGTTGCCTTTGCTTGTTCTAACATGACAGAAAAAGACCACAATGAGAGGAAAATGCATCAAATGCTTCTACAGCATGACTTCTATGACGAACTAGACTCTATCAAAGACATCAACGCTGTACCCGAAGAGACTCTCTACAACTTCTACGCTAGACACACGCAAGACTGGATGAGAGCCTATACAAAGAAACTCAACAATCACTATGCCAATTTCAAACCATTCGACTACGTGGTAAACGGAGATAAAATTCACCAACAGATGCACTCATATGCAAAAGCACAGTGTTTAATACACTCAGAAGGGAAAAATGAGGTCCAGCTTGAGTCCAGTGTTCCATATCTCACGCTGTTAAGAATGTGTGCAAAGTGGGAGGCTGAATACAAAATTACTCCTCTTCATCAGGCCGAAAGTACTCCTGACCCGGAAGATCAAATGGAGGAGGAGAGATTGGAATATGGCCATCAAAGTAATGATGTTTTGAACCCCCTCCAGACTGCCTGCCGAATCCACGAAGGGGATCTTGAAAATCCACAGAACTCAAGCCGAAGCGATTCTGAGTAAGATCCGAACCATCGACGAGACTGGGGAGCGAATCACCCGAATCCTGCTGATAAACAGACTGAAAGACCTCCTCTTCTTCACTGAAAAACTCAGTAGAAATTCCCGAGAGATTATGAACAGCACCAGTGCTCAATGGCTTCCGAGACAATGACAACTGAGGACAAAGGTTGGGACCAATAGATTTCTCAGAGGAGGTGGTGGGGGTAGGACGAGGATATAAACAAACTCCATCCAACGGAGAAGTCTGTTGCACAGAGCTCAAAGTACCAGGTGGAATAATCACTTCGTCCACAACACGGAAGGTAAAGTTACCAATCTGCACTTGATTGACAGGAGTTGAAAGAGACTCTTCTGTACCACTGAAGCATTCATTGGGCTGAAGTTCGAATCCAGAGTACTGAGTGGCTGAAAAGTTTTTGGGTGACTCTACGATATTACCCTTTCCCTGGTCTTTGCAGCCGACTTCAAAACTCACATTCTCAATCGAAGTATTCACTCTGGCAACAACAGGAGTCTTAGCAATTCGAGAGGAAATCGCAACAGGAGAAGAAGGAGGGCCTGAGAGACTCAGAGTTCGAAGAGTCTCAGAAGGAGATTCGGTTTTCCTCCTTTTCGTAGAGTGTCCTGGAGTTGGAGACCTCCACGATGTAGCCGGAGAGAGAGATTTGAATGCTATCATCACCTTTTCCCCCGTCTGAAAAAGATCAGATTTTAGTTCAACAAAAAAATTCAGTTAAGCAAAAATGTATATCTGACCTTAAAATTGTTGAAGAACTGCCAGGCATTGTTCTCTAGTGTAAGATAGTGCTGACTCTCCAAGAAATTTAACGTCCTACGTTTGTTTTTTTTAACTAACAGAGCATTTAGCTCTGCATTGTAAAGACGAAGGACAACTTGATAAAACGTCTCATTAATTTGAGTGCAAAAGTCATCCTTTTCCAAAAAGACCATTTTTTTCTCAAAAACATCACATTCAACATAGAATGCATACACAACATCAGATCCCGTGTGATGAGGAATCACCATGCAACGAAACTCCAAATCTATATGACAAAAAAACTGAATGACATAGAACATGTTTGTCGAAATGAACTCCAAAACTCAAACGGAATCTCGCAAAGTGAACAAGTGATACACTTGCAAAATCCAAGGGGTATATATAGACAAATGAAAAAAAATAAAAAAAAATAAAAAAGATATCTATTTGAAAAAATAAAAAAAAAAATAAAAAAAATATCTCTATATATACTTGTTGCTTTTCTACCTTAAGTCTCTTTCTCAAAAGCACTATGGACTCAGAAACGGAAGATCTATTCAATCACCTCAAGACAGAAGAGGTTGATCCACTCTTAATCCTATACCTACAATTACCACCCATTATCATCAGAGATTACCCAGAGCTCACAAGACTCCTTCACATATGCGAGAGCAAAGGCTTTAAGAAGCCAGAGGAGCTTAAAATTCTCTTCAACAAAACACGCAATTTCTTTCAACAGAACGGCATAAACCCGATATCCCCAGGGAGGTTTATTATGGCCAGAACAAAAACTTCAGCCCTTCAAGAGTACAACTCAATAAAGTCGTCATGGCCTCTTCACGTCCCATTCATGTTCCAGACTTTTGATGAAGACATGAAAGACATGATCATGTTTATCTGTGCCAATCCACAAGACACAATCATAAAAATGCATGATATACTCAAGTTTCAGAATGTACTTTTCAAGCATGCATCTTACAGAGTCTGTGGAATCATCGAGCACTCCATCGATAATTCATCACTAACGAGGCAGATATTCGACTGTGAGACGACTCTAGATCCCTCAACCAATCCTCACTCTAGAGAGTTCATCACAAGCCTCATGGAAGAAATTCCAAGGACACTCTCTTTGAAATTCTCAGAGTCGAAAATCATGCCAGAGGAATCATTTGTCACATTTGACACGAAAAACCGAAGCAGAGATATTGGAGACTTTTTCAAGGCTTCTAATCACATCACAACAAACATTTTTGCTCCTAGGTTTTTACACGATAGAGCCATGACTTATCTCATCGGTCCATATTCCTCATTTCATCAACAAACCAGAGACAAAACCTTCCTGCCGTCACTATCCAAAGAAAAAATAGACTCTCTCACCTCATTCGAGAAGTCACTGTTCGTCATAGACCCAGCTGCACTTCCCGGGAAGAAAAATGGAATCACGACATCATTGTCAAGGAAAAAAAATGGGGATCCATATCCAGTATTTGAAAAGCGCGAAATAAACATAGATGGAATCACAGAGACAGTGATTTACCACCCACTCCCAATCCCACAGGACTTCAGTTCGAATAGTCTTAATACACAAGAGAGATATGCACTCCTCTGCAATTTGTCTCTAACCATACCCCCGTTCAACACCGACGTGCTATCTTACAAAGATTCATTCATTTCGATAGCAATGAGGAATCCGTCTTTTCAATCACAGGTATGATTTTGTTTCTTTATTTATCTTTAAAAAAACCAGGGGAGTCGAACCCCTTTATGTCTCCCAAATTACTGAGACTGGTTTTTGAAAAAAGGTTGGAGTTCAGGTCCATTCGCCTAAGGCACACATGGACCATCCCTCCTCCCCCCTTGCCTCCTCCAGCTGCAGCGGAATCACCTGTGGCCTGCCGAAATGGTTCACATCAACCCTGTCCTCTTCCGGAGCAAAAAACCTTAAAGTTTCAAAAACCTCCAACAAAACGACAATGCTACCTGAATGGGCCCAAAGGCATCTAATTGAGTTAGTTCATGTAAAACCATGTTATTGTGCACAAAGTATGTCAAGTGGAGAATTGCGTCTACACAACAGCAATGGGACTTATGTGGCAGTCATTCAAAATCCAAAGGGGAGTCAAGGGGATGTATGGATATTGCTCTCATGCCCTGGCACTTCACACAAAATCAAAGAAAACAAACTCCCTGATGTTATCAAAATCGTGAAGAAACCATTCAGGTCGTTTTCTGGAGATTCCGAAATCTCCGAGCACGAAATAGAAACTGTGAAAGAAACAAAATTGGGTCAATTGGAATCTGATGGGATTCTCTGGATTCTACTCGACGGTGACGAGGCTCTACAGAACATCATCAAAAGGCTGTCTAAAGGTGTAATTATGTTAAATCCGAATTACCATCCTTTTAAGTATTAAGACCTGTCCAGACCCATGATAACATATATGTATTGAATCTATCCATGATTACCTTTTAAATGATTAAATATAAGTCATATTCTAACAATAGTTTTATTCTCAGGCGAAGGAGTCTCTCGATCTATCAAGAGACAAAGAGAAGGAGAAGACGGAGGCTGTGGAGGAGGAGGGGGCTATGATGAAACACAAGCTCACTCTGAGTGCTCTCCCTCCTCTCTTAACCCAAAACCAGAATAAAAAACTCCCTGGTTCAGACCAAGATCTTCATGATAATTACAGGTTAACCCCCCCCCTACCCTTGTGGATCACTCCGTTTTTTTTGGAGATACAAAAATTTATTATCTCTTTAATCAACAGGCAAGCCGCCTGAGGGGCATAAAAGGAGGACATCTCTGAAGACAATGCACCATTGAGAAGTCCAGCCTTGCAATGGGTTCACTTCCCATTATAACCCATAGAGGCACCACCAGCCGATGCAACAGCCAACACCACGGCAATTGCAAATCCAAGCAAGAAAGCATCCAACAGAGCATCCACGATTAGCATTTTTTTATCTGCAATCAGTGAATGAAATATTTTACATAAATAATGTGTGTTCGTATATAGAGGTGATAAAGTCATGGAATGTGGAAGGGGAGGGAACATTTAAAAGTCCAATGATCCATTGAACTTATACTTACGACCTTTAAAAAACAAAGGTCCACTCCCTACTCAAAAATTATCCACATATCTTATACGCTCCATCTTTTTTTATTGAATCCAGTTTATCAAAAGTAATATAGAGACCAATCCTATTCTGAGCTCTACCATCTGAAGAGGAAATATATAGGCCCCAGCAACGACCAGAGCGTAGAGAACATGTTGTAATCTCACTACTCTTTTTCCGACTGACGACGGTCTTCCCGGCACATCCACTATAAGATCCCTCAAACACGAAAACCAAGATGACCCAAGTAGCATGCATCCGAATATCAAGAGAGATCCATAGCATATCAAAGCAGAATGCTCGACCAGATCCGACTTGGGAACGAAAAAGTGGTAGACCACAGCATGCTTAGATAGAAATATCACAGAAAAAAAAATGAACCTAGATATTCCAGCTGAGAAAAAGGGGGCCCAGACGCTATTCAGATACCACTTGGAATCAGATGCATCCCATACCCACTTGGGTCTATCCCACTCCCTTGATGTATAGAAAACACCAGAGTACTGCTGAGTAGACGCATAAATTTGACTTAAAATTACGTCTAGAAAAGTCAATAAATCAACACTTTCCCCGGGTTCTGCTCGCGCGTGTCTATCTGAGTAGACGAAGAAATACATGACAAACACGAAGAATATCGTAACTGAACCCTGTACCACATAAGTCATCTCAGATGGGCAAAGTCGAGAACAACATAGTATCACGTATATCGGAATTAAAACCATCTCTCTCCCTTGATCAGGGTAGATCTGCGACGCCACATTAAGTAGAACAGATATAGTCACTACAAGACTGAAACTATTCTGAATTAGGTACGTGAATATAATTGATTTTCCAAGTGGATAACGCTTCGGAAACCTCTCTAACAATAAATCATGAACAGGAAAGAAATACGGTAAAACACATCCAATCAGACAACACAAAGCCACTATTCCGATAATATAAAGATTTTCATGCGAGACCCTACTAAATGCAATCAGAGCAAAGAGTCCAGGACCAGTCAATGTGTGAGAGATATACATTAGATAGTCTGTGTACCCCATTACCATACACACTAACTCCCCAGTCCAAATACATTGGAATATATACACATTTCAGTCAAGCCACAAGATTTACTGCGCCTTCAAAATAGGCATGAACGAAAGACCCAAAACCAAAGGTTGGGATGGGGAGTGAAAAGAGGCTTTGAGAAGGGGGAAAATTTCAGCCTCAAAGTCACTAGATTTCTCTCAAACACCAGCAGCTCCGCCAGCTGCTTCATCCGCAAGAGGGAAAAGGCTGGGTTCAATCTCATGAGCCAGCTTCTGGTAGAGATTCCCATGGATCTTCATACTCAACTCGAAGCGAGGAGAAAGATTACGGACCGTCTAAAAACAAAAGAATTAGAATTACACAGAACCAAATATAAATTTCAAAAGAACTCACCTCATGGAACAACGGAATAAAGTCCTTGATTCCCAATGGGTCGTAAATATTCTCACCCCCGAACTGTCCAGACTTCAACGCCACGGAAACATAATCGGTAGCCCACTCAGCTACAGACGAAGATTTGTAAAAGACAGGAGTGAAAACGAGCAAGGAGTATTCCCGAATCATCTCGATATTCTCCCCAGACACATTCATACCAGCAAGGGATTGGATGAGCTTAGCAGTGAATTCCTCCCTGTTTATCTCCACATCACTCTCTGAAAAGAGATACTCTTTCACAGCAAGCATGACGTCTTCAGAAAGCTTCTGGTCTTGCACATAAAGAGCAGAAACCACAGATGCACGCCTCACATCAAAATGAAACTGTTTCTGAATCTTCCCCAACCTCTTCGAGTCAAAGTAGAACGTCCCAGGAACATTGTTCTCAGTGATTGTCTCCAAACTAGAGACACGGGTCACGATCGAATCGATGACAATCGAACGAAGCGTATCACCACACTTACCACATTTGCTTTTTTGGAAAATCCTGATCCCATCACAAATGAATTCCTTGATGCCATCGATACTGAAAAAACCACACTCAAGCATCTTACGAAATTTCCCCTCTTCCCATGCAATACCCTGTGTTTTCATGAGAATAGCAATCGATTTAATCCGAGCGTTTCCAGCATCCATCTGAGTCTCGATTACGATATCGACAAGAGTCTTTAAGGCATCACAGAACGCCACAAATTTTCCCTCGTAAGAAGCAGACTGAAAGTCAGCGTTACAATTCTCATACCTAGAAAGAAAATCGCCAAGTCGATGAGGAGCCTGAACTGTTTCGAAATGCTTGAAAAACATCTGAAAAGATTGCCACAAAACGTTCCATTGGATATCTCCAGGAAATGCAAAGCAAAGCTGAATCACATTCTTATTAAGGATCTTCTGAACAAAGCCAGAATCCTGAACACTCGAGAGCAACACGAGATTTTGCGTAATCTGATGAATGACATCAAAAAGACCATCCAAGTTGACAGGGTTAGACTTTAGGTCCGAAATGAGATTGTCCCAGAACTCCGCACTGAAACTAGGAGGAGCGTGGGGCCACTCTGTAAGTGGATCCAAATCCCGAATATTAAGTGCAGGATTGACTAATATCTCATGACCCACAAAGAGACCCATAAAACTCTTCCTGATTGACTCCATATCAGAAAACAGATCTGCTGCAGCAGAAGTCCCTACAATGGCCTGAGTGCCAGTCTCTCCTTCAAGAGGAGTCGAAATGAGTGTGGTCGCTGCCCCAATAGCCCTTTCCTCAATACCACTGATAAAGGCTTGGTAATCCGCACCAGAGATAAGCCTTTTCAATTGGTTTGATAACCCGTCAATTTGATCGTTGATTTTACCTAAAAGAGCTTCAGGGAAAGGAGGGTGTGCCAAAACATATCTCCTAGCATCGAACAGCTTCATCAAAGCATCCTTGATGGGAGCTATAAGATTCTCAACATCCTTCTTTTTCCAAGCATCAAACTTGATGAGATAATCACAGACAATCTCATGATATTGCCGAAGTGAAGTATCGTGCATATCACAAAAGGGGAGAGTCTTGTTAGACATGACCTTCACACAAATTCCATGAATTGCAGCATTAAGTCGGGTGGATGCATCTAGAAGATCATTAAACTTTTCAGGTTCTTGGGTGATGATTGCCTCTGGGAAACTCTCAATCGACAAACCAGCGAGCAACTTCCTGACAGCTACACGCCCAATCCTCTTTTCAACAGGGACATCAACAAGAATGTTGGCGATGGCATGAATACGTAAGAAAAAACGATAACTCTTCTTAATGAGGCACGGGTCTCTGAGTTTTTCCATACACTCGTGAAAGTTCATCCTGATAAAACAAATAACAGTTAATCAATCAAACAAATCACATTCTACAATAGAAAACGTGGTGTACAAACCCAGAGGACTTGATGCTTTCAATATTAGTCCCATTCTCAAAGAAACTCTTAGCAAGACTCTGAGTGGTTTCCACGCGACTCCAAAACTTCTTGATTCTCATCACTGCCTCTTCCACAGACATGTCAGGAATGCGTCTGACACAAGAACACACCCTGACAGTCGGGGAAGTACAAGGAAGAGGAGAGGCACTCCTGATTCACACACACACACGTGCACACATGCAAGTGTTAGAAAACCATAAAATAGAAGACAAAACACATGGACATCACCTCTTGATGCCTAATTGAAGTTGGCTTGAGTCAGACATGGCAGCACTTGGGCTCAGAGTGTTCTGACTTTTTGATGTTTACCACGGAAATTCAGGTCTATTTATTAACATTTCCCAAAAAAAACTTTAAAAAAACTTTTTTGATTTTTTTTCTTTTTTTTTCTTTTTTAAAGTATATATACATACTGAAGACTTGAATTGGTTATACTTATATTTTCTCAAAGACATGAAACTTCATTATTTAAACCATGGATTCACTAGATACATTTATAAAACATCCCATGAATGTCAAGAAAGACGCAACATTTCCACTGACTTTGTCAATATACAAAGGAGTCTCAGTATTGGAAATGATAGAATTTGCTTATACTTTGATCAAATGTTTTCAAGATGATTTGAAAAACAAAACACCAAATCATTTCAATCTTTATTTATGGTATTTGTGTACTACATATAGAGAAGAGCAATTAATTCAGGAAGAGCCTTTGAAACACCCTTTGGCTTTTCCAATACTAATCAAAACAGGCAAACCAGTCTTAGGAGAAATAGATGAAACTATCTTAAATTTCAATGAATACACAAGAAACTTCTGTACATTTGAAAATGACAAGAAAAATTCAAACTATGTTATGGTATTAGATGAGTCTAAACTAGACTGTCATCTTAAAGATGGTGTATACAAGGCAAGTGTTATAATATTACCTAAAAAAATATTTTCCGAGAAGGTTGATAAGACTTGGCCTTATTTATTGAAAAAGGATATACAGGCTGTATTAGAAATTAAGATAGTCATTGAAGAATACTTGTCACCACTGCCACAAAGTCAAGTTGTCAAGAAGAAATCACCTCGATATAGTGCACACTACTTTATACCTGAGAATATACAAGTACTGATAGCTGATTTCAAACATACTTTTAATATAAAGTAATTCACAGGGGTATTGTATATTATCACAAAAGAACAAAAAAGAATTACAATCGTATTCCATGAGTTGTCTTTTGGACATATGTTTTTCGAATCTTTTTTTTGGGGCTGAGGGGGGG